>Ga0180436_10000806_pt1 | contig 31547 bp, 23 predicted proteins | sample SS_ome_2_FD_132434 | JGI IMG/M metagenome (GOLD analysis project Ga0180436, IMG submission 132434) | Hypersaline lake sediment archaeal communities from the Salton Sea, California, USA - SS_3_S_2 metaG | ecosystem: Environmental > Aquatic > Non-marine Saline and Alkaline > Hypersaline >... | reverse complement strand
GTCGGTCAACAGCGGATTGAAGCGGAAAACCGGCATGGGGCGACTTCGGACACGCGGCCAGCCGCGGGTTCGGACGGCCGTGTTATTCAGATGTGCGGGGTGGAATCTGTTCCGCGCGCTGGCGGCGCTGAAAAAACGCGGAATCCGGGACTTCCAGGCCGCCGCGGCCTCGTTTGGCCGCATCGTTCTCGATTATTGCAGCCGACAAACCGCCATCAGGCCTTCCGCCATTGGCCCGCGGCCGATTATGCGCCAATTCTCACCTACGCCAGCTCTTGCAGCCGCATGAGCCTCGGCTTGTGAGGGAGGCGTCAATCGTGGTGCTATTTCTCCTTCTTTGTTTCATCTTCGAACTTGCGGCCCAGGGATTTGTAGAAAAGCTTGCGATCTTCCAGCACCCAGGCGTCGGCGCCGCCCATATCGAGCGACGGATTCCACCCGCGAGTGTTCTCGTTCGGAAGGCGAACAATCGCAGCAGCTACGAGCGAAACCATCTTTTTGAACTTCGCGTCGTCCTTGCTCGCATAACCTTTCAGTTGTCCCCATCCGCCCTTGGCCAACGGCAAGGGCGCCAGCAGGATTCGGCTTTGATCGGGCTGGGAGGGGTTGATCAGGGCGTAGTCGGGATCTTTGGTGAACCTGGCGCCGAAGAGTTCTTTGGCGTAGGTCTTCACCGCGACCATTTTGTCTGCATCGAGGGTGCGTTCTTCAACCTTGTTGGGGAACAGGTCTCCGCAGGCCTGGCAGTTCAGGTCCAACCATTCGACGAACTGCATGTAACTCTCGCGATCGACTTTCAGGTGCTTGTGGGCTGCGAAATACTTCTTGCCCGCCAGTTCCTCGTTACCGGCCAGCATCTGGGCGATAATGTTCGTGTAGGCGAAGTAGCGGCGCGGGACTGAGACGTTCCTGTCGCGTTTGTCCGCGTCGCGACCGGCCATGAACGGCTTGTAGCCCACGAGGTGCTTTCCGCGTTTTGCTATCGCGAGTATCCCTTCGGTCTGAACCGCGCGCTGATGCGAGCGATACCACCTGGGCAGGCCCTCGGGCTCCGCGGGTCCGTCGTTAATGAAATTGATGTCCTTTTCCTTCTTCTCCAGCCCGTGACATTTTATGCAGTATCTATCGAGCACGGGTTGAACCGAGCGATGAAAACTGTTTCCGCCCGGGTATTTCGGGCCTGCCGGCGGGATAACATCCCTGGGCTGACTTCGAGCCATCTTCGCAACCGCCCCTGCGATTGGAGCGGTTCCCGCCGCTTCATGACAACCCACGCAACTGCGGTTCTCGCCCGGTTGGAGGTAGAAGAAGCTTTTCTCGGTGAGGATCGCCATTCCGTTTTTATCGAGTATTTGCAGGAACAGTGCGGTGTCGGTCGGGGCTTTGAAAAACGCGCTTCCGTCTGGTCCTACGGGCACCGTGCCGAGTACTTTTTTCGGCAGCACCGAATAGTTAGTCGGGCTGAGTCCCGAGCGGACCGCCCTGCCCTGCACACCCAGCGCGTTCAGGCGGATCGCCTTGATCATACCGGGCTTGATCACGCCGTCCGGATCGTTGCGCGTCAGGTAAACGTTCTGCACAAACAGCGTGCCGTACTTCTGACCCGGGACTACTCGCGAAGGGAGCACCGGCGGGCGTTTTCGCTTGCGGATCGGGATAGGCGAGAACGAGGCAATGGTCGGATCCTCGTAGATGAACTCCCGGCCGCCAAATGAGTCAACCAGATAGATCGCCCTGTTGTTCTTCGGTGGGACCATGCCCTGCTTGTAGACCCTGTGATTGGCTCGCGAGACGAAGAAAAGCTCCTCGTTCACCGGGTGGGGATGGCTCCAGTGAGGCTTGGGCCAGCCGCTTCCGGGCGACTCGCTGTACGGTGTTTCAGTGGTGATCCGCGTTACGGGCTCCTGGCCGTTTTCACCAAGATTCGGGTTGATCACAATGCTTGTGCCCGTGTTGTAACTATGGTGCCCCTGGGCGGTTGCGACGATCTTGCTCGTGCCGGGGATGGGGGTGGCTTCGACCACCATCATCGGGTGCAGCGTGTCGGCGCCGTAGTAGTTCGAGACTTCCGTACCGTCGGGCCGGCACCACCAGAGCATGTGGAAGAACATCTCGTGGCGGAAGGTGTACTCCCAGCGAGTAAAGACAATTCGCCCGTCGTTCAGGACAGCCGGTTCGTACTCGTTTTCGTTATTGAACGAGACCTGGCGGATGCCCGATCCGTCAGCCTTCATGCGGTAGAGCGTCCACGCCGGGTTGTACCGCCCGCCGTGGCATCGCCCGTACGACTGGCAACGCGTCGAGGTGAACATGATATCACCGTCGGGCAGGTAGCACGGATCGTTGTCTTCGATGATAACCGTCGCCCGCTGGCCGCTTGTCTTCAGCGGGTCGCGCGGCGTGCCGGTAATCTGGCGGACGGTCGAACCGTCCAGAGCGGCTTCGTAAATGAAGAACCGCTTGTGACCCTTGCGCGTGTGATCGCAGAAGGCGAACGTAACCTTCTCGGCGTCGTAGTGCAGGTCGGGGTTGCGGACCGAACCTTCGGGCAGCTTGCCCGGCGCCAGCATCGGACGGACCTTGATGTTAGTCTTCCAGTTTTCCAGGATCGTCAGACCGGGTCCCAGGCGCGAATGGCGACCGAGATGCTGATCGCCATTGTGACTGTACCTAGGCGGCGGGACGCGATTGATCAGCAGTTTATCGATCTTCAGGTCCGGGTGCATCATGATCACGTCGCGTCTCAGATGGCGCAACGCCACGTAGAACTCCGCGTATTTATCCGGGGCGACGCTTTTTGCCGACCATCGTTTTTTCATCGCGTCGAGCTGTTTTTTCTGCGTGTCTACTTTGACGCTCCGGGCGACGTAGGCGATGGTCTTGTCGGCCAGTGTCAGCGTATTTTCGATGATTTCTGCGGTAACGTACTTGCCGTATCTGAGTTTCGGATCTTTGCTGAGCGACTTGCATCCGGGCGGCAGAGGGGGCATGGGGCGGACTCCGTTAACCAGCGGGCCTTTGTAAGACACCGTCGATCTTCCGCTCGTTGACGACTGGGTTGCGTACTGACCCAGTGCGACGTTTTTCTTATCGTCGCCCTTGGCGTAAAACCTCGACTTCGCTAAGGTGCATGTAGTCGTATTTGGGTGTCCTGATCCGCACCCAGCGGGTCATTTTCCCGTCGAACTGAACGCTGAGCGGCTTTTGGCCTTCCTTACCGCCGCGGAACTTCACCTTGCCCTTGTTATCGTAAACCTTTTCCCAATTATCGTGATCCGACGAGAAGAGTATCTGCAGGATGTGGGCCCGCGACTCGCCATTGCGAGCGTTGTAAATATCGATGCGCCCGACGTTCACATCCCTGGCCAGGTCGACCTCCCACCAGGACTCCCGCCCGCGTTTTTCAGTGTAAAACGCCCAGTTTTCATGACGCTTACCGTCTACGGCTCCGGCGGCGTCCAGGGTCGGGTGCATGAGCCCGAAGTCCAGATTCTCTTCGGGGCTCAGTATCCGCAACCAGTGTTCCTCCAGCGTTGATTTATAGTCGCCGGCGCCTGCAAAACTAAGCAGCCCGCCCAGTACAATCGTCACGATAAGTGTGTGCAATGCAGCGTTCTTCATTCTCTTGATCTCCCGACTCTTGCCTGTTGGTCTGTTTTGCTTGATCGGCTCTGTTCCTGTGAGTTTGCGTGGTCGTAACGGTCTGGGTATTCTACTAATCTTTCCCGAGCGTAACCTTACTATTATGCGAACAGACTTCTCAGATCGGGTGGATCGTCATGCTTTATTGATGCGTTGCGGTTATCATTTTGTGTTGTTAAGGTCTTTTTATGCTAAGCATAGCGAGGATAGCGGCGGCCGAACTGCGAAATCAGAAGAACCGGACAATTGAGGCTTAGAGAAAGCGAAAGAGACAATCGATGAAAAACGGGAATATGAAAAGAACCGGACGTATAGCAGGCTCACTCTGCTGGTTGCTGCTGACTGGTTGTGCGGTAGCGGCAGGACCAAAGAACGTGTTCAACAACAACTGGGCCCCTTCGCCGATGAAGCCAGCCTTAAGTCTGAAGGATTATATCGTCTGGGGCGGGTCGGTCATCAAAGCTGAAGACGGTCTATACTACATGTTTGCCAGCAGGTGGCCGAAGAAAACGGCTATGGCGTCGTGGGTGACAAACGCTGACGTTGTTCTGGCGGTTTGCGACAAGCCCGAAGGCCCCTACAAAATGCTGAAGGTTCTCCTACCGCCCAGAGGCAAGGCCCACTGGGACGGTATGGCGACATTCAACCCGACGATAAGACGCCACAAGGGAAAGTACGTGTTGTTTTACACCGGGACAACATACACCGCCGCTCCACCGAAAACCAAACGCCCCTCGCGCGAGCTTTGGAATACTGCATGGAACAACAAGCGGATCGGCGTTGCGGTTTCCGACTCGGTAAAGGGACCGTGGAAACGCATGGATAAGCCCATTCTGGAACCGAGGCCCGGTAAGTGGGACGCGTCGATAACGAGTAACCCCGCCCCAGTAATTCACAAGGACGGAAGCGTACTGTTGATTTACAAGAGCTCTCCACTAAAGTTTCCCGAGCAGAAGATCAAGAACGAACTTATCCTTGGCGTTGCCAAAGCCAGGCATTATCTCGGCCCGTACAAGAGATTGAATGCCGAATCCCAGATCATGATTCAGGGCAACAGGGCGCATATCGAGGACCCTTACGTATGGTTCAATGGGAACCAGTACGTCATGATGGTTAAATCCATGGACCGATCAATTCCCGTGGGATGGGGAAGCGGTTTTCTAGCGTATTCTGCGGACGGTTTGAACTGGAAGCTGACAGATCCGCCCCTTGCCTATACGGGCAAGGTGGAAAGACAAGACGGTAGTATCCTAAAGGCCGGTCGTTTCGAGCGACCGCAGATCCTGTTTCAAAAAGGCAGGCCTACACATGCCTTCTTCGCCTGCATGGCGCGTGATGGTATCTATAACGTGGTCAGACCACTGAAGAAGTAATCCTGAATAGAAATAACAGTGGTTCACCAGATCGAGGCGAACATACCCACTGCAAACCATTTTCATCTCTTGTCCCAGGGCAGTGGAGGTTCAGTCGCCAACGCATCTTCAAGCGTTGGGACGGGCCTGAAATTTGGATGGTCTTTATGTTCGATTCGAATGCGGCCCCAGTATGAACCGTAGTAAATCGCGTTTGCGTCTACCCAGGTCGCTATCTTGACGAAATCCGCCAGGGGCAGTTTTACCTTATTCCCGGTGCAACCCTTATTGAGCTGTTTCATCAGGGGCGAGGCGTGCGATCCGACCGACTTGGCTGGGAGATATTCGCTACCGCCCCAATTGCTGCCCTCGTCGGTTGTTTTGACATACCGCAGAAGCGTTTCGTACGACTTGGAAAACGATCGCGTCAGGTTGCCTCTCAGGTCGAGGCGGGCCATCTTGACCTTCTCGCCATGGCACCTGATGCAATGCCTGTCCAGGACCGGCTGGACGTCGGTGACGAAATGGATAGGCCGTGCCGCCGTCTTGTCGCCCGGCTGGGGTTGCGGGTGGACCGGAGCTTTCTTCTGCGCGGTGGCCAATTTCAGCGCCACCGACGGAGCATCCTGCGGTGTTTCGTGACAACCGATGCAGGCCCTGCGTTCGCCCGGCATGTAGTTTACATACGTTCGCTCGCGCTGTAGTTCCTGATACTGTTCGTCAAGCGCCTCGAAGTATATGTTTCGGCCTGCGGGCACGTAGAAGTGCGCGCTTCCGTCCTTTTCAACAGGCACAACGCCGCGCAGAACCTTGCCCGCCAGTGAACTGCGAGGGCTGACTAACTGCGTCAGGTTCTGTGCAGGCTCCCATAGACGCCTGCACGACCAGGGCCTGGGAAGCTGTTCGAGAATGCGGATGTACTTGACCTCGCCGGGTTTTATCCCTTCCATACCGTGATAAATATTCTGCACCATGCAAACCGCCAAGCCCTTCTTGGCCAGTTCCGGATCGAGGGTGCTTGAGATCACAGGCGGGCGTTTGGTGGGCGCAAGCGGAGTCGGCTGCCAGAGTGAAATCTCCTTGCTGGAAAGGACAGGCCAATGATTGCCCGAATCGTCCAGCAGCATAAGTTCGTAGGCGGTGGGGTCTTTCCAGTAGCGGTCGCGGTTGTGCGAGACTAAGAACAAGTCCTCCGCCAGCGGGTGCGGGTCCATGTAGAGCGGACCATTGTTATGTCGCGTCCATCCCGGTCCGAGAAAATGATTCCAGCCCGGTTCCTGCCTGATATCGACCCACCAGGTGACAAAGTGCATCGGCTCGCGCGAGCGGATGTTCTTTGTCGTGTCGACGGTAATAATCGTCCCTATCCCGCTCTGTGGGAAGTGAGGCGTGCCCAGCATAACGTACTTTTGCGGGTTGGTGGGGATCGGTCTTCCGTGCAGCATGGTCGGAGGGAAAGGGATATCGTTCCCGTATATTTCCTTGCTGCCGCTGCCGTCGGGCTTCATCGCCCAGAGACATTTGATCCCGAGCTGGCCTTTGTCGACGTACTCCCAACGGCTGTAGGTTATCCAACCGTCGGGCGTGACCGCGGGGCTGAACTCGCTGACGGCGCTCAGGGTCATGCACTGCATATTCGACCCGTCGGCGTTGATTTTGTGGATGAGCGGAGCTGTAAGATAATTCGAGCACAGCACGCCGTGCTGCGGGCGAGTTGACGTGAAGAAGATCGACCCGTCCGGTGCATAACACGGATGCATGTCGTCGGTCTGGTGGAAATAGTTTTTCTGATTTCGGCCTATGACGTGCAAATCGTATCTTGCGATTCGCTTTTTCTCGTCGTCCGGCGGGTGAGTCAACTGTTTCAGGTTTGTGCCATCTACATTAACCTCGTAAATTCGGAATCCCTCGATGGGCGCCTTCTTCCAGTCGAACACGATCTTCTTGGCGTCAAATGAGAGCGTGAAGCGTCCGAAGATACCGCCGGCCATCAGGCTGTTTTCGCCGAAAAGATCCTTCACTTTGCCAGTCTTCAGATCGAGGATCGAAATATTGCCGCCATATCGCGAACAACCATCGAGGAAGTCGGTGTAGAAGTGCGAGGAATGATAGGTGAACCGTTTGACGAAGATGATCTTGTCGAATGGAAGCTCCGGGCGCGATGCGGGGTCTCGGTAGCGATACGGGAGTTTTCCACTGGCTCTGGCCTGCTGTTCCCGCTTACCGTGATACACCTTCTCGTCGAGCCTTCGCTTCTTGTTCTTGAGGAACACAGCCGCCGGCGTGCCCTCACGCGGGCGCGGCGGATTATACCGAGCCGGCTGCTTGTAGAATTTGGCACGCGGGTCCGCATGGGCCGGCCTGGAGCCCGTCACGTCGGCGGTGAGTTCAGTCGTCAACAATACTGCGCCGAACATAGCAATAATAACCAGCGATGCAGCTTTCATCTCTACTCCCATGAATTCCGCTAAGCAATACAATCCACAGCCCCCTTTGGCGCTATCGCAACACGTCGTATATTGTAACGACCGCCGCGAAGTCTGGCCAGGATTTACGATTGGATTAATACCGTCGATTATGTTGACAGCATTAGGGATAGAGAGCAGAATTTCCGTATCGACATCGGATGATTAGCGGGCGGGATAAGCCGCTGCATCCGACGGGGGGCGGAGGGGCCAGTCTTCAAAAGAGCAAAAAAGGGCTGTGGCCTGCCTGGGGTGTCTTGATCTTCTGTTGCACGTCAGGTCGTTTTGTGCTGGAATGAACGTACATGAGAAGCTGGCGGGTCTTGCTATTTGCTGTTTTAACGGCTGCCCTGACGCCGTTCCTCACGTCCCCGTCGCCTTGAGTTATGCAGGGAGATAGACATGGAAGACGACATCAATCCTAATCCGCAGCCGCGGCGTCGCAGGAGCCAGGCGCCTGAGCCTAAAAGCTATCCGATCGGCAAGGTGCTCATGTGGATCGCTGTTGCTGCTGCGCCGGTGTTGCTGTGCTTGTGGTTCTTCGGAGTCGAGCAGCGGTCCATTCGCGATCTGAACTCGAATAAGCGGTATAAACGTGCGATTTCCGCCTGGCGTCTGGGACAGATGCGTTCGTCATCGGGCCGGGCGATCAGGGGGCTGATCAACCTGCTGGACGACGATAATAGGATTGTTCAAAGGATCGCGTTGGATTCGCTGAAGCTGATAGCCCGCCAAACAACGCGCCTGCGAACCAGAAAAGCGATCGAGCAGGCGATTGGCGGACGATGAGTCAGAGGGAGCGGATCCTGAAACAGTGAGTGAGAGGATTGGTGATCCTCGCTTTGTTCATCAGTCTGGTGTTATGCGTCAGAGGGAGTCATGCTGATTCAAACGTGCGTTTTGTCGCTATGCTCCTGGGCGTCTTGGGCAGTAAATCGGGCATTGTTCCGTTCGCGGCTTGCGTTATTTCAGCGGCGGCGGTAGAGTTACCCTCTGTTGGTTCGGCGTGTCGTCGGGCCGCGACTATCGAGACAGAACTTTTGAGCAGTGACAATGAACAACGACAACAGCGTACTCAAGGACGCCGACCCCGAAGTAGCGAGCGTTATAGCGGCCGAACAGGACCGCCAGAGCGATACTCTTGAGCTTATAGCCTCAGAAAACCATGTCTCGGGTCCCGTGCTGGAGGCGCTTGGGACGGTTCTCACCGACAAATACGCCGAGGGATACCCCGGAAAGCGATGGTACCGCGGCTGCGACAACGTCGACAGCGTCGAGCAGATCGCGATAGATCGCGCCAAGGATCTCTTCGGAGCCGAACACGCCAACGTGCAGCCCCACTCGGGCACCAGCGCCAACATCGCGGTCTACATGGCCGCACTCCAGCCCGGACAGAAGATCATGGGCATGGACCTCGCCCACGGCGGGCACCTTTCCCACGGGCGCGGCAACAACCTCTCCGGCACGTACTACAAGGCGGTTCACTACTGCGTGCAGAAGGACACCGAAATGCTGGACATGGACCAGGTCCGCCAGCAGGCGCTGGCCGAACGGCCGGACATACTGGTCTGCGGCGCTTCGGCTTACCCGCGAACAGTTGACTTCGAGGCGTTCGGTTCGATCGCAAAAGAGGTCGGCTGCCTGCTGCTGAGCGACATAGCCCACATCGCCGGGCTGGTGGTCGCCGGACTGCATCCCGATCCCGTCCCGTACAGCGATTTCGTGACCACGACGAACCACAAGACGCTCCGCGGCCCGCGCGGCGGAATCATACTCTGCAAAGAGCAATGGACCCGGAAGATCGACTCTGCGGTCTTCCCCGGAATCCAGGGCGGGCCGCTGATGCACGTTATCGCCGCCAAGGCCGTCGCCTTCGCCGAGGCGATGCACCCGGGCTTCAAGGACTACGCCCAGGCGATCCTGGACAACGCACAGACCCTGGCTGGCGAACTGCGGGCTCTGGGCTGGCGTTTGGTGACAGGCGGGACGGACAATCACCTTATGCTCGTCGATCTGAGGAGCCGCACGCCCGACCTCACCGGGCACCAGGCGGCGATCTGGTTGTCAGAAGCGCACCTGGTGACCAACAAGAACGCAATACCGTTCGACACCAGAACCCCGTTCCACGGCTCGGGCGTAAGGCTCGGAACACCGGCGCTAACCAGCCGGGGACTGCGAACCGAACACATGAAACTCATCGCCGGCTGGTTCGACGAGATCCTGACCTCCGGCGGCGACGAGAAGATAATCGCGAAAGTCAGAGAATCGACGCGAGAACTCTGCGGCCAGTACCCCGTGCCGAATAGAAGTTACTAACGGCTGGCAATTGGCGAACGGCGAAAGACATAACGACCGACTGCTTGTTTGGGCGGTGGCGCTATTTTGGGTTACCTTTGTGTTCTCGCCGTGAGTCTTGGTCGTTTGTTGCGGCCGTAACAGCATCTGTTTCGTTGGTCGTTCTCTGTGCCTGCCTGCCGCAGGCAGGATCTCTGAGATCTCTGCGGCAAAAGTCGTTGACGTCGCCGTCAGCGGTTGCCGGTCATGCGAGGAGAAAGGGAAATGAAAGAAGTCTACCGTATCCTGGACGCCAATTTCAATCGCGCTCGAGAGGCCCTTCGAGTAGCTGAGGATTGCGGGCGGTTCGTGCTGAACGATCCGGCTGTCACCGCGATGGCCAAGAACATGCGTTCGGACCTTCGCGAAATTCTCGCCTCAATGCCGGTTCAGGAGCTTGTGGTCTCGCGAGATGCGCCCGGAGACGTCGGTACGGAACTGTCGAGCCCGAGCGAACTTCGTCGCGAGAACATCGCTGACGTTGTGACCGCGGCGTGCAAACGCCTGACCGAGGCCCTTCGCACCGTCGAGGAGTACAGCAAGTTCGTGTCGCCGGAACACACAAGGCGGTTCGAGCGAATGCGATACGATTCCTACACGCTCGAACAGCGACTCATGGGACGTCTGTGGGGCGGCAGGAGATTCGCGGACGTAGACCTGTACCTGCTGGTGTCCAGCAAGATCGTCGCGGCGCGGCACGGAAGCGTACGCGACATGGCCCGCGCGGCGATAGCCGGCGGCGTACAGGCAGTGCAGCTCCGCGAGAAGCCCGAGGACACTCCTGACGCGGTTTTCCTGGCGATGGCGGCTGAACTCAGGGAGCTTACCGACGAAATGGGCAAGATCCTTATAGTAAACGATCGGCCTGACATCGCGGCGATCGTCGGCGCCGACGGAGTCCACCTTGGTCAGCAGGACCTTCCGCTGGCCGAGGCTCGCAGGCTGCTGCGGCCCGGGGCGATCGTAGGCAGGAGCACCCGCAACATCGCCCAGGCCCGAGCGGCCGTACAGGAGGGCGCCGACTACGTGGCCCTCGGACCGGTCTTCGAGACCGACACCAAAGACGCAGGCGCGATCGCGGGCGTGGAGTTTTTGAAGGAAGCGGCCGCCGATCCGGTCGTCAGCAACGCTCCGTTGGTGGCGATAGGGGGCATCGACGCGTCGAACGTATCGCAGGTGATCTCAGCCGGCGTCGGATGCGCCGCAGTATGCGGAGCGATCTGCGGCTCGGAAACGCCGAAAATCGCCGCAAGAGAGATCAGCGAGCTTACGAGACGCGAATAAAGTGGGGACGCTTCCCTGTTTACTGATCGTTCAATAGGGTAACGTCCCCAATTTAATCTACTTCTCCATACCGACCGGATTGGTCAGTTGTCCTATTCCGCTGATCGTGACTGTCACGGTGTCTCCCTCGCGGAGAAAAACTTTCGGGTCGCGTCCTTCGCCTACGCCGGGGGGCGTTCCGGTCATTATGATGCTGCCGGGATAGAGCGTCATGCACCGCGAGACGTAGCTGACGAGATACCGCGGGCCGAAGATCATGTTCGACGTGTTTGAGTCCTGCATCAGCTCGCCGTTAAGCTCGGTGCAGATCGCGGCGTTGTCGGGATCGAAGTTGGTCTGTATCCACGGACCCAGCGGAGCGAACGTGTCGAAGCATTTTCCGCGGGCCCACTGCTTGTCCTTGCGCAGTTGGCAGTCGCGGGCCGAGATGTCGTTGGCGCAGGTGTATCCGAGGATGTAGTCGTCGACGTCCTGGGGGGCGACGTTCTTGGCGTACTTCCTGATGACGACCGCCAGTTCGGCCTCGTAGTCGACCTCGCCGGGCGCCATCTTGGGCAACAGGATCGTCTCGCCGGGATCGGCGATTGCGTTAAGGGTTTTTATGAAGAGCAGCGGCGCGTCGGGCACTTCCGAGTCGGTCTCGGCTGCGTGCTCGGCGTAGTTGCGCCCAATGGCGACGATCTGCGGCGGTTCTACCGGAGCTATGAGCGCAGCGCCCGATTCCGGCACGAACTGGTCTGTCACCTGGAACTTACCGAAGATGTCTCCTTCGATAATGTGGAATCCGCCGTTGGCAGTGGCGGCGTGATCGAATCTGTCGCCATGCTCGATTCGCGCGATCTTCATAGTCCTGATAGTCTCCCAAAAAGGTTAGTGAATACGCGGCCTACTCTTACATGATATCGGCGGATTAGGTCCGGTGCATCGGTTTTCTTTTGAAGTTGGCAAGACCTGACGGCACATATTTTTGCGATCCTCGACAGTCATTCCATATAATATAGCCGCGTTGAATGAAAGATTGTCTTTACACTGGCGTTATACGAAATAGCATATAGTGCTGCGGGCCGGCGACGTTGCGCGGCGCGGTTTTTTGCTGACAATGCATGGGAGTTTGCTATGTCCGGTATTCGTTTGATTGCAGTGGCGGCGGCGTGGAGCGTGTTGGCTGCGTTGTCGCTTTCGACGGGGCTGGCCGATGACGCCGCGTGGCGAGCCGGCGTCCAGGCCGACTGGCTGCTGCAGGAGCAGTTTAATGTCGGCGCGGGCCAGCCGCTTGAGCCCCGAAGCGCCGCCAGGCCCAAGCCGAGTCTTACGCCTGCCGCCGACGCCGCAGGCGGGGTCGACGGGGTCAAGACCGGCCTGTGGGGTTTTCATACGCAAAACCAGCGCGATCCGTGGTGGCGTGTGGATCTTGGCAAGAGCCGCCCGATCGGGAAGCTTGTCCTGTGGAACAGGTGCGACGCCGGGGGAGCGATGACCACCCGCGCCGCTCGAATCATGATCCTGCTGTCTGACGACGCCAAACGATGGCGCAAGGCCTATCAGCACGACGGAACGGCGTTCGGCGGCGTTCGCTGCAAGAAGCCCCTTACGGTTAAGCTGGAGAATCAGTCGGCCCGTTACGTAAGGCTCCAGTTGCCCGGGACGCAGTATTTTCACCTGGACGAAGTCGAGATATTCGCACCGGACGGGGCTGAGAATATCGCCCTCAAGAGGCCGGCCGATCAGTCGAGCGTTTCGCAATGGTCAAACGGGCCGGGCGTGAAGGCAGTCGCCGCGGCCGCAAAGCCGATCCCGAAGCTGGCTCGTCGTGTCGGTCAGATCGTTGAAAAGGCTCAAGCCCGAGTCAAGGAACTCAGCGCCGCCGGGGTCGACGTATCGTCCGCCGCGGGTCGGCTGACGAAACTCTCCGCTCGTATCGCCGGCATGGCGCCGGAGAAGGTAGATCAGGAAACGTATTTCGCCGCACGCTGGATACTCCGCGAACTGACGCTGAAGGACCCGCTTGTGGGATTCGGGTCCATGCTGGTGACAAAACGCGTGCCGGGGACGTACTCGCACATGTCCGACCAGTATTACGGCTGGTGGTCGCGACCGGGCGGGGGCATATATATTGTTGACGACATCCGGCGCGACAATCCCAAACTCAAATGCATCACCGGATCGTTCAAGGCCGAAGGCAGCTTCCTCCGCCCGATCCTGTCGTACGACGCCAAACGCGTGCTTTTCGCCTGGTGCAGACACTACCCGGATCTGCGGGCCAATCGCAACAAGGTCGACAAGTCCCGCATCGCCGAAGACGCCTTCTACCACGTTTACGAGATGAATCTCGACGGGACCGGCGCCCGCAGGCTGACCAGGGGCAAGTACGACAACTTCGACGCGCGATACATGCCCGACGGGCGCATCGTGTTCCTTTCGACCCGGCGGGGCCAGCACCTGCAGGTCAACGCCGCCAGCGCCGCGGCGTCGATGAGCGAACCGGACAGGCCCGACGTTTACGTCCGCTGCGGAGGCGGGGCGTATCGACCGGTGGCGGCCTACACGCTGCACACCATGAAGCCCGACGGTTCGGACCTGCGGGCGATCTCCCCGTTCGAGGAGTTCGAGTGGACCCCGTCGATCTGCGACGACGGTACGATCCTCCACGCGCGGTGGGACTATGTCGACCGGCACAACAACGCCTGGATGAGCCTCTGGTCGATCAATCCCGACGGCTCCAACGCCAGGATCGTATACGGAAACTACACTCGCAGCCCGCACTGCGTTTTCGAGGCCCGCTGCATCCCCAACTCCCGCAAGATGGTCTTCACCGCATCGGCCCACCACGCACAGACAATGGGTTCGCTGGTGCTGCTGGACACCACCGTTGATATCGACGGCCCCGAGCCGCTGAGGCGACTAACCCCGGAAGTGACGTTCCCCGAGATCGAGCGGACGGCGCCGTCGCAGTACGCGCATCCCTGGCCGCTGTCGGAGCGGATGTATCTGACCAGTTGGGGGGCCGAGTCGATCGTAAGGGAGGGCCGTACGCGCGTGAACAACGGATTCGGCGTCTACCTCTTCGACGCGAAGGCCGGCACGATGGAACTGCTGCACCGGGATCCGGCGATCTCGACTACCTGTCCGATTGCGATCGCCCCGCGAAAGCGCCAGCCGATCTACCCGGAAAATGAGAATCGCAACGGGCCGCAGGAAGGGACGTTCGTTATCTCGGACATATACCGCGGCTTGAAGGCCAAACGGGGCGAGATCAAGTCCGTCCGCATCATCGCCGTGCCGCCGAAGTGCCAGCCGACGATGCACAACCCGCCGATCGGTCTGACCCGGGAGGACCCCGGCAAGTGCGTGCTCGGTTCGGCGCCCGTCGAGTCCGACGGATCGGCGAGATTCCGCGTGCCTTCGGGGGTGATCGTCTTTTTCCAGGCCGTCGACTCGCGCGGGATGGCGATCCAGACCATGCGGAGCACGACCCACGTCCAGCCGGGCCAGACGCTGAGCTGCATCGGATGCCATGAACCGCGAAACGAGGCTCCGGTTTCGAAGCAGCCGCTGGCGGTCAAACGTCCGGCCTCACTGATCACGCTGGCTCCGAGCGGATCGTGGCCCCTGAGGTTCGATCGCCTGATCCAGCCGGTGCTCGACGCCAAGTGCGTCAAGTGCCACAATCCCAAGGCCGACGACAAGAAGGGCGCCAAGTTCGATCTGACCGGCGACAAGGCCTACAACTCGCTCGTGAATTTCGGAAAGCCCTCGATCAGGACGCAGGTGCACGTCGACTATCGCAGGGGCATGTCGCAGGAAGGCAATTGCATCGCCGCCAATAGCGCTTTAATGGCGGTGCTTTACGGTCCCAAGGGACATCACAAGGTCAAGCTGAACCAGGAGGATCGACATCGCCTTATAGTCTGGATGGACTCTTACGCACAGAGGGCCGGGTCCTTCAGCTTCGAACAGGAAGCGCAGTTGACGATGCTCCGCAAGCGATACGCGGGCATGTTGATCGACCGCTACGCCTCGACGAAGAGCAAGGACCGGACGGTTATCGGGTTGCTGCCGAAGAGCAACGGAAACAATGAAAAAAAAGTCTTGCGTTAATGGCGAGGTTTCGATGAAAATCCGAATCCTCGTAATTCTGAACCACCGCTGAAAGTAATTAGGAAACTTGTTATGAACCGACGAATGAAAATGTTGATGTGCCTGGCTGTCGTTACTGTCGCCGTCGCCGGCGGTCTTATGACCATCGGGTCTGAGAATCTTACCGCGGCTCCCGCTGAGGCCGGACCCGAGTACCTGTCCCCGATCGTCATGGTCGCCGACAAGACCGGCAAGACGATCTACATCGGACAGAACACCGGCAAGCGGGTCGACGTGTTCGACGTAGCCGGCGAGAAGGTCGTCAGGAGCATCGAGATCGGCGAGCCGGTCAGCGGGATGACCCTGTCGAAGGACGAGTCCAAGCTGTACGTGACCTGCGAAGGCGCAAACGGGTACCTGCGAACGGTCGACATAAAGACCGGCAAGATCGAATCGAAGATCCAGGTCGGACACACCCCCATGTCGCCGGTGATCAGTCCCGACGGCAAGACGGCCTACGTCGCCAATCGGTTCGGACGCCAGGGCACCGGCGTGTCGATCGGCTCGATAAGCGTTGTCGATCTGACCGCGGGCAAAGAGGTCAGGGCCGAGCACGTGCCCCGCGAGCCCACCGCCCTGGCCCTTTCGCATGACGGCGCCTCGCTGATCGTCGCCAACCACCTTCCGGCCACCGCGTCGGACCAGGACTATGCGGCCGCTGAAGTTACGATCATGGACGCGGCGGGGAAGGCCGACCCGATCCAGATCAAGCTGCCCAACGGAGCGATGGCGCTTCGCGGGATCCGGATCTCGCCGGACGGGAAGATGGCGGTCGTCACGCACATGTTAGCGCGATTCCACCTGCCGACGACCCAGCTCGAACGCGGATGGATGAACACCAACGCCATCAGCCTGATCGACGTGGCCAAGAAGTCCCTGATCAACACCGTGCTGCTGGACGATGTCGATCACGGAGCGGCGAATCCATGGGCAGTCGGCTGGTCGGCCAACAGCGAAATTCTCTGCATAACACAGGCCGGAACGCACGAAATCAGCGCGATCGACGTGCCGGCGCTCATGGCCAAGCTCGACAAGGCCGTCGCCGACAAGAAGGACAAGGAAGTGCAGAACGACCTTTCGTTCCTGGTCGGCATTCGCCGCCGCCTGAAACTAGCAGGAAACGGACCTCGATGCATCGCGGTCATCGGCAACAAGGCTTACGTCGGCGAATACTTCACCGACAGCCTCAGCATTCTGGACGTTTCCCCCGATTCGCGGCCGGTCGCCAAGGCCGTGGCGCTGGGTCCCAAGCTGGAAATGACCCCCGAACGCAAGGGCGAGATGTTCTTCAATGACGCCGCACTCTGCTTCCAGATGTGGCAGTGCTGCGCCACGTGCCACCCCGACGGACGCACCGACGGGCTGAACTGGGACCTGATGAACGACGGAATGGGCAACCCCAAGAGCACCAAGTCGCTGCTGCTGGCTCACAAGACCCCGCCGTCGATGATCACCGGCATCCGCGCCAAGGCCGAAGTCGCCGTGCGGGCCGGCATCCGCTTCATCCAGTTCGCCGTCCGCCCCGAAGAGGACGCACAGGCGATCGACGCCTACCTTAAGTCAATGAAGCCGATACCCAGCCCGTTCCTGATCAACGGCGAGCTGTCCGAATCGGCCAAACGCGGCAAGATCCTGTTCGACGGCAAGGCCGGCTGCAGCGCATGCCACAGCGGAGCGTTCTACACCGACCTCGAGAAATACGATGTCGGAACCGGAAAAGACAGCGAAGCGAAGAAGGAATTCGACACCCCGACGCTGATCGAGTGCTGGCGGACGGCGCCGTATCTCTACGACGGACGGGCCGTGACGATCGTCGAACTTCTCAAGCCAAAGTACAACGCCAAGGACGAGCACGGGACGACCACCAAGCTGTCGGACAAAGAGAAAGCCGACCTGGCCGAGTATATCCTGTCCCTGTAACGCGGCGACAAACGCCAAGAGGCGAAGGAATCGCAATGAGCACCGACACGCCGGCTGAGTCGACGATCCAGCGGGACTTTGGACCCGGGATGCGGGTGGTCAGCATGGCCTCTTCAGGCGTGACGGAGTTTTTCATCACCGCCGACCTGCGCGATAGAGACATCGCGCAGGTCGGGCGGGATGTGATGAGCATAATCGCCGAAAAAGGCGCCGCTATCGTAACCCAGGTGGTGTTTGCTCCTATGGGCCCGGCCAACGAGTCGGTCGACGCATTGTCCGACGCCCTGGGCGATCGCGACTGGCCGCTGACCTGGGTCGACAGCGGACACAAGAAAGGCTCTCGGCTCGGCGGGATGCACATCCACGCCGTATGCGGAGCTGAAGTCCGGCGGATCAGGCTCGAAGGCAGAGTCGTCGGCAGCGTCTACCAGGACGATTCGACGAAGTTCTGCTGCCTGGGAGATCTGTGGACATCCGAGGCCGATGCGAGCCGAACCGAACAGGCCGCCCAGACCTTCGACATGATCGAGCGGGCGATGGAGCTGTCCGGAATGGACTTCTCGAATGTCGTGAGGACCTGGCTGTATCTCGACGAACTGCTCGAGTGGTACGATCCGTTCAATCACGTTCGTGACGATTTCTTCAGGCGGCGGGGCGTGTTCGACGCATTAGTGCCGTCTTCGACCGGGATCAGCGGGGCCAATCCCGCCGGCGCGGCGATGATAGCCGCCGCGATGGGGATCCAGTCGCTGGACGGCTCGGACCAGGCCGAGATGTTGCCGTCGCCGCTGCAGTGTCCGGCCCTGGAGTACGGCAGTTCGTTCAGCCGGGCCGTGGCGATCGACCAGCGGGGGCGGACCAGGGTCACCGTGTCGGGGACCGCCAGCATAGAACCCGGCGGAGACACCGTCTTCCTCGACGACGTGCCGGGCCAGATCGACCTGACGATGAAGGTCGTCGCCGCCATCCTCGCTCAGCGCGATATGGACTTCTCCGACGCGACCCGCGCCATCGCGTACTTCAAACGCGCCGAATACGCCCGGGACTACGAGAAGTACTGCGCAGACAACGGGATCCCGGACATGCCGACAATAATCACCGAAAACGACGTCTGCCGGCACGATCTGCTTTTTGAAATAGAACTTGACACAGTTTCCGTCACTGGGTAAAGTTACGCGTCGACAGTCGGTATTTTCGCCTCCTCGGCGACTGGAAATGGGGCTGGTGCGTCGGACCAGTAGTGATTGGGAATACGGACATCCCGCCTGATAGTAAACATAGAAACAAGGCTCAATCTCCATGACGACAAAACTCAGACCAAAGGAAAGGCACAAGGCGATTATCGAAGCCGTTGTCAGCGACAACCTGACCGCCAAGGAGGCCGCTTCGAGATTCCGGCTCACCCTGGCGGGGATTTACTACATCTGCCGCAAGCACAACATCAAGCCCCGCAAACGGCGAAAAGACTACCTGCCCAGCAAGTATCCCCAGATCGCCGACAAGGAATGGCTCAGGAAGAAATTCGTCGACGAGTACATGACGTACCAGTCGATAGCCGACATCGTCGGCTGCTCCAGGCAGCGGGTCCATCAGCGGGTCATTGAGTTCGGGCTGACCCGCCCCAAAATCTCGCGCGCCAAGCCCAAGAAGCCCAAGAGAGTTATCCCCCTCAAGGGGCTGCTCAGGGATAAGCGAATCCGCGCCTCGCACCGAGGCAAGCGGTTCATCGCACACGTCATGCCCTCCGGCGCCATCAAGCGTCGCGACACCGGCGAAGTCTTCGATTCGCCCTGCGACGCGGCCCGATCGGTCTCAGGACGCAAAACCGTCAACGGCTGGAGATTCTGGAAGTACAGGGTCTCCAAAGGGTGCTGGGAGCATCTGGCCGAGTTGAAAGAGGCTTGATCGCCCGGCAAACGACAGACGGCAACGGCTTCTTGCCGCGAAACACACTAAAGGCACGGAAGCTGCGGCTGACGGCAAACCACATGCTCGCGTATATCCTGACTTTCGGACGACTCGTACTCGCCGCGGCGCTGGCTGCGGCGGTCTTCTTCGTGTCCGATCGGGCTGGGATCTCCATCGCGGCGGCACAGGCCCTGATCGCACTGGCGATCGCCGAGGAACTGACCGACATCTTCGACGGTTGGGCCGCAAGGCGATTCGGAACGGTAAGCAGCCTGGGAGGAATACTCGATCCGCTGATCGATTCGCTGTCCAGATGTGCGATCTACTTCTCGATGGCTTACGCCGGCTGGATCACCCCGGCGGTCCCGCTTGTGATGGCCGCTCGGGACATAATCGCAGCCTACGCCCGAATCGCGAACGCCTCGGTCGGAGCCGATACGTCGGCCAGGTTCAGCGGTAAGTTCAAGGCGATCATACAGGGCGGCGGGATCCCGGTTGTCATCGCGCTGGCCGGCGGGGCGACTTGCGAAGCACTGGGCGCCGCAGTTGTCGGCGCTCTGCGGCTTGCGGTCGCGGGAGTGCTTATTGTCGTGACCGTCTGGTCCATGATCGACTATATTATCGGAGCTTGGCCGGCGGCGAAGGAAATGATGAATACCGAATGACGGGTCGTCGCCCGTTTAATAGCGGCGGACGGCACGTCCGCCTCATCCCGACGAAGCCGGGACGCCGTACGCCGTTACCGATAACTGATAACTGACCCTGGAGAAAGATGCGATGAGCGAAATGCTTGATAAGCTTGGACAGTTGAAACTTATCCCCGTTGTGGTGATTGAAAACGCCGCAGACGCCGCGCCGCTGGGGCGGGCCCTGATCGAAGGCGGGCTGCCGTGTGCGGAAGTGACCTTCAGAACAGCCGCGGCGCCCGAGGCGATCGCCGCACTGAGCAAGCTCGACGGTCTGCTGCTGGGGGCCGGAACGGTGTTGACTGTCGACCAGGCCCGCCAGGCAGTAGACTGCGGGGCGAAGTTCATCGTAACGCCCGGCTTCAATCCCGATGTTGTCGGATACTGCGTGGAAAACGATATCCCGATCACTCCCGGCGTATGCACGCCGACTCAGATCGAGGCGGCCCTGGGGTTCGGGCTGAATGCCGTGAAGTTCTTCCCCGCAGAGGCTTTCGGCGGGCTGAAGACCCTCAAGGCCATCAGCGCTCCGTACCCGATGATGAAGTTCATCCCCACCGGCGGAATAAACGCGGCCAACATCGGCGACTACCTGGCGTTCGAAAAGGTACTGGCATGCGGCGGAAGCTGGATCGTAAAGAAGGACCTGATCGCGGCCAACAAGTTCGGCGAGATAACCGAACTGACCAGATACGCGATGAACGCGATAGCGTCGATCGGCTGACGGCAACGGCTTTTGCTGCGAAATAAGGGAGTCAAGAGCGTTGCTGCGGAACATCGAGCCCAAATGCTCAACTACCTACGGGCGACAGGTTTGCGTTTGGGACTTCTGGTGAACTTCGGAGCATGTCCAAAAGCAACAGTCGAAAGACTTGTCCCATAGACCCAAGACCGGAAATAACGCTCGCCGTCAGCCGTTAGCCGTCAGTCGTTAGCCGTAGCTTCCGTGCCTTTAGTGTATTTCGCGGCAAAAGCCGTTGCCGCGGGCCGTGGTTTATCGTTATCCTGTCAATGGTGAGTCGGCGGGCTACAATTTGAAAAAGGACGTGACTATGGCGATCTTCAAGCGAAAAAGAGCTGACGCTTACATCAAGCAGGGTAATGACAGTTTCATTGTCGGACAATACGCCGAAGCGGCGGCCGCTTACCAGAAGGCCGTCGAGCTTAACCATGACGATCCGGCCGCCTATTTCAACATGGGCATCACGTTCGACAATCTCGGCAAGTACGATCAGGCCGCGGAGGCCTACAGGCGGGTGATCGACCTTACCCCGGACAACGCACACGCCTATTGCGGCCTTGGCTACGCGCACATTAACCTCCAGCAGTACGAAGACGCCGTCGCCGCGTGCGAGAAGGCCGCCCAGATCGAACCGGACTACGCGCTGGCCCACTACGACATGGGCAAGGCCCTTGAAGCGATGGGCAGGCACGACGACGCGGTGGCCGCATACCGGAAGGCGATCGCCACCAGATTCGATTACGCACTGGCCTACTACGATATGGGCATGGCCCTGAACGAACTGGGCGAACACGCCGAGGCCGTGATCGCCTTCAAGAGGGCCATTGCCGCCGAGCCGGCCAGCGAAAGCTACTACCGCAGACTCTCGCAGGCCGACCCCGTCTTCGAATGGAAGGACGACATCTCACCTTACAAGAAGCCCGTGGCGATAAGGGTCGACGCCGCCGACGCCCACCTGGGCATGGCGATCGCATACGACAAAATGGAGCAGCACCCAGATGCCGTCGAGGCGCTGAAGAAGGCCATCGAACTCAAGCCCGAATGCGCCGAGGCCCACTTGCGTCTGGCCGAGGTCCACGAGAAGACCGGCGAGGTCATGAAGGCGGTAATGGCCTACAAGATGTTCGTGTCAGTGAAACCCAACGGCCCCGACGCCGACAAGGCCCGCAGAAAGATCGACATGCTCTAAGTTCCGGGGAGGTCCTTACCTGTTTTTGCCTTGTGCTTGAACGAAACGCGACGACCAGGCAATGCGCCCCCGCAGATCCCGCGTCTTGGCGGATGCCGGCGGTTGCGCCTTGGCGTCTTGTGGTTTTGTTTTGGCTGAACTTGTACGGTAATTTGCGATCGGGTTAGAATAGCCGGCATTATGGAACACACAAACGACACAGATCCCGCCGCCGCTTATTTTGCTCGACAGCCGAGAATCAAGATTCTCGATGTTGAGTATTTCCATCTGCAACTCGCTGACGGAAGCGACCTGTATGTTACCGAACACGGTCGTCCCTTCATGCGTCAGCTTCTGCCGGAGAATCACTGGTCCGACAGAGACTGGTTTGCCGGGCACAGCGCCAAGCTTTGCGGCACCGGATCTCTTTACAGGATAACGACCAAGGAAGTCGCGGGGGTTTCCAGGGACATCGTCCTCAAATGGAATCGAATGGGAGAGGATATTCCGGGGGAGACGCAGGCTTCGGGCATGGATACGGCGAAGTTCAACAGCCCCTTTGAGGAATTCAGCCTCGTCATTGAAATGCGGAATGTCAGAGGGGGGGCTGACGGGCTTATCCGCACGCACAAGCCGTTGGCCATATACGTGCCCAGGAAATACGTTGATGCCGAGAGAATGGGCAGAAAGAGGTACATTCTTGATGCGGTCCAGCGGAAACACGAGGAGATAACGCTCGATCAGAACCGACAGTACGCCGTCATTTACGAGTGGGTGAAGGGCATAGATGCCGCTGAGGCTTTCGGCGAGGGGATGATTGACAAAGAGGAAATGAGAGACTTGACGCTCAGGTCCAATCAGGAAATGCTGCAAAAGGGCTTTGTTGTCCGAGACAGCAAGCCGCATCACGTCATTGTCAGGCCGAAGGGCGATCAGGAGCTTTCAAAGGACAGAAACGGCGAGATCCTGTACGCTCTGGTTGATTTTGAACTGCTTGAGCGGACGCCCGAGCGGGAGCAGTCGGTAAGGGCGTCGAAACGCAGAGCCTATCTTCAACAGCAGGCGCATCGTTTTGAGGCCGTTTGCGAGTTTCCGCCCGGCCTTACGCAGATGACGATTCTGGGCGTCGACTACGTCTATGGGCAGGTCGAAAGCACAGGAGGAAGGCTTTGGGTTGTTGGAAGGGACCCCGCATTATTCGAGTATTTCCTGCCGGAGAAGTGGAGGAGAACGCCCAGGACCATACTCTCGGAGACTCCCGACGCGTTTGAGACCATCACCAAAGACAACATACATCTCGTCTGGCGCATTTCCAGAGTGGGCAAGCAGTCTGGAGCAGACCGCCATGTTGACGACTGTCAGGCCGCACTGGTCTACGGATACAACAGCCCGTTCGAAGAGATAGCCCTCAGTATGGAGCTGTCGAACAGAGGGATAAACACCACATATCCCAGGGCGATCTACATGACCGGCTACAAACCTGACGCCGCGATTTCGGTCGTTGACGACAGCAGATACAAGAGCCACCGAGAGATCGAAACTCCCGACGGGCATCCCGTTCTATGCAGACATCATGACCATATACTCATATGGGGGTACTGGAACGGATCTGACGAACTTCTCGCCACCAGAGATGAGGATGTATTTACGAGAATAGACGCCCTGGACGCGTGCGGTCGGGGGTATGTGGATCAGGCGGGACTTGGCCGCATAATGCGGGCCGCGAAGCTGCGATTGGCGGAGGCTGGAATCGAGAATCTGAGTCTCAGGGGCGACCATTTGCTGTTGTCGCTGGAGCGTTCCGGGCGGTTGGCTACTGATGGTCAGGGGATGCCTGCTGTGCGGATCTGCAACTTTGAGTTGATGAGGCCTCTTGACTCTACGCCTGCTGGCCCGGATTAGAGACCGCAGCCCGCTCGTCACCGGGATGCTGACTGACGCAACCGGTTGCGTACGTTCCGCCCATACGGGGGAGCGGGAGCGTGATGGGTGAGTAAAGGATCAATGAATGTCTATGTTTCGGTGGAGCCCCTGTTCCGGTGGAGATGCGTGTTTCTTCTTTTCGCCTCAAATTACGTAGTTTTACGGAACCGGCCGCACTGGCGTTACTGGTTGTCGGCGCCGCGGGGCTAGTTATAAGAAAACGAAAATGGAGCGCCCGTCGATCCCAGGCCTTTCAGATAGGCTGGAAGGCTCGAGCCGAATGCCCTTGGTCGTCGGGTTCAGCCATTTTGCCGTGCCGTTCGGTTCAGGCCTGAAAGGACGACAGGGCCTGCCGCCAGGCAGGCCTTAGCCGGGGGCGCCCAGCCCCCGGTAGGCGTCCCTTAACACTCCCAAGCCCCCATTGCGGGGCGACAGAAAAGTCGGTATTCGCTGAATTCTGTCGCCCCGTTGACAGTATTATCGACATCGTTTGCCTCCCTCCCAAGAGAGATAAAGGTTCGGGCGCATTGGGGACTCACAACACTCAATCGCGCCTCATGATTGTACGAAACTCAGTAGTTGCGTATTGTGCCCGAACCTTCATCTGAGTCACCTGTCCAATGAGTGTTCAGCGGAATTTCCCGGATGGACTGCAGCCGACGACCGTGCTGGGGCCTGATGGCGATTTCATCGCCACCGGTGGGATCGTCAAGCATATTGCCGACCGAACTCTTGATTCTCCTGTTCTACGGCGGCCGAGCCAAATGTCGACGGCTCAGTAAGGGCAACAGATTTACGACCGACGGCTTTGTGTTCACACAGAGGCTCATAGCACTGCCGGAGAACGGCAACGTCTCAGTGCTCAGTACCGGCGACGGCCCGGAGAGATCCGCCCGCCGCGGGCAGGTCCGCGGCTGAGAGCCGTCATTTCTTCTTGCGCCTTCCGGCGTCGGGATGTCTTGGGGCTCCGCCTATGTAGGGGTACTTGTCGAACTTGTCGCCGCCGCCGGTTGCGCGCGGGTCTTCGGTGAGTTTGAGGTTCTCCATCAGCTTGGCCGCCAGCTTCTTCCTGATCTCCGCATACTCCGGGTCGGACGCCACGTTGTTCAGTTGCTCGGGGTCCTTCCTGCAGTCGTACAGCTCCTCGGCCGGTCGTTTCGCGAAGCACAGGTCCCAGTAGCGTCTATGGGCGTCATCCTTGTCCTTGTTGGCGGTGATGTACGTCTTGGTCGGTCCGTTGTCGCAGTCGCCCAGCCAGGCGCCCTGGAACGCCGTCTTGGTCCAGTTGGGGCTGCCGGCCGGCCAGCGGTCGGGCTTGAAGTTGCGAATGTACAGATACCCGTGCAGACGGATCGCCCGGCAGGGGTAGCCGCCGAGATGTCCCTCCTGGCCCGGGCAGTGGCGCTCCTTGCCGTACATGACAAACTCGCGCTTCTTCGGCTCGAGTACTCCCTCCTTGTCGCTCTTGAAAATGCTGATCAGGCTCTTGCCGGTCATGACCTTGGGTATCTCGACCCCGGCGGCCTCCAGGAACGTCGGGGCCAGGTCGCAGAAACTCATGAAGTCGCGCACCGTTCGACCGGGCCTGGCGATCCCGGCGCCCCAGCGAATCGCCATCGGCACGCGCGAGCCCGAGTCGTAAAGGTTGCCCTTGCATCGCGGGAACGGCATTCCGTGATCGCCGGTCATCACGATTATCGTGTTGTCCAGTTCGCCGATCTGTTCGAGCTTGGCGATCGCCCCGGCCACGTCGCGGTCCCATCGCTGGACTTCGTAGTAGTAGTCGGCCACGTCGCCGCGGACCTCCGGTGAGTCGGGGAAACAGTCGAACAGCTTGATCTTCGACAGGTCAATGCCGCTGGCGGCTCCCGAACCCTTCTTGTAGCCGCGGTGCGGATCGTAGGTCCCGAAGAAGAAACAGAACGGTTTGTCCTTCGGTTTGTCGGCCAGGAAGGCGCCGAACCCCTTTCTGATCGGCGTACCGGCGGGGTGATCCTTCCAGCCGGTCAGCCGACCGGGACCCCAGCTCTTTCGCCACGAACCGATAGCGTATCCCGCCTTCTTCAGCAGCAGGGGGTAAACCGGGGTCGACGGGTCGAGCGATCCGTAAAGGCTCGCCCCGGTGTCCAGCCGCCAGTGATACTGACCGGTAAGCACGGCGTTTCGCGACGGAGTGCACGAAGGCGACGAGATGTACGCGTTGGTGAACAGCACGCCTTCCTTCGCCAGCCGATCGAACGCGGGGGTCTTGACCACCGGGTCGCCGTAGGCGCCGGCGTGAGGCCAGCCCCAATCGTCGGCCAGGCAGAACAGCACGTTGGGACGCCTGGCCTTCTTGCTCTTTTCGGCTCGGGCGGTCAGGCCTGATCCGAGAAATCCGAGCGTTCCGAGTGCGGTTGTCTTCATGAAATTGCGACGCTTCATAGTGCTGTTCTCCTGCATTCTCGCTATGGTTTTTCGATCAGTATCGTCCGCTCAACAGGCTCGGCGGTCTTGACCAGCGGCTCGAGGCCCGAGCCGAACTGCCAGGCGACCACCTTGACTTTGACGGGGAGCTTCGCCCGGCGGGGCAGTTGGCTGATCTTCAGCCTGCCCGATTCGATAACCGCCGGACCGAAAGCTACGTAGTAACTCACGGGCAATCCGGAATCGCTGGTCGCCTTCAGTTCGATCGCCGGCGAGTCGGCCTTGATGTTTCCTATCGGCGGGAAAGTGATCTTCTGCAGCTTGCCCTTCTTCAGCCCGTTGAATCCTCGCGGCGTCATGCCGACGTGTTCGGTGTATCGATACTTGTCATCGCCGGCGCTGAAGGCGAGGAATGTGATTCTCGCTCGTCGCCCGGCCGGCGCAAGGGCGTCGTAGTGCATCCGCAGCCTGTTGGCTCCGACGGCGACGATCGGGCCGCTGACCGGCTTGACGCGTATAGGCCCGCGCGAGTGTCCCGCGGGCTTGCCGGCGTCGGGCCATTTCGGTCCCAGACCCTTGTGCCGGCTCGGATAGACTTTGGCGTATTGCGGGTGAACTTCGAGCGTGCGCCCGTCGTCGACCCAGGTGAGTTTGGTGAAGAAGAACCTCGCCCCGGCGTCGACCCAGTACGGATCGCTCCACTTTATGAACTGATCTTTCTTGCCGAATCCGCCAGCGTGGTAGGCGACTGTCGCTCGGGCGATCTGTTGGTCGAAGTGCCAGGCGGCCTGCGACTTGTCGCCTTCGTAACGATCGTAAGCAGCCGGGGGGGATTGGCCCGGAGCCTTGATCGCAAGGTCCGTCAGCCACCCGCTGCGATAGTCGATTTCCCTGACCTTGCCGGTCCCGGCGTCGATGCGCGCCTGTGCGGCCTTGCGGATGAACATCGCAAGATACGCCGCGTTCCTGTCCGACCAGGCGAAGTGCCCGGCCCCCGGTTCGACGACAACGCTGGCGAGATTCGCCTTGTGTTTTGCTCGGAAACGCAGCAGGGCGTCCCGACCGCCTTCCCAGGTCTCGCGCCCGTCGGGTCGACGCATCGTGCCGCCGAATTCGTCGAACTGGCCCAGCATCATCAGCGCCGGGACGCCGGGAGGGAGTCCGTCTGGCGTCCCGCCGCGGTACTGCACCAGTGCGATGCAGCGTTTGGGCGCCGCGATAGCGAGTTTCTTGGCCTGGGGTCCCCCGGCGGAATGTCCGACAAGCAGCAGGGGGGCTTTCGACAGTTCATCGAAGCCCGAGACCCTCGCCAGGTCGTCGAGCACCTTCTGCACGTTGACCTTGCCCAGTCCGCACTTGAGGAAAACGATCGCCAGCCCCTGGTCCCCGCACGCCTTGCGAATCGTCGCGTCGCGGGCCATCTCGCGCTCCATGAGGGTCATCCCGCCGACGACCGCGCCGTTGATCCGCTCAGCCTGGGGCGGGAGCCAGCAGAACGCCTCGCTGGCGTTCTTGTCGGTCTCTACCGCCACGTTGTATTGGAACACCGCCCCGACCGCCGCGCCGCTTAAAAGCGCCAGGACAATCAGTGCGCATGATGCTTGTGATTGCATTTGTGGGGCTCCCGTTTCGGCGGCGGCGACTTGATGTCGGCGATCGCCTGCTCGGCCGCCTGGCGGACCGCCTGGTGCGGGTGCTTAAGCGCCTCGGTCAGCGCCGGTATCGCCGTCTTGGCCGGCGGGGTTATCCTGCCCAGCGATTCGGCGGCGTACATCTGCACGGTGTATTCGCTCGGATCGTTCTTCAGCAGGTCAACGAGTGCGTCGAGGATCTTCTGCTCGCCGTGGCTGACTCTGCCCAGTGCGTACGCCGCTGTCCCGCGCGTCTGCTCGTCGTCGCTCTTCAGCAGCCCAAGCAGGCTGTCGGAGGCGTCGCACGCCTTGTGGCCCATGATCGCCAGGGACAGCGCCGCGTGTCGCGGGCGAGTGATCTTCTCGTCGCTCAACGCCTTTGTGAGCAGTTCGACCGCCGGGGAGCCGATCTCGCCGAGGACCTGGGCGGCCGTCTCGGATATCTGCTCTTTGGGATCGTTGAACAGTTCGATAAGCGGCGCCGCGACGATCGCCGGGTCAGGCTCGATCCGCCGCAGCGTGTAGACCGCGACCTTCCGGGCCTCGGGGTCGTCCTCCTTCAGCATCTTGACCAGGGCTCCGGCGGCCTTGGAGGATGCGGCCCCGAACTTGGCCAGCACCAGCGCGATGGGTCTTTGGTGCTTGACGCGAGAATCGCTCAGCGCCGCGACCATTGGTTCGGCGGTTTGCTCTCCGACGGCGCCCAGCGCCAGCGCCGCGGTTTCCGCGACGTTCCTGTCGGCGTCGCGCAGGGCGTTCAGGAGCGGGTCGATGACAGCTTTGGGGTCGATCCTGGCTCGTCCCAGGGCCTCGGCGGCTGACGCACGCGCCTCGGCGTCTCCGTTCTTCAGCGCGTCGGTCAGCGCGTCGAGGACCGCCTGCGACGGCGGGGCGATTCTCACGAGGGCCGCCGCGGCGATGTCGGACCAGGGGAACTCCTTGTCAGCCAGCGCCTTGTGGAGCGTGTCGACCGACGCGGGGCCGATAGTCGCCAGCACTTCGCCGGCCCGCCTGGCCACCGTCCTGTTCTTGCTCCGCAGCGCCTCGCCCAGAGGCGCCAGGGCCTCGCTGTTCATTTGCGAAAGCAGCCAGGCGGCCTTGATGTGGGTGTCTTCATCTTCGGAGCCCAACTGCTCGATAAGCGAGGCGGCGTCATTGCCGGATTCGTCGCCGCAGCCGGTCAGGAGGAAAGGCGCCGCCAGGGCGACCGAGATGATAACGGTTGTCAGAGTGTGTATGAATTTGCTCATACCGTTTATCATAATGATTGGTTCGCACGGGACAAGGGGTTTCATCGCCGCCAAATCGGCGTGAGCGTTGGGCGTGCGGCCGATGCGGCGCGGCGATGGGCCGAGACGCGAGAATTGGATTGCCGAAGGGGTGTTTCAGTCTTCGGGCAAGGCGCCCGTCCCCGCGGCGGGTTTGATCCGGACAAGCCTCTTGCGGCCCGGTGAGCGGCATTGTCTCCCGGAGGAGACAATGCCGCTCACATCGTCAGGCCAAGTTCGTCAATCGCCTGAACTATAACTGCAAAGACTAGATTCAGGCTTTCTTACGTTGCGAACGTCTCTTGACTGCGCCCGCACATCCCAGGCCAATAGCGCCCAGCAGGAAAGCGCTCGGGGTGGGCACTGGCGGGATCGGAGTGACTTCGCCGTTGCGTACTTCGAAACACATCCTTCCAATGGTGCTGAGGCTGTTGGGGCCGCCGTCAAGGAAGGCTCCGTTTACGCCGGATCCGGGCACTTGGTAGTTGGTGCCCACATCCCCTGTGCCGTTGGAGTAGCCGACAACCGCTGAACTTCCGCCCAGACCGCCCGATCCGCCCGAGGCGTCGCCGGTTTCCCATTGGATCTGACCGTAGTTGAAGCAGATGTCAAAATCGCCGGGTCCTATATCCGAGCGATCAACCAGCAGCAACTGGAATGTATTGAGCCTATCGGTACTTGTCTGATAATAGCCCACCTGATTCCAGGTTACGCCAAAAGCAGTGTTGCCGCCGAAAGTTCCTGGTCCGTACTTCACCGGATTACTGGTCCGCGTATCTACGTCAGCAAAGAACGGGGCGATAATGGGCTTGCCGAGGGCGCCTGTCAGGCCAAACGGGGTGTACGTAGACATTCCGCTGCCGAAGGTCACATTTCCGTTGTTATTGACCCACAACTGCGAGTAGGTCGTGCCGAAATAGTTGGCGTTGAACCCGATGGCGACCGGGCCTACGTATCCGTCGTCATTGCCCGACAATGTGTTGGCATTGAATCCCGGCTCAATACTGCCGAAAGCAGAGCCGGCCAGCGCCAACACACCTGCAACTATTGCTGCTGTAAAACGAATGCTTAAGTTCTTGGTCAACACTATATTACTCCTTGTGTATGTTGAACGAGAGTTGTGAGTAGGTCTAAATTCAGCGTTCACCGATCCAGGAGCGGAGGTCCTCGCGTGGCGTGGGCTCTGCTGAAGCATTGCGCCGCAACCGGAGGCGGCTGGCGCAGCGCGTCAGAGAATGAAGGGGGTCTGGAGTGATCGCCCGGCAGCGGCTGGCTGCAGGGCGCAAAGAGCATCGGGCCGCTGGTGTCGATTGCCGACGCGTGACCGACCTGTATCGGGCCGCCGGTGTGGAACCAGGCCGGAGCCGAACCGAAGCGGAACCTGGAGGCCGACCGACCGACGCGCCACAGTCCCAAATAGCTGAAGGATACGAAAAACAGGGAAAGACTGCTCGGACCCGAATGCAGGATCAGCGCTTTGGGATTGTCGCCGGCGGGGGGGGCGAAAACAGGCGGACTCTGGCGCCATGTGAGGCCCAGCGGAATGTCCGCCAAATTCGGGTAACTCCTCTGGGGAGATTGATCTTGCGCCGAGCAATGGGTATTCTCATAGTCGTGCTGCTGCTGAGGCAATGATCCGAACCTGGGAGATTCGGCGCAGCCGGGCGCATCGGGATCGTCCAGATCGGCGCGCGCCGCAGGCACACTAACCAACAGTACCGCAACAAGCAGTAATGCCTCCTGTCTTGCCATTTAGACCCGTCCGGAACAAATGAAAAACCAAATCCTCGACTTACGAACAAGCGTTGCAGCTATTATGCGTCATATACGGCCGAGAGTCAAGAAGTTTTTCAGAAACACGCACGGCGCATTTCGGAGGGAACGCCATGGTGTTGGGTCAGTTAGAGCGGCGAACAAGGACTGACGGCCCGCCTCTTGCTTATCAGTCTCGTGTTATGCTCCAGGGAGCGTTATGCTGGAGTAAGCATGTATGAACTGTCGTCGGATTTCGGGGTCTGGCGGATATGACGGCATGGAGATTCAATGACAACAGAACTGTCACGGAACCAGAACTAAGGCGCCCCCGGAACTCGCCGCCGCCTCAGCATCGCCAGCACGCCAAGAGCCAGCATCGTCAGCGTCGCCGGTTCGGGGATTGCGTACTTGGCCAGGAATGCGCAGCTCCCAGGCGAGCCGCTCGCGCCGCCGTTAAGATCACCCGAGGCGTACCCGGTGACATAAACGTTGCCGCCGTCGACCGACACGCCACGGCCCCTGGCCAAATCCAGTATGATACGGAGCCCTTGAAGAGGGCGACTCATTGTCGTACATGCTCTCGGGCGTATGAATCGCCCACTTCGTGGGCGCCATTGTTCATTGCCATCTTGTTCCACGGGCTCGCGCCCGAGGCTGATATGGAGATCTGGTCAATACATAATTATGGTCTTGTGTATCGTTTGTTCTTGTTTTAATATACTTTGATGCCAAGATTAGCGAGAATCGTGGCTCCAAGGCGGGCGCATCATGTCACCCAGCGTGGGAACCGTCGTGTGCAGACGTTCTTCTTCGGTAACCGTTCAGGCCCTTGGGCCTGTGATGTCTGCCTGACCGGGCAACGCACCCGGCTGCAAAACACCAACTCTTCAATTCAACTCATACAATACATGGTCGGTTTTGATTCG
>Ga0180436_10000804_pt1 | contig 31676 bp, 32 predicted proteins | sample SS_ome_2_FD_132434 | JGI IMG/M metagenome (GOLD analysis project Ga0180436, IMG submission 132434) | Hypersaline lake sediment archaeal communities from the Salton Sea, California, USA - SS_3_S_2 metaG | ecosystem: Environmental > Aquatic > Non-marine Saline and Alkaline > Hypersaline >... | reverse complement strand
TCAGTAAATGTCCCGGAATATGCAAGACCCCCGGTTATAGCCACAGCATCGATATCACCCCCGGCAGGAGCGGCCATAGCAGCAATATTCTTGCATACCTGGTAGGCCATTGCTTCCACCACCAGCTTTACTTTCTTATCTGTCCCATCTTCATAATCCTTCATGACCTTTTTAAAGTCATTTGTCCCCAGGTAGGCATACAGGCCGCCCTTTCCATAAAGCATACCTGAGCTTTCCTTCCAGCTGAGCTTTTTCTCCAGGACATACCGTAAGAAAGACCCGGTGGGGACAGCTCCAGACCGCTCAGGACTAAAGGGCCCTTCACCATCTATAGCATTGGTTACATCTACTATCATTCCTTTTTTATGCAATCCTACCGATATGCCGGATCCAAGATGGGCCACGATAATATTTATCTCATGATAATCAAGGCCCAGGTCTTTAGCCGCATTCCTGGCAACCCGTTTCTGGTTTAAGGCATGAAAAACGCTTGTCCTCTCAATAGCAGGATGTCCGCTCAACCTGGCAACAGGCTGCATCTCATCAACACATACGGGATCCAGAATGAATGCCCTCTTGCCGGCATTCAAGGAAAAGCTATAAGCTATCATGGCTCCCAGGTTGGAAGCGTGTTCGCCATACCTGGAGGTCTTAAGGTCCTCAAGCATCTTGTCATCGACCTCATAAAGTCCGCTTTTAAGCGGCCTGAGGTATCCTCCCCTGCCAATAAAATAATCGATCTTTTGCGGGTCTACCTTGTTCCTGTCCAGGAAATCCTTTACAGCCTGCCGCCTTAGCTCAAGCTGATCTATAAAATTGGGAAAGACCTCAAGCTCCTTCTTTTTATGCCTTACCACTTCCATCACCATCAGCTTTTCATCTTCAAACAATCCTGCTTTGGTAGAAGTATTGCCGGGATTTACGGCTAGTATGAGACTCATATCCGACTCCAGACTAGGTTGATGATCTTTCAAGGATATATGATATTTTTTTGCTTTTCAAGCATTATGAAAAGGAAGAGGCCGCCTTCCTGCTGGAAAGCGGCCCTTGTTTGGGAGTTATTCTGAGGTTTGGCGCTTGGGTGTCTCGTCATGATATTATCAATGTATCTATGTCAATCTATCTCCTGACGCATGGTCCGAAGATATTAGATCCTTTCTCACCTCTTGCTTTGCCGGCTTCAGGAAAAAGATATCTTAATTCGATCTCATTTTCCTCTGCCCAGTCTTTCATCTCCTGCTTCATCTCTTTAAGGGCTTTCCTGGCTTCGGCTACAGTCATCTCTTCCAGGCCTTCCCTGAATTCCTTAAACTCCTGCTTTTTATCCAGGATGGCCTGCTTCTGTCCGTCTGTTATCTCGCCTTTTTCCACCAGTTCATCGAGTTTCTCCTCAAATCTTGATTCCATCTCGGCCCGCTTTTCCTCCCTTAGCTCCTCCATAAAAGCCATGACCTCATCAGGATCCAGGTCAAACTTTTCTGCAAATCTTTCTACCAGGGGCGGATATTCGCCATCTTCCAGGGGATCTGCATTAAGTGTACCGGTGCATCCTGCACCCAGCATGATGAGCAGGGTCAGGCCGGCAATGAGGGATAGTGTCAATTTTACACTTTTTCTTTTCATCCTTCCTCCTGTTGTTCTATGTTCAATCAAGTACAGGTACATTTATACAGCATAAAACTGAGAAAAAGCTTAAATAAGAAAGATTTTTTTACTTATTATGACTGCAGGGGTATTCGGACTGTAAATGTGGAACCCTGGCCTATCCTGGAATCAACCTTTATGGAACCGTGGTGGAGTGCGGTTATCTTTTTGGCTACCGGCAGACCCAGGCCGAAACCGGAGACCCGGTTCTTTGACCGGGAGCGGTCTGCACGGTAAAAACGGTCGAAGATATGGTTCTGGTCCCGGGGGCTTATGCCTTCTCCGGAATCTGTTACCTCAAGAAGTGCATGCCTTCCCTCAGGGGCCGCCTTAAGTGACACCTTTCCTCCTTCTGGAGTATACTTAAGGGCATTATCCAGGAGTATGAGCACCAGTTCATCAATGCTGATAATGTCAGCATTGATCCAGGCATCCCTGACCTCAAGGTCAAAAGTTATATTTTTCTTTTTAGCCACTGCTGCTATCTTTTTATATGCCCTTTCGGCAGCCTCTGCCAGGTTTATCTTTTTAAAATCCAGCACTCTCCTTCCCCTCTGGTACTGGGCCAGATGAAGCAGGTGCTCTGATAGCATCTCCAGGCTACCTATATCCTCAAGGTTTTCTTCAAGTATCCTCCTGGCTTCTGCCGCTGACATATCCCTGTCCCGGAGGGCAACCTCGGTGGAAGTCTTGAGGGCTGCCAGGGGTGTCCTGAGCTCATGAGATGCATCGGATATGAACCGGTTTTGTTCCTCTACCATCTCTTCTATAGGCCTCAGGGTCCTGCCTGCCAGGAAATACCCCACTAAAATGGAAAGTATAAAAATGCCTCCATTGGCAAAAAGCAGCATAAAATAGACCCTCTGCTTGGCCACCCGCAGGTCATTCTGGAGCATATTCTTTAATACGGGAGGGATCTTCTCAAGGTTCTTGAAATTGGATCTTATCTGGTTTTCGATATTTATATACCGCTGGTTTAAGTCCTGGGCTATGGACCTGTAGATCACCAGGCTGAACGCAAGGCTAATAACCATTATTGCGATCACATACCAGACGGTTATCTTGAACCTGGCTGACCTAAACATCTTCTCCGCCTCCTATCCGGTAGCCGAATCCCCTGACGGTCTCGATAACAGGTTTCTTGTTCCTGAATGGTTTTTCTATCTTATTCCTTAAATACCTTATATATACCTCTACCGTATTGGGCAGAATATCAGCATCATAGTTCCAGACCTTTGCCATTATCTGTTCCTTGGTAAGCACCCTGCCCTTATTCCTGAGCAGGTATTCCAGCAGGGCGTATTCTGTCTTGGATAACCTGATGGTCCTTCCCGCCCTCCTGACTTCATAGCTTATGGTGTCCAGGCTGAGGTCACCGGCTGAAAGTACCGTACCCAGTCCGTTCCTGGGCCGCCTGGAAAGGGCTTTTATCCTGGCCAGGAGTTCTTCAAAGGCAAAGGGCTTGGTAAGATAATCATCTGCTCCCGTATTAAGACCTTCTACCCTGTCCTTTACCTGTCCCCTGGCCGTAAGCATAAGTATGGAAGAACTTATCTTTTCTTCATCCCTGAGCTTCCTGCATATCTCCATACCGTCCATCCCGGGAAGCATTAGGTCCAGGATTATAAGGTCATATTCCTGAATAAGTGCCATGCCATAGCCGTCATCGCCTTCATATGAGACATCCACAGCATGGGATTCCTGCTCCAGGCCCTTCTTTATGGAATCGGCCAGCCTTTTTTCATCTTCTATGATAAGTATCCGCATATGGCATATATTATAGCAGTTATCTGAGAAGAAACTTAAAATATACGTCTGATTATTTCATCTAAATCAGGTGTATGCTGTATAATATTTATCAATATGATCATTTTGCAAAGAAGCCTTTATGGATGAAGAGTCCCATAGACATATAGAACAGGACCACAGGCATGACAGTTTCGGCGAACTTTTCGAATACAGGGATGTGGCCCGTAAGAGGCTTATAATATCCCTGGCCATAACCCTGACAGTCATGCTGTTGGAGGTGGCAGGAGGGATACTGACAGGGAGCATCGCCCTCTTAAGTGATGCAGGTCATATGTTCACCCACAGTTTTGCCATTGCTATCAGCCTGGCGGCTGTGCTTATTGCCAGGAAGCCTGTATGCCATCACCGCACTTTCGGCCTGTACAGGGCAGAGATCCTGGCAGCATTCATAAACGGCATCATGCTTCTTCTGGTAGTAGGAGTGATATTGTATGAAGCCGTACAAAGGATAATAGATCCTGAAGACATCGAAGCCCTCCAGATGCTGGCAATAGCCCTTATAGGGCTTTCAGTAAATGTGGCCAGCATACTGATACTGCGCAGCGGTTTCAGGAAAGATATAAATATAAGGAGTGTCTTCTATCATCTTTTGGGTGACGCTGCCTCATCAGTAGGAATAGTCATAGCCGCAGTAATAATATTCTATACCGGATGGAACATCCTGGATCCTGTGATAAGTATCGGTATTTCCATCCTGATATTGATATGGGCAGTCAGCATCTTAAGGGAATCGGGAAGGATACTGCTGGAGATGGCACCCCGGGGCCTGGACGTGGATGTGATCGAAGAAGACTTAAAAAAACAGTTTCCCGCAATAAAAAGGATGGAAAAAGTCCATCTCTGGGCTATCACTACTGACATGCTTGTCTTTTCTGCCCATATGGCCATGGAAGATAGGGACGGCCAGGATTGCTGTAAGACAATATTTCCTGAGATAAACCAGTACCTTTCCCGTAAATATAATATAATAGAGACCACCATACAGAGGATAGATGAATAAGGGAGGCTGATATATGAGTGCAAGATTCTTTCCCTATCTTTTGGCCCTGACCACCCTGCTGTTCTGGGGGATCGCCCCTATATTCGGCAAGCTGGGAGTGGCAAAGATAAACCCCTATACTGCCCTGGCCCTGAGGAGTTTTGTAGTGGCTGTCATAATGCTGGCCATAATACTGATAAGGGGCGACCTTAAGGACTTTGCCAGCCTGGATTTAAGGAGCGCGGTATTCATCGGCCTGGAGGGTATTTTTGCCTCCCTGATCGGCCATTTTGCATTCTATTATGCCCTGAGGCTGGGTGATGCTTCCAGGGTGGTGCCTATAGTCTCGGCTTATTCCCTTATAACCGTGCTGGCTGCGGTGATCTTCCTATCCGAGAAGATGACCGTATATAAGGGAGTAGGCGCACTGCTGGTCATCACCGGTGTATTTCTGTTAAGGTTCTAAAAATACCATAGATATCTTTGTATGAGCATTATAACAAAAAAGAACAGGGATCTTGCCTTTCCCGGGCTGATATGGTTCCTGGTGTTTTTCCTTCTTCCCCTGTCGGTGATACTCGTCTATTCCATAACTGAACGGTCACTGATGTCAGGGGAACCGGTAAGGTTTACCATGGATAATTTCATCCAGGTATTCCAGAAAAGGCATTACCTCATAATACTGCTCAGGTCGCTCAGGATAAGCTTTTTTACCACTATCATCTCCATACTTTTTTCATATCCGGTAGCATATTTTCTGGCAAAGCGGACGAAGCTAGACCGGATCCTTATAGTCATTCTCATGGTCCCCTTCTGGATAAACTATCTTATAAGGACTTTTGCCTGGAAACTCATACTTTCCGATAACGGGATACTTAACCAGCTGCTTATGGGACTGAACATCATAGATGAGCCCCTGAGGATCATGTATACCCAGACCTCGGTCCTCCTGGGCCTGGTATATACATATACCCCCATGATGGTACTCCCCCTTTATGCCGCCCTGCTGCGCATAGATGACTCCCTTGTAGAGGCCTCGATGGACCTGGGGGCATCAAGGGCCAGGGCTTTTTTCGATATCACATTCCGGCTGAGCCTTACCGGCATATTTGCCGGTACACTCCTGGTATTTATTCCCGCCCTGGGTTCTTTTGCCATACCGGCCATCCTGGGGGGGACAGATTCGGTCATGATAGGAAATATGATAGAGAACCAGTTCAACCTGGTAGGCAACTGGAATGCAGGTTCTGCATTCACCCTTTCCCTGGCGGTCCTGTCTATAGTACTGGTACTTTTTTACTCCAGGATCTTTGGCCTTGAATCCATATACAAAAACAGGGGTATATGATGAGAAAAGGAAAGTCCTATGGACTGAAGATATATACTGCCATATTCTTTCTTTACATATTCACCCCTCTTATCCTTATATTCATCTTTGCCTTTAACCTGGGAGAGGGCTATGTATTTCCCCTGCAGGGGTTCACCTGGAACTGGTTCCTGGAATTTTTCCGGGACAGCACAGCCCAGCGTTCAATCGGTAATAGTGTCATAATAGCTGTCATATCGGCAACCATATCCACCATCCTGGCCGCCTTCCTCACTGTGGGCCTGCTGAAGGGAAGATTCAGGAGACCGCACATCTATATAACCTTCCTTATGCTTCCGGTGCTCATGCCCAGCCTGACCATAGGTATCTCGGCCCTGGTATTCTTCAGGACTATCAACCTGCCTTCAGGCATACCGGTAGTAATACTGGCCCATGTATCCATAAGCATGAGTTATATCTTTTTGATAATGATGGCCCGTATCGAGAGCCTTCCCCTCAGCCTCCAGGAGGCAGCCATCGATCTGGGGGCCAGCTGGTCCTCTTCTGTAAAAGACATAGTGTTACCTGCCCTGATGCCGGCCATAGTTGCCGGATGGCTGTTTGCATTTATGGTGAGCTGGAATGAATTTATAGTGACCTATTTCCTTATCGGCAACAACACCACCCTCCCCATTTATATCTTTTCCCAGCTCAGGTTTGGTATCTCCCCCAAGGTAAATGTCATTTCACTTCTGGTGACCCTTTTTACCCTCCTGGTCATATCTGTCCTTCTACTGGTAAGAAGGCTGTTCAGGAGGGAGCGGTATGGGTAAAAAAATGTATGATTTTTTCCAGTTTTATTATTAAAATATATAAAAGTAAAAAGCAGACAATGGAGGCAAACATGAATCCAAGAAAAAGCCTGGCATCAAGGACCATATTGATGATAACCATGCTGGCTCTTATCATACCGTTATCAATAATGGGGTGTAAGTCCGAAAAAGCATCAGATGAACTGACCGTTTATGTGTGGGAGGGATACCTTCCCCAGTCCGTGGTGGATATGTTCCAGGAAGAGACAGGTATCACCCTTAATGTGAACCTGATCTCAGACAATGCTTCCATCTTTACCCTTATAAAGGGAGGTGGGAAAGCTGATATAATAATGCCTACCCAGAACCAGGTCAACCGCTTCTATGATGAAGACCTGGCGCTTCCTCTTGACCTGGACAAGATAGGGAACTACCAGCATGTCACAGGATCATTCAAGGGCCAGTCCTGGAGCATGTGGGACGGCAGCAGCATGGGTTCCGGTGATACTTATGTCATACCATATGTATTCGGCACCAGCGGGATCATAATAAATACTGATAAATATGAAGGCCCAGCACAGGATATAGGCTGGGAGATATTGTTTGATCCCCAGTTAGAGGACAGGGTGTCTTCCAGGAACTCGGCTGAATCCATAATGATATGCCTGGATATCATGGGAATACCCAGAGAAGAACTTTTGGATGATACTGATGCAACCCTGGAAAAAGTCCGCAGCAAAGTCCTGGAGCTCAAGGATAATGTACTAAAGTTTTACAGTACCGGAGCCGAGCTGCTGGATATGCTGGGCAATGAAGAGGTATGGGTAAGCCACATATGGGATGGCGGCGCCAGGAAGCTTGCTTCCGGAGATGACAAGTTTGTCTATATCCTTCCTTCCACCGGAGGCTTTGGCTGGACCGATACCTTCATGATACCTGCATCTGCAGAAAATCCGGCAGGAGCACATATGTTTATCGACTTCATGCTGCAGCCGGAAGTAGCAGCCATGGTGGTCTCTGAAGGCGGATATACCACAACCGTCAAGGGTTCCATCGACATGGCAGAAGGCATAGATAAAGACCTTTACACGTTTAAGGATGAAGAGATAGCCGATCTTGTGTGGCAGATAAATTTCCCGGAAGATGTCATAGCAGCATATAATAATTTCTGGGAAGAGATATCTACTGTCAACTGACCTTATTATAGTCTTATGGACCATACGGTAGAAGTCAGCCATATCTTTAAGGATTACGGCAGCGTCAGAGCCCTGAGGGATGTAAGCTTTAAGGTGAGGGAGGGAGAGTTCTATGCCCTCCTGGGTCCTTCAGGTTGCGGAAAGACTACCATCCTGAGGATACTGGGCGGATTTATCGAGCAGGACAGCGGAGAAGTCTTTATAGATGGAAAGGATATGAAGGGCATACCTCCAAACTTGCGTAATACCAGCATGGTATTCCAGGACCTGGCCTTATTCCCCCATATGGATGTAAGGGAGAATATAGTATACGGGCTGAAGAAGAAAAAGACGCCCCGGGATGTGATGGAAAAAAGATTTAAAAGGATGGTAGACATCCTGGGGCTTTCAGGCTTTGAGGCCAGGCAGGTATCCCAGCTTTCCGGAGGCCAGCAGCAGAGGGTAGCCCTGGCCCGGTCACTTATACTAGAGCCGGGGATACTGCTCCTGGACGAGCCCCTGGCATCGCTTGACAAGAAGCTGCGCATAGCCATGCAGGATGAGCTGAAGGATATCCAGAGAAAAGTGGGAACTACATTCCTGTATGTCACCCATGACCAGGGAGAAGCTCTTACCATGTCTGATACTATTGCTGTTATGAATGAAGGCCGGATAGTACAGACTGGAAGTCCCGACCATATCTACGACCATCCTGATAATATATTCACTGCGGATTTTATAGGGGCAGGAAACTTCATCCCCCTTAAATCGGTAAAGAATCAAGGCAGCATCCTGGAACTTTTCACGGAAAAAAAAGGCTCTTTAAGGTCTGACTGCAGCCTTAAGGAAGATTCCGAAAAAGGAGATGCTATATTTTTTATCAGGCCGGAAAAGGTCAAGATGGGCAGGGGAAGCGGAAAGCATTCAAACACCTTCTCCGGGAAAGTGGTCTCCTCGGTATTTGAAGGCCCTGATATCAGGCTGGAGATAGAGGCCCCTGAGCTGGGGATGATAAAGGTAGAGATCAAGAATGATGGTACCCCTCACCGCTACCAAAAAAATGACAATATCGCCTTCCACTGGGACTATAATGACGGTATGGTCATCTGCAGCTAGAAGACATATGCCGTTAAAAAATCTTTCCTGGCATATATTGAGATGGATGCCTGAATCGAGATTAAAAATATTTTGAATCCCTAAAATATTTCTATATAATATCCACTAATATCAATTTTTAGCTTGATGACTATGGAATCAACCACGATCGTCCTTATAATAATACTTGTTGCTATAACCATTGCTCCTATTATCGCCCGTTATACCCACCTGCCGGTCATAGTGATAGAACTGCTGATAGGCATAGTCATGGGAAGATCACTCCTGGACATGATACCGGATAATGCCCTGTTTGAGTTCTTTTCATCATTCGGCCTCATTTTCCTCATGTTTTTGGCCGGACTGGATATGGATTTTTCCAGCATAAAAAAGTCTTTTCGCAATACGGTACTCATCTCGGCGGCCTCCCTCCTGGTACCCTTCTTCTCGGGCTATTTTGCCGGCCTTTACCTGGGCATAAATCCGCTGATCCTGGGCTCTGTCATATGCACCACTTCACTGGGCCTTATACTTCCGATATGCAAGGAGCTTTATGGCCATAAAAAGCTTTCTATGGTGCTTTTTAGTTCTGTCATACTGATAGACATACTGAGCATATTCATACTTACTTTTTCCATAATCTATATACGGGATGATTTCAATGTCACTTTTTATTACTCCATCGTGCTGCTTTTGGTATTATTCATCCTGCCGTTTATCCTGAGCAGGACGAATATAAGGAAGAAGATATCAGACTGGATAGAAGACAAGCAGCATTTCTCCATCATGGTCAGGTCATCCTTTGCCCTCCTGGTCATACTGGCAGCTGTTTCTGAAGAGCTGGGATTTCATTCAATAGTGGGCGCATTTACAGCAGGTCTTATCATCTCCGAAATAACTCCCGGGGTCTGCAAGCTGGAAGAAAAGCTGGATAGTTTTGGATACGGGTTCTTTATCCCGTTTTTCTTTATCCTGGTAGGCTCCAGGATAAACATACCGGAACTTTTTTCTGATATGGCAAATATAAGGATACTGGTCATAATACTTATTGTAGCGCTGCTATCCAAATTCATAGCTGTATCTTTTATGACCAGGGCTCTGAAGTTTGACTGGCGGGAGAGCATCGCCATGGGATTCCTTCATACTGCCAGGCTCAGCCTGATCATTGCAGTTGCCGAGATAGGAAGGGAGCTGGGACTGGTAGATGAGACCCTATTTTCCTCTTTTATGATAGTAGCTATAATCTCGGCCATCATAGGTCCGGTTGCCGGAAAATACATACTTAAGGGCAAGGACAAAGAATGCACCCAGGCAGACTCTGCTGATTAGATCCACTATTCCCCTGATGATAAGCTCATATAAAGATAGTCTCAGCAGGAGGCGCCCTGGCCGTATGTGCTTTTTCCAGCCCTTTTCTTTCTTATCTCTACAGCCCCAAAAATAAGTATTATCAAAAAAAGGGCCAGGGATGCATAGCACAGGGGGATGCCCAGAAGTTCCGGGCAGGTCCGGGTCCCGGAAGCTTTTCCGGCAGAAAACCATACTGCCACCGCCAGTCCGGACAGGGTCCCCAGATAAAATATTATATACCTGGCAGACCTCTTATCCATAAAGAAGGAGACAAATACCAGGATATAGGATACCAGCACCGGATAACATGCCGGGATATCCAGTATAAGAGGACAGGATCCCGGGCTGTAAGTCTCCATTATGACAAGATATGCAGAGACCAGCGCCCCCAGTCCAGAGCTTATATATAACAATATCCTCAATACAGGATTTCTCCTCATATCATCCCTTGCACCCTTCCTACCTGCTGTATCCCAGTCTGTATATCACGCCGGCCCTGTCGTCGGAGATGTATGCTGTTCCTTCGGGAAGTATCAGGATATCCACCGGCCTGCCCAGTACAGAGCCATCCTCTGTAAGCCAGCCCCAGGCAAAGTCCTCCCTGCCCAGGTAATCTCCTTCATCATCAAGCAGGAATCTTACGATCTTGTATCCTGTAGGTATACTCCTGTTCCAGGATCCGTGATAGGCCACCAAAAGGTCAAAAGCATATTCATCCGGCCATCCCGGGCCGGGTGGTATGAAATCAAGACCCAGGGGGGCCGAATGCGCCTGGAGGTCTATATAGGACGGTTCCGCATCACTGCATATCGAGGAAGCCTCTTCTGAGCTGTCAAAATCAGTATCCTGGACATTTTGGCCATAACAATAGGGCCAGCCGTAGTCCCTGCCTTCCAGTACAATATTTATCTCGTCAGGAGGCAGGTCATCACCCAGATTGTCCCTTCCCATCTCGGTAGCCCAGATTTCTCCGGTAACCGGGTGTACCCTGAAAAATACAGCATTTCTAAGCCCGGAAGCAAATCTTTGAAAATCAGTACCGTCTCTTTTAAGGGAATATATGGCAGCATGGCGGTCATCTTCTTCATCACAGACATCACATGTGGAACCGATGGATACATAAAGCCTGCCGTCACCGCCAAAACCGATAGTCCTGGTATAGTGCCTGCCGCCGGCAGGGAGGTCTATGATCTTTTCCAGGCTTCCGGAAGGCTCTCCGTTTTCACCTATCATCACCCTGGAGATACTTTTTTCCTGGGCAATATAAAGCATATCAGGCTCCCGGGGATCAAAAGCCAGGCCATGAGGATCATCCAGTCCCTCAAAGACGGTATCTTGCCCGGTATACTTCCCATCTTCCAGTCCGATCCTGGTCACCTTTCCAATACCTGTCTGGCTTACCCACAGTCCTCCTTCCGGTCCCAGTGCCAGCACTCTTGCTGCCGGCACTTGGCCAGAAAGGATACTTATTTCAAAGCCCGGCCTAAGCTTTATCAAGCTGTTGTCGGTCTCATCCCGGGATCCCCCTGAGGATACCTCCTCCGCTGACAGGACTTCAGCGATATCTGCCGAAGGCTGCCTGATAAGAGGCAGTATACCCCGGAGATCATCCCAGAAAAATATTGATACTGCTATGAGTGCAAGTGCCGTTACAGCAATTATAGCCAGTGATATGATCCTTCTCCTGGTCATGGACCACCTCCGGAAAATCAAGATTAACAGGCTACTCTACCGGACATTCCAGGAGTTCCAGGGTCAGGTCTATGTATTCTCCATCCCTGTATACTTCTACCTCTACGATATCATTGCAGTCGCTTCTGAGGATCTGTGCCAGAAGGTCAAAGGGTTCCCTCAGTTCCTTTTCCCCGAACCTTACCATTATGTCTCCCGCCTCGATACCGGCTTCCCTGGCCGGGGATTCTTCGACTGTCCCGATGATAAGTACTCCCGGGACCTGGGAGGTATTCTGTCCCATCTGAACTCCTATAAACGGTATTACGGCCCTTCCGTATTCCATTATCTGATCAGCAATATTGGTTGCAGTATCAGTGGGTATGGAAAAGCCTATTCCGGCGCTGGCACCAGAAGGCGATAGTATAAGGGTGTTTATACCTATGACCTCTCCCCTTATATTTATCAGGGGGCCGCCGCTGTTGCCAGGGTTTATAGCTGCATCTGTCTGTATGAGGTCCACTACCGGCACAGTATCGGTAGATGCCGGTATGTTCCGGCCCTTGCCGCTTATGATCCCCAGGGTCACAGACTCTGCGATGCCGAATGGACTTCCTACCGCGATCACTGTCTCCCCAACATCCTGGTCGTCTATGGAAGCAAAATTTGCCGGGACCAGTTCGCCGGCGTCTATCTTTATAACGGCAATATCCACCACATCGCTGGAACCGATCAGCTCTGCAGTATAATTGGACCCGTCGGAAAGGGTCACCAGCAGTTCTTCAGCATTGCCGGCTACATGGCTGTTGGTGATGATATGGCCGCTGGTATCATATATGACCCCGGAGCCTACTCCGCCCTGCTGGGCCTGGACATCGGTAAATACTGAGATATTTACCACTGAGGGCAGGACAGTCTCTACCAGGCTGCTCACAGAATCATTAAGGGCTTCCAGGAACTCATCGGTCACGACAGGACTTTGCCTGATCATTTCCTCAGCCGGCTCTTCATCTGCCTCCAGTGTCCCGGTGTCAGCCGGCTGTGGCTCTATGTCAGACTCAGGCTGGGCGTTTCCGCCAGGCCCGGGCATCAGCAGCCAGCACCCTGGAAAAAGTATAAGTACAAGTGCTGATATTGACAGCACTAAAATGGTCTTTATAATTACTTTCTTCATCTTTTCTTCCCTGTGTTTTAGAAGTATATGGAATAATTATATAATTTTTATGTGCTTAATTAAAATCACAGGAGCTTTGCGGGTATACAAAAGAAGAGATATATCGCCTCATTCTGATGAATCGTTTATGAGCTTTAACTCTTCCCCTTCATCTCCCCGGCAGGATACATTATATGTCCTCCCCTTCCAGTATACGCCGATATGGAAGCGGTACTGGAAAACCGAGTTTACAGCTATAAAAAGTAGGTATACAACTGAAAGGGGATGGAGCAGGACGTCTACAGCCTTCATCCGGAACCTTACTGCCAGCATGATCTTGGTGGCCATCACCAGGATGACCTGTAATATTATCACATTGGTGACAGCTGCAGACCAGCTGAAAAGCAGAGCCAGAGGAAGCATTATAAAAGGTGCCAGGTGTATGACAGCCACTACTATGAAGGCTATTGATATCATAGCCAGGCGGTAATCAAATGCCGAGAACAGGACTTTGGTATAACCGTGCACCACTTCCCTTAGGTCATGGTACATCCTGCAGTAAAGGTTGCTGCGGCCGTCAAAGATCATGAACCTGTGGCCGCATCTTTTTACCCTTTTGGCTATCAGGACGTCTTCCAGTATCTCGCCTTTTACGGAACTGTGCCCCCCGATATCATCATAAACATCTTTCTTAAAGAGCATGAACTGGCCTATGGCGGTACAGAAAAGAGGATTGCGTGATCTTCTTATAAGCCACAGGGGAAGGAAACCCATTATCATAAAATTTGCTGCCGGGACCATCATCCTTTCATGTATGGTCACCATTATCTGTTTGGCAAATACTGAAAGTGCATCCACATCGAATTTTAGGAGGCATGCCAATGCAGACGATACTGAACCGGGAAAATGCAGCGTATCCGCATCTACAAACAGATAGTAATCACCCCTGGCATATCCTGACAGCTGGTAGCAGGCATAGGATTTCCCCAGCCATCCCTCAGGCAGCGGTTTCCCCCGGAAAAGTCTTATCCTTTTGTCCTTTTTGCAGAACCTTTGTACTACCTTTGATGTACCGTCAGAAGAGTTATCATCAAGCACCAGTATCTCTATATTGTCATAATCCTGCCTTATGAGTGAATTCAGGCACCTGCCGATATTTTTCCCTTCATTCCTGGCCGGGATAAGTATTGATACCAGGGGGCGCTTTTTAAGGAAATCCTCCGGCAGCCTGTAATTTCCCGTATTTTTAAACAGCAGGTTGTTGATGATAAAATTTATCATGACAGCCAGGAGAACAGCTGCCACTATATATTGATATAACAAAAAGAGGCTCATAAAAAACCCCGGTACCTTTATCTGCCCGTATTATATCATAAAAAAATAATATAAATATTAATATTATATCAGGGTCCCCTAACCGGCCCTGGACTTCCGGCCGGCTTTTTGACTGAAACTGTCAAGACTGATTATAAACCTCTGGTGGGTTCCCTCGCCTATCTTTTCCTGTTCATCAAAAGCCTGGACCCAGAACAGCAGTTTCCTGCCGTCGATCTCTTTTAGTTCTGCCCTGGCGGTAACGTTCATACCCACCGGGGTGGCAGCGACATGCTTTACATCAAGTGATATTCCCACAGTGGCATATCCCTGCGGAAGCCGGCTGTCTACCGCATTTATGGCCGCTTTCTCCATGAGGGCTACCATGGCGGGGGTGCCGAATACATCGACACTGCCGCTTCCGTATCTGACCGCAGTATTCTCTTCTGTGACTACAGCCCTTGCCTCTCCGCTTATATTTATGTCAAGGTCAAATCCTGTCATCTAAACCATCTCCAGTTGATTAGACGAAATATATTGTTTTTTTCTTCTTTTTGTTTTAATTATATATGTAACAGTATAAATAAAAAATATTTTTGATCATCCTGGAAGAACCGCATCAGTGATCAGGGAGGAAAAGATTTGAAAGACATACTTGAAAGAAGAAGCATACGGAAATATTCTGATGACCCTGTCTCCAGCCAGGACCTGGAAAAGCTTTTAAGGGCAGCTATGGCGGCCCCCTCAGCCGGCAACCAGCAGTCCTGGGAATTTATAGTGATCGATGATAAAAAAACACTGGAAGCCATGGTGGGATTTCATGAAAGCGGAGGCTACAATATGCTGGCCCGGGCTCCTTTGGCTATAGTTGTATGCGGCAACCTCAAGAAGCAGCTTCATGAGGGTTACTGGGTACAGGACTGCTCCGCTGCTACAGAGAATATACTGATCGCAGCACAGTCGCTGGACCTGGGAGCAGTGTGGCTGGGTGTATTTCCCAGGGATAACAGGGTGGCCATGGTAAAGAAACACCTGGGAATACCGGAAGACGTGATGCCTCTCTGCATCATCTCTGTGGGCCATCCTGCTGAGAATAAGAGACCCTCAGACAGGTATGATGCTTCAAAGATACATCTAAACAGGTGGTAAGACTACAGTTAAAAAAGCCCCTAAATGTAATATGACCCGGGGGCTTTTTAGTTATATCCTAAAAGGGTTATCCTGAATATTCTTTCTTCATATCCTCAAGAGTAAGGAAATCATATTCGCCGGCATGTCCTGCAGTGCTGAAGTCTTCCATCTTGCCCTTTACTGTCCTGTATACCGCTTCTCTGGCTTCGCCGAAATATGTCCTGGGATCAAATGCTGCGGGATTATCATGCATATATTTCCTTATGGCCCCTGTAATAGCAAGCCTGCCGTCTGTATCTACATTTATCTTCCTTATTCCCCTCTTTATAGCTTCCTGGATGCTCTCCATAGGTACCCCCATAGTCTTTTCCAGCTTGCCGCCGTACTTGTTTATAACATCTATCAGCTCAGCCGGGACCGAAGAAGATCCGTGCATCACCAGTGGCATACCCGGTATCTTTTCCTGTATGGCATTTATTATATCCAGTTCAAGCTTTGGTTCGGCCTTAAACTTATATGCACCATGGCTGGTGCCTATTGCCAGTGCCAGGGCATCAAGACCGGTAAGCTCTATGAACTTTACTGCCTCGTCCGGATCCGTGAGCATGACTTTTCCAGAACCGACCCCATCCTCTATTCCGCCCAGGGTCCCCAGCTCACCTTCTACGCTGACACCCCTCTTGTGGGCATATTCCACCACATCTTTGGTTATGGCCACGTTTTCCTCAAAATTGGTAGGCGTCTTGGAATCTTCCTTAAGTGAACCGTCTATCATCACCGAGGTAAACCCCAGCTCTATTGCCTGCTTGCAGGTCTCCAGGCTGTTGCCGTGGTCCAGGTGTAGGGACATGGGTATATCAGGATTATCCTCTACGGCAGCTTGCACCATATACTTGATATAATACATATTGGTATAGGCCAGGGCACCCCTGGAAGCCTGGATGATCACCGGAGACTTTGTCTCCGATGCAGCTTTCATTATACCCTGCAGCTGCTCCATATTGTTTACATTATAGGCTCCTACTCCATAACCTCCCTTGACTGCTTCGTCAAGTATCTGTTTCATCGGTACTAGCGGCATCTCTTTCCCCCTAACATTTCCATAAAATTATACTTCTCCCTGATAATATCCAGTGAATTATAACACGATATATTTTTGATTCTTAGTAGAAATTATAGCACTTTTATTTATGCAATATATTTGGAACGGGCAATAATGCCCTTTTCAGGACCTGCTGTCTTCCTTCATCTCCGAGGACAGGACTATGGCATCTGCTACTTCCCTCATGGATTTCCGGTTATTCATGGCGAATTTCTGTATTTTTTTAAAGGCTTCTTCCTCGGAAAGTCCCTGTTCCTTCATAAGTATACCCTTGGCCCTCTCGATGGCTTTCCGGTTCTCCAGCTCTTCCTTTATGACCTTGGTCTCCACCACCAGCCGGTAGTTCTCGATCACGATTGCTGCCTGGTCAGCCACTGTCTGAAGTATATGAGTCTCATACTCGCTGAAGTGGTGCGGCCTGGAGGTATAGGTCGTAAGCACTCCCACCACTTTTTTCTTTACATGAAGGGGAACACAAAGAAGGGAAGCCAGACCTTCCTTCCTGGCAATATCATGATATTTATATTCCTTGTTATCGGAAATATTGTAAATGGCCGCCGGCTTGTTCTCCATGGCTACTTTACCGGCGATACCCTCACCCAGCCTAAGGGGGTTCTTATTTATATATTCCCTGCTTATGCTCTGGGTAGCCTTTATGACCAGCTCCTTTTTCCTGGTATCAAGAAGCATCAAGGTGCATATCTTGGAATCCATCACCTCGGCGGTGACCGCTACTATGAGCTTAAGTATATCCTCAAGGTAAAGGTCAGATGTTATGGCTTCCCCTATTTTTGACAGTGCCTGTATTATATCCCTGGCACTCTCAATACTCTTTTCGTCCTGTCCTTTTGCATTCATAGCCTTAATACGATATCCTGGATGATTTATTATAGTATATAAGTTTTAAAAATTATATAAAACCCCTATAATTATGCTAGACCTGAGGCCTGCATAATTGTGCATGCATACAAGATCATCCGGGAGGAAAGCCTTGCTTGGTGAAGAAAGAAGAGAGTATATCCTTAACCAGATAAAAAAGACCGGGAGTGTCAATGCGATAGACATAGCCAGGACCCTTGATGTATCAGAGACAACCATAAGGAGGGACCTCAACCGCCTGGCCAGGAAGAACCTGGTTAAAAGGACTTACGGAGGCGCCCTGGCCATAGAGCCTGTGGGAGTTGAGATGAAGTTCAACACCCAGAAGGAAAGATTCATACAGGAAAAGAAAAAGATAGCCCTGGCTGCATCAAAGATGATAGAAGATGAAGATGTGATACTCCTGGAAGCCGGCACTACCGGACTTCAGACAGCCCTGAACCTGACCCATGTGACCAGCCTGAAGGTCATAACCAACAGCTGTGACATAGCCACCCTGCTGGCAAAGACACATCCCCAGTTCGAGATAACCCTTAGCGGGGGCCTGCTAAGGACAGACACCCATTCACTCATAGGCCCTATCGCTGACAATACCTTTAAAAGCTTTAATGTTGATAAAGCCTTTATCGGTATAACCGGGATAGATATTGATAAAGGCATAACTGCCACCGACCATATCGAAGCGCAGACAAAAAAGATGATAATAAACAGCGCCAAGAGGGTCATAGCCCTTTGCGACCATTCCAAGTTGGGGCATATATCCATAAACCACATTGCCCCTGTGGAAGTAATAGACACCCTTATAACTGATTCCGAGGCCGACAGCCAGTTCCTTGAGAAGCTCAAAAGCCTTGATATCGAGGTTATAATCAAATAGGTCTTCAAGCTGTACCTGTATCTATATCATGGTATGATTTCAAGCCAGGATACATAATCAAGTATGGCTAAAAAAGATAGATGATCCATGATGAAGCTGCTATTTACAAATAAGCTCAATATGGATAAAATTCTTACCTGTGGCGCATTCGTCTAGTGGCCTAGGACATAGCCCTCTCACGGCTAAAACAGGGGTTCGAGTCCCCTATGCGCTACCATAACATGCCGGTGCGAGAACTGAAGGTAAAAATCAAATATTAGCGTGTAAAAAAACCGGTATACGTGCTCCGGCAAACGTCAGTAACGTCAGTGGATTTGTCATATTTTTATTAATATTGGTATGTTTTTAATAACATCTAAGTTTCTGCTATTAATTGATTTTTCCAGTTATTCCGTTATCAATACCTGCATATAATGCACACAAAAAATATGGGTATACTGGCTCCGGCAAAGTCCCGTAAGTCCAGCAAGACCAGTAAGTCCGGGAAATATTTACTATTTTGCAAACTTTTTTATGTTTTAGCTAACACCCCAGTTTTTAGTTTTTACTATTGGTCTCTGGTTGGAGCCCGCGACCGGGTTTATTCAATTGCGGTAACGTATGGTTGATATAATTATCTATTAAGTAAGATGATCCAGATAATTTTCCCGGCTTATTATCGAGAACTCTGATCCAGGATAATTATCCATAAATTCCTTTGGGGGCTTTGGTCTTTTTTTTGAGTATTTGCACTCATAAGCATAAAGCTTTCCTTCCCGTTCCTCTATCAGGTCTATTTCCTTTTTATCATATGTGCGCCAGAAATAATTATTTGAAGATATCTTTTTATATTTTTGGTATTTAACCCTTTCAGAGATACAATAATTCTCCCACAACCTTCCTATGTCATCCCTGAGGTTAAGCCTGTTATAGTTGGATATCAGAGAGTTTAGAACTCCATTATCCCAAAAGTAATATCTGGGGCTTTTGGTATATTCTTTTCGAAGGTTCCTGCTGAAGCCATTGTGTGAGAATACCACAAAACTTTTTTCAAGAAGTTCCAGGTATCTCATTACTGTTTTTTTGTTCACATTAAGATTGGTTGCCAGTTCAGAATAGGAAACATCCTTCCCTATCTGGAAAGCTATAAGCCTTAGGAGGTTGAATATAAAAAGGCTGTCCTTCAGGTTATCAAGTTCGAGTATATCTCTAAGCAGATATCCGTCTCTTATTGATTCCAGTTCTATCCTTTTCTGCTCTATAGTCTTTGCCGTATACACCTGGGGATAGAAGCCGAAAATCAATTGATCTTCAAGCATCTCCTTTTGCTTCAAGTAATCTTCTGTATCCACTTCCATAAGTGCCAGGGGGTACAGGTAGAAATATCTTGATCTTCCCACAAGTGGCTCCCCTATTTTATTCTTGAGATCAAAACCAGAAGACCCGGTCACAAAAATAGAAACATCCTGGATGGTATCAACTATGAGTTTTAGATTAGCTCCTATATTTGGTATCTTCTGGGCTTCATCTACAAAGAGGTACTTATTTGCACCTATAAACCTTTTTAATACTCCTGTCCTTTGACTTGATAGAGCTTCGGCCACATCAAGATTTTCACCATGGACCATAAGTACCTGGCTAGCACCGACTTTTTCTCTTATAATATTCATCAGCACTGTCTTACCTGATCTCCTGGGGCCAAATACGCCTACTACCCTGGAAGGTTCTAAGTCTCTAAATACCTGATTTGTTATATATCTGGATATCATAATGCCTATATTTTAACAAATTCAGGCATTACATTCAATTATTACTTCTAAAAGGCAAAGGATATTAATGTAAAACCTGATAAAACTTATTGAGACTGTAAGTTTCGTGATGTGCTCAATTTAAAAACTTCATGTATAATATTTTGATTACCTTGTGGACTCCCGAATGATAAGCTTAGGCTTTATCGAGATCTCTTTATATTTCTTAAATACGGGTTTTTTTATTCTCTCAAAAAGGATCTTACTGGCATCATCCACCATTTCACTTACAGGATAGCGCAGGGTCGTAAGCCCGGGGATAAATATCAAACTTATATCTATATCATCAATTCCCATAACCGAGATATCCCCGGGAACCTTGAGTCCAATATCATGGAGCCCTTTTATGGCACCAAGGGCATTGATGTCATTAAATGCAAATATTGCAGTTATTCCCTTATACCTGCGGATAAGCTCCTTTGCCGCTTCAGCGCCCTTGGCATAGGAAAGCCCGCCTTCCAGCGCATGCATATCTTCAAAGGTGATACCTGCCTGAGCCAGGGCATCCCTGAATCCTTTTTTTCTTTCGACACTATGGAAATGGGGCTCGAACCTGTCGATATACCCGATATTTTTATGTCCCAGCCCGGTAAGGTATTTTCCGGCCATATGCCCCATCAAATAATTATCCGGCAGTACATAATCTGCCTTAAGGCTTGCTATCTTCCTGTCCAGGATGACTACGGGTATTCCAGCAGATATTATCTTTTCTATATATTTTCCTTCCGTGGATGCCGGTATCATAAGTATCCCATCAACCATTTTTGAACGGAGGTTCTTCAGGTGTTCAACTTCCCTTTCCACTGTATATGCCGAATTGCAGATAATTATATTGTAGTTTTTTGAAAAGAAGACATCCTCGAATCTCCTGGAAATATCAGCATAAAGCATATTTGAATTATCCGGGATAATAAGCCCTATAGTTCCGGTCTTTTTCCTGCGCAGGCTTCCTGCCAGGAGGTTGGGCTGGTAATTAAGGTCTTCCATAGCTCCTTCCACCCTGGCAAGAAGCTTATCACTGACAAACCTGGACCTGTTTATGACATGAGATACAGTAGCCACAGAGACTCCTGCATGCTTTGCTATATCCCTTATATTTACTATCCGGACCTCCATTATCAATATCAATATTTCAAGACACCAAAATTCCGGTTAAAATTTCCTAATAGGTACTAATAATGCATGTTATTATTTTGATAAAGAATATCAGAAAATCTATCAGTAAAAATTTATTTGCTTTTCCTCTTAATTACTTCTCTTACCGCTTCTACTATATGCGAGGCACTCATCCCGTATTTCACCAGGAGCTCTTCATTGGTCCCGGCCTCATTAAGGACATCCCTTATGCCTATCATCTTTAAAGGTGAAGGTTGATTTTCTCCCAGCACCTCAGCTACCGCGCTTCCCAGCCCTCCATATATATTATGGTTTTCCGCTGTCACGATAGCACCTGTTTCCTTTGCCGCCTTTATAATAGCTTCGGAATCGATGGGCTTTATGGTGGACATATTTATTACCCTGGCTCCTATCCCTTCTTTTGCCAGGATTTCCGAAGCTTCCAGGGAAACTGATGTCATTACCCCGCTTGAGATAATAGACACATCTTCCCCATCTGCTAACTGGATTGCCCTGCCGATCTTAAAGTCACATCCGCCGGTGAAAACAGAGGGCCATTCATCCCTGGTCTCCCTGAGATATATGGGTCCGTAGTAGTCTGCGCAGGCATTTACCGCACATCTCATCTCCTCTGCATCTGCCGGGTCGATTATGGTTATGCCGGGGATAGCCCTTATTATGGATATATCCTCAACTGCCATATGGCTGGCTCCGGTCTTACCATTAAAAAGCCCCGTGTATGCGCCAACAATCTTTACATTGAGCCCGGGATAGGCAACCGATACCGAAATCTGGTCAGCAGGCCTCCTGGTCACGAATACTGCAAATGAGGCTGCAAAGGGAATCTTTCCAGAAGCAGCCAATCCTGCAGCCACACCTATCATATTCTGTTCCGCTATGCCGCACTGGAAAAACCTTTCAGGGAACTTCTCCGCAAAATATGTCACCTTGGTAGAGCTACCCAGGTCTGCATCGAGTACCACTACATCTTTATTTGTCTCTCCAAGCTGTACCAGCGCTTTTCCAAAAGCTTCTCTTATAGCTACCATTTATTGAAATCCTTTCATCAATTATTTAGTTCTTCAATTGCTTTTTTATATTGCTCATCCGTAGGGGCATTGCCATGCCAGCTGCATGTAGCCTCCATGAATGATACTCCCTTACCCTTTGTAGTATCAGCAATTATGATCAAGGGCTTTTCCCTATATCCCTTAGCTTCATTTAAGGCGTTTACTACCTGGTCCATATCATGTCCGTCTATCTTTTTTACCTCCCAGCCGAAGGATTCCCATTTATCATCCACGGGAGCGATCTCCATAATTTCAGATACATCTCCCATCAGCTGGACATTATTATAATCAAGTACGGCAGTAATATTGTTCAACTTACAGTGGGCTGAAAACATGGCCGCTTCCCAGATCTGTCCCTCCTGTATCTCACCGTCTCCCAGGATGGCATAAGTATGATAAGCCTTGCCATTTAGCCTGGCAGCCAGCGCCATACCGGCAGCAACCGAAAGCCCCTGCCCCAGGGCTCCCGTGGAAGCCTCTATTCCCGGTACCTTTTTCCTGTCGGGGTGGACCTGTAATTTGCTGTCCAGGATCCCGAAAGTCTTAAGCTCTTCGGGTAGGAAAAATCCCCTTTCTGCCAGTACCGAGTATATGGCTGTAGCACCATGACCCTTGGATAGCACCAGGCGGTCCCTGTCTTCCCAATCAGGTTTCTTGGGGTCTATTTTTAATACATTAAAGTACAGGGCTACCAGGATATCGGTTACTGACAGCGATCCTCCAATGTGACCAACGGCGGCATCTTTTACCATGGTTACTATACTGCACCTTATTTTCCTTGATATGTCCTGAAGTCTCCTTATTTCTGCTGGATTCAGCTTTTGTCTCATTTTTTTATCCTAACTCCAAATAATTGATATTAATCTATCTTCACCCTGGCAAAACGTCCGCCTGGTACAATAGTTATCCCCAAACTGCTGTTCTTAAGGATAGAACTATCCAGGTATTCCTGCATATCGTCAATCTTCTCAAAGCCCATTTTTTCTGTGGTCTCCTTATCGAATTCCGAATACAGAAATACCTTCTTCTCTGATATTACCCTGGCCACTGCCACGGCTTTATGCCCACCCAGGACAAAGTTTTGTTTAAGCCTTTCGCTTACAAGGCCGTAATCTCCGGCATCCTGCATCCACTCTTCGAACACATCCTCGCCAAATCCCTCGTGGCAGGACGCTGCCAGAATGATAATGCCCCCGGGCCTGACAAGGTCCTTCACATTTTCAAGGGCTTTCTGGGACTGGTAGAAATTCAGGTCCTTGGGGTCTCCACCTGCGGAAGCTATTACTATATCTGCCGGCTTATCGACTTCTACCATATAGATATCATCATATCTTTTTATGCCTTCCAGCCAGGCCTGGTTATTTGCACCTGCTAACGCTCCGATTATCTTCTTATTGTCGTCCAGGATGACATTGAATATATAATCTATACCTGCCATCTTTCCTGCTTCTTCTATATCCTCCCTTACCGGGTTTCCTGCAGCTCTTCCGGCTGCAGACTTTTCGTCAAGCATCATGCTGTGATTTGCCTGTATGGATCTCCTGGTACATATTCCCGGCATCACTGACTTGGCTCCTCCCGAATACCCGGCAAAATAATGGTATTCTATATTGCCTGTAGCAATAAGTAGGTCTGCTTTTAATGCTTCCTCGAATACTTCCACTGGCGTTCCCCTTGAGGTAGTGCCTATTAGCCTGCACATCTCGGGATCTGAGTCTATTACTGCAGCATTTTCTATGGCATACTGCCCCACAAGCTTTTGCTTCTCCTGACAGGTATGGCCCCTGTGTATGCCCAGCCCCATGATAATGGTTATTATTCCTACTCCGCCTTCTTTTAACTCATCGATGAGCTGGGGCAGGAATTTAAATGAAGGGCAGGGCCTTGTAATATCGCTTACCAGAATAGCAGCAGTTTTATTGCCCCTGGCCAGGTCTTTCAGCCTGGGTGAGCCTATGGGACCAGCCAGGGCTTCTTCTATTACTTTCTTTTCGTCTATTTCCGGGCCGTTTCCGCCGCCCTGGATCATGTCCTGTATATTATTTTCCGGTATGTCCAGTTTTATTTTTTCTTTGCCGTAAGGGATCTCCATTTTCATTGTGCTGCCTCTTTCTAATGATAATTTTCTTTCTGCAGGTTAATAGCACCCTTCTTAAGCGCTTTTACCACCGGGAGCTCTTCTCCCGAAAGAAATCTTACCATGGCTCCCCCGCCAGTGCACATATATGAAAAATCTTTTTCCAGTCTGTATTTCTTAGCGGCAGTTATGGAATCTCCACCGCCTATTACGGAAAAAGCCTTCGATAGTGCTGTATGGGTAAAGAGCTCCCTGGTACCCTTTTCCGTCTCCGGTTTCTCGAATACGCCGGCAGGTCCGTTTATAAAGACAGTATTAGCACTGCTTAAAAACTCTTTATACTTATCAATAGTCGCCTCGCCTATATCCATTATGGCATCACCTGAGGGAAGGTTGTCTATGCGTATCTCTTCTCTTCCATCTTTCTCTGCGGCAAAATCTACCGGGGTGACTATCTTATCAGGAAAGCCGTTTAGTATTTCTTTTGCATGTTCCAGGTACTGGTCAAGCTTTTTAGCATATATTATGCCTTCTGAAGCCTCCCCCAGTGAGACGCCCTTTGCCATTAAAAATAGCTGGCCCAGTAGTCCGGCCGAAAGAATATTATCAGCAATACCATCTTTTAGGACTTTTGGCATCATATTGAATGCATCCTCTATCTTGGCTCCCCCCATCATAAATACTACTGGGTGGTCGGGCTCTATTATAATCTTGGAAAGTACCCCATATTCAGCCTCAAAAAGCCTTCCCATCGCAGAGGGCAGTAACTCCTGAAAACCTACAAGAGTAGGCTGGTCCCTGTGAGCAGCAGCAAAGGCGTCGCAGATATAAAGGTGGGCTAAAGGGGAAAGCTTCCTTATAATGATCGTCTTTGCCTGCTCAGAGGGACTCAGTTTCAATTTTGTCTCAAAAAGGTTCATCTCTTCCGCCATATAGCGCACATTATCCAGAAGAAGTATTTGACCATTTTCTAATTTTTTTATGGCATCCCTGGCGCCAGGTCCGCATACATCATCTATGAATGAGACCTCTTTTCCTATAAGCCCTGATATTACCTGGGCGTGAAGCTCTGTGGAAATATAGTTGTGATACTCCAGGTCTCCTCCCTGGTGGGTCAGCAGCACAAGTTTTGTGCCCTTATCTGAAAGCTCCTCTATAGTGGGAACTGCCTTCTCTATCCTGGTGGTATCCTTTAGCTTTCCGGTACCGGGATCATAAGGGGAGTTGAGGTCAAGGCGGCAAAGTACGGTCTTGCCGGAAAAATCAAAGTCATCAAGCGTCTTTATGCCATACTTCATCGCTATTTCCCCATACCAAGGTATTTATTGGTCAAAGCTACTGCCTCTTTTCCATCTGTCTGCATCGAAAGAGCTGCCCTTATACCGTCCATAGTCTCAGGTATTACCACTGCTTCCTGGGGAATGTTTATGGTAAAGAAGAGGTCGTCTCCCGATTTTGCCACCATTTCCCTAAAGAGGCCTATCTCATACATGTCAGCGCGCTTGTTACCCCTGTCCCTGACATACCTGAATAGGGCCGCATTGGAGTTAAAGCCTTTGGCTATCTCTACTACCTTTATCCTGGGATGGGCTTCAAACAGCTCCAGGGCCTTTTCAACCGATATGGGATTCTTTGGAGTAACCAGTAGCGTTATTATATGGCCGTGGGTTATGGGAAGGTGCACCAGTGCTCCGGTGGCCTTGATATGGGGCATGATAAGCATAAGGTCTACTGCCTGGTGATTGGGTACAGGCTCTACCATGGCCACATCCACAAGGCCTCTGTGGGTATCCCCGGGATCTGCCACCCTTCTTAATATGGTAACGGCTACCCTTTCCACTCCTACCTTGCGTTCTATGCAGTCTACTGCCCTTATAAAGCCGGTGGTATTGCAGGAAGTAAGCTTAAGGTAATCAGCCCCTACACCCTTCTCATAGTTGGCATAGCCGTGGAAGAATACATCCGCCACTTCATTTTTTTCTCCGCCCTGGAAGATGGCCTTAAGGCCCTTTGCTTTATATATCTCCTTGTTGTTTGCACCTATTCCTCCGGGAGCGGCATCAAGTATGATATCCACCTGGGACAGGAGGTCATCGAAATTTCCCTTTACGGGGATGTTTTCCGCTTCGAATGAAGCTTTCATGGAGTCTTCCACCACATACAGGTCATAAGGGTTGTCTGAATCATAAAGGGCTCTGATGGACAGTGTTGGAGCTACATCTACAATTCCCACCAGTTCCATATCTTCCTGCTTGGCTACTCCGTCAGCCAGTCGCTGGCCTATTACACCATATCCGGCAACGCCAACTTTTACTTTGGTCATAATAATCCTCCCAGGGTCATTTTTTATCTAAGTTATTAATAAATCCGGTATAAATTTAAACGGTTACGTAACTGGTTAAATATTAGCCTATCAATACTCTTATGTCAAAAGATTTTAATTTTCTATTTTAAAAGAGAATGTATTATAAGTTTCGCAATACTTCATAATACTGACTGCTGATAATAAGCATTTTACTTTTAAAAATTAAAATAGGTTGAATATATCCTATATGAAAGTATAATATTCTAGAGGTGATATTTATGTTAGTAAATACAAAAGATATGATTTCTTTAACAGAAGCTAATCAAAACTTTTCAAAAGTAGTTCGCAAAGTAGATGAGAAGGGTTCGGTTATAATAATGAAAAACAATCATCCAAGCTATATAGTCCTTGATTTTAATAGACTCCAGGAATTACAGTTCTCAGAAAAAGACAATATGGAGAACCTGGCCTCCAGGATCTTAAGAGACAATATTGAAGCTTTCAGGGAACTGGCTAAATGACAGGGCTTAATGTTGACGATGTCCTTCTACTTCATAAAATGATGTGTAAAACCACTGGAGGAGCATCAGGGATACGGGATATGGCAGGCTTGGAATCCGCTCTTTATCATTCTTATGCAACATTTGATGGAAAAGACCTCTATCCTACTGTTGAAGATAAGGCTGGAAGACAGGCTTATGGAATTATAAGAAATCATCCGTTTATTGATGGAAACAAGAGAACTGGATTATTCGTTATGCTTGTCTTTCTTGAACTTAATGGTATTAAATTAAAGTTCTCCCAATCAGAGTTGATTAGTCTAGGTAACAGTATTGCTTCAGGTAGATTAAAACCTTCTGGCTTGATAGCGTGGATTAAAAGACACAGGCAATAATTCCCATTTTAATGGCACTCCCGACAAGGATAAAATGGGCAAAAGAAGAAGGAACAGGGATTCATCCTTTCTTAAGAAGAGGTCAACCACCGATCCTGAGCCACACTATTCTACAGACCTGGAGCCGGAAGCCGGCTTTCATGCAAGGTCCATATGGCAGCATATACAAATGGAATTATAACTGCAGTAGCTGCTTCCCCTAGTTCTCTACATGATACAGGTGCAGTACCAACGCTTATTGAAGCTCATGAAAAAATACTTGGAAGCCCTTCATGGATTGCAGCTGATACAAAATACGGTTCTGAAGAGTGCCTTGCCTATCTTCAGGAAAGAGAAATAAAAACATCTATAAGTCCTGACAGCAGAAGCAATAAGCCAAATTATTATTCAAAAGAAGAATTTACCTACGACGAGAAAGAAGACTACTACATCTGTCCACAGGGAAATATCCTTAAAAGAAAAGCCAAAACCTACAAACTTAACCGTATTAAGTAAAGGGGCAAAAAGAAAGACTGCCTACTATGCCCCAAAAGAAAGAAGTGTATTGATTCAAAGAATACAAATCCCAGGACTGTTACCAGGCATGATAGCCAGTATTACCAAAAGGCCAGTTAATACTATCTCTCGGATTATGAAAGGTCACTCCACAAACTTAGGAGCATTGTCATAGAAGGTCTATTTGGACAGGCCAAGACTTTCCATGGTATGGTAGAGCTAAATTCAGAGGACTTAAAAAAGTGGAAATCCAGTTTATTTTTACAGCAATTGCACTTAATTTTAAGAAAATGGTAAAGATGATGGATACCGATAGGTTAAGAACCGATATATCGGACAGAATTTCAGGTACCATTTGTATTTTTAGAAATATTCTTAGAAGTTTCCCAAAAGAATTAGTCTTGGAATGGTCTTAAGCAACAGGCCCAATTTGTAAACCTCTAAACCACCATCATAATCAAAACCACCTCTAATAATCATTTCAACGTTCTAAGAAAATCCTGCCCTATGTTTTCCTGGTTAATCAGATATTTACACTTAGAAGTGGTGGTTCATTTTCTATCTTTGCTTATATTTTTTTATTTAGTTTTTAAAGAGTTGTTGGCAAAAGAGTTGTAAACACAAATCTTGAAAAAGTTCAGAAGTTCTTTATATTAAATCCAGTATGGGTTTTATTTTTGATTTTGCGGATAATAATGTGATTGGAGGGTCTTTGATCACATTATTTTTGTATAAGCCCTTAATAGAGGCTCTGATATTAATTCTACATATCATAAAGCATATTATTATTAGAATACTTATTACTCTTTTTACTCCTTGTATAACTTAAATCTTTAGCTTAACTTGTCGTAATCATAAGCTGTTTTATACATTTTCAATATGTTTTTTAATGGTATTCTTAACACTTAAATGCATCAAAATGTTTTTCAAAGTTTTCAATTAAATACTGATAATATTTCTCTTCATTTTCAAAAAGAAGTCTCATAATATTGCCTTTTTCCTCATCTAAAATAGTGCCGTATCCAATATGAAATACTCTTCTAAGATCTTTATTGTCGACTATACTAGGTAAATCAGTATCGCTAACTTTATTTAGATCCAAGGGAAGTGTCTTTTTGTCAAGGTTCACATGATATGCTTTTTTATTTTCATCAAAAGAGTCATAGGCGATTTTGTAAAGCTTTCTAAAAAATAAAGAATCTTTTGAAGCTACAAGCCTTATGGCTTCAAGCCAGGATGTACCAGAGGTCTTTATATGAAATACTCCATTTGTGTGTCTTGTAAAAGATGGGTATATAGAAAGCTTATCGCTCCCAGAATGAAGACTGAGTTTGTATCCTCCAATTTTTCTACATATAAAGCTGTGTATACGGATACTACTTTCAAATTCCTTTATTTCCCCTAGATAATCTATCCCTTTTTCAAAAGTGCCTGGAAATCTTAAGGCAATACTGGTAAATTTAATCCCGCTATCCAACATTTCATTTGCTAAAAAATAGTGGGCTTCCGGACTAGTGATCGTATTTGTCTCATCAAATGAGACTTCATAGTCAAAACTATTAATTCTGCTTGACAGAAAAAGGAATATCTCTTTGATAAAACTAAGAGCTTTTCCATATAAAATTGCCAGTTTGAATATAGTTATTGAGGAAAAGATTATTTCAGTTTTACCAATTTTAATTTTTTTATCAAGATACTTCTTTTTTAAATATTTTATATAATCAGTATCTAGATTATAGTTTTCTTTTATTTTTTTTAAGTCCATGAAAAGTACTTTTTCATCTAGGTGCTCAGCGGTATCGAGTGTATACATAGTCATTCCAGCCTCTGCTGCTTTTATAAAGCTTTCCATATCTTTTATATGATCTGCGTCTGCAGCCCACACACCTTTATACCCATCCTGCATTATATTCCATACAGAATTTGAGATTACTTTTTCAAAGTCTTTTTTTGTCTTCTCAAGCTCCCTAACAGACTGCTGAGCAAGTACTGGTATTATGCCTTCATGTTGTTTAATAATCCTTATATGTGCAGCATTGGCATTTCCTAACCTGTCTCCAAACCCAAAAGATGGGCTTGAACCTATTGGTACGGGAAGAAGTTCGGGAAAGACTTCAGTAAGGATTTTAAAGTTAATTTCATTTCTCTTAAAAAACTTTATTAAGCTTGAGCTTTCTTTATCTATCTGAATACTATTGCATTGTCTTTCAGAAAAATTGTACCTATCAATTTTCTTTTCCGGACCTGCTATCCCAAGATATTTGTGTTTATTATCTTTTAATATAAAAAAAACTACATCCTCTTTTGTTCTTAATGAATTGGGATAAAGATAAAAGTTTTCCGATATAGCATTCTGGATTTCTTTATAGATTTTATTATTTTTCATAATATTATTTTACCCTGGTAAATTATCATAAAATTTTCAGCAGAAACATCAAATATTTCAATAGTGGCTACTTGATACCAGAAAATGGGACAAAATTTATACCAAATTTCATATTGATTTATTCTTATTTTATAACAATATGCCCCTCAGTATAAAGACCTTTAACTTCTTCAATAAATACCTCAGCATCTTTAAAACCCGTCTTACCTTCTTCAGAATTTAGGTCTTCCATCATTTCTGCATAAGAATCCCAATACATATCTACTGTGTTATCATAATGCTTTTTTTCATCCATCTTAATTTGAATCTCTTCCGCAACAATATTTATATTATACTTCTTAAGATTCTTCCATGTCTTTCCAATAGGTGCATGTTTTTCGATCCAATACTCTTTAAATTCCTTAAAACCCATATTAGATTTTTTCTTAATTAACCCTACTAACTTTATTTGTTTTGCCATCGCAATAGAACACTCTCTTTTTTTATTTTCAGCTATTTAGCTAGTTTTAGGATCTGTATTACATCATTCTTTTCAAGTGGCTTTAGCCCCCCAATAGTGTTTCCTCCAGTACTTTTTTCAGCTAGTTCAGAGTAATCACCATCTTTAATATTTATATTTAATTGACTTATTGTAGTAGGTACCCCAATTTTTTCAAAAAACTCTACCATTTTTTCTATTCCCATCAAAGCTGTTTCTTCTAAATCTTCATAATTAACATCAACATTCCAAACTCTTGATGCAAACTGTACAAATCTATTTATATTTTGCTTGTAAACATATTTCATCCATGCAGGAGTTATTACTGAAAGACTTGCACCGTGCACAACATCAAACATTCCACCTAGTTCATGGCCAATCCAATGGGAGGCATAATCTCCTTCTCTTCCTGTTCCAAGAAGATCATTATGTGCAATTACAGCCGACCACATTATCTCAGCCCTTGCATCATAATTCTTAGGATCTTTTAGAAGAATAAGTGAATTATTAATCACAGTCTTCATTGCGGCTTCACTCATTCTATCAGTTAATTCAACGTTTTTTACATTTGTAAAATACCTCTCCATGATATGTGACAATATGTCTGCACATCCGCAAGATGTCATAAATTTTGGTAATGTAAAAGTTAATTCTGGGTTTAAAATTGCAAATTTCGGTCTCAAGATATCATTAACGCAACCTCTCTTATAGCCGCCGTCCTCATTTGTTATAACAGAGCCAGGACTTCCTTCGCTTCCTGCCGCTGGTAT
>Ga0180436_10000803_pt1 | contig 31679 bp, 24 predicted proteins | sample SS_ome_2_FD_132434 | JGI IMG/M metagenome (GOLD analysis project Ga0180436, IMG submission 132434) | Hypersaline lake sediment archaeal communities from the Salton Sea, California, USA - SS_3_S_2 metaG | ecosystem: Environmental > Aquatic > Non-marine Saline and Alkaline > Hypersaline >... | reverse complement strand
TTACACTTAAAAACCTAAATGAAATAACTCTTTTCACAAAACTTATTTTTGTTTCTTCTGCTCCTTTTTTTGATGGTTTCATGCTTTAATCCTTATACCCTTGGAAAAAGTACTGTTCTAACTAAAATAACTTAAGGTTCATAAATTCTATTGATTCTGACTTGTCCAAGCACTATTCCATATGTTTTCTAATACTGTATATCCAATAGAATCTATTTCAGATATATACATATCCCAGTCGTTATCAATGCTTAACTCACCCGTTATAAATTTTTTACTCGCATCATCTACGTATTTCGAAAGCTCTTCATTTATGATGGACTCCATTTCGAGTTCTTCTTCATTTAGTGAAAGCTTAGGATTGTTTTCTAAAGTTTCGTTAGCTTTTTCAGAGTTTGATAAAAATGTTACTATATCATCTGGTTTCTTTCTGTCTTCAAACTCTTCGTCTTCATTAAGATCGAATATGGTATTAAACCCATACTCCTTAGTTATGTTTATTGTTCCTTCTGGGTTTTTCGAAGAAATTATTTCAGGCAAAAACTCTTTACCTTTTGGTGTGTTTTTGTATGTCAACTCTTCAATCCCCCAATAAGTAAGATCTATCACTTCTTCAGAATATACTGCCCAATCTAAAAACTTTATCATATCTTCAAAATATGGTTTCTCCGCTGCGCTGGCGGATATAGCCAAGCCTTTTCTAAATCTGCTTACGGGTGGAAGTGCACGTATTCCTATTGTGCTTTCCATCACTGGCAAAGGTTCCCATTCGCCATTTTGTATCCCATTTTCTTTTAATTGCTTGTTCCATGTATCGAATCCTGAAGATATCCATGTTACTGTCACAAATGCCTTTCCATTAACCAATTTCTCAATAAATTCTTCATTGCTTTGATCAAAAAATGCTTCGTCCAGTACTCCAGCTGTATAGCATTTGTTTAAAAATCGATATAGCTCTCTAAAATTCTCGGTTGCCGGAGCATATTCCCATTCATTTTTTTCTTCATTAAAATATCTTGTGCCCGACCAGCCTGCAGGTATCCCGTATCCTGCTCCCATCATTGATAATAAATGAGCGCCTCCCCAGGAAGCCGTAATTGGTGTGGATTCAGGATACTTTTCTTTCAATACTACCAATGATTCAAATAATTCATCATAAGTAGTCGGCATAGTAAGGTTGTTTTCCTCAAAGATATCCTGTCTATATATCCATTGCTGAACTTGCAAACCTCTTTGATAACCTGGGAGAATATAATACTTCCCGTTTTTTAACTTTAACTTTTCAATTTCAGATTCTAATTTGTTGTTTTCTATATACTTATTAAAGTTAGGCATTAAATTTACGTAGTCACTTATTGGCAATAATTTGCCTTCGTTTGCATGCCCCTCTATCGTGTCTGGCCAACATTTTAATATTACATCAGGTGGATTTTCTATGTTCAAATTTAATTCGATTGCTTTTTCAAAATCTTCATTATCACCTAGCTTGGCATCTAATGTAGCGTTTCTTTCACTTTCGTATACCTCTAGTACTTTCCAGTCTTCCTGATATGGATTATCCTCAGTTTCGTTGTAAAGAATAGTAAATGTAAATGGATTAATTTCATTTGCTTGCTTGGTATTACAGCCAGTTAGCATAAATACTAGTACAATCAATATCGACAATGTTTTTCTAATCATATCCGCACCTCTTTCAAATTACATTTAGACTTAAATAAATATTGACTTTTTTACATCTGCGAAATCAAATTTATCTATCTCGAAAAGTTTTACTGCGATCTTTGATATTTCTTTGTCGTATAGCTTACCCGCATTGCTTTTTATTTCGTCCAGTGCGATATCAATTCCTAACCCTGATCTATACGGTCTATGAGCTGTCATAGCTTCTATTACATCAGACACAGCAAGTATCCTAGCCTCAAGTTTTATTTCATCACCTTGCAATTCATTTGGATACCCGCTGCCATCCAATCTTTCATGATGTTGCAATATAATTTCGGATATTGACCATGGTAATTCAATCTCGTTTGTCAACTCGTAACCGTTGCTTACATGTTCTTTGATGACTCCAAATTCACCCTTTGTTAATTTCCCTGGTTTTGATAATATTTCAGAAGGCACCAATAGCTTGCCAATATCATGCAAATATCCTGCAAAATAGATTTGCTTTTGTTTTTCTTCATCTAAATTCATTTTTTTTGCGATCGCTAATGAAAGAATTGCTACTCGGTGTTCATGGCCTGCAGTATAAGGGTCTTTTTTCTCAAGAATTTTAGCAATTGTTTGTATTGTTCCGTTTATAGCTTTTTGATATTCTGCTGTTCTCTTTTGTACAAGTATCTCCAGATTTTCCCTATACTCAAGATTTTCTTTTTCTAATTGTTTTTTTTGATCCAGTAACACTTTTTTATCTAATGCATTTCTTACTGTTTTCAATAAGGCATCTTTTGCCACAGGTTTTATTAGATAATCGGTAGCATCGCTTTTCACAGCTTCTCTTGCAGTTTCTACTGTTGGCTCCCAGGTCATAATAATAACCGGTATATCTGGCTTATTAGATTTGACATCCGCAAGCAAATCAATTCCCGTTGATTTTGGCATAATTATATCTGTTATTATTAGATCTAAATCGCTCTCTTTGTAAATATCAATGGCTGAACCAACATCTTCAGCTAGGAAAACTTCATGCCCTTCTTTTGAAAGAAATATTTCAAAAGTTCTCCTGATATTCTTCTCATCATCTACAATTAATATCCTTGCCATATGATATCTCCAAACATTTAATGTTTATAATATAATGCAATTCACAATTAACAAAGCTTATACTTTAGTAGCAGTGGTTAAAGAGCTTAATTTAATAAAAATGTTCGATTTTTACAAAATAATTCATTAATTGTAATTATTTTTCTTACTACTCCATTATAGCATAGATCATTAAATTTTTTAACCCAAATCCTTTGACCCAATCTAATTCAAACTTTATTTAAGAAATATTTAGATTGTAAAAACTATATTTTGCTTTACCTACTGTATATTTTAACTGTGTTTCTTCCTGACTCTTTTGCTTTATATAAAGCAATATCAGCTCTTTCAATTATGATGTTTAAAGAATCTTCTTTCTCGTATGTGCTTATACCCGCAGAAAAAGTTACTTGCCCTGCTCCCGAAAATTTATACTTCTCTATATTTTTACGTAATCGTTCTAAAAGCAAATATGCATCATTTTCCTTGCAATTTGGCATCAAAATCACAAATTCTTCACCACCCCACCTGCCAAGAACATCTGTAGAGCGCAATATAAATCTAATATTATTTGATAGTTCGTACAATACAGAATCACCAACGTTATGTCCGTAATTATCATTAACTGCTTTAAAATGGTCTATATCTATCATAGCAATGCAAAAGCAGCTATTATATCTTTCAGATAAAGCAATGTATTCATTTATTACTTCAGAAATCTTTCTGCGATTATATATACCAGTTAATTCATCAATTTGAGACATTGTTTTAAGTCTTTTATTTATTTTTTTGATCTCTATGTCATTAAAAAATAATTTAATATGTCTGTTATAGTTAAGAATATTCCCCATATGCAGCGATATTAAGAATATAATAGCAATTAGAAGCTCACCTGTCCAGTTTGATATAGGCAAAACAAAAATCATTAAGTATAATGTCAGACCAATAAAAAATAGAAGTATTATGCCTACCGAATAATAAGGATTTCGAATGCAAGTCAGCGACGCTATAAGAGAAACAAGTAAAAATGTACTGTAGCTATATATACCATCTTTAAACATATGTACAACAAAATAACAACCAATAAGAATAGTGATTAATTGAATCAAAGCAATTAAAACCATCAATGTTAAGATCGACCTATTTTTATCATTTCGTTTAGTAAAGTAATATATCAGTACAAAAAAAATTGAAGATACTATCAGCACTAAAGCCCTTAAAATAAATACGTTTTTATTCCACTCAAGAATCCTAAAGCCTTCAAGTAAAATAAATACAAGCTGTGATAGTATAACGAGACCCAACAAAAACATATATCGTCTGCTGTTTTCGATAATCAATTTATTTCTGAACTGTTCAGATAATTCTTTACTTGTTCTTATTACTTTAAATATCCCCATTTTTTCACCTTATTGAATCTAGCTTTTCTAATGTTTAACTTGGAAATCAATATTGAACTTCGTAAATTCTTCATTGTAATGATTTCGTTGTTTTAGCATGATTTTTCTTCTAAACATTTCTATTATGTTGCATATTCCGCGGCACTTAAACAGACTATGCAGTAAGATACTATTACTATATTACCATATATAGGATTGTGCAAGCATAAGTTCTGCTTGTAGTTTTTCTTTTGTTATCATTAATATAACTTTGTACAGCCTGATTTTGACATAGTCCTTCTATGCACTTCAGAAATATGGAGTACTGCAATATATCCACATGAAAATTTTATTACTTAAAAATATTAGTTAAGCTACTATGAATACTGCAAAAATCATGTGAGTTCTTAGTTCGTACCTCTTCACTCTCTGCCAAATAAAAAGTCGATGCAAAAGCATCGGCTTTTTTATTTGAACGGAGGGATTTGAAGCCTAAGAGGGCATTTTGCGTAAGTAAAACGATTGAGTATCGTTTTTAGCAAAATGGACAAGGGAGGTCACGACCGTAGTGGTGGATGCGAAGCATACACTATCCCATCCTTTCCTCCAAAAATAAAAGTTGTACCGTAAGGTGCGACTTTTTATTTTTGAACGAAGGGTTTTGAACCCGAAGTCCTGCGCTGCCTGTACCCGAAGGGGCAGGCTCTGGCAGAAGAAGCAGGACGGAGGCGGCGTGATAGCAAGGCAAAGCCTTGCGGAGCACGAGTGCCCTATGGGTAAATCCCATCCATTCCCAAGGGGGCATATCATACTCTTGAGTACACTGTCATCCAGAACAATAGCTCGAAATAGAAAGATTGCCCCAACGAAGTGAGGGTATGCACACCCCTAAAACCGCACAGCGTGCCCCCTTGGGTACGCGTGACCTTTAGGTTATAACCATGCGGTTTTTTGGCATTTTTCGGGCTTGTTTTTTTATTACTAAACCATAGAGGGTCTACTCAAGAGTATGATGTGACCCCTTGGTCATGCATTTGGCATATTTTTAAGAAAAAACGGAGTCGAACCCACAAAGGGATTTGAAGTACCAAAGGGTTACTTTCTCCTGATTTATGTTCATGAACACAATTCTGAATCAAAAGAAAAGACAATTCGTAAATACATATATAAACTCATAATGCTGAATGTAAACAAAAGACATGGAATATATATTTTCCATGTCCTAATATTAGTTCGTTGTATCTGTTAGTTCGTACCACAAGGATATATTGTCCTCACCAGGACATTGTCATTTAGTTTAAAGATTATGTTCATCTTTTGTTATTTTATTGATGCTGTAATCACGTATGGCTGCTTTCCCTCTACATTTACAAGACTATAGTTACCATAAGATTCTATATCCTCTGCTTTTTCAAATCCAAAATTCCAACGTAATTCAAAGCCATAGAAAAGCTTTGATGACCAATCAGCTATTTTTTTATAAAGACCTTCTGTAAATTTTTTATCAAGTGCATCTGTGACCAGCATGGAATTGGTAAACCTTTGTGATATTTCACCTAAGAGTTTTTTCACATCTTTCTCTTGAAAGTACATCAGTAAACCTTCCATTACAATTATAAAATTACTATTCCCGTCTTTAGTTACTTCGTCGATCCAAGAAAAATCCAAAACAGAAGAGGCAATCATTTTATAATCAATCTGATCTCCCAAGAGCTCTCTCTTTTGATCAATAACTTCAGGTAAGTCAAGCTCTATATATGTACAAACTTTTTTATCTATCCTCCAATATCTCGTGTCAAACCCACATGCTATATTGATAACTGTTGATTCTTGATTGTTGGATATATATTCGTTTACAATACGATCTATGCAACTAACTCTCAGAACAAGTGACTTGGCTTCGTTTTTTGAATATTTTCCATACATCTTTTTAAATTTTAGAATAGTTTTCTTTTCAGACTTTGATGCTAAGTCAGTTAATTTGTTTAAACATTGCACTGATATCGGATCATTAAAGTCTGACTTTGGATCCTCTGATTGCGTAGCACGACATGTCATTGTTATAATGGCTGTCTTTGAAACATTTGATAAATTCATTATCACGGCTCCCTTTTATAACTAATCTTTAAGTAACCATCTATCAAAATAGTATTTAGTAAAATTATACTATGACTTAAATTCACTTTCAATATTCATTAATAATTCGAGTTTAAGTTTTACCTTTGTCTCTACTTATCAAATCAGCAACATGTTCAGTTGATAATATTTCAATAGTATAAGCTTCAAATGTAGTCGCATAGGATTTTCCGTTTCTATCAAAAGGATACCTTCATTATATAGTACAATCATAAAAAGTTTTGCTTATTATTGCATCTATTTCGAGCTATATAGCCATATAGAAAAGGCTCTTGCCCAATGGTAGGAGCCTTTTCTATATCGAGGGGGAGTATCTTGAGCACTCAAAGAAAAGATTCAACAAAGCGATTAAATTTAATAGGCAGAAAAACTGTATAGTCTAATGTGAACTATATCAGACACCTATAGGTGTCGGCATAGCCGACTTCAAATCCCCTCCTCTCTGTCAGAATTCCGCTAGAAATGGGGCTTTCAAGGCTTTATAACCTTGAAAGCTTTTTGCGTTTCTAATGAGTTTTTTCAGGCAAATGTCACAGGTATGTCACACGAGAAAAAATTCGAGCAGTTTTATTCAATTTTACGATATTGTCATTACTATACTTTTATTGTGTAAATTGCTCAGTAATATTTATAAAACTATGTAAAAAGTCTTCTTAATAACACTTTCTTGAGTAAAATCAAATTATCAACATATCTTGAATTAGAACCAAATAAAGATTGTACCCGGATAACATATATGGTACAATTATGTCAAGAATGTGCATAATGCCTAATATATAATTATAGGTCAAGATTACGAATAGAATCCAACTTCTCGACATCTTGTGTAATTATCTATTTTTTTGTTCATTGTACTTTTCAATATGTGATTTGTACAGTCAGCTATGCAGAACAAAGACAGCAGACAGCGCTAGAAAATATGTTTACTAAAGGAAAGGGTAATAAGATGAGAAAGAGAATTTTTTGGATACTGATATTAAGCTTTATAATGATGTCTGTTTTAATACCAACAACAGTTTTTGCCGCAGATAGCAATTTAGGTGGTGTGGTAACTTTAGATGGTATTACGGGAGATATCACTGCAGGAAGTTTAAAAACAAGAGTTGAAGCACTTGTAGGTATAAACAATGCAACTGATGTGAAAGAGCTGCATATTGGTACAGATGTTAGTGGCAGCCTTAATGCAGCCGATACAGATTACATCAATAAAATGGTAGACTTAGAGGTGCTGAATGTAGAAACCACAGTAACAGTAGCGCATACGATAAGTTGGTTTTGTGTTGGCTTTGATAAATTAACCAGGGTTACTTTCCCTGCAACCACTTTTGGAAATAGGGCTTTTTCTTTCTGCCCAGTTTTGAATTACGTAAGTCTGCCTAAAGCAACTGACTTTGGATATCTTCCATTTGATGACTGTTTTTTATTGACAACCGTGAAACTTCCCAAAGCAACTATTTTTGGTTTTGGTGCATTTGCTGATTGCACCTCGTTATCAATCGTGGAACTTCCCAAAGCAACCACTTTTGGAACTGTGACATTTGAAGGATGCGCAGCACTTAACAGTTTAACTTTGGGTTCAACTGTTCCCACTGTTGCAAGCTGGGGCCTTGGATTTACGCCCGGAACACTTAATATTCCTGCCTCTGCAGTATCTGCATACGATGCAAACCAACAAACATGGGTACCAGCAGGAACAACGAAAGATGGTCTATGGGAAGGTTGGACGTTAAATGGAATAGGCTCTATTGTTGCAAATCCGCAAACAGGCTATCGACTCAATTACACATGGATGTATATACTATTCGGAATTGCAATTGTGTCTGGATTAGGTTTAATAATTAAAAAGAAATTGCGCAGTTAATCAATATGCAATGTTAAAAATATTAGCCCTTGAACTTTTAGTTCAGGGGCTTTAGAATATACGAATATTATTAATCACACTGGAGTTTAATATTATGAAGATCAGCAAAAGTGAAAAAGAAAAGTAAAAATAGTAATAAGTTTATCATTAATTATAGTTATCTTGGGGATAGTCACTGTTTTTAAAACAAAAACAGTGACTATATTGAAACAAAGTTTGAATCAAATGATGCCTGATTAGATTTCTTAACAAATGCAGGAGTTATCATATAATGAGAATGAAGTGCATCTGTATTCAACGGATATTGTATTAACCCTTTCAACATGTGCTGTTCGAAAAGACGAAAGATTCGTAGTAATGGCAAGACTTTAAAGATTAATATACCACTTCTAACATTATGGATTATTTGTTTAATATTTATTACTAAAATACTTATCCAACTTCCCAACCGCTTTCCTTTTCTGTTCCTCCAATACATGCCCATATATATCCGCTGTAACAGATATACTACTATGCCCAAGTATATCAGATATGGTTTTTATGTCAACACCTTCCAGTATCATTAAACTCGCTGCCGTATGCCTTAAATCATGGCTCTGAGGGCAAAAAACAATTAGGCAAAGCGTTCAAACAAGTGTCGCTTAACAAACTGTCTAAACAAGCGTTGACAAGCCAATCTGTCGAATAATCAAAAAATAAAATGCAACACAATTTTAATAAATATTTTGTGGTTCTCATAATACTAGTGTGATATAATTATTTATATAAAAAAATATTAAAGGAGACAAAATTATGAAAAAGATTTTAATACTTATTCTTATTGTTGCTTTACTTGCTGTTGGCTTTGCCGGTTGCAACAAAGCTCCGGCTGAAGAACCAATGGAACCGGAAACGGAAGCAGAAGAGCAAAAAACAGAATCTGAACCAAGTGAAGACGGCTATGAAATTGCCATGATTACAGACAAAGGTGACATCACCGATGTTGGCTTTAACCAGTACACCTTCGCAGCTGTTAAGGAATATGCTGAAGCTAACGGAATATCGTACAAATATTATAAGCCGTTGGATGCAAATGATGCGGAGTATCTGGCATCTATTGAATTGGCTATAAAGGGTGGTGCAAAAATCATCGTAGTACCGGGTTTCTTATGGGGATCTGCAATATATCAAGCTCAAGACATGTATCCGGAGACGAGTTTCATACTTCTAGATACAACACCATATGCAGCAGACTTTTCTGATTTCACAGTTGGAGATAATGTATACTCGGTTATATGGGCAGAAGAACAAGTTGGTTTCTTTGCAGGCTATGCAGCAGTTAAAGACGGATACACTAAGCTTGCTTATTTCGGAGGACAAGCGGTTCCTGCAGTTATTAAGTATGGCTATGGCTTTATAGCTGGCGCAGATTATGCAGCTAAGGAAATGGGAATTGATGATGTAGAAGTCAAGTTCCACTATACCGGTGACTTTATTCCTACACCAAAGAACCAAACAACATGTGCTACAATGTATGCTGACGGAACAGAGGTTATCTTTGCAGCAGGCGGCGGAATAACATTCTCAACTATCGCAGCAGCAGAAGCAGTAGATGGAAAAATCATTGGTGTTGATGTTGACCAATCAGCGCTTTCTGAAACTATTATTACATCAGCTATGAAGTTCTTGGGCTTAGCAGTCAAGACAGGTTTAGAAAGCTACTATGCTGGTGATTTCCTAGGCGGTGTAGACGATTTTTATCATATTGGAAATGCCGGATTAGGGATGGAAATGGAAAATGCAAAATTCAATGTATTCACAACAGCAGATTATGATGCAGTAGTAGCGCTGTTGAAAGATGCAGACAACGGCGTAGCAGCAGGAATTCCTACTAATGATACTCACAAAGCACCGACGGATATTGAAACGGAAGTCGTTAAAGTAATCGTTGTAGAATAATCAGATAATCAAACAAAAAAAGGATGCATTTTGCATCCTTTTTTATGTTTTTTAGATTATTAAATTCAATTTAATATCAATCTGTGATATTATGATAATATATTTTTAGATAACTCAATACTATAAAATCAAAAATAATGAGAGATTAAAAGCTGTGAACAGCCATTATAAGTTTTATATTATATAATTGCAAACTGTTTAATAAGAATGGAGGTTTAATGTGGATTATGCTATTGAGATGCAGGGTATAACAAAGAGCTTTCCGGGCATATTAGCAAATGATAGGATATCATTACAGCTGAAAAAAGGCGAAATTCATGCTTTATTAGGGGAAAACGGAGCAGGGAAATCTACTTTGATGAGTATACTTTTCGGGCTTTATAAACCTGATAAAGGGATAATTAAAAAGGACGGCAAGCAGATTAACGTTGCAAACCCTAATGATGCAAATAATTATGGGATAGGCATGGTGCATCAGCATTTTAAATTGGTGCATAATTTCACCGTTTTAGAAAACATAATTATGGGAGTTGAGCCTGTTAAGCGGGGGCTGTTGAAATTAGATGATGCGAGAAAAAGGGTAATACAGCTAAGCAAACAATATAAACTATTTGTTGATCCTGATCAGCTGATTTCAGATATCACTGTAGGCATGCAGCAAAGGGTAGAAATTATAAAAATGCTTTACCGTGATAATGAAATTCTAATCTTTGACGAACCCACTGCTATGCTAACACCTCAAGAGATTGATGAATTGATGGGCATTATGAGGGGCTTGGCAAAAGAGGGCAAATCGATATTGTTCATAACGCATAAACTGGATGAGATTAAACAGGTGGCAGACCGCTGCACCATCCTGCGCAAAGGCAAATATATTGATACTTTAGATGTTGAAACTTCCACCAAGGAAACGCTCTCTGAATTGATGGTCGGTAGAAAAATTGATTTTACCGTACATAAAGACAAAGCAAAACTTGGTGATGAGATATTGAAAGTTGAAAATCTAACGGTCAAATCGAAAGTCATCAAGAAAAATAAGGTGCATAATGTCTCATTTAATGTCAAAGCTGGCGAAATAGTGTGCATCGCAGGAATCGATGGCAATGGCCAAGCAGAGCTTGTTTATGCGATAACCGGTCTTGAAAAAACTGAAGAGGGAAGAATCGAACTGCATGGTAAAGATATTACCGGTACCAGGATTAGGGAACGCTCAGATTCTGGAATGTCGCATATCCCCGAGGACAGGCATAAACACGGATTGATTTTAGATTACAACTTAGCCAAAAACTTGGTACTGCAAACCTATTATAAGGATGATTTTCAGAAAAACGGATTTTTGAAGTTCAATGAGATAAACCTATATGCAGACAAACTGATCGAAAAGTATGATGTAAGAAGCGGTCAGGGAGGCAAAAGCATTGCACGCACAATGTCCGGCGGCAACCAACAAAAAGCCATAGTGGCACGCGAGATCGACCGCAACCCCGAGCTTTTAGTGGCTGTGCAGCCCACGCGCGGGTTGGACGTTGGAGCAATTGAATATATCCATAAGCAGCTGATTGAGCAGAGAGACAGCGGTAAAGCGGTGCTATTGGTTTCGTTGGAGCTGGATGAAGTTATGAATGTCAGCGACAGAATACTTGTCATATATGAAGGTGAGATTGTGGCAGACTTAGACCCCAAAAAGACAACTATGCAGGAGCTTGGTCTTTATATGTCGGGGGCTAAAAGAGAGGAGAAAGTGGTATGAAGAAATTTAAAGAATGGGTAGCATCATCATCTTTTTCCAGTGTTTCTGCTTCGATTGGCGCCATTTTGGTCGGGTTGTTGCTCGGGCTTATAATTTTGATTATCACTAATCCATCACAAGCATTTCCGGCATTTTTCACAATCCTGTCAGGAGGATTTACAAATGGCATAAAGGGACTGGGAAATGTGTTATATTATTCTACTCCGCTGATACTTACAGGACTCTCTGTAGGGTTTGCATTTAAAACGGGGCTGTTTAATATTGGTGCGTCAGGACAAATGGTAGTTGGAGGATTTGTAGCAATATTAATAGGGGTTAGATGTGAATTTCTAGGTTCCTCACTTTGGATTGTAGCATTGCTTGGAGCAATACTTGCAGGTGCTTTATGGGCATTGATTCCCGGCATATTCAAGGCGTTATTTAATGTCCACGAAGTTATATCCAGCATTATGATGAACTATATAGGAATGTACTTGGTTAATATGCTGATTGTAAAGTATATATTCGATTCAATAAGAAATCAATCTATGATAGTTGCGGAATCAGCAGTTATGCCCAAATTAGGTCTAGATACATTGACAAATGGTTCAAGTCTTAATTCGGGTTTTCTCATAGCAATACTATTTGTGATAGTAACATATATAATTCTCAATAAAACTGTATTCGGCTATGAATTGATAGCATGCGGATTTAATCAGGAGGCCAGCAAGTATGCGGGTATCAAGGCGAAGAGAAATGTGGTTTTAGCTATGGTGATAGCAGGAGCGCTTGCAGGAGCTGCAGGCGGACTGATGTATCTTGCCGGCAGCGGACAGCGTATCATGGTTGTTGATATTCTATTATCCGAAGGATTTATGGGTATACCGATTGCATTGCTGGGATTATCCAATCCGATAGGGATATTCTTTTCAGCAATATTTATTGGGCATATTAAAGTAGGCGGTTTTTATATGCAGCTTTATGACTTTGTGCCTGACATAATAGATATAATGATTTCAGTTATTATTTACTTCAGTGCATTTGCCCTAATGGTCAAAGGCGTCATCGGATTTTTATTGAAAAAACAAAAACGCAAAAAGGAAAAAAGCCAAAGGCAAAAAAATGGAGGCAAAGTAGAATGAATATTTTATATTTTTTAGTACAACAGACTATGTTTTTTTCTATTCCTTTGCTGGTTGTGGCGTTGGGAGGAATGTTTTCTGAACGAAGCGGGGTCGTTAATATCGCTTTAGAGGGAATAATGATAATTGGAGCGTTTACAAGCGTAATGACTATTAGACTTCTGCAAGATACCATGCAGGGACAAGGTCTGCTTCTTATCGCCCTGGCAGTTGCCTCTTTATCAGGTATGATTTATTCGCTGCTTCATGCATATGCTTCAATAAATATGAAATCCGATCAGGTAATCAGCGGAACAGCACTTAATATGTTCGCGCCGGCATTTGCGATATTTGTTGCAAGAATATATCAAGGTACGAAGGATATACAGTTTACAAACACTTTTAGAATTAAAAGCGTTCCCTTGCTTGGTGAAATACCTATAGTCGGACAACTATTATTTCAAAATGCATATATCACCACTTATATAGGAATAGCAATATTGATAATATCTTCAATAGTATTGTATAAGACTAAATTTGGACTTCGCCTGCGTGCTTGTGGTGAGAATCCTCAGGCAGCGGACTCGGTTGGAGTTAATGTATACGGAATGCGTTATTCCGGTGTATTGATATCAGGTGCACTTGCGGGCTTAGGAGGACTAATATTTGTTGTGCCAACATCATCCGGGTTTGGTGCTACTGTATCTGGATATGGCTTCTTGGCATTGGCCGTTATGATATTTGGGCAATGGAAACCAAACAGAATACTGTTTGCTGCGTTTTTCTTTGGATTTATGAAGACCGTTTCAGCTGCATATTCGGGGATTCCATTTTTAAGAGATCTTGATATATCAGGCGGAGTATACAAAATGATGCCATATATAATAACGTTGGTTGTTCTAGCACTATCGTCCAAGAAATCACAGTCACCAAGAGCAGCAGGAACACCGTATGACGTCGGCAAACGTTAGGATACGGCTCTGGTGCAATGTGCCCTTTAGGGTAAGGTGCCCTTTAGGGTAAAAATCAAATATCGACAGGGATATATAGCTCCATATAGTATAATTATGAAATTAAACTATATGGGGCTGTTAGCTGCCGAGAAGGACTTTTCCCTCAATAATGACTAAAGAAAATAGGAGCGGATAATTTTTTTTTGCAACAGAATGCAAAATTGTAATAGGATAATATGTTCTTGTTGTCTTATTCTGATATAATGCTTTTAAGCAGTTAAAAATGACGCACCTGAAGGGAAAACAAATGAAAGTATTAGTTATTAGCGGAAGCCCAAAGGGCAAATACAGCATTACATACCAATCAGCAGAATATCTAAAAAAGCACTTTAATCAGGATGAGTTTGAATTCATCCATGTTGGAAACAAAGTAAGGAAGTATTCAGAAAGCTCAGCAATAGAAGAATGCATTGAGCAAATGGTCAAAAGCGACTTGATCATTTTTGCGTATCCAGTATACACTTTTTTGGTTCCATATCAATTGGCGCGATTTATCAACTCATTAAAGAAAAGTAAAAAAGCGAAGTTGCTGAAAGATAAGTTTGCTACACAGATTTCTACTTCAAAATATTTCTATGACACTACAGCACATAGATATATTGATGAAAATTATGTTGATTTGGGTCTAAAAAGTTTAACCGGGCTAGCGGCGGATATGGATGATTTGCTGACCACCGAGGGAAGAAATCAGCTAAAAAGTTTCTATTTGAACGTTAGATTCGAGATGGAAAATGATATATATAATCGCTCGTTTAGTGTAAAAAACAAATCTCATGCTTTCATTTATGAGGGAAAAGCAAGGGAAGTAAAAAAGAAAGAAGTTTATGATACGGTCATAGTAACAGATTGCAGTTCTGAAAATAAATCGCTGCGCAACATGATAAATAGCTTTATCTCTGCTTATAAATATGAGATTAGAGAGGTTAATATTGCAGAATTTAAATTTGCCGGTGGATGTTTAGGCTGTTTTGATTGTGCAACGGATGGGTCATGCATATACAAGGACGGATTTGAAAATATGCTGAGAAATGAAGTTCAAAATGCTGATGCCACAATTTTAGCTGCTTCAATTGTTGATCACTCGCTTGGTCCTGTGTTTAAGTGCTATGATGATAGGCAGTTTTGTAATGGCCACCGAGTTTTAACAAAGGGTAAAGCTGTGGGATATATTCTTGATGGACACATCTCGTCTGAGCGCAACCTGCAGGATGTGATTGAAGCAAGAAGCGAAGTTGGTCATATGTACTTAGTTGGTATAGCAACAAGCGAAAGCGAGAGTAATGATGAAATAACAAAGGATATCGAGAACCTAGCTAAAGCGACTGCTTTTTGTCTAGAAAATAAACTCGTGCGACCACAAAATTTCTACGGCGTAGGTGGTATGAAAATTTTCCGTGATTTGATCTATGTTATGCGTGGTTTGATGAAGGAAGATCATGCATTTTATAAAAAGCATGATATCTATAATTTCCCACATAAACAGCTAGGTATGATTATTAAGATGAAATTAGTGGGTATGTTGATGTCAGTCCCAGCCATAAGGAGGAAATCTCGAGGAATGATGAATAAAATAATAATTAAGCCCTATAAAAAAGCAATTAATAAGGATTGAGGCGGCGGAAAGATATATCGTAGAAGAGATAATTATTACAGCTTCAAATGCCGCAAATATGTCAAGAGACAAACGAAAACGTATGAAGGTCAGTGATTCTCAGTGAAAAGAACTAAACACAACTGGAAATCGTGTTTATGTTTATGACCTCGCTTTGCTGGGTCAGACCCTAGCGCAACGAGGGTTCACGTGCCCTTTAGGGTGTGCAAATCCTTATCCTTATGCCAGAAATAGAAATTCACACAGAGTGGGTTTCTATTTTTGATTGAGGGGATTTGAAGCCTAAGAGGGCTTTGAGCGTTAAGAAAACGATTGAATATCGTTTTTAGTGAGAAGGGCAAGGGAGGAAACGACCGCAGCCGTGGATGCTTTAGCATACACCATCCCTTCCTCTCTGCCAGAAAACCGCAAGAGACGGGGCTTTCAGGGTGCAACTTTAAAGGAGAGAATACGTATTCGGTAATTTATAAGAATATTGCACTTTTTTTTGTCCATAAACGTAAAAAACCCTTGTATTTTTAAAAAAAGTATGATTAAATACTGAATAAGAGAAAACGTATTCGCAAATCAATCAAAATATCCATTACATGAAAAGAAAATAGGTCTTTTATGTTTGGCTGCGATAAATAGTTTGAAAAGGAAATGTATATGAAAAAAATAACTGTCAAGGATATCGCAAAAAAGCTAAATATTTCTCAAGGCTCTGTCAGTAAGGCACTTGGCGGCAAAAAGGGTGTCAGTGAGAAAACACGAGAAATAGTTGCTCAAGCTGCGGATGATATGGGTTATAGGGTTAATACGCTAGCTCAAGGATTGGCGAGAAAAAATATTACAATAGGTATTATTATTCCGAATGTGTGGACTGAGTATTACGGTGATTTTATCACAGGGATAAATGTCGGTCTTAATCAAATAAAGGACTATAAGATTTCTGGAAAATATAAATATATTTCAAGTCTGTACTCTGATACGGATATAAAAAAAGCTTTGGAAGAATTCGCCGATGAAAAGGTAGATGGAATTATTCTTTGTCCAGCGTCTATAACAGAACTAAAAGACTATACTTATTGGTACAACGAAAATGATATACCGATTGTGCTATTGGGAACAGATTTGGAAATTAAGGAAAAAATAGCATGTGTAAAAGTTGACTCATATGTTGCTGGGAGACTAGCTGGTGAATTTATCAATATGATTATAGAAAAAGAAAAGGCAGTTATTGCTTTTGTTGGGAATAAGGATATGGATGATCATAAGGAAAAAATAGCTGGGTTTAGTGAAGAGATTAAAAATGGCAAGGCAAAAGCTTATAAGGTATATGAAACGCAGGATGATCTAGAAGTGGCATATAACTTATCTAAAAAGGTGATTAAAGAGATACCTGATATAGGGGGCATTTATATAGCAACGGGCAATTCGTGTGGAGTATGTAAAGCTATTATGGAAGCCGGACTTGAAAATAAAATATGTATTGTTGCTACGGATGTGTTTCCGGAGATAAAAGAGTATATGGATATGGGATTGATAAAAGGGGTTATATATCAAAATCCGGTTTTACAGGGAGAACTAGCAGTCAAGAAAATTTTCAAGAATATAGCTGAGAGGTCTGAATACAATGATGCTTTGAGGGTAAGCCCCTCTCTTATACTAAAAAGCAACTTTGATATGTTTACAAGAAAAACTTCAGAGAACGGGTATATTTATTAGAGAGATTTAGCTTTTAATATATGGGTGTATATTTTTAGATTCGGCGTAACCGATTACACTCAGTCGGCTTATCGGAACGAAACTAAATAGTGATATGAATTAATTGAAATGTGTGGGAGAGTTAAAATGGAAGAGTGGAGAGGGTTCGATCTTACTAAAAGAAAAAGAAATATTTTAAGAGCATTCAATAAACAAGAAATAAGGAAGCCTGAAGAGTTTCCTATAATAGTAAACACACCCTGCTATTTTGGATTTGGAAACAGTGACAGACCAAAGGAGTATTGGGAAAGCCCTCAAGTGATGATTGCTTTTCAAGAGGAGGCTTTTGAAAGCCATTTATCAAAAGTAGATGATGATACTATACCTTATTTCATGCCTTGGTTCGGAACGGGTGTATTGGCTTCTGCTTTTGGAAGTGACGTTATTATGGCAAGCGGAAAAGGTGACGACCCGGCGATTCAAGGTATTATAATCAATGAAATAAAGGATATTGCGGGGTTGAAAAAAATAGATCCATATAATGATGGATTGATGCCGAAGGTACTTGAGTTTATGGAGTACGCAAAAACACACAGTGATCTACCTATAGGATTAACGGATATGAACAGTCCTCTGAGCACGGCAACTCAATTATGTGGATATGAGAATTTGTTTATTTGGATGTATGAGGAACCGGAAGCAGTAAAAGATCTGCTCACGATAATAACTGAGAGTTTGATTGATTGGGTAAAGCTGCAGAAAGAAATTATCGGAGAACCGCTGGATTCGAGCAACGGACTGCAAGGGGTTTGGTCGCCAAAAGGCACCGGAATATGGCTTTCTGATGACGATATTGTAAGCGTAGGCAGTAAACAATACGGTGAATTTATCGTTCCTCAATACTCAAAGATATTCAGCGCATTCGGCGGTGGCAGTCTGCATTTCTGTGGGAGCGGATTACATCAAGCGGATAATATATTATCTATTAAAGATATAAAAGCCGTTAACAATTCACCGATGGGGAATTTTGATGTGTTTGGAAAATTCGCCAATAAGGTTGGCCGAGGGAAGCTGACAATACAAATACAGGATATTGCGCCTGAAGACATAGAGGGATATTATACGAAATTGTTTGAGAAGATTGATGACTTAAGAGGGATTATGCTGGCCACATTTGTTTTGGATAAAGTGGCTTCGAATAATACAGGAGGAGCGGTAAGCGTTAAACGCGATCCTATTGGAGCTGCAAACGACATTGTCAGAGTAGTAAGGAAATGTGTGGAAAACAAAATATCGAATTTGAGCCGGAGCAATTAGTATGAGAGATTTTGTGATTGATAAAGATAGGTCATTGATGAAGTATATGGGGAATATGAGCCAGTTGGCCGGAGCCAAGCGGTATGAGTTTATCGACGGCAAAGCTAAGGGAGTTGAAGCTGTTGATATAAGGACCGGTACCGGATTTGAGTATACAGTATTGCCGGGGCGGGGAATGGATATTGCGTATTGCTCTTTTAAAGGAGTGCCGATCAGCTATATTTCCAAAACAGGAATAGTATCGCCCCACTATTATGAAAGCAGCGGAATGGGGTGGTTGAGAAACTTCTTTGGAGGTCTGCTTACGACTTGCGGACTTTCAAATGTCGGCAAACCATGCGATGATGATCACGAGATAGTTGGAATTTCGTATCATGGATTACAAGAGGAAATATCAAATTCATGTGCATACAATGTCTGCATAATCGAAGATTGGACGGAGGATAAGGATTATATAGTCTCGCCAGCCGGACAATCAAATGTCGGCAAACCATTTGATTATAAACGAGGGGCACTTGGAGTTCAGCATTATGGATTACACGGAAGAATATCCAACTCATGTGCATACAATGTCTGCGTAACCGAAGATTGGATAAATGATAATGATTATATAATTTCAGCAAGCGGCAAAGTGAAAGAAGCCCAGCTGCACGGTGAGAGTTTGGTATTAACTCGAACAGTAGAGAGCTGTTTGGGCAGCAACAGTCTGATTATAACTGATAACATTGAAAACCAAGCTAGATACAGCATACCGCTTATGCTGCTCTATCATATCAATATTGGATATCCGATTTTGGATGAAAACAGCCGCTTTATTCTAAACAGTAGGAATATTGAAGCAAATGATGAGTTTTCAAAAAAGCTAATCGATAAATTTGATTCTTTTACCTCGCCTGTGCTGGGGAAAAAAGAAAATGTTTATTTCTATGATTTAAAGACTGATAAAGACGGACAAACAACAGTGGCGGTAGTTAACGACAGATTGGAGATCGGGGTATATGTGAAATTCAATAAAACAGAGCTGCCGGAATTCACCGAGTGGAAAATGATGGGCGAGTCGGAATATGTTTTGGGATTGGAGCCAGGAAATTGTTTGCCGATAGGAAGGAAGGAATCGAAAGGAAACGGTAGCCTTGAATACCTCGAGCCATACGAGAGGAAGAACGTGTCGTTGGAGATTGGGGTGCTTCAGAACAAAAGAGAAATAAGTGAATTTGAAGACAAAATCGAGAAATTCGTATAATAGTAGCAAGGAGAATCAAACAGTGCAACTCGAAAAATATAAAGGCTTTTGTGCAAAGAGTATAGACAGAGAGGCTCTCGAAACAATAAAAACAATTGCAAAAAAAGTTAGATTAAATGCAGCACAAATGATAAACAACGCAGGGTCCGGGCATATCGGGGGTTCGTGCTCTTCCATAGATATTTATTTAATGCTTTGGCTTTTCTCAAATATTTCGCCACAAACGATTCTCAGAGAGCAAAGAGACAGAATAGTGATTAGTCATGGGCACACCTCTGCCGGCGTATATTCGGTCTTGGGTAATCTCGGATATTTCAATATGGACGATGCTGTACAAGGATTTAGAAGAGGAAATTCTATATTTGAAGGACATCCATCCTTAGAAGTACCGGGAGTTGAGTTTTGTAATGGTGTGCTGGGCCAGGGCTTATCTCAAGGATGTGGTCTTGCAATGGCGGCAAGAATAAAGGAGTTAGACTATCGAGTATTCGTTGTTATGGGTGACGGAGAGCAAGCAAAAGGACAGATCCAAGAAGCGAGAGAATTTGCTGCAAAACATAAATTAAGCAATTTAACAGCAATAGTAGATTACAATAAACTTCAAGCAAGCGGAGAATTATCTGCAATAATGCCTCAAAACATCATTGCTAAATATTCTGCGGCCGGATGGAAGGTCGTCGAAACAGACGGACATGATTATCAAAAGATATACAGTGCTCTATCAGAAGCTTATCAAGAGAATGCTAAACCAGTGTTGATTCTGGCAAACACAGTTATGGGCAAAGGATTTCCCGAAATTGAAGGAAATTTCGAGTATCATGGGAGACTTTTAGACAGTGAAATTATTATGAGGGAAGAGGAAATACTGCAAAAAAATCAACACAATTATGAAATTCTGGATAATAGTTTATATGGGACAAAACCTGGAAGTAAAAGGATTATAACGGGAAAGCCAAGGGAATATCAAAAAGAAGAAATTTTGGACTCCAGAAGTGCTTTTGGGAACGCTTTGGTAGATATTGCTGAGGCAAATAAAAGTATCGGAGATAATCATATTGTGGCAGTGGACTGTGATTTAATTGAATCTGTAAAGGTGAAGAAGTTCTCAGAATTATTTAATAAGAAATTCATAGAATGCGGTATAGCCGAACATAATGCCGCTACTATAGCTAATACTTTATCTAAAGAGAATATACTTGTATTTTTTGCAGCGTTCGCTGTTTTTGGAATAGATGAGACATTCAGCCAGCATAGAATTGCCGATATGAATAATAGCAACTTGAAGCTAATTTGCACTCACTGCGGATTGGATGTTGGAGAAGACGGAAAAACACATCAATGCATAGATTATATAAGTCTGCTGTCGAACCTAAAGAGAATGAAGATAATAATCCCGGCCGATGCAAATCAGACGGATAGGATTGTGAGATATGTTTCAAAGACGAACGGCAGTTTCGCAGTATTAATGGGAAGATCCAAAATACCGATTGTAACGGATGATAATGATATAGAGTTCTTTATTGGAAATTATACTTTCGAGTATGGAAAAGCTGATTGGTTAAGAAACGGTGAAGATGGAGTGATTGTAACATATGGGAATATGGTTCCATATGCGCTGGAAGCTGCACAGCAGTTAAAGAATGTCAATAAGGATATAGCTGTATTAAATGTCTCTTGTCCGCTGGAACCTGATGTCAATGCCATTAAAAAAGCAGCGCAAACAGGATTGATAGTTGTATATGAGGATCATAATGTGCAGGGTGGCCTAGGTAGTTTATTATCATCATATTTATTAGAAAACGGGATACACTGCAAGTTTAAAAGATTCGGAGTAAAAGAATTTGGGTGCTCTGCACCTCCGAAGCACCAGTATTTGAGTCAAGGGTTGGACGTTGATAGTTTAGTATCATATATAGAAAAAAATACAAAACAGAATTATAGGAGAGAGATGAAATGTTAAAAGTTAAGATTGGTTTTATACCTTCGAATTGGGATGCTTGGGACGGCAGTGATTTTACGGGCAGATGGGCAGGGAAAATGAGGGATAGATGTGTAGATGTGCTCAGCACGATTCCCGGATTAGAACTCGTAGTACCTTCAAAGGAAATGGCGGTCGACGGTTGTGTCAATGATAAGGAGGAAGCGAAAAGGGTCCTTGAGTTTTTTAAGCAAGAGGATATTCAGGGCTTAATCATAGGGAATATGACCTTTGGAATGGAAGTTGCGGTAGGTGTAATCTTAAGTGGCCTTAATAAGGATATGCCGATAATGCATTTTTGTACTAGAAGTGGGCCTATAGATGAGAACGGATCAAGATCAACGGATACATGGTGCGGGCAATTCATGACAGTTTCTGCGATAAAGCGCCGAGGATTTAAATATGAGCATATCAAAACATGCAACCCTGAAGATACTGTTTTCAAGGAGAAAATTGAGATATTCGTAAGGGCGGTTTGTGCAATCAGTTTGTTTAAGGGTGCGGCATTTGGTCAAATCGGAACAAGACCGGAACTTTTTGAATCACAGTATTATAGTGAAGAAAATATGCAAAGGCAGTTCGGACAAATGGTAATACCGATGGATTTAGCGACAGCATTCACAAGGCTTGATGCGGTTTCGGCGGATGATCCGGAAGTCTTGGAAATATTGGAGGAGATAAAATCGAGTGCTGACGAGATAACGGATGAGGTAAGCGAAGAAGCACTGATTAATCAAGCCAGATATGAACTTTCACTTTTAAGAATCGCTGAGGAGTTAGGGGTTAAGGCGATAGCGGTAAGCTGTTGGACACAGATCCAGGAAAAGTATGGTATATCATCATGTTCCACATTCGGCAGATTGAATGAAAAAGGTCTCATTACGGCCTGCGAAGTTGATTTGCTGGGTGCGGTTACGATGTGGGCGGTATATTGCGCTTCTTTAGGCGAAAACATACCCGATTTTATAGATTGGACAGACATTCATCCCACGGAAGAAAACGTTTGGCTGGCATGGCATTGTGGAAATGCAGCACCCAGCTTAAGGGATGATAAATATAAATCCAAACTTGTCAGAAACGAAAGAATGATCCAATGGTGTCCGGCTTGTCACGGGGCTTTGGAATTCAAATTGAAAAACGGTCCCGTAACATGTGCAAGAATGGTGGAGTACGATGGAGAATATACGATGTTTTTTGGTAACGGAGAAGTTGTGGATATAGAGCCGTTTGTTAGAGGAGCATATGGCTGGGTAAAGGTAAACGATCTTGATGACTGGGAAGCAAAGATGATTGAAAGCGGAGTTATACATCATGGAACGCTGATATTTGATGAAAAAGTAGCGGATGTATTGGAGCTGTTTTGTAAATTTCTAGGGATAAAAGCAGTAAGAGGTGCATAGGATGGGGGAAAAGATGTTATGTGCAATTTTAACCGAGCCTAGGAACTTGGTATTAAACGAAGTTGAAATTCCAAAAGCAGAAAAAGACGAAGTCTTAATAAGAATTAAGAGGATTGGACTTTGCGGTTCTGATGCGACGATTTATTATGGGAAGCACCCATACGTGAGCTATCCCGTTGTAATGGGACACGAGTTTTCAGGAGAGATAGTTGAACTTGGAGATGGTGTCGAAGAGCTGGAGGTCGGGATGAGAGTCGCTGTTATTCCTCATTTGGTGTGTGGGGAATGTGAGCCATGTAAAAATGAAATTTATAATTTTTGCGAGAAGCTAAGATGTACCGGTGCAGAAGCGGACGGAGCACATTGTGAATACAAGGTGATGCCGGCTAAAATGGTTTTACCCATTTCGGACACAACATCATTGGACGAAGCTGCTATGGTAGAGCCGGCTTGCGTTGCTTATCATGCGGCTAAGCGAGGAGAAATTAAGAAGGATGATTGTGCTTTGATAATTGGTGCAGGACCAATCGGAAATTTCTGTATGCAAAGTGTAAAAGCTTTGGGTGCGAAAAAAGTATATATTGCTGACATAGATGAGAGCAGACTTGACCTAGCTCTAAAGCTGGGTGCGGACGGAATAATCAACTCCAAGAAGGAAAGTATTAAGGATGGATTGACAAGACTGGAAGGAAGCCCCAAAAAGATAGGCCTATTCTTCGACTGTGTCGGGGGTAAAGGTGAAGTGCTCAATCAGATTATATCCATCGCATCCAGGGGCAGCCGCGTGGTGATGGTAGGGGTGCTGCAAAATGAATATCATATTCCGAATTTGCCTGATTTTGTGCAGCACGAGTTAAGGTTGTCGGGAACGACCATGTATACTCCGTTGGATTATAGAGAAATGTTGGTATTGATGGACAAAAATATAATAAAAATTGACGGTATGATCTCTCATTATTTCGATTTAAAGGATATCAAAAAAGTATTTGATGATTTGGTAGAAAGAAAGAAAGAAAATTATTTTAAGGTTATGATCACTCTCGGAGAATAGAGCGAGGTAAATATGAGTTTATTAGGGATTGATATTGGATCAAGCAGTGTTAAAGGAGTGGTTTTTGATAATGAGGGAGTAGTGTTATCAAAAGCTGTCTATGGTTATAGAACCTTCAGATCAAATCAGAACTGGGCTGAAACGGATGCGGATGAGATATGGTCTGCAACGGCAAATGCTATAAAGCATCTTACACAAACTGAAAAATCGGGGTCTATAGAAGCATTGGCGATAAGCTCGCACGGAGAGACGGTTATACCGGTTGACTCAAAAGGAGAAGCTGTTGGGTATGCCATAATGAATTCGGATAACAGGGCCGTAGAAGAGTTGGCTTTCTTAGAAAAAGAGTTAGGCAGAGAATATCTATATAGCATAACCGGTGTTCCTCCTCATACGATGTTCGCTCTTTTAAAGATAATGTGGTTAAAGAAGAACAGACAGGAAGTATTCGAAAAAGCTGAAAAGTTCTTAAGTGCCGGAGATTTCATATTATCTAAGTTGGGAGCAAAGTTCTATACGGATTGCTCTCTGGCTTCTAGAACTATGTGTTTTGATATAGATAAGCTCGATTGGTCAGAACAGATAATTTCCTTAGCAGGTCTTAGAAGAAACCATCTTCCTGATATAATACCTTCGGGTGAGAAATGCGCAGTGGTTTCGAATCAAATCGCTGAGGAGCTGGGACTTAATGATAATGTGGTTATAGCCATTGGAGGACATGACCAGCCTTGCGGTGCATTCGGATCCGGGGCATATAAAGATGGAGATTCTGCAATCTCTGCCGGTACTTACGAGAGCTTAAACATTATAACAGATGAACCGAAAAACGATGATTTATCTTTCGAGTATAGCTTTAATTCTTATCCGCATATTGTAAAAAGGAAGTATATTAATCTCGGTTTTTTTCCTGCGGGATTTGCCACTGAATGGTTCATTGATGAATTTTGCTTTGAAGATAAGATAAGAGCCGATAATGAGCATATATCTGAATATCTATATATTAACGAAAGGTTAAAAGATAGCAAACCGACAAATCAATATTTTTTGCCGTACCTGGTTGGTTCGGGAACACCATATTGGGATGCTGATGCCAAAGGTGCATTTATCGGATTGACTCCGAATGCAAATAGACATAGTATGTTCAAAACAGTCTTTGAAGGGTTAGCTTTTGAGTTAAAACTGAATATTGAGAATATGACGAAGGTTGTCGGAAGATTTGATAATATTGTTATAAGCGGCGGAAACTCAAGGCTGGATTTCAGTGTTCAGTTGAGGGCCGATATAACTGGAAAAAAAGTGATAAGAGCAAACACATCCGAGACAGTATGTAAAGGTGCGGCTATGCTTGCTGGTATTGCTGTTGGAATATATAAAGACTATGAGGATGCCGTAAATAAAACAGCAGCCGTAGCAGAAACTTTTGCTCCAAACAGAGAAATTTTTAAGATGTATGAGGAAAAGTATGAAAACTATAAAAAGATATATCATGCCGTAAGAGAGATAATTTAGTACAGGAACAGAAAGGTGAGAATGTGAGAATGACCAGTAGGGAAAGAATTAAAAAAGCTCTAAATTTTAAAAAGCCGGATAAAGTACCGATAGATTTTGGGGGTACGATTGTTACTTGTTTGGATATTGAAGCACATGAAAACCTGCTTAAACACTTTGATCTTAAGGGAGAAGCGGGGCCTGTCATCGACTATACTATGGGCACAGTGGAACCTGTTGAGGAGTTGAAATCAATCTTTGGGGCTGATACTATGCGGGTGGGGTTGAATGTAATTGAACCTAAAATAAAAAGCAATGTGTTTGAGGATGGTTTTGGTATTGGGTTTAAGAAAGCTGAACCGCACGAATACTTTGATGTGATATTCAATCCCCTAAAGGATGCTGGAATTACAGATTTAAAAACAATGAAACTACCAGATCCGGACAAAGAAGAGCTATACAAAGGACTAAAAGAAAAAGCAAGGGATTTATATCTTAATACCGAATATGCACTTGCGGCCGATTTCGGTGTGCCGGGTTTCTATGAAACATCGCAAAAACTAAGAGGCTATGAGGATTTAGCTTGCGATTTGCTTTTGGATACGGATTTTGTAAGAGCACTTTATGATAAACTGCTTGAACTTCAAAAAAGATGGTTCAAAAACTATTTGGAATGTGTAGGAGAATTTGTTGAGGTAATCGGTTATGCGGATGATTTAGGCATGCAGGACAGACCGCAAATATCGCCGGATGTTTACAGGGCGATTATTAAGCCCTACCATAAGGAAACATTCTCGTTTATTCACAAGCAGGCAGATGTAAAGATTTTGATGCATAGCTGCGGAGCGATTGAACCGCTTATCGAAGATTTGATCGATGCGGGTGTAGATGTTTTAAACCCACTGCAAACCAAAGCCAAAGGTATGGAATTGGATGTTTTGATAAGGAAATATGGTGGAAGAGTTGCCTTTTGGGGTGGGCTTGACGAGCAGGAAATACTGCCTTTTGGAACAAAAGAGGAGATTGAAGATGAAGTTAAGAGGTTGATGAAAACCATGGGTAAAAACGGCGGTTATGTATTCGGTCCAGGGCACAATATCCAGGCAGATACAAATCCTGAAAGTGTCATCGCTATGTATGAAGCAGCAAAGTGTTATCAAGTGATCGATTAAACTCAAAATTATGAGATGGGTGCATAGCAGACTTTGTTTGAAATGAACAATAAAAAATGATGATGTACAGTTAAGAAAAGAAAGGACAGAGGGATGAAAGAGATTGGAATCGGAATAATCGGATATGGATTTATGGGGAAAACACATACCTATGGCTATAAAACAATACCTTTGTATTATGACAATTTACCATTCAAGATAAAGCTTGTTGGAGTATGTACAAGAGATATTAAAAAAGCAGAATATGCAAAGGAAATAAACGGGTTTGAATTTGCAACAGCAAACCCGGATGATATATTCAGTCGAGATGATATAGACGTTGTGAATATATGTACGCCGAATATGTTTCATAAAGAAGCAATAATCAAAGCACTAAAAGCCGGAAAACATGTCTATTGTGATAAGCCCTTAGCTATAAGTTTTAAGGAAGCTGATGAAATAACTGATATGCTCTCAGAATATGAGATGATTACGCAAGTAGCACTACAATGCAGATTCTATACGGTGACTATGAGGGCAAGGGAACTTATTGAAGAAGGTGCATTAGGAAATCTTCTATCATTCAGAGCCTCTTATCTCCACTCGGGTTCGGTCGATGCGAAAAGACCGATTGGATGGAAACAGGACAAGAAACTCGGCGGAGGCGGAGTGCTCTTTGATTTGGGCTCTCACGTTATAGATTTAATATACTATCTGCTTGGCAAATATGATTCGGTTTTTGCCGACACTACGATTATTTACGATAAAAGACCTGACAAAAACGGCAATCTAGTTGCTGTGAAAGCTGAGGATATATCGTTGATTATCACGAAAATGAAAAACGGAGCAAAGGGAACGATAGAGGCTTCAAAAATCGCAACAGGAACGAATGATGAATTGCGCATAGAAATACATGGGGATAAAGGTGCGCTTCGGTTCAACTTGATGGAGCCCAACTATTTGGAGTTTTACGACAATACTGTTCCGGAAGAACACTATGGAGGCAGAAAAGGGTTTGTTAGAATAGAGTGTGTGCAAAGATATAAAAAACCGGGAGGTAGTTTTCCGGCTTCGAAGTTGTCTATCGGATGGATAAGGGCACATGTTCACAGCCTTTATAGTTTTCTGGACAGCGTAAACAATGAAACTGAAGCCTCACCGTCGTTTAGAGATGGAGCGTATATACAATATATTATGGAAAAAGCTTATGAATCGGCAGAGAAGCAGAAATGGATAACAGTGGACTGAAAGGGTTTGACATGCTTTGTTAATAAGGAGAGCTTATTATGAAAACAAGTATGGATATGCCAGTCTGAAAGTGCGTTTATAAAAAGAGTTTTCTGCAAAGCCATTGGGCTTATACATGTTTGGAGAAGTGTACTTTTCTGACGGCGAAGCGGAATTCGGAAATCTAATGCTTTCAAAGATAAAATTTGTCAGGAAAACTGAAAACTAGAGACAACATTAACAATAAGAATTGATTTTGTAACGTCAAAAAGCGTGTATCAAAATGGGATGACCTTCTCCCGCATTTTACATACCTGAACCAAATTTTCTGAATCGGAACTTAACTATAGGGTTAATCTATACTTATTAGGCGTGATGCCAGATAATTTTTTGAATGTCTTAATAAAATACGATTCACTGGTAAATCCAACGCTATAGCAAATATCTTTTACTGATTGCTTTGTAGAGCGAAGTAATACTTTTGCCTTTCCTATTCTGTAATTAATAATATATTCAGTGGGTGTGCTTCCTGTGTGATCCTTAAAAACACTAATAAAGTAATATTTGGACAAATGGACAAGACCACAAAGATCGTCAAGTTTAATTTGCTCTTTATAATTATTAGCAATGTAGTTGAGTACAATTTGTATATCGCTGCTATAAGTTTTAAGTGATTCTGATATTTCTGCATTTGAAAAATACAATTCTGTCAGGATAAGCAGAATATATTGACTTGCAATAAAATTATTCGATAGGTTTTGTCTAGAAGACAGGCTCAGTAAAATGTTAAAATGGAAGTCGAAATAGTTAAAATTTTTCAAAGTAATATAATTAGAATTCCTTGTAATATAATTATAATATACGTCAGCACTGCTGCCACTAAAATGGACCCAATTAAATTTCCAGTATGTGCCGACGGTTCTGTAATGATGTAAATAGTAACAATCAATTATAAAAGCGCTGCCTTTTTCAAGAAGATAAGTAACTCCCTTATAGGTAATCTCTCCTTTTCCTTCTATTGTATATATAATTTCAAAATCTCTTTGCTCATTTCTTTTAGTATAGAAATTAGATTCGCATTCAAAAGTGCCGATCTCGTTTATAAAGAAAGGAAGTTGCTTTGTTTGCATACTTGGTGCATGGATTTTCCAAATTGATTCGCTGCTAATATCTAAGTTGTGTGATAGTGACATTTTGCACACCTCCAAATTATTAACAATAGCAATAAAATTACATAATATCAATATTAATTAGTATTATGATACTATTTAAGCATAAAACAAGCTTAAATGCAAGAATAAAAAGTGGAAGCGGTAGCAATATTGTTATATGTGATATTATTACAGAAAACAACATAATTATATTACTCGAAAATATAGTTACTTGTGTTTAATAGTAATACGTATATACTGGAAGCAAAAAGAGTTTTGAACAAATCAAACGTAAGGAGAATATAGGGGATGGTATTATAGGTAAAGTGATAGTACTGATTTCGCCTATTAATGAGAATGTGAGTATAAATAGATTAAAAACAAAGCTTAAGGCTAGGGTTGGACTATATACAACGGGGCATCCTATGTATTGGGGACAATTTGAGGGACTTAGAGATAGATTACTAGCATATGGTAAGTTTATTGAAGACAAGATGAATGACTACTGTGAAGTTAGTAATTTTGGAATTGTAGATACTGTAGAAAGCGGACGTAAAGCTGGAGAATACTTCAACAGCGAAAACGTAGATATAATTTTTATCCATTCTGCAACTTATGAATTGAGTTATGGAGTTCTACCGGTACATCAGAACTGCAATGCTCCAATTGTTATCTTAAACTTACAGCCATGTAAAAAGATAAACTACGCGGCAACGTCAACGCAGGAATGGTTAAGTCAAGATACTGCATGTGCAATACCCGAGTTTTGCAATGTTTTTAAACGTGCTGGAATGAAATTTAACATTGTAAGTGGAATGTTAGGCATGGAGAAAGATGTAGTTGAATCGGTTACGGATTGTGATACAAAGGGAACAGAAGAAACTGATAAAGCTTGGAAAGAAATTCGTGAGTACATTGATGCGGCTATGGTTGTCAGAAACTTGAGCAGAAGCAATTTTGGTTTCTTGGGAAATTTCTATTGTGGAATGCTTGACATGTATACAGATTTAACCTTATTCCAAATCATATCAGGCGGGCATATTGAAATAGTTGAAATGAGCGACCTTGAAAAACATTTCAAGACAGTAACAGAAAGTGAAGTGGACAAGAAAATCGAACAAATAAACAGTTTTTTCGTTACCGATGGAGATTCTCCTTCAGATCCGATAACGAAAGATGCCTCGAATGAGCAAATCAGATGGTCAGCAAAAGTCGCTTGCGCACAAGAAAAAATGGTTAAGGAATTCAATCTTGATGGCATAGCATACTACTATCATGGATTTGAGGATCATTTTGAAGATTTGCAGGGCGGATTTATTGTTGGACACTCACTGCTAACAGCAGCAGGGGTACCTTGTGCTGGAGAAGGTGATATTAAAACATCGTTAGCAATGAGAATATGTGATTTACTTGAAAAGGGCGGTAGCTTTTGTGAAATCGCAACTACAGACTATACAAAAAAAGCACTCGTTATTGGACATGATGGACCATTCCATATTGATATTACAGATGAAACTCCAATTATGCGGGGAATGACAATGTATCACGGAAAAAGAGGTACAGGAATTTCTGTCGAAGCAAGCGTTAGACCAGGGGCGGTTACAACTTTTGCAGTTGTACAGTCGGAGAATGGAAAGTTTAAATTCCTAGCGTCTGAAGGTATGGCATATAAGGCAGAAGGGATGACTATAGGGAACACAGAAACGCATGTTGATTTTGGAATGCATCCGGATGAATATTATAAAAAGTGGTTTAAATCCGGTCCTACTCATCACTTTGCACTCTCCATTGACCACAATATCAGTGTACTGCAGAAAATTGCAGATTTGCTAGATGTAGAATTGATTGAGGTTTAAACAATGAGTCTGAAAGAAAATAGTAAAAAATTTGCGTGGAAGTGGACAATTAAACCAGAATACATAGATGAGTATATTGAAATGCATTTAAATCCTTGGCCTGAAGTTATGGAAGAGCACTCAAAAGCCGGCATAAGGAATTACTCGATATTTTGTACAGGTAACGAATTTTTCTACTGTTTTGAGTGTGATGATATTGAAGCTTCGTTTGATTATATGGCAAAAAGCGAAACTTGTAATAAGTGGGATAAAATTACTGAGAAGATGGTCGAAGACGGTTATGAAATAGGAAACGAATTGGACAGTATTACTTTTATGCGAGAAGTATTTTATCTTAAATAGAGGACGAATGCTGAGAAGCAGGGGATGAATGATGAGAAGGCTAATTATCGAAAACTGGATGGAAGACGAGTTGACCCGCCGTAAAAAGCTATATACAGATTTGTTTAATGGAATGGAATTAAGCCATATTCCCCTCGACATCAGAGTAAAGCCGGATACTATTCATTCTATCAGAGATCAGTTTCAAGATGGAGATAAACAGCTTGAAGAGTCAATGAATGTTGCTATGTCGTGTTGGGATATTGGCGAGTATACTGA
>Ga0180436_10000802_pt1 | contig 31692 bp, 22 predicted proteins | sample SS_ome_2_FD_132434 | JGI IMG/M metagenome (GOLD analysis project Ga0180436, IMG submission 132434) | Hypersaline lake sediment archaeal communities from the Salton Sea, California, USA - SS_3_S_2 metaG | ecosystem: Environmental > Aquatic > Non-marine Saline and Alkaline > Hypersaline >... | reverse complement strand
CGCGCATCGCCTTGCCCCCGCCCTGGCGGCGCATCTACGCGCGCGAGGTCAGCACGGTCGTCTACGGAGAGCGCCAGGCGCGCCACGCCTGCCGGTATGCGTTCTAAGCAAGAGATTCCCGAAATCGCACCTGAAGAAGCAGACGCGCCCGCCGGTGCGGTGCCACCTCACCGCCTCCCCGCGGGCGCCGGCTCATCCAGCCAGAACATGGACGCGGCTCAGCCACAAGACCGGACCTCTTCGTTCCACAAGCTAGTCGTCACGCTCGTCGTCCTCGAACTCCTCATCGTCGTACTCCTCGTCCTCGTCAAGATCGTCCTCAAACTCATCATCCTCGTCAAAGTCATCATCGAAATCGTCGTCCAGGTCCTCATCATCCAGATCTTCATCCAGATCGATGTCCTCGTCGTCATCGTCGAAGTCGTCGTCGAAATCGTCGTCAAGATCTTCGTCGAGATCCTCGTCTTCATCGCCGAAGTCGTCCTCGAATTCGACGTCATCCTCATCATCGTCGAGATCGTCGGCGTAGTCGTCGTCGAACTCCTCTTCCTCGTCGGCGTCGCGCAGGAAGAGGCGGTCATCGCGCCAGTCCAGCATGGTTTGCCTCCCGGGCTGTGGGCCCAATTGATGTCGCGTGGTTCCAACGCGACGTCCGCAGCCGCTGCTCATCCCGGTTGCCCCCGGGCAAGCGGCATTTAATGAAGCGCGGCCTGAGGCTGTCAAACGAAAAAACCCCCACAGCTTGCACCCGGCAGGGGCGGCTGCGTACTATGCTAGTGAGAATCGGTGCGTCGCGGGCGAACGGCACTCGGAGCACCGACCGTCGGAGGAGGCTAGAGATGACGCAGATGCAGTGCAAGCGCTCAGCCGCGCGGAGCGAAGGGCGCCGCCGTGGCGTCCGCCTGCTGCCCCTGGCCCTACTCCTCAGCGCCGCGGCCGGCTGGGGGGTCGGCCCGGCACAGGCCGGCTTCTACTCGCCGCCCGAAGTCCGTGCGATCGCCTTCAATGCCGAGCGTGCGCGTGCGTTGGAAGCGCCCGTGATGCTGCTTGCGCATCGTACAGACATCTACTTCAGCGGCTATGGCCAACATGCGCGCGATGAGCACTGGATCTGGTACGTGGGAGATCCGCAGGACCCGGCTGCCGCGCGCATCGCCCGCCCCCAGGTACCGCTTGACCTGCGCCTGGAACGCTTCAGGCTGCGGCACTGCCGCATCCTGCGCGACGCGGACACACTCGCGCTCGGGACCGACGAGTGGTCGTCGGGCGCGATCCGTGGCTGGCCATCCGGTGCGCGGTCCTTCTACCATGCCGCCGAGACCCATCTACCGCCGCTCCAAGCGGGAGATCTCGTCGAGATTGCTTACACGGTCGAGAACCGCTGGAGCGATCGGCGCATGCCGGTCGCCTGGGACACGACGCCGATTCGAGAACCGGACGTGCCAACGCTCGAGCGCAGCATCACGTACGCCTACAATCCCGTGCTCAAGGGCCGGGTCAAGGTCATCGGCGACACGCGCAAGCCGGTGCGCCACTTCGGCGCGAGCCGCCCGCGGATCGACTTCCTGACCGGCAATCTACCGCCGGCCGATCCCAAGGCGGCGCCCCTCGACCGCCCCCGTGTGCTCTTCACCGCCCATGTCGTTTGGAGTGATGTTCTCGATGCTCTGCAGGTACACCTTCCAGCGGAGCTGTTGCGCCTCGAGCGTTTCCTCGCCTCCCCGGGCGACTCTCTGGCACACTCCGCTCGCGGCTCTCGGGCGCGCCTCGACGCGGTGCTCGAGTACGCGGCGCAGCACTACGACGTGATCCCGCTCCCCCTTGCCGAAAGCGACTACTTCGCTCACGAGGCCAGCACGATTCTGGGCGCCTCGGCCCTACCACCGCTCGATCGAGCGGTCGCGATCGCGGCGCTCGCCGCCGCGGCCCGTTTGCAGGTCCAATTCTACCTCGCGCGGAGCGGCGAACGGGCGTTTGATGAGGACTTCCCAACGCCGATGCACTTCGATCGCATTCTGCTGCGCGTGGAACTGACCGAGGAGGATCGCGCGCTCTGGATCGACCCGGCCTTTGCCGCCGACGGCCTGACGGCCGCCGAACGTGCTGCTGAAGGGCAGTGGCTCTTGGTCGGTGTCCGTCGCGAAGAGACGCGCTTCTACAAGAGGGGGCCCGATGGGGACTTGCAGCCGATCCCGACACCTTGATCCAAGTCTTGACGCACACCTGACCCCACGCCGCCAGACCGGAGCGGGGCGTTGTGGATTCCCGGCGTTCAGTCGGCGCAGCTGGCTCACAGGCTGCGCCGCATGGATGGCGGCGGGCCTGGTGGGCACGCACCGCTCGGTCTTCGCGCAGCAGCCCGGCGCAGCCCCCGGCACGGTCTCGCAGCCGCTCCTCGCAATCGCGCGCGGAGGAGTCCCTGCCGCGGCGACGCGCGCGGCGCTCGCCGCGCTCGGCGGAATCGAGCGTTTCGTCGGTCGCGGCACCACGGTCGTGATCAAACCCAACATCGGCTGGGACCGCACGCCCGAGCAGGGGGCCAACACGCATCCCGCCGTAGTTGCCACACTCGTCACGCTCGCCCAAGAGGCGGGGGCCAAGCGCGTACGCGTCATGGATCACACCTGCAACAACCCCCGTCGCTGCTACAGCCGCAGTGGGATCGAAGCGGCCGCGCGGGCCGCTGGCGCCGATGTGATCCATCTCCTGGACGGACGGGGGATCGAGATGCGGATCGGCGGGGAAACGCTTTCCCACTGGCCGGTGCATCGCGAAGTGGTCGAAGCCGATGTGCTGATCAACGCCCCCGTGGCAAAGCACCACTCCCTGACGCAGTCCAGTCTGGGCATGAAGAACTGGCTTGGGGCGGTGGATGGCCGGCGGGCTCAATTGCATCAGGAGATCGGCAAGGTCTGCGTCGATCTGGCCGCCTTCTTCAAACCGCAGCTGACCGTCCTCGACGCCACACGCCTGTTGCTGCGCAACGGTCCGCAAGGGGGCAACCTCGAAGACGTTGCTCATCCGCACACGGTCGCTGCCGGAAGCGACCCGGTCGCGATCGAGCGCTTCGGCGCGCAGCTCTTCGAGCTCAGCGAGGAGACGATGCCGCACATCGCCCGAGCGCAAGCGCGCGGGCTAGGACGGGCTGTGCTTGAGGAACACGAGCGGATCATGGTCGATCTGGCCGCCGCCGAGTAGGCAGCCAGCCGTGGTGCGCCGCCAGGCAGGTCGCGGCATCCTCTTCGCCCTAGGTCGTGGGTCGGAACCGTCCTTCTGAGCGGACCTAACACGTTCACAGGAAAGGGAATTGCGCGGCCGTCCCCTTGCGCCAGGGGCTAGCGCGTATCGGCAGAGCCCCCCCACCGACCACAACCATGCTAGCATCTTCTCTGAGGCCTGCTTACCAATGGTGCAACTGATTTCCCGATAATCGGTTGCGGCCCAAACCGGACGCCGTCGACCCACAAGCTAGGGCTCAAGCGGATCGTCACCCCCCTCCGTCGCCTCTTCCGCCGGCGGCTTGGGCGGCCCGCGGAAACGCAACTCGAACGCCTGATCCCCTGGCAGGCAGGTCTCCTGATCCAGATGCACGCCGAAGGAATCGGTCACCCCGGGCGTCAGGCGGACAAGGTGTTCACCGCCGTGGATCCCCTGCGGGTGGAGCCAGAGCGTGCGCCCCGCGTTGGTCAGCGACCGCGTGTGGGGCACAGCCGTGCTGTCGGCCAACCGCAGGAAGACGACGCTGCTGTCGAGACTGGTTGCCAGCACGCCGTGCGAGAGGTCGAGGCGGACCGGATCCCGGGATCCGACGAGGGCCCCGGCGGCGGGACTCGCCGCGGTGACGAGGAATGCGCAGAAGGAGACTCCAGCACTCGCCGAGGTGCGGTCGCCATTGCCGTCCACGAGCTCGAGCACGATGCGGTAGGACTCGTCGCACCCCTGCGGCCCCGTCTCGTCGACCGCCCCATCCCCGTCGTTGTCGAGCCCATCGCAGCCGGCTAGATCGAGACAGCCGTACTGGTGGCTTGCCACCAGCCCCTCGGGGGCAGCCAGCGTGTCGCGTACGCCGTCGCCCCAATCCCAGATCGCAACGGCGACCGAATCGGTCGGATCCGGATCGTAGGAGGAGGCGGCGTCAAAGACGACCCGCGCCGTGTCGCCCGGGGCACACAAGCCGCCGTCCCAAACGATGACCGGGAAGGCGCCCGTCGAGAGGGTCGCGCTGAACGCCGGCTGTCCCGGCTCGTGTTCCATTGCATTGCCGTGCACATCGGTCACGAGTTGACGGACGACCACGGTGTAGGTCGTCCCGGGCGGAAGTGGATCTGCGGGAACGAGTTGAATCACGCGATCCCCGTCGGTCAGGACCGGTCCTCCTGCCAGCGCAACCGTGCCCCCCGGTCCGGTCATGTAGACGGTGGCATCGTTGACCGTGCTCGGATCGAGCGGCTCCGAGAAGGTCAGGGTCACACTCACGTCCGGCGGCAGGTTGCCGCTGCCATCCTCCGGTTCGATCGCGACCACGGTCGGCGGTTCGGTATCCAGGACCGTGCGAAATGTCGCGCTGTAGGACTGGCGTCCGGCGAGATCCGCATGCTGATCAAGGTAATTGCCCAACAGGTCAGTGGCCAGCGTATCGACGCCGATCGTGTGCTCGCTGTCGTAGGCGAGCGCTTCGTGCGGCAGCAGGCGCAGCGTATCTCCACCGGCGGCGATGACGAGCGAGCAGGCAACCGCCTCGCCGTCGCGGGTCAGAGTGACGACACCGGGAGCTTGCAATGTAGCGGCGGTCATCGGTTCTGAGAAAGTCAGGCGCGGCTGCGCTGCGACCGGGACTGAGGTACCGCTCGGCGTCAAGGCGGTCACGCGCGGCGCCAGCGTCTCAGCCATCGTCGCAAAGAAACTGACATCGGCCTGGCGTCCCGGTGTCACCCGGTCTTGGTCCAGCCGATTGCCATTGGCATCGGCGAGCAGCGTGTCGGCCACAACGGTGTACGTGGCGCCGAAATCGAGCCAGGCGGGCACCGAATCGGGCAGCGCGATCGGCTCCCCGATGAGCAGCGTGTTGCCTTCGGCGAGCGACAGGCGCAAGGGCACGGCGGTCGCCGCCGGATCGAGCAGACGGAAGGCCTCCGGTGTCACCGTCGCCGGGTCGAGCGGCTCGTCGAAACCGTAGTGCAACTCGGCATCGATCGCCACCGCCTCGGCCCCCGTCGCAGGTTCGCGCCACGCAACTCGCGGCGCTTCCCGGTCGGCTTCGGTCGTGAAGACACTCGCGAACGGCTGGCGTCCGGCGAGCCCGGCCTCCTGGTCGAGCCGGTTGCCGGCCAGATCCCGCGCCGTCGTGTCGACGGCCACTGAGTATGTGCGCGCCCAGTCCAGGGCTCCCTCCGGGGTGAAGGTCCAGATCCGATCGCTAGCGTTCCAACTCCCACTGCCGGCGATCGTGTCGGCGCCGGCATGGAGGGCGAAGGCGCCCGCGAAGCCATCGGTTGCCATCGCTTCGCTGAAGAGCAGTGCAATCTCGGTCGCGATCCCGATCCCGACCGCCCCATCGGCCGGAGACACGCTCTCCACCCGCGGCGGGATCCGCTCCGGCTCGGTGCGGAACGTGCTCGTGAACGCCTGCAATCCACTGCTGTCTGGTTCCTGGTCAAGCCCGTAGAGCCCCGAGGGATCGGTAATCGCGCTCGTCAGTCGCAGCCGGTGCTCCCGGTCGGCCGCGAGCGGCGTGTCGGGGGTGAAGCTCGCGCTCGTTGCGGTCGCAGTTACGTGTCCGGCCACCGGCTCCGGCTCGCCCTCCGGCAGCGCTTCGAGCAGGAAGCTGTTCTGCCCGACGCTGTTCGGATCGACGGGCGCAGCGAAGGAGACAGTCAAGACGGCATCCGCAGCAACGCCGGTGGCCCCGTCGGCCGGCATGACCTCCGCCACCGCGGGATGCAGGCTGTCGGGAACCGTCGTGAACCCGAAGACGAAGGGCTGACGTCCGGGTGCGTCCGGATCCTGATCGAGGCGGCTGCCGTCCGGGGTCGCCACGAGTGTGTCGACCGTCACCGTGTAGTAGCTCCAAGCCTGGAGCGAGTCGGCCGGAGTGAGACGCAGCCAGAGCTGCCCCGATTCCCAGCTGCGCGAGGCGGCAATCGCCTCGCCCGCCCGCGTCAGCACGACGGTCTGCGGCGTGACGCTTGCGGCGTCGATCTCGCGCCCGAACCGCAGACTGATGACGGCATTGCGGGCGACGAAGGTGTCTGCGCGCTCAGGCTCGAAGGCGCGCGCGATCACCGTCGGTGGTGTCTCGGCTTCGAAGTGGGACTCGAAGGGTTGGTACCCGAGCGCGGTGCGGTCCTGGTCGAGCCGGTTGCCTTCCGCGTCGGTGATGCCACCTCCCCCGGGAAGCTCGCCCCACAGCCGCACAACATAGGTCGCGCCGCGTTCGAGTGGATGCTGGGGGCGAAACGCGAACTGCCGCGCCGCGGGATCGTGTGTGAGCGCACCCGGGATGCCGACGGTCCCACCCCGCAGCACCCGGAACGTGGTCAAGGGTGAGACAGTCGCCGGATCGACCGCCGCGGCGAACGTAACCGTGATCGCCGATTCGCGCGCGACCGCCGTCGCGCCCGAATCGGGCTCAATCGCCGCCACGCGCGGCCCAACCGGCTGCGGCAGCGTCGTGAAAACCGCCTGATACCCCTCGCGCAAGGGATAGGTCGCCGGATCCTGATCGAAGTGCCCGCCGTCGAGCGCGCGCAGTTCCGGGGTCACGTGCAGCGTGCAGCGCGTCGCGAACCAGAACGGATCGGCGGCGCTCCAAAGGACGCTGTCATCGCGCACGCTGATCGTCGCGGCGGGCAGCGTGCGCTGCCAGGAATCGGTGACGTAGAGTGCTCCGGGGGTGACGCTTGCCGCGTCGAGAGCGCGGCTGAAGCGCACGCGCAGCGCCGTGTCGCGCGCGACATCGCTCGCTCCGGGCGGCGGATCGAGCGCCGTCACGCGTAAGGGATCGTACGCGGCCGTCGACCAGGTCACGCTGTCAGGCTGCAGCCCATCCACGTGCGGATCGCCGTCGAACGGACGGCCGTCGCGCGCCACCAGGGCCGGATCGAGACGAACCTGGAAATCGGTGCCCATCGCCAATGGCTCGACCGCGTCGAGGCGAAAGCGATCGGCCGCTGACGGCGGCGAGACCTCGAAGGCGACCGGCTCGCGCGCGGGCAGCCGCAGCCACGCCACCCCCGCCGCCAGCGCGCTCGGCTCGACGAGACGATCGAAGGCAAGCGTTACGCCCACCGTTTCGGCGGCCACCGTCGATCCGGCGGGAGGATCGATGGCGAGCAGACGCAGGGGTTCGAACCAGAGGGAGAGATCTTGCCAGCGCCCCGGGCCGTATAGGGCGACGCGCGCGGGAAACTCGGCTCGCGCACGGAAGAGGATGCTGTCGCTCGCCAACCCGTCGGAGGCCAGCAGGGGGAGACGACTGCCGGTCGCCGTCCAGTAGGTATCGGCCAGCGCGGCGGTGCTGTCGTGACGTCCCGAAGCCGCTTCGTACCAGGCGAGACGGTACTGCTCGGCGCCCGGTACCGAACGCCACCAGACGCGGACCGAGTCGTAGCCGGCCGCCCCGGAGACACCGAGCAACCGCGTCGTCGCCGAGTCGAGACGCACGGTCGCATCGACGCGGCGTCCGGCGCGGATGGGAATCCCCTCCACGCCGCCGATGCCGGCAATCCCGCGCACGGCCCGCCCGTCGGGCCACGGGTCTCCGGCTGCACCCCAGGCGAACAAGCGGATATCGTACTCGCTGCCAGCCGCCAAGCTAAACTCGGCGGCGAAGCGTCCTTCCGAAGACGGCACCACCGTGTCGCGGGCGGCGATCATCCCGGTGCGGCGCACTTCGATTTCGATCGAGTCGATCGCCGCCGGCAGACGCGGTGAAGTCGCGTGCAGATTGAGCCCGAGCCAGCCCGGGTGGCTACCGGTTCCCTCATCATCACATGCAGCGAGCCCGACCGGCAGTAGCAGCATGACCAAGCCGATCGCGCGCCAGAGCTCGCGTCCCGCCACCGAGTTCATCCCCCGTCCTCGCTCGCCGAAGAGGCCGCCGGCTGTCCGTCCGCGCGCCACGCGAGGCGCAGCCGCACGCCGTTCATCCGTTCCCGCCCACCGCCCCAGGTGGATGCGCCGCCGTGCACGCGCCCCGTCAGCCAGGCCACGCCGAGCTCGGCGCGCCCGCCGGCGGAACGCCAGGTGAGATGCGGTTCGATCGCAAAGCTCCAGCCATCCCCTAGCGGCAGGCCGTCGGGGAACAGGCGCCGGTAGGCAACGGCCGCGCCGGGGCGCAGAGCGTCCGCCGGCTGCCCAAGCCGTGCCGTCGCGCGCGTCTGGAGCAACCAACCGGGACCCGCTGAACGCCAGGCGCCATAGCTTTCCGAGTCGGGGTAGGCGACGCGACCGGCCTGCTCCGCGCCCAGAGCAAAGGCTGCGGTGCCGGTCGGGAAGTGGCGCTGCGCCGTGGCCGTCAAGCCGGCCAGCCAGCGCGCTGCGCGCACGCGCATGCCGTCGAGCGTCTCCTCCCCCTCGCGCACGAGATCACCTCGCAGACGCACCGCGTAGCCCGCCCATCGCGTCTGCAGCTGGGCGTGCCCCCGACTCCGCCAGGCGGGACGGAAGGACGCGCCCTCGGCGACCCGCGCCGCCCCGGCCCAGTCGAAACCGAGCCCAAACGTCACCTGCCAGCGATAGGCGAAGGGGTAGGCATGCGCCAGGCCGGCGTGCACGCGCCAGCCGCGCACCGGAGTCGGGGAGGGATAACCGAGCAACGGTTCGCCGGCGATCCGCGCCAACCGCTGCTCCCGTTCCGTCAGATCTCCCACTGGCTCGGGTGCGCGCACTCCCCCTTGCAGCAGCCAGCGCGCGTGGGGCCGGTGGCGGAGCAAGACGCTACCCGAGAGACGTGGACCGAGGTGCGCCCCGCCCCCTTCGGTACGCAAGGCGACGAGTTCGCCCCGTGCCTGCCACTGCGCCCCCCACTCTCGTTCGGAGGCGATGCGCGCGCGGATCTGGCGCACGTCCCCCGCTTCGTCCAGGGACCACGCCTGGGCGGTGAGTGTCGCCTCCGCCGGCGCGAGGCGCGCCGCGACGTCGGGAGTCCCGGGCGAAGCGACGATCCAGAGGCTCACCGCCGCGAGCACTGCGCGGCCCCGAGCTCGCAGGGTGCATCCGGCGATCACGACCTACTCCCCGTCCAGCGTGCCGATCACACGCAGCCAGCCATGGGCAGGCAAGCCACCGAGCGTCCCGCTCCGTGTCGCCCAACCGTCGTTTGAACCCGGTTCACCGCACCAGATCCCGCCCGCGAGCGCGGCCCCCACGGCCAGCATGGCCCCCTCATCGAAGGGCTGTGGCCCGCGGACCTCGCTTTCGAGCAACCGTTCCTCGAGTCGCGCGAGCGCCCCCGGGTCGAATAGCCAGGCCCGCGCCCACCAGTAGGCGGTCGGGCCGATCTGGTCGCGCTCGAGCTGCGCGAGCAGGCGCCGCGCCGCCGCCTCCTCGCCCGCTGCGAGCCGCAGGCGCGCGCGCCCATAGCGGACGGCCGCCGGGTACGAGGGCATCTCCGCCATGGTCAGCGCCGGCCGCGGCGATTCCGGTGCGAACGCCGTCACGACCTGGGTGACCATCGCTTGCCAGGCCTCGCGAAACCGTTCGCGCGGCAAGCGGCCGGAGAGCGGTGCAGCGAGCAGCTCGCCTCCGGCCGCGGCCACCCAGGCGACGTTCCAGCGCACGGTGCCATCGGCGAGGCGCTCGAGCGTCCCGCTCAAGACCGCCTGGGCACCCGCGCGCCGAGCGGCGTGAAGCAGCGGATCGGTTCCCCCTGGCGTCGGGGCCCGCCGTGTTGGCCGCCCCCGATCGCGATAGGCGCGTTCCAGAGCCGCACGCGTGGCGGGATCCAAGACCCCGGTCGGGGCCAGACCGGATTCCTGCTGGAAATGCGCCAGCGCGCGCGGGATGGCGCGCTCATCGGGCGTCTCGGGCGGCGCGTAGTAACGCGCGGGCGTATCGGTCGCGGGCGCCCAGGGGGGCGGTCCGCTCGGCGCCAGCCGCGCCAGGCGATGGGCGGCTCCCTCAAGCGTCGTCACCGGTGGGATCGGCGCCGCAGAGCCCGGATCCTGCTGGGGGCTACCCAACGCGGAAGGAACATGGCCCCGGCGCAGCAAGACGGCCGCCTGCAACCCGAGTGGATCGATCGCCGGCTGCGACCAGAGGGCGCGAATCAACCAATCCGCCGCCGCATACCCAAGCGCTTCGAGCTCGACCGTCGTCGTGGCGTCCCCCGGATCGAGCACGAGCGCCTCCAGCGGCGCGACCAGACACCGGCCCGCTTGCTCCGGGGCGGGTTCACTGCGCGCCAAGGCGGCCTGCGCGACGACGTGATCGCGGGCATGACGCGCCCTCACCCAGCGCGCCGCGACGAGCCGTGACCACTCCTCGTCGAGCACCTCCGGGAAGGCGGTCAGGATCCGTTGGTAGTTGCGGTAGGCGCCTTCCGCATCGCCTTCCCGCGTCGCCAGGCGGGCATCGAGGTAGGGCGGCAGCGGGCTCTCGGGGCGCAGAGCGGCCAGACGCGAGATCGAGCGGTGCGCCGCGTCATGATCGCCGATCGCCAGTGCGGCGACCGCGCGCTCGACTTGCGCACGCCACGTCTGCGGTGCGGGCGCGGCCGCGGGCGGCTGGGCCACCACCGCTGCGAGCGGCGTCGCCAACCCGACGGCCAAGAGCAGACGGAGACACCCCGCACTGAGCGACACGCTAGATCTCCTCATCATCTGTCCCTCGGCGCAGCTTCACGTTCCGCGAGCCGTGCGCTGCGCGCGCGCAACCACGACCGCAGGCCGGCGCGGACCGGGGCCGCGCGCAGGAGCGCGCACCCCGTGCCGCCGCGCGTGTAGAGCCGCAGCTCGGCACGCGTATTGAAGCGCGAGAAAAGGGCTTCCGCAACCCTCGAACGGGCAAGCTCGTCGCGCGAAGCGAGCAAGAGCAGCGCCGCCGGTCTCCGTCCGGACGCCGCCGGGGAAAGCCGCCAGGTCTCTGCCGCGCCGACCGGATGGGCCCAGACGACGGCGACCAAGGGGCGCGCGGCACCGGCCCAGGCGTCCGCGAACCAGCCGCTCCAGCCGATGCAGACGGCACTGAACCGGCGCACGGGAGTCGAGAAGAGCGCCGGCCAGCGTTGCGCGTCCTGGCGCAGCAGTTCCACCCACTCGGGCGTTGGTTGCGGCGGCAATCCGCCGTCGTCGCCCGTCTCCCTCCCCGATCCATGCCCGCGCAGCTGCGGCAGCAGCACTTCGAAACCAGATTGGGCGAGCTCGAGCGCCAGCGGATGCAGGCAAGCGCGGCCGTTTTCGCGCCAGTCGTGGACCAGGATCACTCCTGAAGATGTCGCGGCGACAGGACGATAGTGCCAAGTACGGAGGGTCACGCCCCCCGCCGCCGAGAGCTCCTCGGTCTCGATCCGCACCGGGAGCCGCGGTGGCGCGGGATCCGGGGTGGTGGCAATCGGCGCCCCGGTCCAGAGCGCAAGGACGGCTGCGGCGAGGGGACCGAGCCGCAAGAATCCAATCCAACGCGTCGCTCGTGGTGCGCTCCCCGGCCATCCCGCATCCGGCCGGGCCGCGCGCGCGACGCGCGCCGGCGAGGAAGCATGCACGAAGACCGCTTGCCCGAGCTCTACACGGTGCAGTTTGATGAACAGCGCGAGAGCTGGATCCTCGCCGTGGGGCCGGACGACCGCATTCCGCTCGAGCGGGCCACGTTGACGCAACTCGTCTCGCTCTACAACGACATCCACCGCGGAAAACCCCTTACGCTCATCGAGCGTGACCTGGTCCACGAACTCGGGCGCGAACGGCTCGATTTGCAGGAGACGGTGCGCAGCCTCTACGACTATATCGATGATGAGCTACCGCCGTTGCTGGATGACGCCGCCGCCCATCGTCCCACCTGGCGCACGCGCGTGCGCACCCTCATCGAGCGCCTCCGGCCCCGCCGCCCGCGGTCGGCCGCCTAGCTCGGCGTGACGCGCCGGCGCGCCGCCAGCGCGCCGATCACCTCCACGTCGACGCTGCGGCTTCCGAGCGCCGGTCCGCGCGCATCTCCATGCCAATCCGATCCGCCGGTCACAACCCAGTCGCGGGCGCGGGCCCACTCGGCATAGCGCGCTTCCGCTGCCCGGTCGTGGGCGGGATGATAGACCTCGACCCCGCCCAGATCCCAAGCGGCGACGGCACCCTCCAGACCTTCCAACCCGCCGCCGCCAGGATGCGCAAGCACCGGGACCCCACCACAACCCCACACCGTCTCCAGCACGCGCTCGGCCGGGGCCGTGCGCTTGGGCACATAGGCCGGCATGCCGGTGCCGATCCAGGTCGTGAAGGCGGCATTCGTATGGCCGACGACGCCGGCGCGCACGAGTGCGCGGGCGACATGCATGCGCCCCAGGGAATGCGACGGCCCCGCGACTGCCAGAACGTCGGCCAGGTCGAGCGCGATGCCGGCGCGTTGCAGGCGCTGCACCATCTGCGCCACGCGCTCCCGGCGGCCGCGATCCATGTTGGCCAAGAGCGACTCGAATGCGGGTTGCCCGACGCGCAGAAAATAGGCGAGCACGTGAACGTCGCGCTCGCCGACGGCGATGCTGATTTCACAGCCCGACACGAACCGCAGCCCGAGCCGCTGCGCCTCTGCCGCCGCCTCTTCGGTCCCGGCCAGCGTGTCGTGATCCGTGAGCGCCACGGCCGCCAACCCGGCGCCGAAGGCGCGCCGCATCACTTCCCGCGGACGATGGAGCCCATCGGAGGCGTTGGAGTGCAGATGCAGATCGGCCCGCATCACGGCTTCGCCGCCGGCGCCGCCTCGCGCACCGCCCCCGCTCCCGCGGCCGCTGGCGGCGGGCCCTTCGGCGCCGGGACGCGCCGGCCGCGGCGACCGAAGATCCGCCGCGAGTCGAGCCGCTCTTCGCGGCCGGGAACGAGACGCACCGCTTCGACGCCGAGCGCCGCGATCAGGCGCTCGAGCACGTCGCCCGTCACCTGGGCGACCGAGCGGCGTAGCTGCACCACGGCGCCCTGACGGCGCCCCGGATCGACATGCAGAAAGACTGGGATCGAGCCTTCCGGAAGTAGGCCGATCAGCTCGCGCACCTTCACGGCGCGCTCGTTCGCCTCGGCGCTGTGCACGGCGAGGTGGAGCGCGATCTGGCCGCCCGCCAGCAGATCCTCGAGACGGCGGATGCGGTCGGCAAAGAGTCGCACGCCGCGGCGCTCGTGCAACGCAATGCGACCGCTCACCAGCAACGGCGCCTCGCCTTCCAGACAGGCGCGGCACGCCTGCAGCGCATCGCCGAAGACGAGCACCTCGATCCGTCCGCCATAGTCCTCGAGCGTAATCGCCGCCATCGTCTCGCCGCGCCGCGTCGTGCCGGTGCGCACCTGAACGCTAACACCGGTCACCTCGACCCGCGTGCCGTCGGCCAACTCACGCGCCTCGTCGAGGGGACAGAGACCGAGGCATTCGACCAGGGCGCGGAATGGGTCGAGGGGATGGTGTGTCAAGTAGAAGCCGAGGGCCTCCTTCTCGCGTCGCAGCATCTCGGCCGGTTCCCATGCCGGTACGCGCGGCAGCACCGGCTCGGCCAGCAATGCATCGCCACCCGCCGCCTCCCCCCCGAACAGCGACGACTGCCCCGCCAGGCGATCCCGGCGCCGGGCCGCCGCCCATTCGAGTGCCTGGCCGACAGCGGCGATCATCGCCTCGCGTTCGCCTCCGAGACCGTCGAGCGCGCCGGCCTGGACGAGCGCCTCGAGCGTCTTGCGGTTCAGCCCGCCGCCATCCATAGCCTCGCAGAAGTGGTAGTAGCTGCGAAACGGTCCGTCGCTCTCCCGCCGTTGCGCGATCGCGCCCGCCGCCGACCGCCCGACGCCCTTGATCGCGGCCAGCGCGAAGCGGATCGACCGGCCTTCGACACTGAACGCCTCCTGGCTGTGCTGCACGTCGGGCGGTAGGACATCGATGCCGAGCCGGCGACACTCGTTGAGCAACGAGAGCACGCGATCGGAGTCGTTCATTTCTGATGAGAGCGTCGCCGCCATGAACTCGATCGGGTAGTGCGCCTTCAGATAGGCGGTCTGATATGCGAGCACGGCATACCCGGCGCTGTGGGAACGATTGAACCCATACTCGGCGAACTGCTCCATCAGCGCGAAGACCTGCTGGGCCGTCGTGCGCGAGGCCCCCGCCGCGACCGCGCCGTCGACGAAGACGCGGCGCTGCTTCTCCATCTCCTTCATCTTCTTCTTCGCCATCGCCCGCCGCAGGAGGTCGGCCTGGCCGAGCGTGTAGCCCGCCATGCGCGAGGCAATCTGCATCACCTGCTCCTGATAGACGATCGTGCCGTAGGTGCTCTCCAGCACCGGCTCCAGCGACGGATGCGCGTAGGCGATCGCCTCGCGGCCGTGCTTGCGCTGAATGAAGCTGTCGACCATGCCCGACTTGAGCGGTCCCGGACGATAGAGCGCATTCATCGCGATCAGGTCTTCGAGCCGCTCGGGCTGCAGCTTGCGCAAGTACTCGACCATGCCGGCGCTCTCGAATTGAAAGACACCGACGGTCTCTCCGCGTGAGACGAGCGCGAAGGTCTCAGGATCGTCGAAGGGCAGCGCATCGATGTCGATCTCGACTCCGCGGTGGCGCAGCAACTCGAGGCAGTCCTGGACAACGGTCAGGGTGCGGAGGCCGAGGATATCGATCTTGAGTAGCCCGACGCTCTCGCTGGCGACCATGTCCCACTGCGTCGTGACTTCGCCCTCCTTCCCCCGGAAGAGCGGCACGTTCTCATTGAGTGGGGTCGGCGTGATCACGACGCCCGCCGCATGCGTCGAGGCGTGGCGGTTCAAGCCCTCGAGCACGCTCCCGATCTCGAGCAGCTCACCGATGCGCGGGTCGTTGTCGGCCAGCTCGCGTAGCTCCGGCGTCTGGGCCAGCGCCTTGGGCAAGGTCATCTTCAATTCGGCCGGGATCAGCTTGGCGATCCGATCGACCTCCGGGTAGCTGAAGCCCAGCACGCGCCCCACATCGCGCACGACCGCGCGCGCGGCCATCGTGCCGAAGGTAATGATCTGGCAGACGTTCTCCGCCCCGTAGCGGTCGACGACGTAGCGAATCACCTCCCCCCGGCCGCGATCGGAGATGTCGACGTCGATGTCGGGCATGTTGACGCGCTCGGGGTTGAGAAATCGCTCAAAGAGAAGGTCGTACTTGATTGGATCGATATTCGTAATGCCGATCACGTACGAAACCAAGCTGCCGGCCGCGGACCCGCGCCCGGGGCCGACGGGGATGCCCCGGCTGCGCGCGAAATGGATGAAGTCACGCACGATCAGGAAGTAGCCCGCGTAGCCCATGCGCCGGATGATGTCGAGCTCGAAGGCGAGTCGCTCGCGCACTTCGGCAGGCGCGTCGCCGTAGCGCGCGCGCAAGCCCTCCTCGGCAAGATGTTGGAGATACGCTTCCAAGGTCTCGAACCGATCCGGCAGGGGGAAGCGGGGCAGGCGCAAGTGGTCCGCCTCCAGCTCGACTTCGCACGCCTCGGCGATCGCGACCGTATTCTCGATCGCACCAGGCAGATGCCCGAAGAGCGATCGCATCTCGTCCGGGGAACGGAAGTAGAGCTGGTCGGTCTCGAAACGCAAGCGGCGCGGATCCTCCCGCAGGCGATTGGTCTGAATGCAGAGCAAGACGTCGTGCGCCTTGGCATGCTCGCGGTCCAGGTAGTGACAGTCGTTGGTGGCAACGAGCGGCAATCCCGTACGCTGCGCCAACTCGATCAGGCGCTCGTTGGCAACCCGCTCCGGCTCGAGTCCATGGTCCATCAACTCGAGGTAGAACCGTCCGTCGAAGAGCTCGGCGTACTCGCGGGCGGCGCGCGCCGCCTCCTCCATACGCCCGGTGCGCGCGAGCGCGTTCACCTCTCCCTTGAGGCAGGCCGAGAGGGCGATCAGCCCCTCGCTGTGCTCGGCGAGCACGGTCTTGTCGATGCGCGGTTTGTAGTAGAAGCCCTCCAGGTACCCGATCGAGGAGAGCTTCATCAAATTGCCCAGCCCGCGGGCGTTGCGCGCCAGTAGCAGCAGGTGATGGGCGCTCCCACTGCCCCCGGTGCGGTCATGGCGCGACTGGGACGCCACGTAGGCTTCCATTCCAATCACCGGGCGGAGCCCGGCCGCCTTGACCGCACGGTGGAAGTGGACCGCTCCAAAGAGATTGCCATGATCGGTCATGGCCACCGCCGGCATGCCGAGCTTAGCCGCCTTGGCGGCGAGGTCCTCGATCCGGCAGGCCCCGTCGAGAAGGCTATATTGCGTGTGAGTATGGAGATGTACGAAGCCGGCCCGTGCCACGCCTTCCTCCGTTGATCTGCCCCTGCGTCGCTGGTCTCTGCCCCGCTAACGATACGCGCCCCGGCGCAGGACGCAATTGAAACTCCGAGGGTGGCCGTTCGCCAGCGGCGCCCGCGGCTCAGCAACCTCGCGAGAATCGAGAACGAACAGCGCAACTGATTGATTAAAAACAGGATACGAGGATAGCCGCGACCTGCACAACCACAAGCCGCGTTGACAGCGCGCCACGGCCTTCCTAGAATGCCGCGCGGCGGAGGCCGGGCGGCGCCCCCCGCCGTCGATCATCCGCGGCCGACCGCGGGCACGCCCGGGAGAGCGGCCGCTACTGCCGCGCGACCAGCACAGGGAGGGTCGATCGCAATGGAATGTCGGCAGAATCGCGCGCGATGCTGCGGCGCACGGCGTCGCCCGCGCCAACAGGCCCTCGGCGCGCTACTGATCGGAGCGCTGTTGCTGGGCATGCTCACGCCGCCAGCTACGGCTGAGCCCCTGCTCGGCGTCCTCAAGAACACCTTGCTCGGCGGCGCGACCGGCCTCGTGCTCGGTGGCACGGCGACACTGGTCGTCGATGATGAGGACGACCGCTCGGGTGTCGTGCGCTGGGGCATCGTCATCGGCACCTTTGCCGGATTCAGCCTCGGTGTCGCCCTGGCTGTGCGCGGCGAGGAAGACCTCTTTGCCACCCAGGCGGAGGATTCCGAATTCCAGCAACGCATTGCCGCCACGCTGGCGCTCGCTGCAGCGCACGATGCCGCCACCTCACCGCGCGTTGTCCCGCGGTGCATGGCGCCGAGCGGCGCGTCTGCGGCAGAGCCTGCCGGCTTGACGCGCCTGCGGATTCCGTTACTGAGCGTCCAGGGCTGACAAGACCTGGATCGCGCTTCCTGACCAGGGGGGAATGATGACCAAGAGGCGCACCGCCGGACGCGCTCCCACGCGCCGCAAACCGGCAGCCGCCGCGAAGAAGAAAGCCGCCTCGCGCCGCCCGGCGAGCACGAAGGGCACGCGCAAGAAGCCGGCGAGCAAGCGTGCGACCGCGCGCAAGAGACCAACCACCAAGCGCTCGACGGCGCGCAAGAAGACGGCCGCGGGGCGCACGACGAGACGCCAGCAGCCTGTCACCCGGGGAGCGACGGCGCGCAAGAAGACGGCGCGCAGCGGGACGACATCGCGCCAGCAGACGACCACGCGGCGGGACGCCCCGGCGCGGTCCGCCGGGCGGGAGGCACAGCGGGCGGCGCGGGCGCGGATCCGCGAGCTCGAGGACCGCGTGGCGTCGCTCGAGCAGGCACTCGCGGCGGCACAGCGCGTGACGCCGCCACTGCCGGCGCTGGCGGCAGGGCCCGATCTGGACGCCCTCGACGACCTCGAGGGCGCCTTTGAGGCTGAGCCGGCGACCCACTCCGCACCACCCGCACCTTCGGCTCCCCCGACCGCCGAATCCCCCACCGACGAGGAAGAGCCCGAAGAGAGCTTCGAGACGTACGACGAAGAGAACGACTTCATGACCCCGCTCGACGGCATGAATCAGCGCCGCCAGGAACTCGATCGTGAGCGCTCGGACCGGGAGCTCGAGCTGGGCGACGAACCGTTCTGGCTGGTCTGCCCCAAGTGCGGCGAGCACTTGACCGAGCACGAGTTCGACAATGTCAAGGCGGAGCGCTGCGAGAGCTGTGGCGGGCTCTGGATCGACAAGGGCGAGTCCGACCTGCTGCTGCTCTTCTCGGAAGAGGACGCGGCCCTCGCCTTCCGCACGCGCGGATTGCTGCAGTAAGGTCGCCTCCTCAGCCGACGGCCCGGCCGCTCGCCCACCGCCGCTAGCGCGGATCCTCCGGCAGGGTCAGTTTGACCGTGCGGATGCCGTACGGGTAGGCGTCGAGAACCTCGAAGCGTGCACCGTGGATCGAGAAGCGCTCGCCAACCCGCGGAATCCGGCCGGCGCGTTTGAGCACCAGACCGCCGATTGTATCGTAGCGACCCTTGGGCAACGCGAGGCCGAGCTCCTGGTTGACGTCGTCGATGTCGGTCAGGCAGTCGATGATGTAGACACTCGGGGCAAGGCGGCGGATCTTGCGGTACTGACGCTCGTGTTCGTCCGCCAATTCGCCGACGATCTCTTCGACGATATCTTCGACCGTCACGACTCCCTGGCACGCGCCAAACTCATCGACGATGACTGCCATCGGGTTGCGCGCCTTCTGCAGCTCGAGCAGCAGATGGTCGATCCGCTTCGAGTCGGGTACGATCTGCGCCGGCCGCACATAGTCATCGACCGTCTCCTTCGGCTCCGGGTCGTAGAGCAGATCGAAGATATTGAGGATGCCAATCACGCGGTCACGCTGCTTCTCGTAGACCGGAATGCGCGTGTACCCGTGGCGCTTCACCTGTGCGCGCCAGAGCTCGCAGGGGCTCCCCTTCTCCAGCACGACGAGGCGGTTCATCGGGATCATGATCTCGCGCGCGACCGTTTCGCGGAAATCGAAGATCGAGGCGAGCATCCGCTTCTCGCGGCGCCCGATCTCGTCACGGCTCTCAGTCTCGCGCACGAGCGCCTTCAAATCCTCCCGCGTGATCAAGGCGCCCCGACGCCCCCGGCCGACGACGCTGAGCAGCGCCCGCACGTAGATCTGCAGCAGGCCCGTCACCGGCAGAAGCAGGTGGTGCAGCAGGTCGAGCAGACGCCCGTCCCGCACGAGGATCCGCCCGGCCTGTTCCTTGCCAATCACCTTGGGCACGATCTCGGCGCAGACCACGATGACGACCGTCAACCCGCTCGTCGTCAGCAACGGCGCGATCCAGGCGTGGGTGAAAAGCCGGTCGAGCAACCCGGTCGTGATCGCGGCGGCGAGAACGTTGAATCCGCTTTGACCGATCAGGAAGACGGTCAGCAAAGGCTCGCGCCGGTCAAGCAGGCGCACGGCGCGCCGCGTGCGGGGCTCGCCGGAACGCGCCCGCTGGCGCAGGCGGATCCGGTTGACGGAGATCAGCGCCATCTCCGCCGCCGAGAAGTAGGCCGAACCGACCAGCAGGAGCGCGACGGTGCCGATCTGCAGCATGAGGTCGAGGAGCGTGCTCGTCATCGCCCCTCCCCCACCGGCACTTCGATCAGCACCTTCTGCACGCGGTGCCGGGCGACCTCGAGCACATGGAAGCGCACGTCTCTCCAGGTGACCACGGTGCCGGCGCGCGGAATGCGCCCGTAGACCTCACACACGAATCCATTGAGGGTGACCGCGGAGTCTTCGGGAAACGCGATCTGCACGTGCTCGGCCAGGTCCTGCAGCGCGATGCGGCCGGGCACGATGTAGAGGCCCTCGCCCTTCTTGCGGATGGGTGTTTCGTCCCGGTCAAACTCGTCGTAGATGTCGCCGACGATCTCCTCGATGACATCCTCGCGCGTAATCAGGCCGACGGTCTCGCCAAACTCGTTGACGACGATGACGACCCCGGTGCGCGAGCGCTGAAGCTCGTAGAAAATCCGCTCGGCCGTCGCGCTCTCCGGGAAGAATGCGACCGGGCGGAGCACATCGCGCAGACCGCGTTCAGGGTTGAGCAGGAACTCCTTTGCCTGCACGAAACCGATCACGTTGTCCGGCTCCCCCGCATAGACCGGGTAGCGCGAGTGCTGCGACGTGCGCATCAGCTGCACCGCTTCGTTCGCGGCCGCCTCGATGGCAAGATCGACGACATCGACGCGCGGCGTCATGATCTCCTCCGCCGTGCGCGTCGGCAAGTCGAGGATGCTCTGCACCAACCGGCTCTCGCTGGGCGAGATGATCGAGCGCTCCTCATCGGCGTCCTCGAGCACGAGATGCAGTTCGGCACGCGAGATGAGCGTGCCCGCGGCGGCGGGTTCGAGCGCGAACCCGAGCAGGCGCAGCACGTAGGCCGCCAGGCGGTGGAAGGTGCGCGTCAGCGGACGGAGGATGGCGCCGACGGCGGTGAAGCTGCTCGCCACGAGGCGGGCCACGCCGAGTGAGAAATTGACAGCCAGAGTCTTGGGCGTGATCTCGCCGAAGAAGAGCACCGAGAGCGTCACCGCCAGCGAAGCAAGCTCGACCGCGCGCCCGCGGTCGCCCGCCAGCAGCCGCAGAAAAAACGCGGTCGCGATCGAGGAGAGGGCGATGTTGATGATGTTGTTGCCGACCAGCAGCGTGGCCAACGTCTCCTCCGGGCGCCGGAGGAGATCGAGCAGGCGGCGCGAGACCCGGTCGCGGCGCTCCTCGAGCTGGTGGACCTGCAGGCGGCTCAGGGAGAAGAGAGCCGCTTCGGTGCCCGAGAAGTAGGCTGACAGGCCGAGCAGGCCGATCATCAGCAGTAGCAGCGCGATATCCACTATCTCCCCCTGCGCGGCTCGCGGGCGCGCCCCGTGACCGGCCGCCGCAGTCTAGGGAGCGGCGCTGCGACGGTCAAGCAGTCCGGGGAGGAGGCGCCCGACGGGCGGCGCGAGCGGCCGGCGGGGCCGCGCCCCGCCTTCTCGTCGGCCGGAGGGGAGGGCGTGCCGGTCCGGCAGGTGCTGCCGGCGGCGTGCTTTGGCGGCCTCGGGGCAAGCGGCACCTTGCGGCTTGCGCGCCGGTGCCCTAGAATGCTCTGTCATTGCTTCCAACCTGCCCGGCGGTGCTGGGCGGCAGCGACCAGAAGGAGTCGACATGGCGCTCTTCGAAACAATGCGTGAGAACACGAAGGTCATTCTTTGGATCACCGTGGTCGCCTTCGTGGGGCTCATCTTCCTTGCCTGGGGGGCGGACTTCTCCACCCGTTCGGGGCGTGGCGCGTACGAAGCGGGCGTGCTCGCCAAGGTCAACGGTGAAGAGATCCACCGTGAGACGTACGAACAGGCGGTCCAGCGCGCGCGCGCGATCCTCGAGCAGCGCATTGCCGGCACACCGGACGAGGGCTTCTACCTGATGCTGCGCGCCAACGCCTGGGACCAGTTGATCGACCAGGAGCTGATGCGCCAGGCCGCGCGCCGCCACAAGATCACCGTTTCCGATCGCGAGGTGGCGACGGCCTTGCTCAGCAATCCGCCTCCGGAGGTTCGCGCCAACCCCTCCTTCTACACCGAGGACGGCCAGTTCGACATGCAGGGCTACCAATCCTGGGTCGCGAGCACGAACACGGCTCGGCTCGAGCAGGAATACCGCGACTTCGTCGCCCAGCAAAAGCTGCGCATGCTCTTGATGGGAACGGTGACCGTGCCCGAGAGCGAAGTGCGTCAGGCCTGGCTGGAGCGCAATCAAGAGGCGTCGATCGCCTACGTCCAGATCCCTTATCAACTCGCCAAGCGCAGCGAGGTCGCCGACGACGAGGTACTCAAAGGCTATTTCGCCGAGCACCGCGAAGACTTCCGCTGGCCTGAGCGGGTGAAGCTCGAATACGTCAAGATCGAGAAGCGTCCGAGCGCCGACGACTCGCTCGAAGCGCGGGCCGAGATCGAGGAAGTCCTCCAGGAATTGCGCCGCGGCGATGACTACGATCTTCTCGTGCAAGCCTACTCGATGGCGCCCCGCAGCCGCTGGGGCGGCGAGGAAGGCGTCTTTATGACGCGCGGTGAGTTCCAGCAGCCGGCGATCGCTGAGGCCGCGTTCTCGCTCGAGCCCGGGACGGTGAGTGAGCTGATTGAAACACCGGCCGGCCTGCACCTGCTCAAGGTCGTGGAGCGCAAGACGGAAGAGGAGGTCGAGCAGGTCAAGATCGCCGAGATCTTCATTCCGGTGCGGATGTCCTACGACACGAACTACGAGCTGCGCGAGCGCGCCCTCGACTTGGTCGACAGCACGGCGACCGCGAGCTTCGCCACGGCGGCCGAGGAACTCGGCCTCGAGGCGCAGGAAACGGGGCATTTCGATCCGAGCGGCTTCATCCCCGGCCTCGGCTCGCTGCCGGCCGCCAAGCGTTTCGCCACCGAGGCGCGGGTGACCGAGACGAGCCGCCCGATCGAGTCGGGCGACGCCTGGTATGTGCTGCATCTGGCCGAACGCCTCCCCGCGAGCCTGCCCAAGTACGAAGAGGTCGCTCGCAGCGTCCACGCCGCCCATTTGACGGCCGAGCGCAAACGCATCGCGCGCGAGCACGCCGAGGCGCTGCTGGCGCAGGTCTCGGCCGGGCAAACACTGGAAGCGGCGGCGGCGACCGATTCGATCGCCCGCGTCGGCGAGGCCGAGGGGGTCAACCGCCAAGGCTCGATTCGCGGTCTCGGCCGCGACCTCACCGTCGCCGGCGCCATCTTCGCTCGCGGCGAGTCGGGGCTGGTCCCGCGGGTCGTGCTGGGCAACCAGGGCGCCTATCTCGTGCGCGTGCTCGAGATCGATGCGTTTGACGAGGAGGCCTTCGCCGAGGCGGAAGCGCAGCTGCGGGCTGAGCTGGTACAGCAGAAGCAGGAGCAGCTGATGACCGCCTGGATGGAGGATCTGCGCGCCGAAGCCCGTATCGAGGACTTCCGCCCAGTGGTCGCGTCGCTCTAGCCGGAGCCGCGGGAGGCGCTGCCCGTGTCTCTGCGCCGGAGCGGATGGAACCCCTGGCCTCTGCTGCGGGAAGCGGCGGCGAGTGCGTTTGCCCGCAATGTCGCGATTCTCGTCTCCGGCACGACCCTGGGCTACGGCCTGACCGCGCTGATCGCGCCCGTCCTCTCGCGCCTCTACACGCCGGCCGACTTCGGTCTGCTGGCGCTCTTCACCTCGATCGCCAGCATCCTCGCCGAGGCGGCCAGCGGTCGCTATGAGCTCGCGGTCGTCCTGCCCGACCGCGACCAAGAGAGCGCCAATCTGCTCGCCCTGGCGGTGCTCGTCGCCGCCGCTGGCTGCGGGCTCCTGTGCGCCGGCGTCGCGCTCGGCGCGCGGCCGCTCGCCGAGCTGCTCGAGAGTCCCGCGTTGGCACCCTATCTATGGTGGATTCCGCCCGCTGTGCTGGCGATCGCCCTGCAACGCGCGCTGAGCTATTGGATGACACGCCGGCGCGCGTTTCGCACGGTATCGACGATGCACGTGGCGCGCGCGATCGGGGTCGCCGGCGTGCAGGTCGGAGTCGGCGCGGCCGAGGCGACGGCGGGTGGCTTGATCGGCGGGCGCGCCGTCGGCGAGGCGCTCGGCGGCTTGGCCCTCCTCGCGCAGCTCCCCCGAGGCGACCGGCACCTGTTGCGCACGGCGATCACCGGGCGCCAAATGCGCGCCGTGGCGCGCGCCTATGCCGACTTCCCCAAGTTCAGCATGCCCCAAGGGCTGCTCAACGCGATCTCACAAAGCGTCGCCGCCCTGCTGCTGGCCGCCTTCTTCAGCGCCGAGACGGTCGGGCTCTACGCGATGGCGCACCGCCTGCTCTACCTGCCGTCGCGCTTTCTGGGCCAGTCGATTCGCCAGGTCTACGTCCAACAGGCGAGCGAGCGCCACGCCCGGGGCGGCAACCTCCATCGGCTGTTCGCGCGCACGACGGTCGGCCTGGCACTTCTGGGGCTTGCACCGGCGCTGCTGATCGTGCTCTGGGGGCCGGCGCTCTTCGGCTTCCTGCTCGGCGAGGCCTGGACCCTGGCCGGCGCCTACGCCCGCTGGATGGTTGTCTGGCTCTTCTTCGGCTTCCTCAATCCGCCGGCGACGATGCTGATGCAGGTTCTGCGCCGCCAACGCGCCCTGCTCTGGTTCGACCTCGCGCTCTTCGTCTGCCGCAGCGCCGCGCTGCTCGTCGGAGGCACCTGGGGAACGCCGCTGGCGACGGTCGCCGTCTTCAGCCTGATTGGCGGGGTGTTCAATGCCGGCTTGATTCTGGCGCTGTGGGTCTACACGCGCCGCCACTGCGCGCCACCGGAGCCCGCTTGACACCTTGCTTGTGGAAGGACATCCTGCGGTTTGATCCTGGAAGCGGTTTCCGGGGCTTCGCTTAGGCACGCCCAATCGCCAGCGGGAAGGTCCCTTGGCGCCGGGCAATCCGCTCGGGCGTGCGGACAGAGCGAAGCCTGGCCCCCAGGGATGAGCCCGACAGCATAACGCCCTATTTCGATAAGTGTTACCTAGCACGAACAGCAGGATTCCGGACCACAACCAGGGGGACGAGGAGCGATGTACCAGGTCTGGATCTCCCTCGCCCCACCCGAGCTAGCCCTCGCCCCACCCGCGGTCCTCACCCGGCGCGGGGGCCCCGAGCCGACCTTCGCGTCCCTTCTCGCCGGCCGTCGGCTTGAAGTCTGGTCCGCCCCTCGGCGCCCGGCGATCCGCGCGGCGGAAGACCAGGCAATCCTGGACCTGACCCTCGGCAAGAGCGAATCCCCAGCGCCCGCGGCCGACGACCCGCGCCTGCGCCTCGACCTCGGCGGCGGGCAGGTCGAGGTGCACATCCCGTATACGGCGACCGCACAGCTCTTCTGGGCCCAGCCTCAGAGCGACGTCCTGTTGCTCGCCAACGACCCGCGCCTGCTCTTTGGCGCCCAGCAGGAGCTCGACCCCCGGGGCGTGTTCGCCTTGCTCGAGTACGGCGCCCTCGTGGCGCCCTTCTCCCTCTGGCGCGGCGTCCACCGCATCCGCCCTGGAACGACGGTCCAGATCGAGGCCGCCAGCCTTCGCCGACGGGAGAGCTGGGACGACCCCTGGCATTCTCGTGCCCAGCGCGCCGGCGCAGACTCGCGAGCAACGCCCGCCGGCTCAGCACCCTCGGGTCCGGAGGGTGAAGAAGCGGGCCTGCCGCCGGCAGCCTGGCCCGGCGCTGTCGCCCGGCGCCTCGACGCCGGGCTGGCCGCGCTCGTGCCCGACGCCCGCCCCGTGATCCTCTTCAGCGGTGGCGTCGACTCCGGCCTGCTCGCTGCCCGCGCGCGCGCCCTCGGCTGGGGTGAGACGCTCCTCCTGCACTACAGCCGGGGTCCGCAAGACCCGGAGACGGCCGTGGCGCGCGCAGTGGCGAGGGCCCTGCGGCTCGAGCTCGAAGTTCTGCCGGAAGCACCGCACGCCTGGCAGGAGGCGCTGAGCGCGCCGGCGCGAGACTGCGCCCAGCCGGTCGGTGACTATTCCGCCGTACCGACGATGCGCCTCGCCCTGGACGCACGCGAGCGCGGACGGCGCGTGGCGCTCGATGGGTCCGGCGCCGACGGTCTCTACGGCCGCTTCGAGAAGCTCGATCGCTGGCGGCGTCTCTACGCCTATCCCGCGGGGTTGCGCCGCTTGCTCGCCCTGCTCGCGACCCATCCGTTCGCCTGGGCGCGCGACGGACGCCTCGCGCGTCGCCTGGCAGCCGCGCGGATCTCCCGGCTGATGCCGTATCGGCTGGCGTCGATGATCTCCGAACATGGGCTGCGCGGAATCGCGTACCGGATGGCGCGGGCGGACGTCGCGGCCGTACAGCGCGAGATCCTCGACCAGCTCGAGCGGGTTGGCACGCTCCCTGGCGCCGAGCAGCCCGGCAGCGCGCTACCGGCGCGCATGCTCGATCTACGCCACATCGTCTGTGACTTCACCGCCCAGAAGGACGCCCAGCTGCTGCTCGGCACGTCCCACGACGTCGCCTATCCCTTTCTCGATCCCTCCCTGGTGCGCGTTGCGCTCCAACGGGTGGCCGCGCGCGGCGAACCGGATGTGTCCAAGGGCGAGCTCAAGGAGTTGCTTGCCGCGCACGTCCCGCGCGAGCTCGTTTACCGGGCCAAGAGCGGTTTCAGCCCTCCCATCGGACGGCTGCTGGCTACACCCCCTCTCGCCGACCAGCTCCTCCGGCTCGAGCGCGAAACCCACCCGCTCAGCGATTGGCTCGTACCGGGCGCAATCCAGCGCATGGCGGCCGCCGTGCGTGCCGGTCGCCCCCTGCCGCACCGCACGTACAACTTCCTCTGGACGATCCTCTTCGTTACGCTGTGGCTTGAAGACTGGCGGACGCGGGCGGCACGCTGGCACCTACCGGGCGGCGCCGGCACCGCCCCCTGAGTGGGATCGCATGCACGAGTACGACACACTGCTTGCGGGTCGCGCTGAAGCGACGTTCTTCCACACCCGCGCATGGGCGCGGATTGTCACGCAGGCCTTTCCCGCCCTTCAGGACTGCTCGCGCATCGCCGTGCGCGACGGGGAGCGCTTCGCGCTGCCCCTTTTTCGCTGGCGGCGTCTGGGCGGGTTGCTGCGAACGACCCACAGCAGCTTCCCATTTCTCTATGGCGGTCCGATCCCCGCCACGCAGCGTGGCTGGGAGGCGTTCTGGGAGCACGTCGCGCGGCTCGGCGCGAGCTTCACCGTACTTGGCAACCCCTTCGCCCCGGCCGACGGCACGCAGGCGGCTGCGGCCCCCGCAGCGACGGGCCCGGAGACCACCCACCTGCTTCGGCTTCCGCCGAGCGTCGAGCAGTACTGGTCCGAGGTGCTCACCTCGCGCAAGCGCAACGACATCCGGCGCCTGACACGCAAGGGCGTCGCCATCGAGCGCTCGCGCGACCCGGCCGACATCGCCGCCGTCTACGCGCTCTACCGGCGCCGGATGGAGAGCTGGGACCGGCGCCCGGGCCTCGTCTACCCGTTGGCCCTCTATCGGGCGATGGTGGCCGCCGGTAGCGACGCGGTTCGGCTCTACATCGCCCGCTTCGAAGGGCGCCTGATCGGCGGCACATTCGTCGTGCGCCATAACGGCATCGTGCACTACAACGCCGGCTACTTCGACGACGGCGCGCGCCGCCTGCGCCCCAACGTCCTTATTCAGGAGCGCATCATTCGCGACGCGATCGAAGCAGGCTACCGCTGCTACGACTTTCTCCCGAGCGCCGGACTGGAAAACGTGGCCGCCTTCAAGGAATCCTTTGGCGGCGTGGCCACCGCATTTCCGCGCTGGGAACAGGTCGGTCGGACACAGCGCTGGGTGCGACATCTTCGCAAGCGTGGCGCCGGAGCCCCGAGCTCGGGCAGCGCATCCGGCGAGCGCGCATAAGGAGCAACGAGACGATGGAGCAATCGAAACTGGCTCTGCACGGGGGCGCTCCCGTGCGCGACGATTACTTGGTCTTCGGCAGCCCGGACATTCGCGAGGCGGAGATCGCCGAGGTGGTTGCGACCCTGCGCTCCGGCTGGCTCGGAACCGGCCCGCGGGTGGCGCGCTTCGAAGAGGCCTTTCGGGCGTATGCCGGCACGCGCTATGCCATGGCGCTCAACTCCTGCACCGCGGGGCTGCATCTCTCGATGATTGCCGCCGGCGTCGGGCGAGGCGATGAGGTCATCACCTGCCCGATGACCTTCGCTTCGACCGCCAATGCGATCCTCCACTTGGGCGCGAAGCCGGTGTTCGTCGACTGCGATCGCGAGACGCTCTGCCTGGCGCCAGAACGAATCACAGCGGCGATCACGCCTCGCACGAAGGCGATCGTGCCGATTCACTTCGCCGGTCGTCCGGCCGATCTGACGCGCATTGGCGCAGTGGCGCGGACCCACGGGCTGAAGGTGATCCAGGACGCGGCTCACGCAATCGAAGCGCGCCATGCAGAGCGCAAGATCGCGACCTACGGCGACTGCACCGTCTTCAGCTTCTACGTCACCAAGAACGTCGTCACCGGCGAAGGGGGCATGGTCGCGACGGAAGACCCCGAGATCGCCGACTGGATCAAGGTCGCCGGCCTACACGGTCTCTCGCGCGACGCTTGGAAACGCTATTCCGACGAAGGCTATCGGCACTACGAAGTCGTCTTCCCCGGCTTCAAGTACAACATGATGGACCTGCAGGCCGCGATCGGCCTCCACCAGCTGGCCCGCGTCGAAGAGAATCTCGCCCGCCGCAACGCGATCTGGAGGCGCTACCGTGATGCGTTCGCCGATTTGCCACTCGGGATCCCGCCCGAGGCTCCCGCGGGCGACCGCCACGCGCGGCACCTGTTCGTGATCCTGATCGATCACGACCGGTTGGGAGCGAGTCGCGACCAGGTCCTCCAGGCGCTGCACGCCGAGGGCATCGGCACCGGCGTGCACTACCGCGCGCTGCACCTGCACCCCTACTACCGCGAGCACCTCGGTCATCAGCCGGGCGACTTCCCGGCCGCCGAATGGGTGGGCGAACGCACGCTCTCTCTGCCCTTCTCGACGCGCCTGCGCGACGAGGACGTAGAGGACGTCATTCGCGCCGTGCGCAAGGTGATGACGGCGAACTGGTCGTAGGAGAGCCGAGCATGGCCCAGGCCCTGCCAAGCGGAGGGAACCCGGGCGCGGCGCAAGGCAGGCCAGGCAGCGGAGCAGGGTGGCGGCCGATTGATGCCAGCGGTGCAGCCGAGCAGAGTGGCGGCCGGCTGAGGTCAGCCGCTCAGCCTCAGGCAGACGGCGGCCGGTCTCGCTGCTCGTCTTGCGCGCCGGCGTCGAGCCGCCGTTCCCCGGGCGGGGGCGAGCCGCGCTTCGAGCCGTCCGGATTCTGCAAGCCGTCCTTGAACTCGGTGATTCCCTTGCCCAACCCGCGCGCGAGTTCGGGAATCTTCTTGCCGCCGAAGAGCAGCAAGAGCACGAGGACGATGACAATGATCTCGGTCGTGCCCAGCGGACCGAGCAGCATGGCCAGCGCGAGCGGCTCCATGGCGCCTCCTGTTTCCTCTACCCGCCGCCGGCGGGCGCAGCGCGATCGCGACCGCGCCGATCTGCGAGACTAGCACAGGCGCGACCGGGCGATCCACCGGCAACGCGCGTGCGGCTCCGCCTAGGGCGTCGCCAGCATGTTCGGATCGGAACCGAGATCGAGCCCGAGGACCACGAGCACGTCTGCCTCCGGCGTCGGCCGCTGCTGGAGCACGATCCGCCCGACACCGAAGTTCGATTGCAGATGGCGGCAGACCGCCTCCGCTTTCCAGCGCTCCCCGCAGCGATCGATGACGACCGTCTCCGCGTAGTCCGTGCACCCGGCGTTGGAGATTCCGCAGACGTCGAAGCCGTTCTCCTGCAACTCGCTGCGCATGCGGGCCGCCAGGCGGTTGACGCCACAGCCGTTGGCGATGTGCACCCGTACGGCGGCCGGCGCCGGGCGAGCCGCGAGGCCCGTCTCGGCCGGAGCGGGGCGCATCCCCGTCACGAGCGCCGGAAAGACGCGCGCCGGGGCCGTGCCGAGCGGGAGCTGGTCAGCAGGCGGAGCCTGATCGGGCGCGCGCAGCAAACCGAGCAAGGAGGCGGCGAAGAAAAGGAGCACGAGGACAAGGATGAACTCCAGAACTCCACGCCCCAGACGCCCGAGCGGGCGGCTCGGTGCCGTCGAACGGCGGCGGGGCTTGCGCCCGCTTCGCTGGCGAGTAGCGCGACTCATTCTCCGCAATACGCCTGCAGGTGCTGCCACGTCTGCAGCGGCCGTTCGGGAACGAGTTTCAGCCCGGCCGCCAGCGGCAGGAAGTTGATATCTCCACTCCAGCGCGGTACCAGTCGCAAGGCGACATGGCCACCGACGCCGGAATTGTAGACCAGATTCAGAGCGTCGCAACGGTAAGCGTTGCGCAGCCACGCTTCGGCACGCTGCACCCACGCCGCCAGCTCGGCTCGTTCGCCGGCCTCGAGCCCAGCAAGCCGGGTCGTATGGCGCCGGGGGAAGGCGAGCAGTTCGCCGTTGTTGAACGGCGCGCGGGCCACCGCGAGCACGCTCGCCTCACCCGCGCCGAGGATCAGGGCGGGGGTTTCGGGATGCGGGCACGCCCCCGCCTGCGCCTGGCGTGCCGCCGCGCAGAGTGGGCATCCCGCCGGTGGTCGACCGGCATGGATGCGCGCGACCTCTTCCAGCTGGGCCGCCGTGTTGACGCCCCGGATCTCGTCGGCGTCAGCCAGCTGGCACGCACCGACCGCCTCGCCCCGGCGCCGCAGGAGCCCGATCGTGTCGGTCAGATAGTACTCGCGCTGTCCATTGTCGGGACGCAGCGCTGTCAGGGTTGCGAGCAGATCAGGAGTGCGAAAGGCGATGATGCCGGAATTGATCTCGCGAATCTGCTCCTGATCAAAAGCGAGATCGCGCTGTTCGACGATCCCGGTGCAAAAGCCATACAGATCGCGCACGATCCGGCCGTACCCGCGCGGATCCTCCAGGTCCGCGGTCAGGACGGTGGCGGCGTTGCGCTCGAGGCGGTGGCCTTCGAGCAGCGCCTGCAACGTCGCCGAGCGCAGCAGCGGCACGTCGCCGTAGAGCACGAGTAGATCGCCGCCGAAGTCGGCCAGGGCCGGAGCCGCCATCTGCACCGCGTGACCGGTCCCCCGCTGCTCCCGTTGCAGAACGACCGTCGTCCCGGAGAGGTCCAGATCCCGCTCGATCTCTTCGGCCCCGTGGCCGAGCACGAGAATCAGGCGCTGTGGGGACAGCTCCCGTGCGGTGGCGAGCACATGCGCGAGCAGCGGGCGCCCCGCCACCGGATGAAGCACCTTCGGCAGACCGGGGGGCATGCGCGTGCCCTTGCCCGCGGCCAGGATCACAATGGCGAGCGGGGTCATCGCCGCCCTCGCGCCATCTTCATGCTCTCCGCCATGCGACCGCCCGGAACGTTGATCAGCAGATTGTCGATCAGCCGGGCCTGGCCGAGCCAGACGGCGAGGGCGATCAGGGTGCGGCCGGTCAGGACATCGCGCTCCTCAAGCGACTCGGGGTCGACGAGAGCGATGTACTCGACGCGCATGTCGGTCCCCTCGGTGAGCTGGGCTTGCATCCGCCGGCGCAGGTCCTGCGGATCTCGGATCCCGCCGATGAGGATTTCGCGTTGGGCACTGCGCAAGACCTCGTAGATCCGCGGCGCCTGCGCGCGCTGCGCAGGACTGAGGTAGGCGTTGCGCGAGCTCATCGCCAGCCCGTCCTTCTCGCGCACCGTCGGACAGGCAACGATGCGCGCGTCGACGTTCAGATCGGCGATCATCCGTTCGAGGACGACCAGCTGCTGGACGTCCTTCTGGCCAAGATAGAGCCGGTGGGGAGCGACGATCCCGAGCAGTTTGAGCACGACGGTGCAGACGCCGTCGAAGTGGCCCGGGCGGTGGGCACCACACAGACGCTCGGCCAGCGGTCCGACGCTGACCTTGGTCGTGAATCCCTCCGGATAGATATCCTCGACTTCAGGCAGGAAGACCGCATCGACGCCCACCTCGCGCGCACGATCGAGATCGCGCGCCAGGTCGCGCGGATAGTGGTTGTAGTCTTCGTCTGGACCGAACTGCAGCGGATTGACGAAGATGCTGACAACCGTGACGTCATTCTGGGAAACCGACTTGCGAATCAGCGCCAAGTGCCCGTCGTGGAAGGCACCCATCGTTGGCACGAGCCCGATCTTCTTGCCCGCTTCGCGCGCCTGACGCGAGAAGCGTCGCTG
>Ga0180436_10000800_pt1 | contig 31711 bp, 27 predicted proteins | sample SS_ome_2_FD_132434 | JGI IMG/M metagenome (GOLD analysis project Ga0180436, IMG submission 132434) | Hypersaline lake sediment archaeal communities from the Salton Sea, California, USA - SS_3_S_2 metaG | ecosystem: Environmental > Aquatic > Non-marine Saline and Alkaline > Hypersaline >... | reverse complement strand
ATGTATGCCCAGCAGGAGTGGGCCGGCAGCGTGGTGGTCGATGACCGGATGTTTGGCGGAGAAAGCCTGTTCTGTCTGCGGGTCAGCGGCGAATCGATGCGCGACTGCGGGATTCTGGATGGCGATATTGCCATCTGCGAGCCCCGGCAGTACGCGGAGAACGGGGAAGTCGTCGCCGTCCTGATTCATCAGGAGGAGGCCACCGTCAAGCGCTTTTTCCTGCGCTCCGACGCCGTCGAGCTGCATCCGGAAAACGCTGAATTTCCGGTCATGCGCTACGGGTTCGGCGAAGTCCTGGTGCAGGGGAAGGTCGTCGGTATAATCCGGGGCACGCATGCCAGTTTTTCCCGGAACGCCGATTTTCCCGATTCATCAGCCGATGGGCAACCATGACCCGGAAAGAAATGACACCGCGGCCCGGTATCGTGCCGGTTGGCGACAGCACCCGTAAAACGCCGTGTATCGTAATGACCGGAACCAGCGGGTATTCATACCTGGAATGGGTGGACAGCGGATTCTATCCGACCGGAACCCGGACCGCGGAGATGCTCTCCGTTTACGGCCGCAGTTTTTCCGTCGTCGAACTCAATTATACCTGGTACCAGATGGCCCGGTCCGACGCGTTGACCCGGATGCTGGCCGCCGCACCCGCCAACCTGCTGTTCGCGGCCAAGCTGACGCGGACGGTGACGCACGAACGAGACGAGGACTGGCGAAACCAGGTGCAGCGCTACCGGCAGGGAATCAGCGCCCTGGGGAAACGGCTGGTGGCGGTTCTCGTGCAGCTGCCTCCCGATTTTACCAGGACGATTGCCAACCGGCAGTTTTTAGCGGAACTGCTGGACTGCATGCAGCCGCTGCCGACGGCGGTCGAATTCCGCCATGTGTCCTGGGCGGTGGATTCGGTGTTCAAGGAGCTGGAGCGCCGCCGGGTAACGCTGGTGAGCGTCGATGAACCGGACCTGAAAGGGCTGTTCCCAGCGCTTGACGTCGTCACCAATCCGTCCCTGTTCTATGTCCGCTTTCACGGCAGGAACCGGCAGGGGTGGAAGCACGGCAACATGCAGAAAAAGTTCGATTACGACTACAGCAATGCGGAGCTGCAGCAGTGGTGCGAACAGGAATTGAACACCCTGGCAGGCCGGACCGAGCGGGGGGTGATTTTTTTCAACAATCATGTGCGTGCCCAGGCGCCGCGCAATGCCCTGCTGCTCGAATCCCTGATCAGAAACCGGATGGGGCGGGAACGGCCATGAACCAGCGCTTCGTGCTGCATCTCAATGTCGCCGATTTCGCGGTTGCGGTGGAGCGGGCTTCCGATACGTCGCTGCGGCAGAAACCGGTCATCATTGCTCCGCTGCAGGCGGCCCGGGCCGCCGTCTACGACATGAGTGAGGAGGCGTACCGGGACGGCGTCCGCAAAGGAATGCTGTTGACCCGGGCGACGCGAATCTGCCGCGGGGCGCGGGTGCTGCCCCCCCGGTTCGACATGTACCGGCGAGCGATGGGGAAATGCGTCGCAGAGGCTCGCGGCTACACGCCGCTGCTTGAATACGGCAGCGAAGACGGGCACCTGTACCTCGATATCACCGGGACGCACCGGTTGTTCGGTGCGGCACCCGATATCGGCTGGCGGCTGCGCAAACGCATACGCGGCAAGCTCGATATCGACCCGATCTGGAGCCTGGCCGGCAACAAGCTGGTATCCAAAATCGGGTCGCGCCTGGTCAAGCCGGTGGGCGAATATATTGTTGCCGACGGGGAGGAGCAGCGCTTTCTCGCCCCGTTGTCCCTGTCGCTGCTGACCGAACTGAGCAGTGCCGAACGGCAGCGGCTGGCGGAATTCAATATCGCCAGGATCGGTCAGCTGGCGGCGCTCAGCAGGACGCAGCTTTTTTCGGTATTCGGTCTGCGCGCGGAGACGCTGTATGATCTCAGCCGCGGCGTCGACGGCAGTGTCGTCGGGCCGGAACAGGCGGCTGCGCCGCGGGTGGAGCGGGAGCATATTTTCAGCGACGACACGGCCGACCGGGCGGTCCTGCAGGCGGTGGTCGATACGCTGGCGGCAGAACTCGGCATGGAGCTGCGCGCGACCGGGAAGGCGGCGCGCCGGGTTGGCCTGCAGCTGCACTATACGGACGGGAGTGCGGTTGCCCGGCAGGCCTCCGTGCGCATCGGGGTCTGCGACGACCGCGCCCTGCAGAACATGGCCCGGCTGGCGCTGCAGCGGGGATTGATGCGCAGAACCCGGGTCCGGAGTTGTCGTCTGATCGGCGATCGTCTGCACCGGCGGTCGACGCAGCTTTCGCTTTTTGACGGTGCTGCGGTCGATACCAGGCGGGAAAAGCTGTTGTCGGCAATGGATGCCGTACGCAGGCGGTTCGGTCAAAACGCCATCAGAACGGGCAGCCAGGCGCTGCTCAATTAACCGATGCCTGACCATGATCCCGCTGCGTATCCGCTCATATTTCTCCCTGCGCCGGGGCACGGCATCACCGGCCGAGCTGTGCCGCCGCGCGAAACAGTTCGGTTACGCTGCCCTGGCGCTGACCGACCGGGAAAACCTGTACGGCCTCTGGGCGTTCCTGGCCGCGTGCAGGCGGGAATCCCTCCGGCCGATAATCGGGTCCGAGATCGACTCCGGAGCCGGCCGGGATGAAAGGCGACTGACGCTGCTGGTAGGGGACGAAACCGGTTATCGAAATCTCTGCAACATCATAAGCCGCAGGAAGCGGGACGAATGCGTCGTCATCGATGCCGATTCGGCCGACTCGTTGCGCGGGCTTGTCGTGTTGACCGACTGCGAATCGACCCTGAAGCGATGCGTCGATTTTGGCTTGAACGGGGTGGCCGATCTGGGCTGCCGGCCGACCGAGCGGGGCAGTCGGCTGCGCAGACAGGCCGCCTTCCTGGGGGTTGCGGCCGCAGCAACACCGGACAGCGACCTGGCGGACCCGGCCCAGGCGGATGTGCACCGACTGCTGCGGGCGATCGACAACGGCACCACGCTGAGCTGCGAGCAGGCGCGGCGAAACCGTATCAACGCGCTCGAGTCTCCCGCGGTGTATGCGGCCCGCTTTGCGGTGTGGCCGGAAGTGATCCGGGCAACGCAGAACGTTGCCGAACAGTGCGGATTCACCGGTCCGTCCACCGGCCTGCTGATGCCCCCGTGGCGGCGGCGCGGCGCTGCTTCCGCCCATGCGGTTTTGGGCGAGGAGGCGTTTGCCGGAGCCCGCATCCGTTACGGACAGCGACTGTCGGATGAGATTGTGCGGCGGCTTACCTACGAACTCGGTGTCATTGCGGACATGGGGTTCTCGTCCTACTTCCTGGTGGTGCGCGACATCGTGCTGCCGATCCAGCCGGACGGCAGCCGGAAAGAGCGCCGCATCTGCGGCAGGGGCTCCGGGGCCGCGTCGCTGGTGGCCTACTGCCTCGGCATCACCAATGTGTGTCCGATCCGCTACAACCTCTATTTTGAACGATTCCTCAATCCCGGCCGAACTGATCCACCGGATATCGATGTCGATTTCGCGTGGGATGAACGTGATGGAATTCTCGCAGAGGTGCTCTCCACGTTCGGCAACCGGGCGGCGATGGTCTGCAACCATGTCTGCTTCAAACCGCGCATGGCCATTCGCGAAACGGCCCGGGCCTGGGGACTGCCCGGCTACGAGATTTCCCGGATGACCAAACGGCTGCCGTGGTTTTACAAACACAGCGATACGAGTTTGCAGGAGCAGATCGATAAATTGCCGGCACTCAGGGACCAGGATTTTTCCGGCCCGTGGCCGGAAATTATCGCGTCGGCCGGCAGCCTGATCGGCCTCCCCCGTTATCTGTCCGTGCATCCGGGCGGCGTCGTGATTACCGGAGATCCGGTCGAGGATTATGTACCGGTGGAAACCGCCGCCAAGGGCGTGCCGATCATTCAGTGGGAAAAGGACGGGGCGGAAGAGGCCGGCCTGGTTAAAATCGATGTGCTGGGCAACCGCAGCCTCGGCGTGATTCGCGACGCAATCGGCAACATGAAACGAAACGGCATCGAATTTTCCGAACGCGGCTGGCATCCGGAAGATGACCTGCACACCCAGGCTGCGGTCAGTGCCGGCAAGACCATGGGGTGTTTCTACATCGAGAGCCCGGCCATGCGGCTGCTGCAGAAAAAGGCCGGCAGCGGCGATTTCGAGCAGCTGGTCATTCAGTCATCGATCATTCGTCCGGCGGCCAATGACTTTGTCCGCGAGTACGTGAGAAGACTGCACGGCGGTTCATGGGAACCGCTGCACCCGAATCTCGAGTCGGTGCTGGATGAGACGTACGGGCTCATGGTCTACCAGGAAGATGTCTCGCGCGTGGCGGTGGCGCTGGCCGATTTCACGCACAGCCAAGCGGATGGATTGCGGAAAATCATGTCCAAGAAGGATCGGGAGCTGAAGCTGCGGGACTATCGGGGAAAATTTTATCACGGCTGCGCCCGGAACGGGCTGACGGAGGAGCAGATCGACCGTATCTGGGCAATGATGATGAGTTTCGACGGCTATTCGTTCTGCAAGCCCCATTCGGCGTCCTATGCCCGCGTGTCGTTTCAGGCCGCTTACCTGAAGACGCACTATCCGGCTGAATTCATGGCCGCGGTTATTTCCAACCAGGGCGGCTACTATTCGACGTTTTCCTACGTGTCGGAGGCAAAACGCATGGGGCTGTCCGTCGATCCGCCCGATGTGAATATCAGCGGTTATCGCTGGTCCGGACGCAACCGGCGGCTGCGGGTCGGGCTGCAGGCGGTGCATAACCTGTCCCTGGAAACGGTCCGGCGCCTGGTACACTGCCGTGATACCCGCGTGTTTGCCGGTTTCGGTGATTTTCTGGATCGGGTCAGGCCGGCCGAGGACGAAGTGCGTTCACTGGTCGACAGCGGCGCCCTGGACAGCCTCAACGGGTGCGCAAACCGCAGTGCGCTGTTCTGGGAAGCCGCGGCGCGGAGCAGGCCGGCAGACCGGACCGACGGCCTGTTCCCGTCGGCGCCGATGTCCCCGCCGCCGCTGACGGACCCGGGACCGCTCGAACGGCTGCGGCGTGAGTACCGGGCGCTCGGGTTCCTGTGCACAACCCATCCGCTCAGTCTCGTGAAAAACGGGACGCACAGGACGATCAAAGGACGCGAACTGGCCGATCATGTCGGCAGGCGGGTCGATTTCATCGGCTGGCTGCTGACCGGCAAGATTGTCTCCACCAGGACCGGCGAAGTCATGGAATTCCTGACGTTCGAAGACGAAACGGCGATTATCGAAACGACCTTTTTCCCTGCCGTCTACCACCGCTACGCCCACCTGCTGTCGTCGCACAACCCGTATCTGCTGCGGGGGCTCGTCGAAGAGGACTTCGGGGCGCTGACGCTCACCGTTGAGCAGGTCAGGCTGCTCAAGAATTGATAGGGGATCGCCTCAAACGTTTGCGGCGCTGCGTGACGGCGCTGATGCGGTGCGGCCGGAAGGGCGCGATTTACTCGCGGCGGCCAGCTGTTTTTTGCGGGTAAACCCGTAATTGACGAGCCGCTTGAGATCGCCCCACATGGTTTCGCTGCCCATCAGTGCAACGATGATTTCGTCGCTGCCGCGCTTGAATTTACCGACGTAGGTCTGCCGGGCGGCGTTGGTGAACCCCGTTTTGCCGCCGAGGGTGCCGTCGATCTGCCAGAGCGCCTTGTTGTGGTTGCGCAGGAGCTTCCCTTCCTGGGTCTTGATCCTGGTGCGCTTCATGCGGCCGGCGAACTCTTTGTCCTGCATCGCTTTTCTGAAGATGACGGCGAGGTCCCGCGCCGTCGTTTTCTGGCCTTTGGCGGTGAGGCCGGAGGCGGTTTTGCAGACGGTGTTGGTGGCCCCCAGGCGTTTGGCCAGTCCGGTCATGCGGCCGGCGAATTTCGCCTCCGAACCGGCTATCTTTTCAGCGAGCGCGACGCTGGCGTCGTTTGCAGAGGCCAGCAGCACGGCGTTGATCAGGTCGGTGGCACGATAGGTTTTGCGCTGATCGAGATAGACTTTTGAGCGGGGCTGCCGGGCCGCTTTTCTGCTGACCGGAACCCGTTGTGCGTTGGTCAGGGTGTCGATGGCTAAAAGACCGGTCAGTACCTTGATGGTGCTTGCCGGCTGCCTCGGCGTGTCGGGAGAGCGGGAATACAGCGTTCGGCCGCTGACCGCATCGATGACGATGATGCTTCTCGCCGATATCAGGTTGGGCCGGAATCGCCTGCTCAGATCCGCGAGGAACGACACCGGCTTCTTACGGTCGATGGATCGGTAGGCACCGAGAACCGTGACGCTTTTAGCTGCACTACGGACGGTTGAGGAGACGCTGTGGGTGCCGGGGGGCGCCTGTTTTGCCGTGGCTTTGAAGATCGGTACGCTCCATGCGGCCGCGGGGGTAAAAAAGCACAGGACGACACCGACACAGACGAGGGTACGGATCAGCAATGCGCGGCAACCCTTCATAAAATAGCCAATTATCTGATCTTACAAATGAAAATTGATCTTACCTGGAGCTTACTAGCAGCTTGGTGGATCGCTGTCAAGATAAATAACCGCCTGAAAGCGCGAAAAAATTCCTGTTAACAGCAGGTTGGACGCTCTTCAAGGTTGCCCAAAGTGTTCAGATTGTGTTATACCACAACTATTGGTGCTGTGTATAATTGTGAGCGTTTTTAAACTGTTAACATCAGTACATGGAACAGTCTTTTCTTTTGCCGGGGATAGAGATATGATGGCCGCAGGCAGCGAAGTCCGGATGACCCTCAACTATATCATTGACGCAGGCCGCGACAAGTACGGGGATCTGGGCGCCATCGGCATGGCTCTGGAAGAGCCGCTATCCTACGAATCATTCCACGAACGCATCTGTGCGGCCGCCTCGAGCCTGATGGCCAGAGGGCTGAAAAAGGGCGACCGGGTCGCGATCCTGGCTGAGAACTCACCCAACTGGGGCACGGCGTACCTCGGCGTGGTCCGGTTTGGCGGCATCGCGGTGCCGATGCTGCCGGATTTACCGGAGGCGGATGTCCACCACATTCTCGGCGAAATGAAGGCGAAGGCGGTTTTCACCACCCAGCGCCAGATCGAGAAGATCTTTGAATTGCAGGCTGAACGGCCCGAGATCGTTATCACCCTCGATGATTTCCAGAGCGCGGAAGGCCTGCCGGAGACCGAGAGTTTTTCCGCCTTCCTGGAGTCGGCCCTGGCGTCATACCGCGAACGTGCGGCACATGATGAAGTCGTGGAATTTCCGGAAGTAGCCGAAGATGACGTCGCATCGATTCTCTATACGTCCGGAACGTCGGGGTTTTCCAAGGCGGTCATGCTCAGCCACAAGAACCTGACTGCCAATGCGTTTTCCGCATCGCTCCTGATGGATATAAAACCAGGCAGCGTGTGGCTCTCCATTCTACCGATGTCCCACACCTATGAATTCACGTGCGGCTTCATCCTCCCGCTGGTGTGCGGAGGACGTATCGCCTATGCCGGCAAAACACCGACCCCGGCAATTTTGCAGAACCTCTGCGCCCACGAGAAACCGACGCTTATTTTTGCGGTGCCGCTGGTCATCGAGAAAATCTACAAGAAACGGGTTCTGCCCAAAATCGAGAAAAGCCGGCTCCTGAGCCTGTTATATAGATTCGACGCCGGCAGGAAATATATCAACCGCAAGTCAGGCAGGAAACTGCTCGAGTTCTTCGGCGGTAATCTCGAGTTGATGGGCATCGGCGGTGCGTCGCTGAACCCGGATGCGGAACAGTTCCTCCTGGAAGCGGAGTTCCCGTACCTGATCGGCTATGGGCAGACCGAGTCGTCGCCGCTGATTGCCGGCGGCCCCATGGGCGACAAGACCATTGTCGTCGGATCGACCGGCAAGCCGCTGTCGGGTGTAGAAGTCACAATCCAAGATCCTGACCCCGAGACCGGCATCGGTGAAATCGTGGCGCGGGGACCGAACGTCATGCTCGGCTATTACGACGATCCTGAAGCCACGGCGGAAACGCTGACCGGGGACGGCTGGCTGGCCACCGGTGATCTCGGCATCCTCGACGATGCCGGTAATCTGCACATAAAAGGCCGCTGTAAAAACATCATTGTCCTGGCAAACGGCGAAAATGTCTATCCCGAGGCGATCGAACACAAGATCAACGCCTATCCCTGGATCGTTGAATCACTGGTGGTCGAGGATGACGGCAAACTTGCCGCGTGGGTTTATCCCGACTATGAATATATCGACGAGCTGACCGCCGGGCAGTCGCGGACCCAGCGCAGGGATTATGTAGACGGGCAGCTCACGGCACTGAAGAAGGAAGTGAACACGGAGCTGCCGCCTGCTTCGCGCCTGGCCGACGTTTTTGAACGCCGGGAGCCGTTTGTGAAGACGGCGACCCACAAGATAAAACGATATTTGTACGATAGAAATGCTAAAATAGCATGAGATGCCGATGAGTACGGTCGGTAACAAAAGCGTCCCTGCACACGGGACGGCAAACAACTACCTGAAGGGAGGGAGCATCGTATGAAAAAGTTATTATCTGTAGTTGCCCTTGCATCGATATTTGCGGCGGGGACAGCCTTTGCGTCGGGATATCGTATTCCGGAGCAGTCGCCCGATTCCACGGCCAAGGCGGGAGCCCATACGGCGTCGGCAACCGGAGCGAACTCGGCGTTTTACAACCCGGCCAATATGGCCTGGGCCGAGAATGCATGGCTCGGTGAACTGGACTTTACCTATATCCACCTGACTGCAATCGACTACGAAGATTACCGCACGCCGGCTTTCAACGGAGAATCGGAGGAGGAGAACTTCCTGCTTCCGACATTCTTCGCGGTATCGCCCGACTACAACAATTTCCGCTTTGGGCTCTCGCTTACCGCTCCATACGGATTGGCAAAGCGCTGGAACCAGCCGTTCCCGGCGCTGACTGCGAAAAAATTCGAACTGAAAGTGTTTGATCTCAACCCGGTTGTCTCCTACAAGATCAACGACATGATCTCCATTGCCGGTGGTGCGCGGGCACTCTTTGCCACAGCGACTGCCCGGGCCGGAGGCACGATTCCGACTTCGGGTGTTACCACGTCGCTCGATCTCGAAGGCGACTGGAGTGTCGACTGGGGCTATAACCTCGCCGTTGCGGTAAGACCGTGCAAAGGAGCAAATATCTCGGCGACCTACCGGTCGAACGTCGATCTCGGACTTTCCGGTGATGCGACCGCTTCAACCACGTTTCCCGCGCCATTGACTTTCGATACCACGGGTGATGTCGATCTGCCCGCCCCGGCCGTCTTCACGCTGGCGGCAGCGTATACCTGGGATGCTATGACCGTGGAAATCGGGTGGGACCGGACATTCTGGTCTGAATACGAAGACCTCAATTTCGAATTCGCCGACCCGATGGCGGAGGCGATTTTTGGCACGCCCAGCCCCAAAGACTGGGATGATACCGATGCCTTCCGCATCAGCGCTTCGTACGATTTCAACGATAAGTTCACCGGTATGGTCGGCTTTGCGATCGACTCTAACCCGGTACCGGAAGAGCATCTGGGCTTCGAGCTGCCCGATTCGGATGCCTGGCTCTACGCGATTGGTTTCACGTACAAAGTCAACGAGAAAACCGATTTTACGCTCGGTATGCTCTACGACTACAAAGAAGAGCGTGAAGTCACGAACGACCTGATCATGGGTGAATTCACCAATGCGGCTGCAATTCTCGTGTCGGCCGGGGTGAGCTACCAGTTCTAAGCACCCGATCGAGTTAAAACAGAAAAACCCCGGAGCGAAATTCGATCCGGGGTTTTTTTGTATTCCATATGCGTTGAGATCTTCGGGCACTCCCCTCTATTTTCCGATCTTTTTCATGAATCTTGCAGACATAAAACAACGTGGCAAAATCGGGGCTGATTGGCTTTGGCTGCATCACGGAGGCCCGCCGTATCAGTGGAACGGTTGGCAATGTAGAAGCTTTTGACGGTTGCCGTGGAACTGAGACGGCGAAAAGGCCGCAGGGAAGCAGCCAAAGTCAACCAGCCCCGATTCCTTTCCCTGAACCTGAAAAATCAAAACAGGTAAATAAATCAATACCCGTCAGGGGCGGGTAGCCACAGGGGGCTGCAGGCGAGGAAAAACCGTCTTTCCAGTTACCAGATCATGTTCTAGTCAATCCGCATCCTGCGGCTGCATTTCCCAATAGGGCAGTCCGTCATGCACCATTTTTTTCAGGCGCGGCCGCTGCTGTGCCGGTTTGCCTGTATGCAGCAGCTCGGTAAGATCAGCAATGACCTCGGGATTGAAAAGGTGATACAGGTGCCCGGACATTCTCCAGGTCGCGATCCGCGATATATCGATGCTTTCCACCCCGTCAAAGACCTGAAGATTTTCCCCGGCCTGGCCAAGACGCGGATAGCCATGCACTTCCTGCGACAGGCGCAAGGCCTTGTCATTATCGGATACGTACACCGTGATGCGCCTGACCACACCGCGTAGCTGTGCGAGCTCCTGTGCGAATACGCCGGCATCGATATCGGGGGCAATGAGTATCAGCTCGTTGATGATCTGTCCCGCCCGTTTTCTATACGACAGGCGAACCAGCGCATTGACAACGCCCCTGGCTCCGAGGCTGTGCGCGACGACGTCGACTTTTTCACGCCCGGTCAGGGTTTCCAGCTTTTCGAAAAATCCGGCGATATGGGCCACGCTCCAGGTCAAATCCGCTTCGTCCCACGTGTATTTCAGCATATTTCCGTCGGCGGGCCAACTGAACAGGAGCAGCCGATCCTTCAGGCCGAGGGCCCTCTGAAACAGCGCGGTACGACGGCAGCTTTTTTCAAAATCGATGTTGTAACCGTGGACATAGAGCACGTGATTGCCGTTTCCCTGCCGGGAAAATGACTTGATGCCGTCGTACAGGCTGGGCAGTGATTTTTCTCTGATGTCGACCAGGGCGATTTTCTCGTCCGGAATATAGAAATTGAATGAACTGGAAATGTCGCTGACTCCCCAGATCGGCGAGAATGATACGGTGGCGCTGCCGGCCGTCAGTTCCCCGCGGCTGCCGTCGAAATAATCGGCCGGTTCAGTACTTCCCGTGCGATTTCTCTGGGTAATAAAGGTAACGTCGATTGTCTCGGCCGGGAGTTGGACCGTGGTTTTTATCTGGGAATCAGACATGCTTTCCTGGGCGAGGCAGAGGTTTGCGCAGCAGAGAAGGCTGGCCAGCGCGAAACATGAAGCTTTGCCAATCGTCAGACGCTTCAAAATCACGCCAGCAGCAGGTTGTTAGCGAATTTGATAATCGGGAAAATCACCGTGCCCAGCACGCCGGTGAAGGCCAGGATAAGCACGACGACGAAACCATAGCGTTCAAATGATGCATAGGTCCGGGCCATGTCTTCCGGCAGCAGACCGGTGAGAATCCGTCCCCCGTCCAGCGGGGGGATTGGCAGAAAGTTGAAAATGCAGAGCACGAGATTGATCCAGACCGATGCGACCAGCATGTTGTAGAGCGGCACGAGAATCATCTGGAGCGCGGTGGTATACAGGGGGGCGGGGACGACAACGAGCAGCGTTTTGAGCAGGATCGCACTTGCCACCGCGAGCAGCAGGTTGGTTACCGGGCCGGCGAGGGCGACCCAGAGCATGTCTTTACGCGGGTTCCTGAAGTAGTTCGGGTTGACCGGCACCGGCTTGGCCCATCCGAACTTGATGAAAAAGAACGCAATCGTACCGATTAGGTCGAGGTGGCTGATCGGGTTCAGGGTCAGCCTGCCGGCGTTGTAGGCGGTCGGGTCGCCAAGCCGATAGGCGATGTAGCCGTGCGCGTATTCATGCAGCGTCAATGCCAGCAGCAGCGGCGGGGCCATGATGATGAGCTGAGTAATCGGGTCCATATGCCTGTATAATATTTATTTCGTTGCTTTACGTGTAATCATCGGCAGGCCGATCGCAATGATATTTCGCGGGCGGATATCGGAGCTGCGGCGCGGCTAGCGGAACGGAAATTTCTGTCTGACCAGCGCGACTTCTTCCTCGCGGGTGGCGACCTTATCGTCGAGCCGCGCCAGCAGCAGCGTTTCCAGGATCGATTTGAAGATGGGACCCGGGCGGTAGCCGAGCTCCTTGAGATCGTCGCCGTTGAGCAGGGACTGTTCGGCGCGCATCGAGGTGACAAACAGCGATACCGACCGCTTTACTTCTGTTTTCCGGGCAATCGCCATGATGTAGAGGAGCCCCTCGATATGTAAATCACGCAGGGCCGTGTATATTTCGCTGTTTTTCGGGTTTTTCCAGCGGGTCAGGAAGTGAGCGGTTTTGTCGGCAAGCGTTTTTTCGTCGATCAGGAACGTTTTCGTTTTCGGGGCGAGCTGAAATCGATTACAGAAATTAGTCAGTACGGTAACCGGTGATCGACCCAGGATGGTCAGCAGGTAAACGATCCAGGTTTCGAATTCGTCTTCCAGATACAGCAGTTTGAACCAGGAAATCGCTTTTTCGGCCTGGTGCAGGAAGTGATCGAAACGCCGGTCGATGTGGTGATGGGGCTTCAGGTGCGGCCATAAAAACGGGAACAGCCCGAACTCGGCGAGGCGGTGGACGGCCTGGATGGCCTGGTCTTCATTGAGCAATATCTTGAGTTCGGTGAAAAAGCGGGGATCGTCGGCTTTGCCGAACAGGTTCATCTTGACCGCATTTTTAATCAGGCGGTCCGTGTGTTTGACGATCGTGAACTTCATGCGCGTTTCAAATCTAATGGCACGGAAAATGCGCGTGGGGTCGTCAACGAAGCTCAGGTTGTGGAGCACTTTGATGGCCTGCTGCTTCAGGTCGTTCTGACTGTTGAAGAAATCGATCAGCGTACCGAAATGTTCGGCGTTGAGCTGAATGGCCATCGCGTTGATGGAAAAATCGCGCCGGTACAGGTCGAGCTTGATCGAAGAGAGCTCCACGGTCGGCAGCGCCGCGGGATACTCGTAATATTCGAGCCGGGCGGTCGCTACGTCGAGCTTGAAGCCGCTGTTCAAAACCAGGGTCGCGGTGCCGAATCGTTCATGAACCCTGAGCCTGCCCTCCAGTTTATCGACCAGGGTCCGGGCAAAGGCGATGCCGTCTCCTTCGATGACGATATCGAGATCGATGTTGTTCTTCTTGAGCAGCAGGTCCCTCACGAACCCGCCGACCACGAAGGCATTGCAGTTGAGTTCATCGCCGACCTCCCCGATCGAGCGGAGCAGCACGATGATCTCTTTTGACAGCGTCGACGTCATCAGCGGCGCCAGGTTGCGGCTGCGCTCCAGTGACGGGTATTCCGATTCGTGCAGCAGGTTCTTCGGCAGATTGGCGGGGTCGTTGACGAGCCGGTTCAGCAGGTCGGTCCTGGTGATAATTCCCCTGAGCTCGCGATCGTGAACGATGGGGATCAGCCGCTGCCGATGTTCGATAATCAGTTCCTGGATGTCGGCCAGGGTGGCGTTGAGCGACAGCACTTCCACATCGGATGCCATATAGTCCTGGACCGGCTGATCGCCGAGATCGTGCCGGCTTGCCCGTTCGACCATCTGCCGGGAAATGATACCGAGGATAAACTCGTCACTGCTGTTCGGGGTCGGGCCCTGTTTTGGGACCACCACCATCGCGTTGATATTGTATTTGGTCATCGCCGCTTTTGCTTCATTCAGCGTCGCATCCGCGGGGGTCGTAATTGCCGGTGACGTCATCATTTCCCGGGCGATGGCCTGCGGGCGGATATGGCGGTGCAGGCTTCTGACCAGCTGCTCATGGGCCTCGATTCCGCTCATGTTGGTCATCGTCGCCGAGGCCGCGGTGGCGTGGCCGCCGCCGCCGAAATCCCGGGCGATCGCACCGACGTTCACATCGGGAATCCTGCTCCGGGCAATCAGGTAGGTGCGGCTTCCCATCGACACGATCGTGAACAGCACGTCGAGATTTTCCATGGTCAGCAACCGCTTGACGATCAGCGAGAAATCATCGACGTAATGGGGCAGCGACAGGGTTGCGATGACGACGGGAATATCCTGGATGATGATGCGGTTCGCATTCTTGACCAGCTCGTTCAGATACCCGACCTGCACGGACGTCAGGTCGTGGCTGACGAACTGGGAAATGATGTTGAGCTTCGCCCCTTTCTCGAGCAGCCAGGCCGCGGCCCGCAAGTCGTCCGGCGTGGTGGTGAGATGCGTCAGCGAACCGGTGTCTTCATAGATGCCGAGGCTGAATATGGTGGCTTCCTCTTCACTGATGTCGATCTTTTTTTCCTGCAGGATTTCGGTGAACAGCGTAGCCGTCGATCCGACATCCCTGATGACTTCTACGTCGCCGGTAAGATCACCTTCATTTTGCGGGTGATGGTCATAGATATGGATCGACAATCCGGGGTTTTTCAGGCAGGCGGCCAACGGGCCGAGCCGTGCGGACGAACGCGTATCGACGACGACCAGCGACGTGATGCTGGGAATGTGGATCTGTTTGATTTTGAGGAAATCGTACTTGTAGAGCAGGGTCTGCGAGATGAAGTCGCGCAGGGTTTTTTCCTGCGATCCCGGAAATACCAGCAAACCGTCCGGATACAGCTTCAATGCGGCGATCATCGAGGCCATGCCGTCGAAATCGGCATTGATATGTGTGGTTATGATGCGCATGAGGCGTTAACGGTTCCGGCACCGGGTTTGATGATAATTTCTATGTAATTATCGGTGTGGCAACCTTGAAAAATTCGGATTTGCGTGCAAAATCAAGGCGCGCATTGATATTTTCCCGCAGGCATAGAGCTGATATGTAGAGGGAAAAATATAGGTGTGCAACGCAGCGTTTGGACGAAAAGACAATTTTGCAAGGTCGCCGTAACTATAGCGGTTGCCCGGGCTAATTGCAACGGCTGTCAGCCGCGCGGGTGAAAAGAGCGGTGGATCGACTTGAGCCGCTCCTGGTCAATATGCGTGTATATCTGCGTGGTGGAAATATCGGCATGGCCGAGCATGATCTGCACGGCGCGCAGGTCGGCGCCGTTGGCGAGCAGGTGGGTTGCGAAGGAATGCCGGATCATATGGGGGGAAATCGTCTTGGTGATGCCGGCGGCGGCAGCCGTTTCCCCGATGATCTGCCAGAACCTGGCGCGGGTCATTGGTTTGCCGCGCCCGGTTACAAACAGATACGACGACTTCCTCTCTTTGAGGATATGCGGCCGGTTCTCGTTGATATAGGCGTCAACGGCAGCCCGGGCCTGTTCTCCGAACGGCACAAGGCGCTCCTTGTCGCCCTTGCCGATAACCTTCAGGAAGCCCGATTCCAGGTTGCAGCCGGCAAGCGGCAGCATGACCAGTTCCGATACGCGCAGGCCGGTGGCATACAGCAGCAGCAGCATCGTGTGATTGCGCACGGTGAGCGGGGCTTTCGCGGCCGGTTCCCGGAGCAGCTGGCTGACCTCTTCCGTGCTCAGCGCCTTGGGCAGGATGCGGCCGCTTTTCGGCAGCTCGACGGTGGCAAAGGGATTCGCCGCGATATGGCCCTGCAGCGTCAGAAACGAAAAAAAGGAGTTGAGCGCCGATACGCGCCGGGCGTTGCTCCGGTTCGATATGGACCGGCTGCGGCAGGCGATCAGGAACCGGTGAATGAGCGGCAGGTCGATGTCGGCAAAGTCGGAAACGCCGCAGGCGGAGATGAACTGCAGGAAATGGAGGATGTCGCTTTCGTATGCCGCCGCGGTGTTGTCGGCTAATCTTCTCTCGGCGAGAAGATGACTGAGAAAAATGTCCAGCAGGGCGCTGAAGCGGTCGGGGATGGTTGGTTTACGTATGGGTCTTGGCGTGTTGAGAAGAAGATGAAAATCCCGCCCGCCGGCGTCCGGCAGGCGGGAAACAAGCATGCAAACGGATTACATCGCTCTTCTCATCCGGTTGAACTTCCTGAGCTTCCGCCGGGCTTCCGCCTGCTTGCGGCGTTTCTTTACGCTCGGCTTCTCGTAGTATTCGCGCCGCTTCAGTTCTCTTTTGATTCCGTCTATCTGAAGCTTTTTCTTCAATTGTCGGATGGCAAACTCAAGATCGCCTCGAACTTCTACTTCTATCATGTGTGTCTCCGTTTACGCGTTGTTCGCATTTCGCAGTTCGTACTGCCGTAGTTCATACCTGTATGAAAAAACCGGCAGGGTCGACTTTTCTGACGACAATCTCTCTATATAAAACGACAGGAGGCATCTGTCAATCATTTTTGTCCCGTGCGTTCGCTGGAACCTGGGCTTACGGCGGCAGGATTTTTCCCGGTTCGACGATGCCGCTCTGGTTGTCGGTATCGATCTCGACGATCGCATCGAATTTGGCCATGGCCATCACGATGCCGCCCCCCCACCGGGACGATCCCGCCGGTCATTCCGGTTCCGGCGCCCCGCGGTGTCACTGGAATCCGGTGCGCGGTGGCGATCTTCATGACGGCACTGCCCTGGGCGGCGGTCTGCGGGAAGATCACGGCATCAGGCAGATGCGCCTTGCCCATGCCGTCATAGCTGCAGCAGTGGAGATCCTCGGGCCGGGTGGTGAGGTTTTCTGCACCGATGATCCCGGCTATTTGCAACATTACTTGAGAAGCTATTGCAGTCATATGGTTTTCGATTTAGGGTACAGGTGCAGGGGGTATTCATACGTTTCGTCGCAACCTTACCTTACAATCGAAACTGCTGCAAATTTTCGCGGCAGGGGAAAAACAAAAATCCTGCAGGGGACAGTCATGGGAGTAAATGATAAGCTGTGCATCGCGCTGCTGGCCGGCGGTAAATCGGGGGAACGGGAAGTTTCGCTCAGCGGTGCCGCCATTTTCGAGGAAGCACTTGATCCGCAGAAATTTACCATCAGGAAATACGACCCGGCTTACGACCTGGCAAAACTGGCTGCCGAGTGCGCCGAGATAGATTTTGCCTTTATCCTGCTGCACGGCCTGTTCGGAGAGGACGGTTCGGTCCAGGGAATGCTCGACCTGCTCGATATTCCGTACCAGGGATCCGGTATCCTCGGCAGTGCGGTGGCGATGGACAAGAATCTCGCCAAAATGCTGTACCAGCTGGAAGGGATGCCGGTAGCGGACTGGGAGATCGTTAGCGAAACCGACATGGACTCCTGCCGGCACCTGGTTGAGCGTATGGGGCTGCCGCTGGTGATCAAGCCGGTGCGCGACGGCTCCAGCCTCGGCCTGACCATCGCCCGCACGCTGGAACAGGTGCATGAAGGCATCGAGCACGCGCTGAAAAACGATCACCGCGTCATGGTCGAGCAGTATATCGACGGCCGCGAGATCACCGTGTCGGTGCTCGGCAACGATAACCCGGAGGCGATGCCGGTGATCGAGATCGTGCCCGGAGACGAATACGAGTTTTTTGACTACAACGCCAAATACCTGCCCGGCGCCTCGAAGGAGATCTGCCCGGCCGAGATCGATGATGAACAGACCCGGCTGGCCCAGGAATACGGGGTCAAGGCGCATAAAATACTGCAGCTGAAAGGGTATTCCCGGACCGATATGATCATTGCAGGGGACGGCACGATGTACCTGCTCGAAACCAACACGATTCCGGGAATGACCAGGACGAGCCTGCTGCCGCAGTCAGCGGCGGCGCACGGGCTGGAGTATGCGGAGCTGCTCGAGAGATTGATTGAGCTTGGGATCGAGGCGAAAGGGAAGTGAGTTGCCGCCTTATACCTTCACCCGTTCGGGGTTGGTGAACACATTCAGCCGGTCCACCCGCGCATACCCTATCAGCGTTATCCCCGCCCGTTCGGCTATCGCGATGCCCAGCGACGACGGCGCCGTTCGTGATATCACGATCGGGATGCGCATCCGGGCGCACTTCAGCACCATATCCGAGGTCAGGCGGCCGGTGGTGTAGACGGCGCAGCGCGGGGCGGCCTTGCCGAGCAGGATGGCGCCCATGATCTTATCGACGGCATTGTGCCTGCCGACATCCTCGTAATGGAGCAGCCCGGACTCTTCGGACCACAGTGAGCACCCGTGGATGCAGTGCGTCATCGTCCCCAAGGGCGACGCCTGGTAAGCCTGGAGGAGAAACGCTTTGATCTGGGCCAGCGACACCCCGTACTCGAGCGGCTCTTCGAAAAGCCCGTCGAGCATATCGCGGGGAATTTTGCCGGTGCCGCCGCACCCGGAGGTGATGATCACGTCTTTTGGTTCGGTGTTTTCCACGTCGGCATACACCGAAATCCTGCCTTCCGGACAGACGATGACCTCTCTGACATCGCGGGGATGATCGATATACCCCTGGCCGAACAGAAAACCGACCCCGAATTCCTCCAGCCCGACCGGCAGGACCATGGACGAACCGATGTCGTCCTCGTTGAGCATAATCGTATACGGGGTCTCGATGGCGATGTGCTCTTCTTTGCGGGCGTGTCCGTCCGGCGTGATGATAGTTGAGTTATAGATGAGGCTGGCGCTGGTCGTCATGGCAGCTTCCTTTCCCGGAAAAACAGGTTATTGGTAATATCGGTACCGGGTATTTGTAGCAGGTTTGACATAATCTACCACCAAAAATCGGCACCCCGGTATTTCAGCGCGTGCTGGCGATGCTTTAATGCATGACAGCGGGAAAGATCGAGGATATATTCGGAACACCCCATAATCAATCAGAAATTATATCGAGGATGAACCCATGACGGCGATCATTTCGTTTATCGGCTGGCATGATTCCGGCAAAACAACCCTGGCGGCGTCCGTGGTCGCCCATCTCAAATCCATGGGGCTCCGCGTCGCCGTTGTCAAGTCGAGCGCTACGCCTGATATCGCTTTCGATACCCCCGATACCGACACGTCCACGCATCGCGAAGCCGGCGCGGATGAGGTGATGCTGGTCGCTCCCGATCAGATGGTGCTGCAGGCAGCCCCGAAAAAATTGTCGCTGACCGCGTTGGCGCACCGCTATTTTCCCGATGCCGATATCGTTATCGGGGAGGGGTTCAAGCAGGAGCGCCAGATCGCCAAAATCGAAGTGATTGCAGATCCGGAGCAGAAACTCAGGAAGGACGTAACCGGCGTCATTGCCGTCGCCACCGATTTGGATATCAGTGCCGATTATGTATTTCGCCGCAGTGAGGCTGCTGAAATCGCCGAATTTATCAGGAAACGGTTCGTCGACAGCACGAGCCGACGGCCCGACATGACCGCGCTGCTCGTTGACGGCAGAAAGGTGGTGCTGAAAAAATTCATCCAGGAATCACTGGCCGGGGTGGTCGCCGGCTATGTGGGAACCCTGAAGATCAGCACCGACATCAAAGAGATCGACCTCAGAATCAAATTCAGGGATTAGTGCCTGCGCGGGCGCTTACAGCCTGCTTTCAAAATAGGGCTTGAGCACGTCCGGGATCGCCACGGAGCCGTCTTCCTGCTGATAGTTCTCGAGCACCGCCACCAGTGTTCTGCCGACCGCCAGGCCCGACCCGTTCAGCGTATGCACGAGTTTCGATTTTTTCTCCCCTTCCGGGCGATAGCGGATGGAACCGCGGCGGGCCTGGAAGTCGAGGAAATTCGAACACGAAGATATTTCCCGATAGGTGTTCTGTCCCGGCAGCCACACCTCGATATCGTAGGTTTTCGTCGCCGAGAACCCGAGATCCCCTGAGCACAGCGTTACTACCCGGTAATGGATGCCCAGCAGCTGCAGGACCTCCTCGGCGTCGGCGAGCAGCGACTCGAGCTCGGCAAACGACGTCTCCGGGGTGGTGAATTTAACCAGTTCCACTTTCTGGAACTGATGCATCCTGATCAGGCCGCGGGTGTCCCGGCCGTACGAGCCCGCTTCCGAACGAAAACAGGGGGTGAAGGAGGTGTACTTGAGCGGCAGTTCTTTCTCCTCCAGCGTTTCGTCCCGGTGCAGGTTGGTCACCGGAACTTCCGCCGTGGGGATCAGGTAGAGGTCGCGGTCCTTGATTTTGAACAGGTCTTCCTCGAATTTGGGCAGCTGGCCGGTTGCGGTCATCGTCGGCGTGTTGACCAGAAACGGCGGCAGGATCTCGGTGTATCCGTGCTTTTCAGTCTGGAGATCGAGCATGAAGCTGGTCAGGGCCCGCTCGAGCCGGGCGGCAAAACCCGAAAGCACGGCAAAACGGGAGCCGGACAACTTGGCGGCCCGCTCAAAATCGAGATATCCCTGTTCGACGCCGATGTCCCAGTGCGCTCTCGGGGCGAACGAAAATTGCGGTTTTGCGCCCCACTGTCTCACCTCGATGTTGTCGGTATCGTCCTGCCCCTCTGGAACAGAGTCATCGCAGAGGTTCGGGACGGACATCACGATATCGTTTAACTCCTCGTGAATCCCGGCCAGCTCGTCGTCGAGCTCCTTGATCCTGATTCCGACCTGTTTCATTTCGTCGATGAGCGGCGCCGCGCCGGCCTCGTCCTTGTTCTTCTTGAAAACGGCAACTTCCCGGGAAACGGTGTTGCGGCGGTTTTTCAGGGACTCGACTTCGCCGAGAATCTCGAGCCGTCTTTTATCCACGTCCATGAAGCGGTCGAGCAGGTTGACGGCCATGCCCCGCTTGGCGGTTTTAGTTTTTACCAGATCGATATTTTCACGTATGAAGCGCAGTTCCAGCATGATTTTTTTTCCTGAAATGATTGGGATGTATTCATCGTAGAGGGTCACCGCCCTGTTTAGCACGGCTTCGGGGCGAGCGCAACATCTATCAAATTGCTTTTCAGGCACGCATCTGATATTTTTCCAGACTGCCGTCCGGATGCCGGGCGCGAAACACTCATCGGGAAACCAGATTCATATGCCGCTAATCGAAGCAAAACCAGGCTTACTCGTTTTTATCAATGAACTGCGCAAATCCATACGGGCGCTGTTTCTCACGATCATCGTCGCCACCGCCGTCATCTTTTTCCTGGCTCCGCGGCTGCTCGAGGTCGTGCAGGCGCATCTTGCCGAAAAGCTGTACTTCTTCTCGGTATCCGGCCCGTTCCTGGCCCATGTGAAGCTCGCCCTGTTCGGGGCCCTGTACGCGCTGATGCCGTGGGTCGTGACGATCATGCTGCGGGCAATCGGCAAGCCGTTCCACGTAACGAGAAGCCAGCTGATCCTGTTCAGCTTTTTCACCTGCGTGCTGTTTTACTGCGGTACCGTGTTCTGCTATTTCATCACGCTGCCGTTCGGTATCAATTTTCTGCTTGGATTCGGTTCAGAAGAGTTGAGGCCGGTTATCTCCATCGGCCGTTTCGTCAATTTCGTAACCATCTTCATTCTTGCTTTCGGGCTCATTTTCGAGCTGCCGATCCTGATGGTGTTCACCGCCAAAATCGGCCTGGTTACGCGTTCGTTTTTCACCCGGAACCGCAAATACGCACTGCTGTTGATCGCCATTACCGCGGCTCTGCTGACCCCGACGCCCGATATCGTCAACATGCTGTTGATGGGAGGGCCGCTGTATATCCTCTACGAGGCGGGCATCATCATCCTGATGGTCATGCGGATTCCTTGATCTCAGCCGAATTCTATAACGGTGCAGCCGTGGCGCCTGAGCAGGGCTGCGGCGACGCCGAGTCTGGTGATGCCGCAGGACGGGCTGCGGGCCTTCAAAAATGCGGTGCTGACCGCCTGCTGCTGTGCGATGGCGAGTACCTGCCGGGCGCCTTCGATAAATGCGGCGGTGACATCGGTCCCATCTGTGCAGCAGACCCGCGCGTTCCCGTCGAGCACGTCGTCGCCGTCACCGCCGATAATATCTGCCGGAGGACGCGGCGTGGCCAGGCCGCCCAGCTGTTCGGGGCAGACCGGAATCCAGCGACAGCGCTGCAGTTCTTCGGTGCACGGGGGATAACCGATTATCCTGCCGTCATACCTGGTTTTGAGCCCGGCAAGGCAGGCGCTTACGAGAATCAGTTCTTTTTCGGGCATGATGGGTAATTGATAAAGGGTTTACCGTAGGAGTGTTGTAAACTATAATTCTCTCTGAGACAACCGAGTCAATATCTTTGCCATATGAGCGCTTTACCGTGGCCAGAAAAAAACCAAAGAAAAAGCTGACGCCGCTCCAGGAAAACCGGCTCCTGAAGATTATCATCGGCCTGGTAATAGGAGCTTTCCTGTGGCTGCTGTTTGCCCCCGGCACCGGGGTTTACAGCCTGATGAAACAGCGCCGCAAAATTGTCGAACTGGAAAGCGAGACTGAAGTCCTGCTGCAGACGAACGAGCAGCTGCGCGCAGAGATCGAGCGCCTCAAGCACGACGACGCGTACCTCGAGCAGGTCGCCCGGGAAAAATACGGCCTGCTGAAAAAAAACGAACGCGTTTTCGATTTTTCGAAACCGACGAAAGAAACCGATTGAAGACCGCTCTATAAGAGACCCGACCGGGTCTGTTTCAGGTTGCTCAGGTGAATCCCGATCCACCACCGCAGCCCCCTGCCAGCGGCGGTGCGGCAGCCGTCGTCGAGCCGCCCATCTTGATGCTCGAGGCCGACATGACTTTTTTCACGTCCTTGCTCTCGCAGGACGGGCACGAGACGGAGGTCGTATCGGTGGAAGATACGATCGCTTCAAATTCTTTTTCGCATGAGTTGCAGATAAACTCGTAAATAGGCATAACGTAAACCCCTGATAAAATATTACATAATAGCAGTGTGGCGCTATCTATTAAATTATTTCCTTTAATAGAATAAGGCGGATCCGGAGAAAATAAAGGTGATTCAGCCGCGAATCGGAAAAAATTCCCGCTAGCCGACGAGCTTCTTGAAAATCCTGCAGTCCCGGCAGATGCCGATTTTTTCCTTGTATGACGTGTCCGCCGTACATTCGCAGAGGGTGCCGCACAGGAACCAGCAGAGATGGCCGCTTTGAAATTCCCAGGCCGGGCACGCTTCTTTTTGGCCGCAGTCTTTTTGCTCCCAGCAGGGGATGAGCTCGGCATTGCGTCCGCGCTGTTTGATCAGGAGAAAATAGAGCTGACGCTCGATGTGCGCCGGAATCGATCTCCAGCCCTGTTCGTAACTGTGGATGGTCTTTAAGGACATGCCCAGCAGGGCAGCCAGTTGTTTCTGGGTCTTGCCCAGCTTCTTTCTGATTTTACTGAATTCCGCTTTTTGCATGATGATGCTTCCAAGTACTGAATTATCTGATTCGCGATGATGCCTGATACCGTTGATTAGTGTATATGCCCAAATCGTATACCACAAACGGGATAATTGCGCTCTGAAAAAGTACTACATTTATGAGAAAAATGATTATCACCTGGGATATATTCTCATTCCCGGGAATTATCCGGAGCGAAGATATAAGATATTGCGCTCCTCGGGTAAGCCGCTATTATACGTCCGATACCAAACCGAAGCCAACCGTGAACGATTCGATGAACCGTGCCCGATTCCTGAAATCACTCCAGTCGCTGCTCGAGTACCAGCGTTCGTGCGGGGTCGTGCATTACCCGCAGACCGACGCGCTGAGATCGGGGCTGCAGGCCCTCGCGGATTTTGCCGTACGCCGGCCGGTGGATAAGGCGGCGCTCCCTGAACCGGGGCCCCCGCAGGAACCCGAGCCGCCGAAATCCGAGCCATCCGCGGGCATCGATCTCGAGGAACTGGCCCGGGAAATAAGCGGGTGCCGCAACTGCGATCTGCACACGTCGCGAAAATTCAGCACCCCCGGCCGGGGAGGGGCGAAGCCGCAGCTGCTGATCATCGGCGAGTGGCTCGTCCACGATCATCAACTCCAGGGCCGGGAACTGTTTGGCGCCGAACAGGACCTGATGCTCGAGAACATGATAAAAGCGCTCAGGCTTCTGCCTGAGGATGTGTTTGTCACGAACGTGATAAAATGCAGTGTAGACAGGGGTTACCACGTCCGGAAAAAGCAGTTGGCGACCTGCATGAACTACTGCCGGGAGCAGATAGCACTGGTGCGGCCGATCGTGATCTGCACGATGGGAACGGTTGCTGCACAGGTTCTGCTGAATACCGATAAATCCCTGTTCGACCTGCGCGGCACGTTTCGCCGCTATGCGCTGGCGGACGGCACCGCAATACCGGTCATGCCGACGTTTCATCCGACCTACCTGCTGAAGAATGCCGAGATGAAAAAGCCCGCCTGGCAGGATCTCCAGGAGGTCAGGAAACTGCTGGACCGGAGCCCCGGCCGTTCAGCCTAGAGCGATCAATCCTCGCTTTCCCAGTTCACGCAGAAAAAGCGTGATGGACTGCTCCGCCTCCGCCGCCGATATGCGGTGAATCTTCGCGAATTCCTCGATGAGCTCTGCGGTAGTGCGGGTTCCGTCGATCATCTGCCATACCTGGCTGCCGAGTTCGTCCAGCTGCAGTTTCCTGGTGGGCGGGGTTGAACTGGATTTTTCGAATTTCTGGAAGATGGAGAGCAGGAACGGTTTGAGCAGCAGCACGTATTCGACCTGGACCATTCCCGAATCGAGGATTTTCCAATCGACCACATTGTTTTTTACCGGGGTGCAGGCAAGCGCCTGCTCACGGGTGAGGGTCGGCTGCGGCGGTTTTTTCCTGAATAATCCCATATCCGTTTGCGATTGGTGTGGTGAATTCCGGGGGCGGCACCTGGTTGGCGGCAAGCAGGGAGCCCAGAATCCGGTCGTATTCTACAAAGTGGTTGAAGGAAGCCTGTATGAACGGCCGTTTCCTGCACGCACGTTTCCACAGCTGTTCGACAAGCGACGGTGCAGAATGATACCCCAGGGTCTGCTCATCGACAATCTCGACAGATTCCGGCGCGGCGGAACAGAACGCAGCGAAGAGGGCGGGGAGACTGCTGCGCTTCAGGTGCTCTGAAGCCGGCGCGAGCCTGCAGATCCGCAGATCGGCACGCCGGCTCCTGAAGAGCAGGTCGCTGATACCGAACGTGAAAGAACAGGTATCGAGTTCGAATCCCGCGGGGACCGCGAAGAAAAAATCCTGAATCTGCCACGGTGTAAACGCGGCGTCGTCGTGCCGGCAACACAGCGACTCGAATACCGACGCGTGAGTGGCGAACCATGCCGGGGTGGCGCGGTGCAGGGCTGCCAGAATTGTCGTGCTGCAGGCTTTGCAGACCAGCAGCAGCGATGCCGGGCTGCCCGGCTGTGCGTCGAATACAGTCGTGTCGAATTGTTCAAGCACCGCTGCGGGCAGCCGGTGATCAGCGGTTTGAGCTCGGCTGGAAGAAGCGGGAATATTGCATTGTCTGATAATCGTTTCGGTGTGCTTGCGCTGGACCCGTTCGCTCACCTTTCCGGGTTTGGCAGGAGGCTGCCAGCGGATCTCCAGAACCGGCGCCAGCCCATGCTCAAAAATCAGGTGGCGGGGGCCCTTGACGATGGTTTCCCAGGGCGTCGGTATGTCCAGGCTGAGGCGATTCCAGATTAAGCGTTTGTTCATCAGACGAATTGATCCTGCCGCGATACGGCGGGGGGATTGCCCGAGCGTGTCCTCCCCCTGACCATATCTGCGCTCAGCTTTGTTTACTTGGGAATCATGTAATCCCATTCAGCCCGAGCCCGCTCCTGGAGATTAGCTTTCTGCTCCTCGCTTTTGTTCTTCTCACAGAACTCGATAAAGCAGAGCCGTTCATCTTCCATGCGTTCCGGAAAGGACAATTTTACCTCGTTGCCGATGGTTTCATCGTCGTTGCGCAGGTTATGCTGCAGGATCATCGTGATCCGTTCGTCGTTTTTATCCCTGAAGTGCCATTTCCAGACATAAAGAACGCCGAATGCATCCCCTTTCCACTCCGTGGGCTTGCCGTACTTATCGGTGAACTTCTTCAGCAGCACGTCATAGAAGTCCTTGGTTTTATCCTCGTATTTCAGCCTGATCTTGACGATCTGCCCGGGATATGCGCAGGTTCCGTACGAAATGATACCTTTTCGAAAACCGTGCCAGTCGCTGATAACGACCTCCCGGAGGTAATTCGACGCTTCGATTTCCGGGTAGTTTGTAATATCGTCGCCGAGCGTAAAACCGCCGATCCGGGTCGGGGCGTCGACCGCGAACAGCTGGATCGGCGCCAGAAGCGCCAGCAGCGCAAGCATGGATACAAGTCGCAATTTCATGGGTTAAATGAGTGATGTCGAAATGTTGGTGTCCGGTGACAGGAAGGTGTCGAGCATGTACGAGGTCTGGTTGACCAGGCGGTTTACCCGGAGCTGGATGACGCGCTCGATCAAATCGTCCTTCTGGTCCGGGAATTTCTCCAATACTTTCTGGAAGGCATGGCGAGGGATAATCAGGACCTCGACGTCGGTTGCGGCCGTAACCGTGAAAAACCAGTCAAACTGGGCGAGCAGGGCGAGTTCTCCGAAAAAATCGTCCTGTTTCAGCGACTGGAGCTTGATCTCCTTTCCCCGGTGTTTGACGCTGACGTCCACCGCGCCGCTGATCAGGATGAACGCCCTGTCCGCCTTCTGGTTCTGCTCGATCAACTGGTCCCCGGCCCGGTATGAGCGGCGCGTGGAGAGATACGCGAACAGCTTGATCATGTCGAGATTGATTCCCCCGAGCAGTTCGGTGTGCCTGAGCAGTTCGAGGTCGCGCGAGAGCCTGCAGGGCTGACAGGCATCAGGTTTGGCTGCCGTTGATGAGTTCATACAGGGTTCCTTTTCGTGCGATAAGCTCGTCATACGCACCCGATTCGACGATCTTACCTTCGTTCATCACAAGAATATGATCATATTCAGAAATCATGTCAAGCCGGTGGAGCACCGCTATGACGGTCGTTTTTCCCTTTAATTTTGAGCTGATATAACGTTGTATCCGGGTCTGGGAGTTGTTGTCGAGGCTGGCGGTCGCTTCATCGAGAATCAGGATCGGGCTGTTTTTCAGCAGCGTACGGGCAAGGGCCAGTTTCTGCTTCTGGCCGCCGGAGAGATTGTCTCCCTTGGAGCCGACATGGAAGTCGAGGCCGATTTCGAAAATGTCATTGCCGAGGCCGTAGCGCTCGAATTGCACCCTGGCCAGCGCGCCGATCTTATCCCTGATGAACTCGTTGTCGATAATGGTGCCGAAGAGGATATTGTCGCGCAGCGTGTGAGCGTAGAGGTACTGGTTGATGCAAAACGGCGTGTAGGATTCTCTTGAACCGGCTCTCCCGCCGCTGTCGGCGAGCGGTTTGATTGCGGTTTGCAGCTCGCCGTTGCTGCAGGATTCGAGATCGATATGAGCGATGTCGGTGAGGAACGTGCGGCGGGCGTTCATGATGTCTGCTTCCAGCTGCGGCGGCATCGAGGTGATCTTGTGCGTGCCGGGCGTGAACCTGAGGCCGAGCAGCAGCAGCCGGTCGCGATCTTTGCGGCGCAGGCTGTCCAGGCGGCGCCCGCCCGAAACCCGGCGCACGATCCGCTGGTAATCCGGCAGCTGATCCGGCTTCATCGGGGATCCCTGGAACAGGAACTCATCATCACCGAACTCACCGAGCAGTGATATCGTCTCTTCGGCGATGGCGAAGCCGAACGTAACCAGTGATTCCTCCAGCTTGACGTCTCTGATAAATGCCCTGAATTCCTGGTTTTCAAGCAGTGATTTCGGCGAGTACGACGCTGTACCGTAGCTGCCGAAAATAATGTTTACCGAAAGCGGGGTGTAGTTCAGGAATTTCGTTGCATCGTAGAATTCTACCGCCTGCGCCAGCTCCTCGCGCAGTTCCTGCCGAATTACCGATCTCATCTGCAGAAAGCTCGATATCATCGGCTTGGCCCGCTTTGGCTCAATGGTCGAACGCAGCCCCCACCTGATGATGTCTTCCATCAAGCCGACCTCCCTGACGATGTCGATGACGTCGTCCTGACTCGGCAACGCGCTGCCGGCTTCGGCAAGGTGGAGGGCATTGCTCGAGTACAGCAGGTTGTCCCGGACGGTGCCGGTGAAGATGAACGGGTGCTGCGATACCGTGCCGATCGTCGCAACCGTGTCCGCTTTCGACAGGTCGTCGATGTCGCGGCCGTCTATCGTGACGGTTCCGCTGCTCTGGCGGTAGAGCCTGCTGATGATCTGGCTCAGCGTACTCTTGCCGCAGCCCGAGACCCCGACCAGGGCCAGATGTTTGCCGGCCGCAAGCGTAAACGATACATCGTCGAGCAGTGTGATCGAGTCATTGACCATATAGCTGACATTGTGTACCTCCAGGGTCCCGCGATATTGCCGCGGCTCGGCCGTCGGCGCTTCGAGCAGGAACTGCGGCTCATGGTCGAACAGTTTCATGATCTGCCGGTACCTGACCTGTGAATCCTGGTATGACTGGTAGTAGAGGATAACCTCTTTCCACGGGTCATAGACTTTTTCATAGGCGGATAAAAACGCGACCAGCGCCCCGATCGTGAACTGGCCGTTGATGGCCAGGTACCCGCCGACGAGGAACAGCAGGAAGGGGCCGAGGCTCTGGAACAGGTTGTTGCTGAACTTGATCCCGTATTTAAAGATGGAGAGCCTCGCGATGATATCGTAGAGGCGGTAGATCAGGCGCTCCAGCTTGGTCTGCTCGAGCAGAAACGAACCGTTTCCCTGGACCTCGTGTATGCCTGCCGTCGATTCGTTTACGAGGCTGGCCATCTCCCGTATGACCATGACCCGCTTCCGGTTGTAGTGGTTGTACCGTTGCTGCAGCAGCGGGATGACGGCGAGCTCGAGCGGGTAGATGATCATGCTGAGCAGGCCGAGCAGCGGGTGGAGATAAATCATGAAGCCGAGAAAGACCGCAAAGGTCAGGACCGACGTAATCGGTACGGCCAGCGCCCCGCCCAAAAACGTGGCGATGGCGTTCAGCTCGGAGGTCATTGCCGACGTGATCGTGCCGGTCTGGGTGCGGTGGAAAAAGGTCAGCGGCAGCTGCAGGATGTGCTGATACAGCTCGCGCCTCATCACGATCAGAATCTTCTGGCCGATGATTGCCTCCAGCGTGTTGGAGACGTATTTCAGCAGCCCGGCGATGAGCACCGCCCCGAGATAGAGCGCGCAGTACAGGTAGAGTTTATCGATCAGGCGCAGGTTGATCGCGATGTTGATGATTTTGCGCTGCATCTCCAGCGGGTAGACCCGAAAGAACAGGCTGATCACGATGATCGTCAGCAGCAGGACCTGCAGCCCGCGGTAATGTTTCTTGACCCAGTAAAAAAGCGGTCGCCTGGTCAAGCGCATCGGACCGCCTGGTCAAATTGCTGAAGAGAAAAAACTGGACACATGGGAGCTATAATAAACAGCGGTAACGGTTCTGTCAGTAGGCCATGTAACTGAGGGACTTCATGATCAGCGCAAAACCCATGGCGAACATACCGGTGAGCCCCATGCCGCAGGAGAATCCCGCCAGCAGGACCGGGGCGTACTGGCGCCACATGGTGCCGTATTTTTTCAGGAAGAAATACCTGCCCAGCAGGGCCCCCGCCACTTCGAGGATCAGGCCGTGGGGGGTTGACTGACCGAGCCCCCTGACCACGCCGTAGATGAGCAGCACCGGCAGTCCGAAGATGGAGAGGATGAAATAGGCGACGAGGCCGAGCCCCAGCCCGGATACGACCGTGACCCCGTTCAGCGCCTGGTAAAAGGCCGAATTGCCCTCCAGCGTCGAGGTCTGCATCAGGAGGGTGTTCAGGGCCTGGAGGTGCCAGAGTTCCTGCGCGTACGGGTAGCTGGCCGACGGTATCGGTGCCAGCCGCCAGATAAACTGGGAGAAGATGAGCGAGGCGATCATCACCACCGGAAAAACCACGATTTCGGCCTTGATGATCACCCTGATCGAGGTTCCGGTCAACTCGATCTGGCGAAACTGGACGGTCGCTTCGCCGTAGTTGTGGATCGGGATCGGTGCGTACCAGATCTCGATACCCTGGTAGCCGAAAAAGCGGGCGCCGGCGATGAAGCTTGCCTCGCGGACAAGTGGCAGGCTGACGAACTGGCCGGCGATACCCTCCATACGGGCGGTGATATAGGAGATGATCGGGGTGTAGATGAAACCGTAGGCGAGGAAGAAAATCCACGGAAACGTCGGGACCAGCCACACGCACAGGCCGACGTAGGCAAGCGTTGAAAAGACATAGATCGCGATCGATATCCAGAAGTTGAAGTCGCCCCTGCCTTTGGGGGGATCGAACAGGTCCTTCCAGCTGCCCCTGCCCGCGGATGAATCCCTGAACGACCTGAATACCGACCAGATACCGATAACGCCGATGGCCAGGCCGAGCCCGATGCCGAAGCTCATGTAGAAATCGAAATTGTTGGCGAACACCGTTTCGACGGTGGCCATGCCCGGGTGCCAGCGGTGCAGGATGCCCTGGGCGTAGAGGATCGGGTTCAGCACAATGGTGATGATCAGGCCGATCAGGCCGCCGATAACCGCCCAGAACGGCAGCACCATGCCCACGAAGACAAGCCCGAGGTCGAGCTGCAGGCCGGTTGCCACCGCCGGCAGCACCCCTTCGGTGTGGCTCGTCAGCTCGATCCACGGAATCGGGATCAGCCGTATCGACTCGGTAAAGATCAGGCCGGACACGACCGGCAGCAGTACGTAGACGGCGCCGAACACGAGCCCGATAACACCGCCGATGGCAAACACCCGCCACTTCCAGCCGGATTTCTTGTCTTCGGTTGATTCGGCCAGGGCCATCGTGCCCAGTGCGCCGACCGGGGCCATCGGAAACGGCAGCTTCTCGACATCGGAGGTGATCCGGTACAACGCGTAGCCGAGGCCGAAATGGTCGATGCGCTGGATGATCTGGGAGCCCACCAGCAGCAGGATCGGTATCATCCAGTCGCGGTGGAAGAAGGTCCGTTCGATGATCGACATCGACTCGGGGCCCGGGGCGACCCAGGACGGGATGTATTCGGTCAGGCCGAGCATGCGGGCGGCATCGGACTGGACCAGGTACTGGTTCCACAGCAGACCCGAAAACGGGGACGCCAGGGCCGCGCCGGCCATGTAGTAGAGCAGGAAGATTTCCTGCTGTTTCAGTTCGGTATGGGCGCGCTTGGCGATTTCGGCAAACAGGATGATCGTCACCCAGCGGGCGGCGGGACCGATGCCCTGGCCGATGACGAGCTGCAGGTACATCGAGCCGGGCATCATCAGAAAACCGATGAACACGGCGCCGATCACCGTCTTCCAGTCGAATCCCTCTTCGAAGTGATCCGGCGGCGGCAGAAGATCCCGATATTCTTTCAGTTCCTTGTCGTCGTACATTAGCTCAACCTGGCGTTCACGAGTTGAGACGGTCTGCTGGCCAGGGAGACTTGGGGGAGGCTGTATGCTGCAATATGCCTCTCCCAAAAGCGTCGCGGGATAGCAGGCCGTATCGGCTCGCCCGCAGGGTGGAAACCCTGCTTTTGCGTTGTTGATTTTAATGGTTTTTTCTGTCTGTTGTTTTCCATGAACGTCAGGTTAATCCGGTAAAACCATGTAACTCGAGAACGTGAACTGGCCGACGATCGCCCATATTCCCCCCATCAGCAGGTCGCCGATGACCAGGCCGATGAAGAGAAACTGCATTTTCCGAAACAGCGTAACCCCGCCGTATTTCATGCACAGCGCGTTGCACATCCAGCCGATGAAAAAGCTTACCCACAGGATCCGCATCGCCGAGGAGTAGGCGGTCAAGTAGCCGATCGGGTGGATCGGCCACCAGTAGAAGCGCTGGTAGCAGAAGACGAGCCCGAGCATCACAAACGCGCCGATAAGCGCGAACGTATAGACCGAATCT
>Ga0180436_10000798_pt1 | contig 31715 bp, 28 predicted proteins | sample SS_ome_2_FD_132434 | JGI IMG/M metagenome (GOLD analysis project Ga0180436, IMG submission 132434) | Hypersaline lake sediment archaeal communities from the Salton Sea, California, USA - SS_3_S_2 metaG | ecosystem: Environmental > Aquatic > Non-marine Saline and Alkaline > Hypersaline >... | reverse complement strand
CGAATCGGCCTGGTGGGTGTTTGAGGGGTTGCCGTCGGCGCCGTACAGAGTCTGGATCGCATGGGGTCACGTTGACTTTTTCCCAGTGGGGACAGCCGTTCCCTACAGGGTCTACACCGATGGATCTATTGTGGATTTCGCATACGTCGACGGGATTCTGGCCGGCGAGCAGATCGTGGACCAGACAGTTCCGCCGGCCGATGAGTTCGTCGACGGCGTATGGTGGCGGAACCTGGGCGCCTATATGGCCGAGGGGAGATTGGCAGTGGAGATTCAGGGGCCCCAGGGCGTTCCTGACGGGGAACTGCAATTCGCCCTTGCAGATGCGGTTCGCATTGAAGAAGTGCCGGCTGAATACCATCACACCGTACGCCAGGTCACTCAACCGGGATGGTCCGCGACCTCTCCGGCCGACGGGCTGTATGACGTTGTGATAGAACCGGGCCAATGCCGTCTCGACGTCGATTTCGGCAGTCATGATATTGTCGCCCCGGTTGTTACCGTGGACGCCTTGACGACTCCGGACAACACGCCGACATTATCCGGCACGGTCGACGACCCCGACGCCGGCGTGCAGATCAGCGTCGATGGAAATACGTATCCCGGCGTCAACAACGGCGACGGCTCCTGGACGCTGTCCGGCGATGTTGTTGATCCTCCGCTTGCGACGGGCGTCTACGATGTGACGGCGACCGCCGCCGACCTTTCCGGCAACGCCGCTGCAGACACTACGACGGCGGAATTGACTGTGTATCATTCGGTGCAGATTGTCGGCCGCCATGTCTTCTACAATAACTCGCCGCTTGACGGGCGCAACGGCTCGGCAAGTTCGGAAGATGACAACGCCATAGATCCAGCCAAGTCCGCTTTGGCGCCCGGACAGATCGCATCGCCGGCGAACTACTCCAACTTCGCGGGCGGGATCAACGGAATCATGGTCGACCTGGCCGGTATGGACGCGGAATACACGCCCGTTCCGGGCGATTTCGGCGTCAGGGTCTACGATGAGCAACTCGGCGTCTGGGCTTCGGGCCCGGCGCCGGGCGTCAGTTTGCGTTCGGGTGCGGGCTTAGACGGCTCCGATCGCGTGACGCTGATCTGGCCGGATGGGGCGATTGTAAATGCATGGATCGAGATCACCGTCAAGTCCGACGCCGGCGGCGGGGGGCTTGGCCTGGTCGACGATGACGTGTTCTACTTCGGAAATTCCGTAGGCGACTGTGACGGCGATGGGGCGGTCGGCGACAGCGATCTCGATTTGCTCATTGGCGAGTTCGGCATGCGCGGCGACTGGTTGGCGAGCGATCTGGATGCCGACGGCAAGGTCGGTTTGAAGGACTTCGCGATCATGCGGAGCCGATTCGGCGAATCGGTTTCAGCTCCGACGTTCCCGGCGCCGGCGCCGATTGCTGCGCAGCTTTCAGCTATCAGCTCTCAGCTACTAGCTTACGGCAACGCCAACGACAATGTCGACGGCGGCTGCAATCCGGCGCCTGGACTCGGACTGGTCACTTCAGTGAACCAGTCGCCGTTAGGCGCCCCGTCGACCAATCCGGCGGGCGAGTTCGCAAAGCTGTCGGTTGACGAGATCGCCTTACCGCAGGAAACGAATCAACCCGCATCCGGCGCGACGGTTGAGCGCGAACTGGTCGGCGTGTTGTCGGGTGACGATTCTTCCGCGGACCTGCTGGACGATCCCCTGGTCGATCTGCTCGCCGAAGCGGCGCTGGCCGGGCCGCTATAGAGATATCGCGACATACCGAGAGTCTCGCCGACGCGGTGTCGAATTCCCAATCGCTCCATACTCGCAGCCGCCTCGGCCCCGGCGCCGGCCCCGCGCGCTGCGCCGGATTCTTCCCTTGCTCAAACCGGTCATCCGCGGCATCATATTTATTACATTTTCCTGAACCCTTTTTTCATCGCGGCGCAACTTAATGTTGGAGCCGCAGGAACCGGTTGTCGCGGGAGGCTGGCTGGACTTGGATCGCGAAACGCTGAAAATGCTTATAACTGAACACCAGACATCCATCTACAGGTACTTGCGCTATCTTGGCGCCGACGCGGCGGCGGCCGAAGATCTCACGCAAGATGCTTTCCTTGCTGCATTTAAGAGCGAATCGTCCCCGGACACCCGCAATCCGTCGCTCCGGGCGGCCTGGCTGAGGGGAATATCGCGGAATCTCATGCTGGCGCGTTTTCGCAAGGAGCGCAGCAGCCCGGTCCGGATCGACAGCGACTATCTCAGCCGGGCCGAGGATGTCTGGTCGGCCCAGTTCTCCGGCGACCCAAACGGTTCGGACTACCGCGACGCGCTTCGCCATTGCCTCGCTGGCCTGCCCGACAGCGAACGGCGGCTGCTCGACCTGCGATACTCCAGCGGCAAGAGTCGCCTCGAAATGGCCGCCATGCGCAAGATGACCCCCGACGGGATCAAGACGCTGCTGAGGCGCATTCGGAGCCGGCTGGCCGAGTGCGTCCGCAGGCGACTGAGCGCGGGAGGCGCATCATGAGCGCCGACCCGTTCAGACACAGCCTGGTGCACGTGTTCCTCGAAGAGGAGCTGGGCGGCAATGAGCCGCCGGATCTTTCCCGGTCGATACTCTCCAGGGCGTTTGGCGGCCCTGATACCGCCGCCGGGACGCTCCGCGGAGTCGGGGTCCGACCCGGACGCGGAGTTAGGCTTCGACGGCTTGCGCCGGCTGCAGCGGCCGCCGCGGCGTTGATCGCCGTCGGCGTGTGGCTGCTGACGGCGTCGGGCGGATATCCCGCCCCGTCAATCTCCGGCGACTATCAGTTGACCTCAGGCGATACGCTTGAGCGGGGGGCCGGGATACGCACCGAAGAAGGTTCGGCACTGCTGCATCTCGGCGGATACTGCCGCATAGAGATCGCACCGTGGACCACCCTCGGCCTAGGCGGCGGCGACTACGGCGAAGAACTGCGTTTGGAGACCGGAATCGTCACCTGCGGCGTTGACTCGAAAGTCGGGCGATTCGCCGTGCTGACCGAGTTGGGCTCAGCCCGCGTCAGCGGCACGAAGTTCACCGTCTCCGTGGGCGATTTCGGCGGTTTGAGGCGAATGCGGGTGAAGGTTATTGAAGGGGCTGTAGAAGTCAGCGACGGTTCGGTCGGCGGCGTCCTCCGGGCCGGTCGGGAGCGGACTATCTTTGGCGATGAAGTCAGGCAGCCCGACACTGCTCCGGATACCAAGCCGGATGAAAAGACCTCCGGCGAGATTGAGCCGGTGGCGCCGTCGGCCGGTTCGGAGTTCTCATCGTCGTCAGATGAGGGATTTGACGAACTTGGACTCAAGATCCGGGCCGTCGAAGATCGCATCGCGGAGATAGAGCCCGAAATACGGAGACTCCGAGAGGAGAATCGCATGATGCTCAAGGAGCTTGAAGATCGGCGGGATTTCCCGGAAGGCGACGAACTCGAACAGTTGGAAAGAGAAATCGAAGAACTCGAAAATCTCGAATAAGGAGAAGCACTATGAAATACGCAACCGCTATGCTGCTGTCGGCCCTGTTGGCGGCAATGATCCCCGCCGGAGTGCTGAGGGGCGAAGACGGACCTCGGCGAGAACGCGAAGGCGAACGGGAGAAGGAAGTTGACGGCCATCGACGCCGGGAAGGCGAGGGTGAGCGCCGGCGGGAGGGCGAACGAAAACGCGATGGCGAGGGCGAAGGAAGACGTGAAGTCGACGGTCATCGACGCCGCGAAGGCGAAGGTGAGCGTCGTCGGGAGGGTCAAGGCGAACGAAGGCCGGAAGGCCAAGGCGAGCACCGCCGCCCGCGTGAAGGTGAAGCGCGTAGCGAGACGGCGCAGCTCCGCAGGGTCCTCGATAACATCATGATGCGTCTGGGCAGAATGGAAAGAGAACTGGCTGAACTTCGCCGCGTAAACGCTGATCTGAGGAGGCGACTTGGCCGCCCGGACGGACGGGACGGAGAAGGCGAACGCCGCCGCGAAGGCCAGGGTGATCGCCGTAGAGAGGGCGAAGGTGAGCGTCGCCGGGAGGGAGACCGCAAGCGGGACGGTGAAGGCGAACGTAAGAAGGAAGTTGACGGCCATCGTCGGCGGGAAGGCGAGGGTGAGCGTCGCGAGCGTGCTGCGGCCGGTTTGCCCGCGAACATTAAAGGATTCCAGGGAGTTCTTGAGGGCGTGATCGTCAGGAAGTCCGAGCGCGGCTTTGTCTTGAAAGTAACGAAGGTTGTCAAGACCTGGCCGCAGAACAGGGCTCCAAATGCCCGTACGGTCGCAGGCAGGGAAGTTCAGGTGCTGATTGCCGCCGACCGCGCGGTGTCCGAAAGATGGATGGCGCTGACCAAGGAGCACTTCAAGGTGCTCGGGACTGTCAAGGCCGGAGATCGCGCGGTCGTTGAAGCGTTCCACTTCGGCGGCGGGCATCTGACGGTTGTCGAGCAGTTTCGAAAACTATCCTGACGTCGCGCTGTCTGCTTGGCGGTGATGAAGGTCGGTCAGCCGAGTATCGCCGTAAGTCCGCGCGCCAGGGGTCCTATGCCTTCGGCGACGGTCTCCTTTTCGAGCGTTCCGTAGGCCACTCGCAGGCGGCGGCCGTCTTCTATGCCGAAAGTGTCGCCCGGTATGACCGCGACTTTGTGCTCGCGGATCAATCGTCGGATCAAGTCCATCGCGTCGATCTCGGCGTTTACTCGCAGCAGGACGTAGAACGCTCCGTCGTACACGAAGTGCTCGTACGCCTCGTCGTGGATGTGGTAAACGCCGGTGCGGCGGCAGACGGTGCTTACCGCTCGCAGGGACTCAGGCGAGTAGACCGCTCCGGTCGGATTGTCGGGAGAAATGGTGACGACCGCTCTGGTGCGGTCTGTAATCGCCGCTGCAATCGCATCGGGCCGCAACTGGTGGTTCTCGTCGGTTGTGACGCACACTCCGCGGACCGAGGCTATATTGATCGCCATTTCTCGGTTGAAGCAGTAAGGCGTGTTGAGGATCACCTCGTCGCCTGGGACGACGCCGTTTTCCGCCTCCAGCTTATGCGCGATCGCCCGGCGCAGTTGCGGAATACCCCCAGACGAGTTTGTACTTGTGATTGTCCGGGTCGTGCAGGAACGTCTCGATCTGCTCGATCGCTTCGGGCGGGGGGCCGTAGCGAACAACGCACTGGCCCAGCGGTATCGCGCCCGTATTTGCTCGGTTCGTTGGCGGCGGTGCGTGTGATTTTTACCCTTGTCAGAATTGGGGTTGGGGGTATAATTGATTTACCTGAGTTCTGCTCTTAGGCGGAGTCGCTGCCGACGCACGGAGGCTTGGGCGGCTCTTTTTGCTCGATTACTGTTCCGATCGTCGCCCCACGCGTAGGAAACGGCGTTCGATCGGCTTGTTTGTCCTTGCAGGACCGTCGGAGGAGAAGGCCAGTATGAATTCACGCACCAAACGCTTTTTTGCGGCGCTGTTATTGTCGATTATCGCGGTGGTCGCAGTCACCGGTTCATCGGTCGATGCGGCCAATACTGTGGTGAGGTTCGAGACTGATATGGGCGATATTCACGTGCGCATGCTAGATGCCGAAGCGCAGGTCACCGTGGATAATTTCCTGCGGTATATTGCTGACGGGAGCTATGAGTACTCCATATTCCATCGGCTGCATTTTTCCACTGACCCCGATCCCGCGTCGCCAACCTATGGGGAGCCCAACCTTGAGGTGCTTCAGGGCGGCGGCTTCACTTACTACCCTGATTATGGTCCGTATTTCCTTCCCACATATGAAGGCATCGCCGACAACTACGGGCGTCCCCATATTCGGGGCACGATTTCCATGGCCAAGAGTTCTGCTCCCAACAGCACCACCAGACAGTTCTTCTTCAACCTTAATGATGTCAATGTCGACGTACTGGACCCTCCCGACAACAACGGCGGGTTCATGGTTTTCGGATACGTCATCGGCGACGGCATGAACGTGGTGGATATGTTGTCGGGTGTCGCTCCGAATCCTGTTGGAGAAGTCAGCATCCAAAACTTCAGTATCTTCGCCGATGACCCTAACGATTACTGGCCCCAGGGGAATCCCTACTGGAATCATCTTTCTGAGACGCCGGTGATTGACACCCCAAACGGATTGTCACTCGAGTGGATCTACTCAATCTCCGTTGTCGGCGTCGACGGCGACGCCGATTTCGACGGGGACTGCGACGACGACGATTATGCCGTATTCGTCGCCAGCTTCGGCGAGCAGGGAATTGGTCTGGCCGCTGATTTTGACGGCGACTACGACGTTGACCTCGCCGACTTCGCGGTGTTTCGCGAAAGCTACTCGGGCGCGGCGTCGAGCCCGTTTCCCGAACCGGGGCTCCCCGTTCCCGAACCGACGGGCATCTGCCTCCTGGGCCTCGGGTCCCTGGCGATGCTCCGAAGACGCCGCAGAGCTTCGTGAAGCCGCGGGGCGCGTTCAGGGAGCTCCTGTTGGAAATGACGCTGTTTATGTGCTACGATGACCGCGTAACGACAGCAAGGAGTCTCCTATGACCAAAGACGCATCCGACGCCGACAAGTCCGCCTCCAGCCATTGCGAGAACCTCTCAGGCCGGCGCAGATTCATGGGAACAGTCGCGGCCGGCGCGGGGCTGGCCGGTTTCTCGGTCGCCGCTAGCGCCGAGGAGAAGCAACTCGCCGGCAAGCTCACCGCCGACGGCAAAGCCAAAGCCGGGAAGGTCGACGCCGTCAGCTCCGCGTCCAAGAAGTTCAACTGGACTACGCTCAAGCAGCGCAAGGGCAAATCTCCCGGCGGGATCATCGGCGATGTGCCGCTGAGCCGGATAATCATGGGCGGCAACCTCATCGGCGGCTGGGCTCACGCGCGCGACCTGATCTACGTCTCGAAGCTCGTCAAGGCCTATCACACGCGGATGAAGATATTCGAGACGTTCCGGCTCGGCGAGGCCTGCGGAGTCAACGCGATCATCATCAATCCGGTGATGTTCAAGACGATGCGGGACTACTGGAAAAACGGCGGCGGGAAGATGCAGTTCATCTCCGACTGCGGCGCCGGGGAACTGATGACGACGATCAGGAAATCGATCGACGCGGGAGCCTGCTCGTGCTACATCCAGGGCGGCATCGCCGACAACATGGTCCGCGGCGGGCAGTTCGACCGGATCGCTCAGGCGGTTGAACTAATCCGAAAAGCGGGAATGCCCGCGGGCATTGGCGGCCATAAGCTCGAGACGATCAAGGGCTGCGTAGAAAAGGGGATCAAGCCGGACTATTGGATGAAGACGCTGCACAACGTCAACTACTGGTCGGCCAAGCCCGAGAAGCAGCACGACAACATCTGGTGTGAGAAGCCCAAAGAGACTGTCGCCTATATGGAGAAACTCCCACAGCCGTGGATAGCGTTCAAGACGCTGGCCGCGGGGGCGATCCACCCGAAAGTCGGATTCAAATACGCCTTCGAAAACGGAGCCGACTTCATCTGCGTCGGCATGTACGACTTCCAGGTCGTCGAAGACGTCAACCTCGTAGTCGAGATCTTCAAAGACAAGAAGAAACCCAAACGCACCAGACCCTGGTACGGTTAGTTTCTACAGGCTCCAGCCTTTGCGGTAGGGCGGATTGATGAACTTGTCGGCTTCGGGGCAGTTGGTGAAGCTCATCTTCTTCGGGTCCCATAGCAGCTTGCGCTTGGCTCGCAGTGCGACGTTGCCCAGCATCACCACTTCGGTCAGATGGGCCGCGTGATTCGCGAAGTCCGCCCCCGCGGGCTTGCCGCCTTTGCAGGCTATGAGCCACTCCTTGACGTGCCCGGGCGAGCGGGGCAGCTTCCTGGGCGGCCGACCGTATTCGCGGCGGCGCTTTTCGGGTATCAGCGTGTAGCCGAAGATGCAGCCCTTGTCGCCGACGTACAGGTTCCCGTCGCCGCCGGTCATTCGTCGGTTCGGGTCGAATTCCTCGGGGCGAGGCGGCATCATCCCGCCGTCGTACCAGTTCATCTTGATTTCGGGCCTGTCGCCCTCGGCGGCGAACTTGTAGCGGATTATCGAGGAAACCGGCGCGGTCTCGTCGGCGATCTCCGGCGGATGCTGATCGTTGGACGAACAGGCCTCGATCGACGTCGGATGCCCGAGCTTGAGAGTCTTGAATATCGCCGACAACTGGTGGCAGCCAATGTCGCCGAGCACTCCGGTTCCGAAGTCCCACCAGCCTCGCCACGAAAACGGGAGGTAGCACCGATGGTAAGGGCGCTGTCGGGCCGGTCCCAGCCACAGGTCCCAGTCAAGCTCCTTGGGGACCGCCGGGGTATCCTTGGGTCTCGCCACGCCGCGCTGCGATATCCGCCTGTTGCGGTTCGACCAGGCGTGGATTTCGCGGACGTTTCCGATCGCGCCGTCCCAGATCGTCTCGGCCAGCAGCCTGGCGCCTTCGCCGGCCTGACCCTGGTTGCCCATTTGCGTGGCGACTTTGGCCTCGCCGGCGGCCTCTCCGATCATGCGGGCCTCGTATACCGAATGGGTCAGCGGCTTCTGGCAGAACACGTGTTTTCCGAGCTTGATCGCCGCGATCGTGATTACCGCGTGGGTGTGGTCGGGCGTGGCGATCATCACAGCGTCGATGTCCTTTTGCTTCTCGAGCATCCTGCGGTAGTCGACCCATGTTTTCGCTTTGGGGAACTGCTTGTTCGACCTGGCGATCTGGCGTGAGTCGACGTCGCACATGGCGACGATATTCTCGCTCGGCACGCTGCGGATATCGCCCCAGCCCTTGCCGCCGACGCCGATGCCGGCGATGTTCAGCTTATCGCTGGGCGGTTTCCTGTCCGGCCCGCCGAGAACGTGCGGCGCGACGATTGTGACGGTTGCCGCCGCCGCTGCGGCGCCGCTCATGAACTCACGGCGGTTGATTTGCGAGTCAGCTTTCATGTGTCGGTCTCCTTATTCAATTGTCCGGCGCCCGGGTCAGTCGAGCGACGGGTGGAAGAACAGTTTGAGGCTCTTCTTTTCGGTCTCGCCCAGCGGCGTGATCAGCGATACGCCGAAGAACACAACGCCCGCGACTATGAACGACACCAGGAATCCGTTCAGGTTGAACAGGAAATCCTGCGGCGTTAGGACCATGGACTTGACGCCTTTTCCGCTTGCGATCCCGTAGATCAGGAACCCGAGGTTCATGCCGACCCCGACGAGTGTCGCCGATACGGCTCCGAACCGAGTGGCCCGCTTCCAGTAGTATGCGCCCCACAACGGGAAGACGGTGACGGCCATTATTCCGAATGCTATGATCGCAAGTTCGGCGATCGGCATGGCCGGGTTCCACGCCAGTGCGATGCAGATCGCCATTATCCCGCCGATGCAGATCCTGCCCAGCATGACCAGTTGCCTGGCCGTGGCGTCCGGCTTGACGAGTTTGTACAGATCGTTTGCGATGTTGGATGCGTTGCCGAACACTACGCCGATGACAGTCGTCGTAGCGGCGGTGAACGCTCCGGCGACCGCCAGGGCCGCGCCCCAGGGCGGAAGAGTTGCCTCGGCGGTGCGGGAGTATATCTCGTCGGCGTTGGTCAGCGCCGGTTCGAACAGCTTTCCGGCGATTCCGATCATGGTGGTCATCGAGATAACCACTACGCAAATCGCGCCGAACACGAAGATCATGACCTTGAAGCCCTTGGCCGAACTGCTCGAATAGGCGTGCATGTACGGCTGGGGGAAGCATACCGAGCCCAGGCACATCGCCGCGGAGAACCCGAATATCATCGGATAGCTCCACAGCGTGGCTCCCGACGGGGTCTTGACGCCGAGCTGGAACGTCTCGGGATGCCTCCTGGCGACCTCATTCATCGTGTCGACGAATCCGCCGTGCTTGTCCATGACCGCGTAAAACAGGATGAAGACCATCACGGTGAAGAACACGCCCTGGACGGTGTTGACCCATGCGGCGCCCTTCATTCCGCCGAGTATCAGGTAAAGTGCGATGAACGCCGGTGCGAAGAACAGACCCGTCTGGTAGGATATCTCAAAGTCGCTCATAGTATTGATCATGATCCCTATCCCGCGAACCTGTGCGACGAGATACGGGATCGAAGCGACCAGCACGATCACCGGGATAATCGTTCGCATGGTTGTCCCGTAGCGCTGCCCGAACGGGGCGCCCATTGACATCCAACCCTGAGATCGCCCGATCAGGAATGTCTTGCGGTGCATGAAGTACCACAGGAACCCCAGCGGGATAAGGTTGACCGTCAACACGAACAGCGACCCGAAGCCCAGGCGGTATCCCATGCCCGACATACCCAGCATCGCGAACGCGCTGAGGAACGAGGCCAGCAGGCTGAAGATCAGGACGAAGTACCCCAGCGAGGAGCCGGCTACGAAGTAGTCGTCGGCGCTTTTGGACTTGCCCTTGCGGAACGCCGCGTAGCTGACCAGGGCCGAGGCCAGGCAGATGCCGGTAATGATGGCGATCTTGATGTTGAACATTACTCGCCCTCCCCGTCATCGGAGCCGACCGCTTCCAGGTCGCTGATGATCTGTTTCATCTGCTCATCGTTGACCGCCATTCCGCTGAAGAACAGGAAGATCCACTCCAGCACGAAAAGCGCCGCGGCGCAGATGTACGCTCCGACGGCCCAGGCCGGAATCGCCAGGGCTCGCCCGGTGATGTGTCCGTAGGCCCACGGGCACCAGCACAGGCTTGTGAGGATGACGAAACCGGCGATAAACGCCCGTTTGCCCCGGACGCCTCTTTTGCGATCCATACGACGACTCCTTGCGTTGCGGCCGCTCGGGCCGATATTGCGAGGCGGCATTCTAAGGGCGCCGCCGCTCTGCAGTCAATTGCGGCTCTTGGTCTTGAGGGATTCCAGGAGCTCCTTGAGCGATTCCCTCGCCTCGTCGACCGACGGGGTGTCCGCGTACATTCGGATGAAGCTGCGCAGGCGGTAATACCTGGCTCTATCGGACGTCAACTCTCCGATTCCGGCTAGAATCTCCGCTGCGATGCTGTTTCGGCGCAGGCGGGCCTCTTGGGCTATCGGCAGCGGGGCCCAGCGCGATGCGAATCGCTTGAGATTCATCGCTCGTTCGGCGTCCTTGCCCTTGTCGGCGATCTCCAGCAGCGGTTTGACTTTCTCGCTGAATCTGTCTCCGGCCGGCTCACAGATGTCGTACCCGGCCCATCGCTTCATGAAGCCGGTGTAGAGCGTGGCGTTTGGCCTGAGTTTCAGCGTTCTTTCCAGGTCGGCCTGGGCGAATGCGCCGACTTGCGATTTCGCCTTGTCGGCCGCCGGGGTCCCGGCCCATCTCCGCTCGAACGCCTTGAGTTTCAGCATTGTCGGCTTCTTACCCTCACCGGTCAGAGCGGCCAGCTCCGCATCCGCCTTATCGGCCAGTGCTTTGCGGGCTGCGTCAGCGACGGGGTAGTCGGACCACTGTTCGATAAACTTCTTCAGCGATTCGGCTCCGTGCGACTTCCCGGCCTGGAGTTTTTTCAACAGCGCTTGACCGTGGCCGTCGATTTGCTTGTCAACCGGTTCGAGACCCTTGCAGCCTTTCCACGATTCGGCGAACTTCTGCAACTCGCTCAGCGACGCCGCCGGCGTTCGTTCGGCCAGTTGGCCGGCGAGTTTCGCTCCGATCTTCTCGAGCCTTTCGACCGCTTCGATGTAGAAGGCGTATTGCGGCATGCCTTCGTAGACCATTTCGCTCAGCCGTCTGCAACCGGACCAGGCCTTGTCGTACTTTCGGGCTTTCTCGTCGCTCTTGATCGCTTCGATCGTTGCGGCGATGACTTTCGTTCCGCTGAGTTGGGCTCCGGTCATCTTCAGTGCGCGGTTCTTCAGCGACAGGATCAGCGCGGTTGTCGCGCTTGCCGACAGCCGCGGGTCGAACGAGTAGTCCTGCGGATTGTTGTCGCGGTTGGGCTGGTAGTAGAACGTCCCGTCAGGGCAGTGGGCCAGCGACAGGGACCAGCGGTTATGGTCCATCAGCTTTCGCAGGCTCGGCGGGTCCACCGCGGCGCCCAGAGCGGTCCAGGCCATGCCCAGAAGCGGCGAGCCGTGCGTGTCGGGGAACGTTTTGGGATAGTCGCCGATGCACTTGGCGGCCCGTTTGGCGTAATCGAAGTACTCCTTTCCGCCGGTGGGGCTCAGGTAGTGGGCCAGGGCCGCCGCTCCGGTCCGGCCCATGTCGGCGTAGCGGGAGTTGCCCGCTCCGCCGTCCTTGTACCAGACGTATCCGAAGCTGTTTGTCCCCTTTACGACAAATGCGTGGGCGGCGGCGAATCGCTTGGCGTCGACGTTGAGTCTGCATCGCTGCATGAGCGACCAGGCCATCTTGCACTGCATGGTGATCACGCAGATCGGGCCGTAGCCGTTGCCCTCACCGACGACGATCCAAGGCCGGTGGCCCCAGCCGCCGTTGGGAGCCTGGGCCTTGAACAGCCACTCGTTGATTTCCTGCAGTTCCGACGGAACCCATTTCTCGCCGGTCATCAGGTAGTATTCGCTCAAAGTTGCGCCGTACAGGCCGCACCTCCAGCAGGACAGACCGCCGGCGCTTATCACCGTGTTGGTCGATCGCGCCATCTCCTGGACGGCCCTCTTGACCGCCGGCATGTACTCCCTGCGCCCGGCGCCCATCAGCGCCAGTGTGGCGAAGGCGTTGATGTGGGGCCGGCCGCTCCACATGCCGTTGTCGCGCTGTCTGCTTACGAGGTAAGCGCACAACTCCTGAAAAACCAGATCGCTCTTGGGGCAGTTGTACGGATACGTCTTTGAGTACTGTCCGTATTTGGTCGGGAGTTTCAGGTCGACTCGCTTGCTCTGTCCGTCCCGGACGATCTCTATCGCGAGCCTGCCCTTGAGGATCTTGCCCTGGCTGGCCTCCAGGGCGTTTCCGAACTCCATCATCGGGCCTTCGTACCCGAACTTGCCCACGCCGTACCCGAATTTGTGTGCGGTGGTGAACCGTTTCCCGTTTGCGCCGATGATCTTGTCGCCGAGGGCAAGTCGACCGGCGGCGGGGGTGTCCTTGAACACGTACGTAACTTCCAGGACCTTCGGCTGATCGTCAGGGATCTTGGCGCGTGCGCCGGTGATTCCCAGATTGATGAACCATCCGGGAACGTGTGCGTCGGGTCCGGTCTTAGTGGTCTTCCTCCACGTGGCCCCGTCGCCGCTTATCAAAGCCGACGCCGGCGTGCAGACCGCACACGCCGCCAGCAGGATCAACAGACCGTAAACGGATATTGCGGATCGTCTCATCGCAGCTTCTCCCTAACAATCCAGCGTGTTTGTCCGAGTGTCATATGCTGTCAATCCGGATTACGAACCGTAACGAAAAGGTATACCATCGGATGATCGCTGATCCCATTCAATCTCTCAATCATCCCGGTAATGCGGAGTCCGCGTGTCAGCCACTTGTTGAACCCTGGCGTCAATCCTCGGCAGACGTATCCGGCCGTTTCCGGCGAAACATCGGGTATGGTGATCCTGATGGCCTGCGGATTGTGGGTATTGTCCGGTTCGAGTTCGAATAGGGCGGTCATCCCGCTGTTGAGTTTCTCGTATGGGACAGCTTCGCGATAGTGCCGGTATCCCGCCACCGGGAGCAGGAATTCAAACGGCGGTTTCGCTTCGTTGAAGGGATGGATGATATAGAAGTCGTCACCCGGCAGCTTGGCCCCGGCGTATCCAAGGAGTGCGAAATCCGAAACTTCCGTTCCGGGCGGGATTCGGATCGCCTCCATGAACTTGTCGAAATCGGATCGTTGGCGGGGAGGCAGGCGCCGCATGAACGCCGCCAGCACGCTCGAGTAGTCCTTGTCGCCGGGGAAACCGGGGTACTCTCCTCCGAAGCCCTCGGCCCGGGCCGCTGCGAAGTCCTCCGTGTTGCGAAGGTATTTCAGGTCGGCGTCGTTACCGTTGCGAAGCAGTTCGGCCACGATACGGCGACCCCGATCCAGTTCGGTCGGGCTCCGCCACGACAGCAGCAGTTTCGTCGGTTCAATTATGTGTTCTATGCGATTCACGGTTCTTTCAGGGCGTCTCTCAGAAGGGCGGTTCGTTCCATTACCATCTTTAGTGTAAACTCGATGCGGTTCTCGGTCAAACCCGACTCCGAAGCCCGCGGGATTGCCGCCAAGGGCTCGATTCGATTTCGAATATCATCTTCCGTAAATTGAAGCTTCGACACGATCAACTCCTTCGTCTCGGGATACTCCCGAACGAATCTCCTCATAAAATCGAAGAAGTTGATATCCTCTTGGTTTTCAAGGCTCCATCTCATGTGGTGTCTGGCCTTCTTGGGATGGGTCAGATATCGTCTGAGATAAGTCTTGTCATCGAACTTCGCAAAGTTCCTCTCGAGTTCTCCCCAAGACAATGCAGTTCCATTGTCGAATGCGGGAGATAAACCAACTTCCAGCCCAATGGAATGATCTGTTAACTGTTCCAAGTGTGGGAAGATAAAGCCCCAGTTCGCCGGGTGGCGGTCTACGTTTCCTATGACTGTGTCGAATGTCAGGACGACGGCCCAATGCTTCAGAACGCCTTGGCGGAATTCACTATCTTCGTTTCCCATGGGCGGTATAGGATTTAGAACCATCAACAGATTGTGTTGCTTGCCTGTCTTGTAGTCGAAGTCCGGCATCAACAGGTTTAGGAAAAGGGCGCCCTCGACGTACCTGGCATCCTCCGGATAGAACCATTCGATCAACGCCCCATAGATTGCCTGGCCGGGGTGCTCCTTGTTGCTCACGCCAACGTACGCCGGAGGGACGGGCACGCCCATTACCTGTCCGATCCTGTAGGCGATTATCTCCATCCAGAACTGCCACGGCGCCCAACTCCGGGACTGTTTGAACAAATATCGCCAGTTGGGGCGGAGCGGTGAGTCGCCTGCGTCGTCCGGCGAGAAGTAAACCGCCTTGTCCCGCGTTCCTTCCGGGTAGTATCCGTTCTCGTAGGCTGACTCATCCGGACGCCAGTGGTCGATGCAGATGATCTCGTTGAAGTCTTCGGGCAATATGGATGTCCTTGGCCTACTTGCAGTTTGTCTGGTCTATGGCGTCTACTTTCCTGACCGCCTGCTTGAGGAAGTCGGCGAAGCCTTCGAGGCCTTCGGTGTGCTTGGTGTTCATCCAGGCGTCGACCATTGCGTTGGCCTTCCAGGCTCCGATGAACATCGCGCCCATCGTCAGTACGTTCGAGTCGTTGATCGCGCGGGACATCTGCGCGGCGTACACCGATTCGACGCAACTGGCGGTTACGCCCTTGAACTTGTTGGCGACGATCGACATGCCCATTCCCGTGCCGCAGAACAGCACGCCGCGCTGGGCCTTGCCTTCCTGGATGACCTTGCAGGCCGCGGCGCCGGCGTCGTAGTACGCCACTTCCTTGCCCTTGGCGGCGCCCACGTCGATGACCTTGTGGCCGGCTTCGGTAAGGTGCTTGACTACGGAGTCCTTCAGGTCGATGGCGAACGGGTCTGCTGCTACTACTATATTCATGGCTTTTTCCTTCTTGGGAGTTTTTTCGGATGATATCTCTGCTGCTTCGAGCGACGAAGACGAAGCTATCGTCGCGGCCGCCAATGTCGCCGAGGCGGCCTGTAGAAACTGACGTCTGTCCATAATCTGCTCCTTGGGAGTAATACGAAGTCTAACCAACGGTCCCCAATCATCCCTTTTCAGGGCGTTTGGTTCAAGAAGCGTTTTTTGGGCGGAATACGCTGGTCGGATCGGCGTATCGTTCGTTTTAAGTGCGGAGGGCTCTGTTCTGTCTTCAGGCACTATTCCCCGGGATCGCTTCTGCTTGGCTCTTCGATCTGCGCAGAACAGGCTGCTCACCGGCGGCTGCTGTCAGTCACCCGCCTTCGGCGGGCTCGATGACTCAAGACAAAGCTTACTGGACCGGTCGTGCGTTGGGGATTTTCGCCGCTTTCTTGACCGCCTCGACTACGGACATGTGCGTGGCGTTGTCCATCATCTCGGGCAGCAGTTCGTTTTCCGGCACGATGCCGGCCAGCGTTTCGGCCGCGGCCATCAGCATCTCCATGGTGAACTTTTCGGCTCCGGACTCCATCGCTCCGCGAAACAGGCCCGGATACGCGATGGCGTTGTTCATCATTCGTCCGTCGGCGTAGACGGCGGCCCCGGCGGCAAGCGCGTCGCCCTTTGATATCTCGGACACCGGATTGGCCAGCGGGAAAACGATCGGATCCGGCGCCATGGAGCGGACCATGTCCCGGGTCACGATGTCCGGCTGGCTCACGCCGATGAACAGTTCGCGTCCCTTCATCGCGTCGGCCAGCGAGCCCGAGACGTTCTCCTTGTTGGTTCGTTCGACCAGGGCCTCCTTCTCCGGATTCATCCGTTCGGTTCGTCCGCGGTGGAGGATGCCGACCGAGTCGACGAGGACCACGTCGGGAACGCCTGCCGCGATCAGGAGGTCGGCGATAGCCGTGCCGGCGGCTCCGGCTCCGCTGATGGCGGCGGTCATGTCCTCGATTCTCTTGCCGGTCTTCTTCAGCGCGCTGCACAGGCCCGCCAGTACGATCGTCGCAGTTCCGTGCTGATCGTCGTGCAGGACCGGGATCGGCAGGCGCCTGTCCAGTTCGCGCGTGATCTTGAAGCATTCGGGCGCCTTTACGTCTTCGACCTGGATCGCGCCATAACCGCAGGCTATCTTCTCCATCACGCGGATGAATTCGTCCGGGTCGCGGGTGTCTATCAGCACCGGCTCGGCCGACACGTTGGCGAACTCGGCGAAGATCGCGGCTTTTCCCTCCATGACCGGCAGACCGGCAAGGCATCCGATGTCGCCGAGGCCCAGGATCGCCGTGCCGTTGGTGACGATGGCGATCTTGTTCCCGACGCCGGTGTATTCGCGGGCCAGTTCGGGTTTCGCTTCGATCGCGCGGCATACGCGGGCGACTCCCGGCGTGTAGACTATTCTCAGATCGGTGTTGGACATGATCGGCACGCGCGACTTGACCACTGTCGATCCGCCGCGGTGAAGCTCCATGGCCATGTCGACCACTTCGAGGACCTCGACGCCCGGCAGCGCCTTGACGGCGGTTTCCGCCGCCACTATCTGCGCGTCGCCGGTGGTGAACACCTGCAGATCGTACACGACGCAGTCGCGGCGTTCTTCGACCAGTGCGATCAGGCCGCATCTGGCGTCGGCGGACTTCACCGCGCCCATAACGGCGGCCATGGAATCTTCGCCGTCAGCCAGTGCGACACGCACGCCGAAGACGATATTACGTTGGAACCTGTCCTGCATAGCTTGTTGAGACAACATCTCGATGACCTTTCTATTGGCGGTGGTCCGAGCTTCTGAGCCCGGTGGAGCCGAGCATTATACTTCAACGACCGGCAATTGGGAATTGGCAATTGGTGGAGGCAACGGCAACGTCAACAGTGGCGGCTGCCGTCTTAAGTTACTCTTGGTCCGTGATTTGGGAGATCAGGCGTCCGGCGTAGGCCGATACGTGCCTGCATATGCCGGATTTTATTCTCGCTTCGCGGATCTGCGGCAGGGCGGATTCGGCGATCGGGCTATGGCGGTCCAGGACATTCAGCGCCCGCAGGCGGATGAACGGCGTGGTGTGCTTGAGTGCTTCGATCAGTACGGGCGCGGCTTTCTTCGACTCGCCGATGTTGCATAACGCTTCGGCCGCGGCGATTCGTACATTCGGGGCCTTGTCGCCCAGTGCGGCGATCAGTGCGTCCGCGGCGACCGAGGCGTCGGCCTTCAGGGCGACCAGTCCGATTGCGCCCCAGTATCGCACCGCCGATTCGCCGTTCTTCAGGAGTTGGGTCAGTTTCGCAGCGTTCCCGGCGTTCGGATCATTGGCCAGGTCCGCCGCGGTCAGCAGGGCGGCTACCGGGTTCTTCCCGGCGTCCATCCGTATTTCCCACGGCGTACTGCCTGCGGCGCGCGTGTGCAGTTCGTATTCCGGGAGCAGTCCGAGATCGCCGGTGCGCTTCATCCAGTCTCTGCACTCGGCCCGCATTCGCCGCAGTGCGTCCTGGTGTTTCGGATCGCCGGCGAGGTTGCGGATCTGGTGCGGATCGGATTTCACGTCGTACAGTTCTTCGACCGGTTTCGTCTGGAAATACCGCATCTGCGGCCCGGTCAGCTTCTTCTGCTTGGCGAGTTTTCGCCAGACCTTCATTGTCGGCATCTGCTCGGTGTAGCTGACGAACTGGGACCAGGGCAGGTGCGGCATGAAGTTGCGATTGTACTGGTAGTCGGCGTCGCGAACGACTCGCACGGTGTCGTACCGTTCGGCCATCCGATCGCGATGAGCGTACACGTACCTCCTTGGCCTGACGGCCCGCGGACCCAGGAAGGCCTTGCCCTGCATGTGATCGGGGATCTTCACTCCCGCCAGGCTGAGCACTGTCGGGGCGAAGTCCACGAAACTGACCATCCGATCGCACGCCGAGCCGGGCCGGTTCGGCTGGCGCCTGGCGTGTTTACTGGGGAACCGGACGATCATCGGCACGTGCAGCCCGGGTCCCCAGACCCATTTCTTGATCCCCGGCAGACCGGCGCCGTGATCGGAGAAGAAGAAAATGATCGTATTGTCGGACAGCCCGTCGGCTTTGAGATCGGCCAGGATTTTGCCGGCCTGTGCGTCCATTGTCCGGATGTTCTCGTAGTAGTTGGCCCAGTTGTCGCGGACCTCGGGCGCGTCGGGGTGGAAGGGGGGTATCGGCGCCTTGGCCGGATCGAACGTCGCCTTGTCCTTCGAGGATTTGCGGCAGCGGCTTTCGTGAGTGATCGTGTGATTGAATACCGCGAAGAACGGCTGATTCGACTTCCGCCCGCGCCAGTGGGCCTTCCGATCGCACTGGTCCCACGCTGTTTTCGGAGTGGGGAAGTTGTAATCCGTCTTGGCGTTGTTGGTGCAGTAGTATCCAGCGGCCCGCAAATACTCTGGGAAGCACTTGATCGAGTCCGGCAGCCTGGCCGTTGACCGCATCGGCGCGCTGCCCAGCGACGAGGGGTAGACTCCCGTTATCAGACACGATCGGTTCGGCGAGCAGACCCCGGTTACTCCGAACGCGTTTGTGTAGCGAACCCCGCCGGTCGCCAGCTTGTCGAGGTTCGGCGTGCGCGCGTATCTGTCGCCGTAGCATCCGAGATTGGCGCTCATGTCCTCGGCGGTGATCCAGAGTATGTTGGGACGCCGGTCTCCCGCCGCCACGGCGCCGAGAGCGCTCGCCGCCGCGGCGCCCAATGCCGATCCAACCGCTGTTGTGCGAAGGAATTCACGCCGCCGCATTCTCGGTCTGTCTGACATGGAATCGCCTTCTCTCTATTGATTGGCCGATTGGCCGGGAGACGCCGCGGGAGCTTCGCTGAAGTCGTCGATTCGCAGCAGAACCACGTCGGCGACTTTCTCGGTGGAGATTTCCAGCGACATTGTCTTGACCGCCTGTCCGACCTGGACGTCAGGGAACGCCTGTACGTGTACGAATTCCCTGCCGGTCTCGAATGTCTCGGTGACGGTGTTCCTGATCGTGCAGGTCTTGCAGTGGACCTCCCGCCCGCATCCGCCGGGTTTGCTTGCATTGATGCATTCGATAACGTCACCGGCCCCGCACTCGGAGATCTCACCGACTCCCTTGCCGAGCAGATCACGGGCCAGCTTGTTGCCGGCCAGCACTCTCGGCTCGGACTCCACCAGCAGCACCGGGACTTCCAGGCGATCGAGAAAGTCATGAAGAGGCTCCGCCCGCTCGGCGGCTATCGAACTGAGGTTCGCGGCGCACGAGTCGCAGACGCCCCGGGTGACGGCGTGTTTCGAGTCGGTTTCAGAGTCAGTCTGTCCAAGATCCGCCTGGCGCCAGGCGCAAACATACTTCATTGAGGCGTCTCCAGCAGTAGTGAGCAGAACTCCATTGTCGTTTAGTTACAATGACATTGCAGCCCCACTGTCGGGGCGATGCAAAACAGGCGTGTCGAGCTTACGGATTCCTCCCCCCGAGTTCAATCAATCGTCATCGTCGTCATCATCATCGTCGTCGTCTTCGATCTCCTTGCTCAGGAGTTTGCCTTTCGGGTCTACTGTGATCTCGATTTCCTTGCCGCCGGATTTCCATTCGGCTTCGTAGTATATCACTTTTCCGTCTTTGCTGACTTCCTCGATCTCCTCGATCGTGTTGCTCCCGGCCTCTTTGAGTATTGCGGCCTTTACCGCCGCGGGAACCTGGTCGATCGTGACGTCTTTCTCAGTCTTCTTGCCGGCCAGTGAGATCGACAGGCTTGCGGCCAGGACTACGATCAGGGCCAATACCGTTATTTTGACATGTTTGCTTTTCATTTCATCACCTCAAAGCCGAATCGGGAACGGGTTTTCGTTTAGAAGCTGCTCGCTAGTCGTCAAGAGGAGTATAAACATATCGCCCCCGCGGCCGCAACGATAATGATCCGCGTTTCTTCAATGTCCGGCTCTGATATGACGACGCGGCGGGACCGGAGCTCTTCCAGTCCCGCCGCGTGTCGGGTGTTCGTATTCGCCGGGGTCTGTTAACGGCGGTTACTGGCCTTTCTTGCCCTTCCAGTCTCCGTCGCCGCCTTCGTCGTCGGAGTCCCATTGGGCTTCAAAGCTCAACAGGTCGGGCGCGAACGTTCCGGTCAGGTTGCCTTCACGCTCCTCGTCGTCGCGCCATCTGCACTTGAACTTGAGTTCGTCGACTATAGTGAACTTGCTCAACGCGCCGGAGTACTGCATGCCGTTTACGTCCAGTTCGTACGCGCCGCTGATCTTGTCGCCTTCGATCTTGAACGTCGTCTTTGAGGGGAACTCCTCGCCGGCGTTGGTGATTGTCCCGGGATATTCGCCGGCGATCTTCGACTGCCAACCCGCCGCGGCGGTCGGCTGCGTCGTCGGGGCCGGCTTGGGCGGCGCCTTCTTTCCCTTCCAGTCGCCGTCGCCGTCCTGGTCGTCCGGAGCCCACTTGCCTTCAAAGCTCGACAGGTCTTGCGAAAACGTCCCGCTGAAATCGCCTTCGCGTTGTTCGTCATTGCGCCATCTGCACTTGAACTTGCGGTCGCCGACTATCGTGAACTTCTCCAGGACGCCGGAGTAGACCATTCCGTTGACGTCCAGTTCGAACGTTCCGCTGATCTTGTCGCCTTCGACCTTGAACACCGTCTTGGACGGGTACTCCTCCCCGGCGACGGTGTTTGAGATCATCCCGGGGTATTCGCCTGATATTTTCGATTGCCAGCTTGCCGGTTTGGGCGACGGCGCCGGCGCGGGCGCAGTCTTAGGCGCCGGTTTGGTCTCGGGCTGGGATTTGGGCGGGTCTTCGTTTTTTTCCGGGCATCCGGCTACAAATGCGATCGACACGGCAAGGAGCAAAGTAAGCAGTACGTTCGTTTTCATCTCCATATCCTTTCGCTGTTGACTGACTTGAACCACCGCCGAAGAGTACGAAATCCCGTCCCTCCGGTCAATCGGTCACCAGGAAATGTCCAGGGCGCCGTTTGACAATTATCCGCGGACAGGCTTCTTGTTCGATGTTATCGGAGGATGACGACCGGTCGTTGTAGAGTCAGAATCCGTTTATCTGCGCTATGTGCCCGAATATGGACGTCCCATATTTCCCGCGTTTTCCTTTGCCGGCCTTGTGGAACTCCTTGATCATCGGCAGGGCGATTTCGCCCATCCAGTCCAGCGTGTTGTGCAGGAGTTGGGTGTTCTTGGTTTTGCCGAACAGCATCTCCTTCAGGCACGCCAGGCCCTCGGTCTTCCTGCCGATCTTCGTCAGCGTCCAGGCGGCCATCATCTTGACTTCTTCAGCTTCGTCGCTCGCGGCCTTGGCGATTGCGGCCGCCGCCGGAGCGGCGTTTTCGTCCAGCAGGTGCAGGCCGACTATCGACCAGTAGCGGATGCACTCGTCTTTGTCGGCCAGCCCCTTTACGAATGCCGGGAGATTCTTCTTGTCGCGGACCAGCGCCAGGTCGGCCGCATCCAGATACCCGGCCAGCGGATAGAGCTTTTCGTTGCGGACCATTTCGTAGATCGTGATCTTGTTGGCCGCGGCGCGCCGCACTCGCATCGTCTCGGGTATGAGCCCGGAATCGAACAGTTCGAGCTGCTTGGCCCGCAGGGCGGCCTTCAGTTCGGCGATCTTCGCGGCGCGGGTCGGATCATCGATCAGGTTCTTGACGTTGTCGAAGTCGTCGACTGTGTCGTAGAATTCTTCGGATACGCGAGGACGGAAGAACCGCCCGGTGATCTCGTTGGTCTTGCCCTCCCTGTGATGCTTCTCCCAGGCGGGGGTCGCCGGAGCCTTCCAGAGATACGCCAGGTACTGACCGGCCGGTGCGTATGGCATATAGTTCTTGTAGTAGGCGTACCGTCTGTCGCGGATCATTCGCACGCAGTCGTATCGTTCGTCGGCCCGTTCGCGGAAGCCCATGTGATATTTCGGCTCGGGCTCCATCCCCTTGCCGAGGAAGATAGTGCCCTGCATCGTATCGGGCGTTTCACCGCCGGCCAGCGAGACCCAGGTCTTGGGCATGTCGACGAAGCTCACTATCCGATCGACAGTCGAGCCGGGTTTGTCGGCGGGATAGAACTTCCTCCACTTCTCCGGGATGCGGATCACCAGCGGGCAGTGGATGCCGCTTGAGTAGACGAACCGCTTGCTGCGGGCCATCACGCCGCCGTGATCGGAGCAGTAGATGATGATGGTGTCTTCGTAGAGCCCGTCGGCCTTCAACTCTTCGATGCACCTCTTGACCTTTGCGTCCATTCGCTCGACCGCCGCGGCGTACTTGGCGTAGTTGGTTCTGATCACCGGAAGATCGGGATGGTATGACGCCAGCTTCATCTTGGCCGGGTCCTTGCCGGCTCCGCCGCCGGGTCCGTGTGCGCGGCTCTCGTGCGAGTCGCCGATGTTGACGTTGGCGAAGAAAGGCTGGCCCGGCTTCCTGTTGCGCCATCCGTACCTGTTCCCCCTCTTCCCGCGGCCTTTCTTGGCGCCTTTTTGCGACCAGCAGTCGCCGTCGCTGCGTCCGCCGATGTTGTAGTCGGTCTTGCCGCCGTTGGATACGTGATACCCCGCGGCCTTCAGCAGATCGGGGTAGTATTTGATCTTGTCGTGCGGGATGTGGTTCCTGCTGCGCATCGGCTGGGTGCCGTTTGAGATCGCGTACATGCCGGTGATCCAGCACGAGCGGGTCGGGGCGCATACCGCGGCGTTGTCGAAGCAGTGGGTGTAGCGGAAGCCCTCTTTGGCCAGTTGATCGATCGCGGGAGTGTTTGCGTTCTCCGACCCGTAGCAACTGACCCACGAAATGCTGTTGTCCTCACTGGTGATCCAGAGGATGTTGGGCTTGTCGATATTCGCCGGCGCCGCCGGAGCCGATCGGCCGGTCACGCTCAAGGTCGCCGCAGCCGCAGGCAGACCGACAGCCATGGCTTTAATGAATTCACGCCTGCGCAGTGTCCGTTTATCTAACATGTAATCACCTTTCATTGGAGAACGACAGCTTAATGCAAGGCGATCGCAGTTGTCAATCAGCCGATGCGCCGTCGTCTCAGGACGGCCAGTCCGCCAATGGCCAACAGCATCACTGTCGCAGGTTCAGGGATGGTGTTTACTGTCAGCATAGTGTGGCCCGCCAAGGCGCCTGCAGTCAGATAGCTCAGAGTGTAATCCGTCCCTTCTTCCGCCGCTGTTATGTGGTCCCAGTCCGCGATCGAGCTATTCCAATATCGTATGTCCTTTGAATTGGAGGATATGAGATCAAGGAAGTCTCCCAGAGACGCGCCGCCGTCACCGTAGACCGCCAACATTCCGCCCGTGGCCATCGTGATGAAGGAATCTCCGTTATCGCCGAGATCAATGTACAGTCCGTTAAGCATGTTGCCTGGGGCGACGGCAGGGTCGAGCCCCGTACTCACCAGACCGCCGTCTTCAATATGCAGCGAACCCTGTCCGGAAAATCCAATAGTCATGGAGTGGGAACTGGTCAACTCCGATCCGGATCCGCTGACCGTTGTCGTTCCGGTGGAACCAGCAGGCGCGCCGACAAAGGTAATTGGGCTAATGACGCTTGCGCCGTCAATGATATTCAACTCACCAACGCCTTCAAGCCCAACGAAAGTGCCTTCAGAGATGTTCCAGATTGACCCGGGGCCGCTGACTGTAGCCTCGCCTTTCGAACCGGGATATCTGGCGATGCAACTCTCATTATTGCTGACCTCGCCGCCATTTGTTATTTCCAACTCGCCGTGTCCGGAGAAGCCCACGAACAGGAAGTCCGCCGACAACTCGTCATCATCCACAACTACGCCCCCAAAACCGTTCTTGCCAATATAGGCGTTGTCCGTGGAATGCCAGCCCACGGAATTGTCCGGTTCGACGTCACCGGTGATCGTGACATTGCACCAGGCGCTTGACACCATTGAACTCAGTGTCGCTGCGATTACAATAGCCCGAACGACGGCTCCATGCCTGACGTCCCTCATTTTACTGTCCTTTCCCGCTATGTGCGTACTTAACCTGTCGGTATGGGAGCTTGGCCAATGCGGCCTGGTGCAGGGGAGAAAACGTGTGAGCGATGAACGCTCCTGCCTCATTTAGGATTCGACCGGCTCAGGTCGAATGCCGCCCGCCGCTCCACACGCTAACGGGCTCTTGTGGAAAGATTATACTGCGACATCCGGATCTTTTCAAGGATAAGTTGACCCGTTTGTCTCTCCCACTGCTCCCCCCGGACGACAGCCGCGTCCGACAGCGACATATCTCCGAACGCGTCTCCCGTTCGTCGCCGCGCCTCTTCGATCGCACGTCCGATCGCCGTGTCGCAGGACGACGAGATCGCTTTGCCGGCGCCGAGGGGAAGCTCTATGATATCCCGTACGGCGATCGTCTCGGCGGGCCTGGTCAGCGTGTAGACGTGGCGTCCGTATTGTTCGGTCTGGCACAGCAGACGCGATTCCATCAGGCGGTCCCAACAGCTTGTGGGCCGACACTTCCGGCAGGCGAAGCGCGTCGGCGACGTTCCTTACAGAGGCCGGATCCTCGCCGGCGGCGAACCGCCTGCAGACCACCAGCGCCGCGCCCAGCAACTCCAGGGGTCCCAGCAGTATCTTCTCGGCCTTCTCGGCCAGGTCCATCCGGGACAGGGCCGACATGCCCTGTATCTTCTCCAGAATCATGCTTCCGGTCAGCGCGGTGACCGTCATCAGGATCGGACCCAGCGAGACCGCCGTCCAGTAGGCCATCACGCGCCAGGCGACACACAGGATTTTGCGCATCCGGCCGCCCCTGCGTCAACACCACCGCCCAATCCCACCGACAGGCGGCGCAGTTCAATTCCGTGGTGCGATAGAAATCATGTGCCGGCTTTGTGATCCGGAATCCTGCGCGTTGGAGCATTCCGCAGTCGGCAGAGTCTTCATAATGGCGCCGAGTTGCTCGCTTGTGAAATCGGATCTGCGGTTGCAGTGGGGGCAGTAGAAGTGCAGCATGTCGGCCAGGGCTGACATTGGACGTTTGCAGACCGGGCAGAAGACAGTCGGGAGGTACTCGCCTTCGGACGCCAGTTTGAACAACACTCCACCGTGTTCGACGTATTCCCTTTCCATAATGGAATGTTACGATATGGAATATCCGGTTGTCAAAATTTGCATATCTAAATCCGACATATGGGCTTACTGCGTGCCGTTCGGCCATTTACGGCGAAACTGCAGGTGAATCCATTTGCGGACTGCGCATCGCGGCGGTAAGCTTGTAAAGGCTGGCAATTGGCAATTGACCACGGCTACGGCTACGGCCACGGCCACGGCCACGGCTGCGGCTGCGGCGTATGATCGCATCATGAAGGAAATCGAATACAACACGATAGTCTCAGCCGTGCGGGATATGTGCATTCGCGGATGCACAGTAGCCGATCCGCGCGTACTTGAGGCATTGGCGGCCGGGCGGGGCGGGGAGGACGGCGAGCTTCCGGCCGCTATTATCGCCCAGATCGAGGATAACGCCCGGATAGCCGCCGACTCGCAGATGCCGCTGTGCCAGGACACCGGCCTGGCGGTATTCTTCGTTTCGCTCGGATCGGATGTTCGGATCGCCGGCGGTCAGTTGAGCGATGCGATAAACCAAGGTGTTCGCGAGGGATATGGCGACGGGTATCTTCGCAAGTCCGTTGTCGGCGATCCGCTGCGGCGGGTCAACACCGGCGACAACACCCCTGCGGTAATTCACGTGAGGCTGGTTCCCGGCGACAGTCTGCAAATACGCTACGCCGCCAAGGGCGGGGGCAGCGAAAACATGAGCCGCATCGCGATGCTGAAACCCGCCGACGGGATCGAAGGGGTCAAGGATTTCGTAGTCGATACGGTGGCTTCGGCGGGGGGCAACCCGTGTCCGCCGCTGGTTGTAGGAGTCGGCGTCGGCGGCGATTTCGAGCAGTGCGCGATAATGGCCAAAGAGGCTATTTTCCGCCCTCTGGGCGATCCGAGCGAGGATGAATTCTACGCCGGCGTCGAGTCCGAACTGCTCGAGCGGATAAACTCTCTGGGCGTAGGGCCTATGGGGCTCGGCGGCAGGACCACGGCGCTTGCGGTGCATATTCTCGCCGGTCCGTGCCATATCGCCTCGCTGCCGGCGGCGGTGAATCTGAACTGCCACTCGTCGCGTCACGAGGAGGTGCTTCTGTGAGCGGCCGGATGCGGATAGACCTGCCGCTGACCCGCGACAAGGCCCGCTCGCTGCGCGCCGGGCAGGTGGTGGAGTTGTACGGTGAAATGTACACCGCACGCGATGCGGCCCACAAACGCCTGGCGGATCTGATCGAATCCGGCGGCGAGCTTCCGGTCGATCTTGCCGACATGACGATCTACTACGTAGGCCCGACTCCGGCGCCGCCGGGAGCGGTTATCGGCTCGGCGGGTCCCACATCGAGTTATCGAATGGACCCCTACGCGCCGCTGCTGATTGCTCGCGGTCAGACCGGGATGATAGGCAAAGGCCCGCGCGGCTCGGAAGTTATCGAGGCGATGCGCGAACACGGGGCGGTCTATTTCGCCGCTGTCGGCGGGGCGGCGGCTTTGATCGGGCAATCGATAAAGAGATACGAAATAGTAGCTTACGAAGATCTCGGCCCCGAGGCTCTTGCCCGGATAACCGTCGAAGCCTTCCCCTGCATTGTTGCACAGGACAGCGTCGGCGGGGATCTCTATCAGCGCTAATGCGCCTGGAACACCAAAATGGACGCACCATATCTTCAACGCCGCTTCCTGGTCAGCTTCGAGAGCCGGAAACTGCCCCATATCTTCACTGATGTGCTGGTGATCGGCTCGGGGGCCGCCGGCATGAGAGCGGCGATCCAGGCCGGTCAAACCGGGAGCGTGATCGTTCTGACCAAGGGCAAGCAGCTCGACTCGAACACGTATAACGCACAGGGCGGGCTCGCGGCCGTCCTCGACGCTCACGACAGCATCGACAGCCATCTGGCCGACACGCTCGAAGCCGGCAGGGGGATGTGCGACGAGGCGATTGTCAGGCGCGTGATCGAGGCCGCTCCGCAGCACATCCGAGACATGTACGCAAGCGGTTTTCAGCTCGATTCGTCCGGCGGCGACCTGTCGCTGGGGCGAGAGGGCGGACACCGCGCATCGCGAGTGGTCCACGCCTCCGGCGACGCTTCGGGGCGCGTTCTGGCCGAATTCCTGGCCGCCGAGGCGGCCCGATGCGAAGAGATCAAGCTGTTTGAAGACTGTTTCGCCATCGACCTGGTGACCGATCCGCCCGCCGGCGGCCCCGGTTCGCGGTGCCTGGGGGCGCTGACGCACCATCCGCGCTATGGTTTGCAGATGATCCACGCGCGTCAGACGATTCTCGCCGCCGGCGGCAGCGGGATGCTGTGGCGCGAGACGTCGAATCCGCCGTGCGCGACGGCCGATGCGCTGGCGCTGGCGTTCAGAGCCGGGGCGACGCTGGCCGACGCCGAGATGATGCAGTTTCACCCGACGACGCTGTATATCGCCGGCTCGTCGCGTTCGCTGGTGTCCGAGGCGGTGCGCGGCGAGGGGGCGTATCTCGTCGACCGAAACGGCGATCGATTCATGCCCCGTAAGCACGAAATGGCCGAACTCGCCCCGCGCGACACCGTCAGCCGTGCGATACTCACGCAGATGCGCGAAACCGGGGCGACACACGTATTCCTTGACGTCCGCCATCTCGGCGGCGAGGCGTTCGCCGCCAGATTCCCGCAGATAGATTACCAGTGCAAGTCGTTCGGAATCGATCCCGGGCGCGATCTTATCCCGGTCCATCCGGCGGCTCACTACATGATCGGCGGCGCCAAGGTCGACATCGACGGGCGCACGTCGATCGACGGACTGCTGGCCTGCGGAGAGGCCGCCTGCACCGGAATGCACGGCGCCAACCGCCTGGCGTCGAACAGCCTGACCGAAGCACTTGTCATGGGTCAGCAGTGCGGTCGGCTGGCCGGCGAGACCGCTTCGTCCGGAACCGGTGAGGCCGCAGCGCCCGCGATCGACTGGAAAAACGAAAAATCCGAACGCACGGAACTCGACCTGTCGGACATTCGCAGCTCTCTGCGATCGGTCATGTGGCGGAATGTCGGCCTGTTCAGACGCTCGGAGCGGCTGGCCGAAACGCTGGAGATCATCGCGTTCTGGGGCAGATACGTTCTGGACAAGGAGTTTTACGATCCTGCCGGCTGGGAGGTCCAGAACATGCTGACCGCTTCGTACGCGATAAGCCAACTGGCGCTGCTGCGGACCGAGACGCGCGGCGTGCACTGCCGCGAAGACTTCCCCCAAGCCGATCCGGCCTGGGCCAGACACCAAACAGCAAGAAGAACCGCTGAAAAGCTTGTAATCGAATAACTTGGACGGATATCCTGTAAGAAGGAAACAGACAACCAGTTTGAAAGGAGCCGTCATGGCTGTTGTGAAGAAAAGAGATATCGTACTGTTGCTGGTGCTCAGCGCCGCAGTCCTCCCCCTGGCCGGCGGATGCAGCACTAATCCGGTGACTGGAAAGACCGAACTGATATTCATCCCCGAATCGCAGGAGATTGCGATGGGTCTCCAGGCCGCTCCGCAAGTCGAGACCCAGTTTGGCGGATCGGTGCGGGACAGCGTGCTGCAGGGCTACGTCAAGCAGGTCGGCGGCAAGGTCGCCGACAAGGCCGACAGGAAGATGGAGTACGACTTCACGCTGCTCAACTCAGAAATCCCCAATGCTTTTGCGCTCCCCGGCGGCAAGATATTCGTCACCGCGGGGTTGATGTCGAGGATGACCAACGAGCGGCAGCTTGCTGCGGTTCTGGGCCACGAGATTGTTCACGTCGCGGCCAAACACGGCGTCAAGGGAATGCAGCTTGGCGTCGGGACGTCAGTGCTGGTTGAGATCGCCGCCGCGGCGGCGGGGGCCGACAAGGGCGCAGCGGCCAAAGCCGCATCGCAGGTCGCCTCGTCCATGATCAACATGAAGTACAGCCGCAACAACGAATACGAGGCCGACAAGTTCGGCATGAAGTATATGACCAGGGCCGGCTACAACCCCTGGGGCATGCCGGAGCTTCTCACGCTGCTGCTGAACCTCTCGGAAAAGGAGCCCGGATCGCTGGCCGAGATGTTCCAGACTCACCCGCTCAGCAGCAAACGAATTGCCGCCGTCAAGTCGAATATCGCAGCCGATGCTATGTATCGAGGATACTCGCCGTCGGCTGCGGATCCCAGAGCCGCTCAGTTCGCCCAGATGCACCGCCGGCTGATGAGTTCGGCTACGTTCACCACTCCCGATCGAACCGGGCAGTAAGCCCGACGCCGATCGACTTTCGAATATCCAACGCCCCGGATCGTAATAATCCGATCCGGGGCGTTTTTTCCTAGAATCAGGACGATCATCGGGATGCTTCGTCTGCTCCGAAGCCGAGGAGCGATTGATCGCCGCGTCTTACGCTTTGGCGCCCGGCTTGACCGGCGAATGCGACTCGACGAACCCCACCAGGTCGCGGAAGTTCTGCAGTTTCCACGAATCCAGCACGAGTTTCCGATCGCCCTGGTACTCGACAGTCAGTATCCCCTTGTCCTTCAGTTGCGAAGCGTCCAGTGCCGTTATCTTGTCCCATGGGAGCTTGTCGGCTCCGGCGTATCCCATTCCCTCGGCGTCGGCGACGAGCACCTTGCGCATCGCCAGGAAACCTCGCAGAGCCATGAAAGCCCCGATCGGCAGAGCTATCCACGGCGTGAAGTGATTGAAAGCGTACCCGGCGGCATCGTTTATGTTATCGATATTCCAGGCGTTCGGCGGCGGGTATTTTCCGCTGGCGGCGTCCATCCAGCACCAGACGCCGATTCCCAGCAGCATTGCGGCCATTATGAACGTTCTTACCGAAGGGTCTTTGGCTGCGGGGCAGGTAATGCTTGTCTTCGCGTCGGGCTGGGGCGTTTCGCTCATTGTCTGGTCTTCCATGTTGATCTCTTGGGTGTATTGTACATTACATTCTAAGATCGGCTCAGGCGATATTCTCGCAATTGTTCGGAGCGCTGTTCATATCTGTTTTCGGTCATAATGACGGTGCAACTCGACAAAAGCTTGCGCAAACATGCTTGCTCAAGGCTCCGATGGGAGATAATGTGGACAAATGGGTCTGGTTTGGCGCTTGCCTGTCGGCGGGGCCGGTTGGGCTCCCCTTGCCGGTTACAGGACATTAATTTGGGATTATCCGCACTATACCGACGTCTGACGGACAGGCCGTCATACATGTTTCTGGCCGCCGCCGACGAGCGCCTGGCCGCTCAGAAGCCCGGGCGGTTCACCTATGCATGGATCGGGCTGATGGGTCTGTCGCTTCTGGCGGGCCTGATGCTCATAGGCGTCTGGTCAGCGGTCTGGCGCATCTTTCACGATTGGGATCGGCTCTCGCGCCCAGCGGGGGCGACGGCTGTGGTATTGTTGGCCGGCCCGTTGCGAATGGCCCTGGTGTCGATCGGGCCGGCGCTGGGGCTGCGCAGACCCGCCAGTCGAACCGCGGCTGCCGCCGTAGCCGCGGCCCTGATCGGCGTGGGGTTCATGAGTCTGGTTGAACGCTACCCGATCGGCTACGAATACGCCATGCCCGATTTCATAGCGTGGATCCGGCCCGAACTGTCGATTTTCAGAGTGCTGCTGCTGATGCCGATATGGGGCGCCTGGTCGATGCTGATCACCGGGCAGCTCCACCGCCCGGGCGAGACGACCGATCCGATTACGCGCCGTTTCGTTCGTGGGTGCGGCCCTCTGGCCGCCGCGGCGTGCATGGCTCCCCCGCTGGTCGGCACGATCATATACTTCCACTACATGGGCTCCGTCGGGCAGACTGCAGTTACCGCGGCAACCGTATTCACAGCCGTTGTCTCCGGGCCGATCCTGTGCCGAATCAACGGCGGGCTGACGCGACAGGTACTCCTGGCGGCGAACATAATCACCCAGATCGTATTCCTGATGTTCTGCACGATCTGGCTTTAGGGGTCGGTCGAACTCATGCGCATAATAATGGGGCCGGAACACTGTTGGCATTCCGACCCCATGCCGGTTGGTTAATCGTCTGTGTCGTGCGGTCTAGTCCTTAAACAAGCGTAGATGATGGGACTTTTTTTGCCTTGGGGCGAAAAAACACTCGAAAGCCCCCGCATTTTCCGGTCTATTGGACGTTACGAAAATTCCATGAACCCGGAAGCACGGAGGCT
>Ga0180436_10000797_pt1 | contig 31724 bp, 25 predicted proteins | sample SS_ome_2_FD_132434 | JGI IMG/M metagenome (GOLD analysis project Ga0180436, IMG submission 132434) | Hypersaline lake sediment archaeal communities from the Salton Sea, California, USA - SS_3_S_2 metaG | ecosystem: Environmental > Aquatic > Non-marine Saline and Alkaline > Hypersaline >... | reverse complement strand
TGGAAGCCAGGTAGGGCGCAGGCTTCGGGCGCCTCGATGACGCGCGTGCGCGGACCGCTCCAGGCGAGCACCTCGTCGCGGGTGCCGACCGCCACGAGGCGGCCCGCGCGCCAGGCGATCCCCTGGGCCAGCGGACGCAGTGCATCCATCGTGCGCACGCGGCTGGCGAGGAGGACGACGTCGGCGGTCACGTCAGCGCCCGATCCGGTGGCGGAGGCGACCTGGAGGCATCATGCCGTGAGGCTACCAGCCCCGCCATCCGGTGGGCGCGGGCCGATCGGTGCGCGCCTACCTACGCGTGCCAGACGCGGGGCCACCCGCCACCAGCGCGACGAGCCGCTCGTGGTCGTCGGGCCAGGCGGGATCGTCCAGCGCCGCCTTGTTGCGCCGCAACTCGCCACAGCGCTCGCAGCGGTGGACGATCACCCAGCCCTTCTTGCCGCTGCGCTCGGCCGCCACGGGCACCAGCACGCCGCCGCAGTCGCTCGCCCGGTCCCCGGGCATGACGTCGACGTGCAGCGAGTGCAGGCAGGCCGGGCAGTGGTTGCGGCACGAGCCGTTGGCGAGCGGCGGCACCACGGCGCCGCACACGGTGCACACGAAGCCGTCGTTGCGGCCGACCGCCTGGAAACGACGTCCCGGCGTGCTCACTCGGTCACCCCCCGCAGTGACGCCACCCGGGCCTCGACCTTGCGGACGTACGACTCCGGGTCCGCCTTGCGCCGCAGGCCGGTCGCCGTCATGGTGCGCACCGTGCCGAAGACGGGCCGCTCGGCCCAGGGACGGTCGTGGAGGCCGAACACCCAGCCCACGCCGGCGTAGGAGTTCGGGTCGCGGCCGTCGAGCAGGAAGCGGTTGTTCCAGCGCAGCAGCCGCTCGTACGCCTGCTCGGGCGAGGCACTCCACTCCAGGACCTTCTTGCCCCAGTACATGCGCATGTAGTTGTGCTGGTAGCCGGTGTCGCGCATCTCGCGCATGGCCGCGTTCCAGTACGGATCGTGGGTCGCGCCACCCAGCAGGGCGTCGTCGTCGTAGAGGTGCTCGCGCGGGTCGGATGCGTGCGCCGCCAGCGTGCGCCGCGCCCACGCCGGCAGCGAGGCGTAGGTACCGTAGTCTTGGCAGCGCTCGACGTGGTTGAGCGACAGCTCGCGCCTCACGAGCAGCTCCTCGACGAAGCCGTCGGCGCCGCGCTCCACGCCGACCGCGTCCCGGGCGCCCGCGGTCGGGTCCGCCGCCGCACGCGCCGCCTCCGCGGCCATCCGCACGCCGCGCAGGACCGCGACCGGCGAGACCTGGCCGAAGTGCAGGTGCATCCCCAGGTACGAGACCCCGTCGCGCTGCGGCTGGTTGCGGTCGTCCGCGTAGCCGGGCAAGACGTCGTCGATCAGGCGCCGCAGGCGCTCCGCCGCGGCGCGCTCGCCCCCCGGGAACATGGTCGAGACCGGCGCGACGCGCTCGTCGACGCCCAGCCGCCCGCGCAGGCCCACGGGATCCGCCAACGCCGGTGCGACGTCCTCGAACGGCGCCACCGACACGGGCTCGCCACGCCAACGACGCGACGGTTCCGCGTCGGGCACGGGATCCAGGTAGTCCTCGAGCACGCGCCACAGCTTCGGGCGAAGCGTGCGCGCCGCGAACTCGGCCTTGCCGCTGGCAACGTCGACGGGCACCACCGCGTCGCCCTCGACCTGCACCACCGGACACGGTGCCTCCGCGGCCACCGTGGAGCGCCAGGCGCGCTGGTGCTGGAGGTACCCGCGATCGACCACGAGCACCGCGGCGTGGCGGGCGGCGGCGAGCGCGACCTCGGGCGGCTCGCCGAGCCCGAGGGCGAAGCCGATGCCGCGCCGCGCGAGGTCGTCGCGCAGCCCGCGGAGCCCCTCGAGCATGAACGCGTACGCCCGCGCCGTCGCCTCCGGGTAGGCGGGCGTCAGGCCCACGACGACCGCCACCGGCCGCTCGAGCAGGGCGCCGATCGCCAGCGCGTGCGCGAGCGCCGGGTTGGCCCGAGCCCGCTGGGCCTGTTGCATCCACAGGACGACGGGCCCCGACGACCGCGGGGGCCCGTCCGCGAGGATCCGGACGCGGTCGGGGTGGACGCCGGGGGGCGTGAGCGCGGGGTGCGGCATGCCCCAGGCTACGTCCCGCGGCCCCTCCGCGGCGAGGCCCGCGCGTCACGCCCGCGAGACGCCGGCCTATCATGCGAGGGCGGCACGACCCCACGACCATGCTCATCGAGACCCGAGGACTCACCCTTCGCCGTGGCGACCGCGAGCTGCTTCGCGGCTTCGATTGGGGGATTGGCGCAGGCGAGCGCTGGGCGCTGATCGGACCCAACGGGGTCGGCAAGTCGACCCTGCTGCAGGCGCTGGCGGGTGGCTCGCGCGCGGCGGTGCGGGAGGGCGACGTGCGGCGGGCACCGGGCACCTGGTTGGCGGCAGTCGCCCAGACCGAGGGGGACGCGGCGGTGCCCGCAGGTGCCAGCCTCCGTGACCTGGCGTGGGCGGCCTGCGCCCCGCTGCGGGAGCTGGGGGCCGAGCTCGACCGCCGGGCGGCGGCCCTCGGCGCCACGCCGGCGGCCGCCGAGCTCGAGGCCTACGGTGATTGGGAGGCCCTGTTCCACGATCGCGGCGGTTACGACGTCGAGGCGCGGATCGACGAGGCGCTGACCCGCATCGGGCTCGCGGACGCCGCGCACCGCGACGCTCGCGCCGCGTCGGGCGGCGAGCGCCGCCGCGCCCGGTTGGCCGGCGCCCTGGTCGCGGGGGTCGACGTCCTGTTGCTCGACGAGCCGACGAACCACCTCGACCTGGAGACCCGCGACTGGCTGGCCGAGCGCCTCGTCCGCTTCGAGGGCGCCGTCGTGTTTGCTTCCCACGATCGCGCCTGGATCGACACGGTTGCCACCCACGCGCTGCTGCTCGGGGAGGGCCCGCCGCGCCGGCACGAGGGCGGTTACACCCGCTCGCGGCGGGCCGAAGACGAGCGACAGCGCACCGACGCCAAGGCGGAACGCCTGCGGCGCAAACGCATCGCCGAACTCGAGGCGATGGCGGCCGAGCTGCGCGCCCAGGGGCACCGCCGCGCCGAGGTGCGCCGCCGCCGTGCCACGCGTGAGCTCGCCGGTCTGCAGGCCGTCCGACCGGCGGCGCGGCCGGGACGGGCACCCGGCGTCGAGCTGACCGCCGAGACCGAGGGCGGCGAACTGGCGCGTTTCACGCACCTCACGGCGGGCGACGTGCTCCACGACGCCGTCTTCGCCTTGCGCGGCGGCGAGCGTTGGGCGCTGGTCGGTCCCAGCGGATCCGGCAAGACGACCCTCCTGCGGCTGCTCGCGGGCGAGATCGACAGCGAGGACCCGCGGGCCGAGCGCTGGTGGCGCCCCGGGACGGCCGCATGGTTCGTCGACCAGCACGATCGTGGGCTGCCCGACGAGGCGGCGCCGCTCGAGGCGCTCGAGGCCTGGGTCGGTTCGGCGCGCGCCGCGTCACTGCTCGGTCAGGTGCGCCTGACGCGCGAGGCGTGGTCGCGCCCCGCCGCGACGCTGTCCGGAGGCGAACGCGCGAGGGCCGGACTCGCCCTGCTCATGGCGCGCGAGGCGGACGTGCTGCTGCTCGACGAGCCCACCAACGATCTCGATCTGCCGATGATCGAGGCCCTCGAGGGGGCGCTGGGTGCGACACGCGCCGCCGTCGTCATCGCGACCCACGACGCCCGGCTGCTCGAGGCCGTGGGGGCCGAGGTCGTGACGATCGAGGCGGGAACGTGCGTGCGTTGGCGTGGCGGGCTCGCCGGTTGGCGCCGCGGCGCCCGGCGTCTCGATCCCGGCGATCCGGCGGTCGCTGGCCCTCCGGCTGGCACCGACCATGGCGCCGCCGGCAGCTCGCCGTCGGACGAACTCGACGAGGAGGCGGACGTCGATCGCGAGCGGGCCGTCGCAGAGGAGGTGCTCTCGGACCCGCTGCGCTGGGGCGAACGCGAACGCGCCCGCTGGAGGGCTCGCCGGCGCGCCGCCGAGGAGAAGCTGCTGGCAGGCTGGGACCGCCGGAGCCCGGCCGCCCTTCCGCCGTACCGCACCCGCGAGGCGGGATGGCGGGTGTGGGGCGAGCCGATCGACGCGGGCCTGCACGTGTGGCTCGACGGGGACGATGGTCTCGGCCGGGCGACGGTGCGGATCGCCGAGACCGCTGCCGGGCGGGTCGGTCACGTCGTGGCGCCGCGCGGGGACGATCGCTGCCTGACGCGCTCGGCGCGCAGGGCGCTGGTGCGGGGCGCGGCGCGGCTGGCGTTCTACGTCCATGGCGTGGTGGCCGTCCAGATCGCCGGCGCCGACCCGGGCGGGTTCGAGCCGCTGGCGCCCGGCTGGTGGGTGTGGCGCGGGCCGGCCTTCGAGCGTGAGGAGGGGTGGCGCCGGCCCTCGTCCCGCCAGCGCCCGGCGCGCCGACCCGGTTCGGGCCGACCCGCTCGCCGGCGCACCGACCGGTAGGCTGGGGCGATGTCCCGAACGCCTCGACCATCCGCCCGCCTGCCCCGGGTGCGGCGCGTGGTCCGTTCGACGCCGCGCGCACGGTGGTGCCCGTGGGCGGTGCTTGCGGGGCTGGTCGCGGTGTGGGCCGCCTCGAGGGTGCTGCCCGCCGACTGGATCGACGGCCCCTGGGCCATCGGCATCCTCCCGCCGCTGTCGGCCGCGACCGCGGCCTGGATCGACACCTCACCGATCTCCCTCACGCTGGTCGGTGCGGGCGCCTGGCTGCTCGTCGTCGTCGTCGTAGCGACCCGGCGTACGCTTGCTCGCACCTCGCGCCTGGCCTGGGTGCTGGCCCTGGTCGCGGCGTTGGGCCCCACCTTCGAGTTGGCCTGGGGTCTCGGCTACCGCCGCTCGCCGCTGGAGGCACGGCTCGCGCTCGGCACGACGGCACCGATGGCCGAGCCGACCTGGGCGGTCCTCGACCGGCTCCTCACGGTGGCGATCACCAGCGCGCCCCTAGCGGTCGAAGCGGTCGCGCTCGACGCCACCTGGCCGCACGACGCGTTCGCGGCTGCCGCAACCTGCGTAGCGGCGGCCGACGCCTTCGTGATGGGCCGCGACACCCCCTTGCGGCTCCCCGCCCGCGTCCGCGTGCTGCCCTCCGGCCTGCTCCTCAGTGGCGGCTTCGCAGGGTTCCAGGCTCCATGGTGGCGGGAGCCTCACGTCGACGGCGGCCTGCCGCCGGTCGCGGCGACGAGCACTGGCCTCCACGAGCTGGCGCATGCCGCCGGCTGGGCCCGCGAGGCGGAGACGGACGCGCTCGCCACCTTGGCCGGGCTCGCGTGTGCCGACCCCGACGTCCGCTTCGCCGCCTCGCTGCACGCACTGCAGCTCGTCCGGGCCGAGATCGGGCGGATCGCGCACGACGACCCGGCCTGGCGCGCGCGCCTGGACGCGGTCTGGGCGACGCTGCCGGCGGCAGCCAGCGACGCCTGGGCCGCCAGCCGCGCCGCGATCCTACGGCACCGATCGGCGACCGTCGAACGCGCGGCGGAGGCGGTCTACGACGGCTACCTGCGCGCGCAAGGCATCGAGGCGGGGATCGCCGACTACGGTCGCGCGGGCGTGCTGGTGGTCAACGCGCTCGCCGCCTGTGACGGCGCCAGGATGCCCCCGACGCCGTGGTGCGCTCAGGCTCCGTCGACGTCGGCCGCCGGCGGCGCGAGCAGGTAGCCCTGTCCCTCGTCGCAGGCGATCGCCCGCAACCGTCTGCGCTGCTCCTCGGTCTCGATGCCCCCGGCCACCACCGTGAGCCCCAGCCCGCGGCCGATCGCCACCATCGCCCGCAGCAGCTCGAGGTCGGCCGGATCGCCGGCTCCGCCCAGGCGCTGCACGAAGGTGCGATCGATCTTGAGCAGGTCGATCGGCAGTTCGCGCAGGCGGGCGAGGTTGGTGTCGCCCGCACCGAACTCGTCGAGCGCCAGGCGCACGCCATGCCCGCGGAGCGAGGCCAACCGCGGGGCGCAGCGCATCAGGGCATCGGCATGGGCACCGGCATGCAGCTCGAGCTCGAGCATGGCGGGCGGTACGCCGGCCCGCTCGAGCGAGCGCAGCACGAACGGGACCAGATCGTCGCGATCGAGCTCCGCGACGCTCACGTTGACGGAGACGCGCGCGGCGTGACCCACGCGGGCCCGCTCGGCGGCACGCCGCAGCGCGAGGGGAAGGACCCGTTCGAAGAGTTCGCCGCCCAGGTGCATCCGCTCGAGCTCGCCGAGGAACTCGGCGGGGAGCAGCAGGCCGCGGTCGGGGTGCCGCCAGCGCACGAGCGCCTCGAAGCCGGTGAGCTCGTGGCCAGCCAGCCGGTAGCGCGGCTGGTAGTGCAGGAGCCACTGGTCGCCGGCGAAGGCGCCCCGGAGCTCCAACTCGAAGGCGCGCCTGGCGCGCAGGCGCTCGTCCAACAGCGGGTCGGCGAACGCGAAGCTGCCGCCGCCGGTCGCCCGCGCCCGCGCGAGCGCGCCGACGGCCTCGTCGCGCAAGGCGTCGATGCGCATGGGCCCGTCGGCGACCACCACGCCGGCCGAGGCCGACAGCTCGACCCGCAGCCGGCCGTCGTCGAAGGGCCGCGACACCCACGCGAGCAACTTGTCGACGACCGGCAACGAGGCGTCGGCATCGGGGAGGTCCTCGAGCAGCACGATGTACTCGCCGCGGCCGGCGCGCACCAGGGTGTCGCTCCGCCTCAGAGCGCGCCGGAGGCGCTGGGCGGCCTCCCGCTCGAGTCGCTCGCCGCGCTGGGCGTCGAGGTGCGTCTCGACGAACTCGAAGTGGTCGAGCGACAGCGCGACGAGCGCCACCCGTCCCCCTTTCCGTTGGGCACGCCGGGTCGCCAGTACGAGGCGGTCGGCGAGGACCTCCTCGGTCGGCAACCCCGTCGCGGGATCGACGCCTGCGAGGGCGGCGCGCACCGACGAGCGCGGAGGCTCGACGACGCGCACGGTCCCGTGCACCGCGAAGAGCCTTGCCTCGGCCGCGACCCAGCTGACCGAGACCGCGTCCTCGACCGTCCGCTCGTCGCCATCCGCCAGCCGGACGCGGTAGCGGTCGCGACGGGTCCCCCCCGCCTCACGCAGCGCCTCGCCGCGCTCGGCGACGACCGCTCGTGCCTCGGGTTCGATCATCTCCGCCCAGCCGTCGCGCATGACGTCGGCGCGGTCGCGACCGAGGACCGCGACGGTGTCGCCGCTGACCCACGAAAGACGGAAGGCTCCGTGGCCGTCGAACATGGCACCGTAGGCGAACCACGGCGCGCCCCCGGCGCCAGCGGCGCCCTGCTCGCGTTCCACTTGCTCGGCACCGTAGGCGTGGACCTGGTCGGTGACGTCCCGCAGGACGGTGACGAGATGCGCGACGCGCCCACGCTCGTCGCGCACCGGGTGGTGGCGCTGTTCGCACCAGAAGAGCGAGCCGTCGGCGCGGTAGTTGCGCAGGGTCACGCTGATGGCGTTCCCCTCGCGAACCGCCTCGCGCGCCTCGCGAACGGCCTCCTGGTCGGTGTCGTTGCGCAGCAGGAAACCGAGCTCGCGCCCGAGGGCGGCCTGCGGCGCATAGCCGGTGAGCCGCTCGAACCCCGACTCGATGTGCACCAGCGGCGAGCCGATCCGGCGCAGGTCGCTGACGACGAAGACCTCCCCCGCCAGGACCTCGGAGAGCGGCTCGACGATGCTGACGAGGTCGACGTCCTCCGAGGCGAAGCCCGACCACACGCGCTCACGGAGCTGGGCGAGCTGCGCTCGCTGCCCCTGCTCGCGGGCGGGTCGACGGGGGTCCTTCGGTCCTGTGCGCTCGGCGTCGGTCATGGTCGTTGGGCGTGTGGCGACCACGACCGATCGATGAGCCAAAGCGAAAGCTCGCCGTCGTTGGTCCCATGACCCGCTCCGTGACCCTCGGGGCCTCCCAACCCTTCGGTGATGCGGGTCTTTCCCACGCTCTTCCGCGTCCCACGCTAGCACGCGTCGCCACGATCCCTACGTGGAGTTGCGCACGTGGCGCGGTACGTGGCCGGTCTTCGGCCCGCCCAGCGCCGGTTGGAACCCCGCCTCTCATACCCCCCCTAGGTATAATGCAGAACGGGCGGCGCCGAACGACGGTGCTAGCATCCCCCTCGGAGGAAACCGTGACCCGAGCCACCACCCAGAGCGACGTACTGATCATCGGCGGCGGACCCGCAGGCCTCACGGCCGGCATCTACGCGGGCCGCGGACAACTCGACGTCGTCGTCGTCGAGAAGGGCCTCCCCGGCGGGCAGATCGCCCAGACGGAGGAAGTCGAGAATTACCCGGGGTTCGAGACCGCGATCTCCGGCCCCGAACTCGCCCAGCGCATGGTGCGCCAGGCGGAGCGCTTCGGCGCCCGCATCGTCATGGACGAGATCGGTGGCGTCGCCCGCGAGGGCGAGCGCTTCCGCGTCCGCGGCTACGAACGTGATTACCTGGCGCGGGCCGTGATCGTCGCGACCGGCGCGAACCCGCGTCGCCTGGGCGTGCCGGGCGAGGACGAGTTCTACGGCCGTGGCGTGTCCACCTGCGCGACCTGCGACGGCTTCTTCTACCGCGGCAAGCAGGTGGTCGTCGTCGGCGGCGGCGACGCCGCGATCGAAGAGGGCACCTTCCTGACGAAGTTCGCCGAGAGCGTGACGGTGGTCCACCGGCGCGACGAGCTGCGCGCGAACAAGGTCGCGCAGGAGCGCGCCTTCGCCAACGCCAAGATGCACTTCGTGTGGAACACCATCGTCGAGGAGATCCTGGGCGCCGACGGCCAGGTCACCGGCGTGCGGACACGCGACGTCGCCACCGGCATCGAAGGGCAGATCCTGGCGGACGGCGTGTTCGTCTACGTCGGCCACGTTCCCAACACCGACTACCTACGCGGCGTCGTGCGCCTCAACGATCACGGCTACGTCGACGTCCGCGACGAGATCTACACCGACGTGGAGGGCATGTTCGCCGCCGGCGACGTCGCCGACGAGGTCTACCGCCAACTGTCGACCTCGGTGGGCGCGGGGACGCGGGCCGCGATGGCCGCCGAGCGCTGGCTCGCGGCACGCGGCGAGGCGGCCGTGGTCGCCGGCGGCTGACGACGGCCGCTTCACGGACGGCTCGGGCCCCGTTCACGCGCGTCAGCGCGCCGTGAAGTCGACGAGCACGACCTCGTCGCCGTCGCGCACCAGCGCGTAGCGCCCATCGCTCCACAGCAAGACGCCGGCGACCGCACGCCAATCCGCCCCATCGGCGGTCACGATGCGGACGAAGCCGGCGTCGTTCTGCAGCGTCCACGCCTCGCCCCCCAACGGCACGTCGGCGGCGGCGTCCAGCCGGACCCGAGTTCCGAGGTCGGGTTCGGGCCACCAACTGGTGTCGCTGTCGGCCAGCGCCGGTGGGCCCTCGGGGCGGAGGGCGACCGTGGGGTCACCGAGCCCCCGGATGTCCCCGACATCGCGCCCGCTGCGGTCGGACACCTCGACGACCACGAGCGCCGGGGGTGGCTCGCCGCCCGGCAGGTACGCGGTCCCCGCGATCGTCTCCGGTCCGATACCGAGGCGCGTGCTCACCAGCGTCAGCGTCGCGAGGCGGAACGCCTCCCGAACCTCGTCGCCGTCGTCCGCCCACCCGGGCGGCCAGAGCGATCGGTCGCGGAGCAACACCATGCCCGCCTCGGGGACGTCCTCCGCCGTGGCGAGCTCGGGCGCGCCGCCCTCGGCCACAGGTGCCCCGGCGGGCTCGTCCGCCCCCGGCGCTGGCTCGGTCACCGGAGACCCGGCCGGCCCGGACTCGACCGGCGCGTCCGCCGCCTCCGTCTCGCCCTCGACGGCCGGCTCGTCTCCGGCCAGCGGCTCGCCCTCGGTCCCCGTCTCGCCCTCGGCCTCCGGGTCGACGGTCAGATCGATGAACGGGACCTCCAGCGAGTCGACGCCGGGCGGCGGCGGCACCTCCGCGAGGGGGGCCAACAACCAGGCCTGCATGGTGCGCACGTCGGCGCCCTGGACGAGGGTGTACGTCGCCTGACGCAGCGGATCGAGGACCTGCCGCCGGACGGCCACGCCGTCCGGCCAGGGCAGCACCCGCAGGTCCTGGCCGGCCACCAAGCCCTCCCACAGCACACGCGGTGTCAGGGGCATGATGCCGCCCGGGATCGCCTCGGCGAGCGCGGGGACCGGTCGGGCGCCGGCGACGTCGGGCATCGCCGCCGCGTAGCGCACGGCCGCCGCGCGGTTGGCGAACGCGCCCACCCGCACCCGGTAGACATCGCCCTGGCTCCCCGTCGAGCGCACGACGTACGCCGGGAAGCCGTCGCGCAACAAGTTCCGCGAGATGTCGACGGCGGTCGCCTGATCCGACACCGCGATCACCTGCACGGTGAAGCTGATCGCCTGGGCCGACCCGGCGACGGCCGCGAGCACGAGACCCACGAACGCGCGCACCGCCCACCGCGATCGACGGCGCCCGGGACGCCGAGCGGGCGATGCACCGGCCACGTCAGAAATCCTTGCGTTCGAACACGATGACCGCGACCGCGGCGAAGGCCGCGCAGTAGAACGCGATCAACGCGACCACCCAACCGAGATCGCCCGCCGGCGCGGCGTAGGCCGACAGCTGCGAGGTCAGCAGGTACGGCGTCACACCCGGGAACACCACCAGCAGCTCCATGACGATCAGCGTCGCCAGCGTCGCGAGAGCACCGGCGGCGGCATTCATGAACAACACCGCGAACAGGACGGCGAGCAGGGCGATGGGCAACAGCGCGTAGGCCGCAATCAGGTAGGCGCGCAGCAACTCGACCCACGCGTCGGCGGGCACCATCGTCCCCGTACCCAGGAGGCCCGCGGCACCCAGCCCGGTGCCGCCCACGAACGATCCGAAGCCGAAGGAGGCACCCGCCAGCAGCGAGGCCAACAGGAACCAGGCGAGCGCCAGGAACGGCAACGCGGAGACGACCAGCAGCTTCGCCAACAGCCACTGCGAACGCGTGACGGGGCGCAGCAGCACGGTCGGCAGCGTGCCGTGCTGGATCTCGATGCCCAGCAGCTCGGCCGCTGCGATCGCCACCAACAGCGGCAGCAGGAAGGCCATGCTCGACAGCAACGACAACGCCGGCACCTGGTAGCCGGAGACGATGAAGAAACCGTACACGTCGAACACCCCCGGGGCATAGGCCCACAGCCAGGGGAACAGCGCCAAGACCACCAGGCCGAAGCGCACGCTGCTCAGGTGGGCCAACTTGCCCAGCTCCATGCCGAGGAGCGCGATCACCGCGCGCCCCCGCGCCCGCGGCCGGCGCGCCCGAGGCGCGGCGGCTCGGCATCGATCGCCAGGGCATCCACCGCGGTGCGGCGCGCACGCTCGGCCGTCACCCGCTCACGGTAGTGCGCCCGCAGGTCGAACACGTCGGGACCGATCTCGAGCAGGTCCATGCCGCCACCGACGAGGGCCGCGGCCAGCCGCTCGGCGCCGGTGCCCGGCGCGAGCGCCGCCACGAGGTGATCGCCTCGTCGCTGCGCCTCGCGCACCCACGGCTGCGCCCGCAGCAAGGCCACCGCAGCGGGGACGTCCGCCACCCGCACGCGGAAACGGGCCCGCCGGTCGCGCAGGTCGACGGCGTCGATCAGCTCACCCTCCTCCATGAGGCCGACGAGGTGGCAGTACGCCACCACCTCCTCGAGGTGGTGGGTCGACAGGAGCACCGCGGTTCCCTCCTCGGCCGCCTCCCGCAGCACGCGGTGCACCAGGTGCAGCGACAGCGGGTCCATGCCGCTCGCGGGCTCGTCGAGCACGAGGATCTCCGGGCGCGTCAGCAGGGCCGCCGCCACGCCGAGGCGTTGGCGCATGCCCAGCGAGTAGATGCCGACCGGTCGATCCGCGGCCGCGGTGAGCTCCATGCGGTCCAGCATCTCGCCGATCCGACCTGCCGGCACGCCCCCCGCCAGGCGCGCGTGCAGACGCAGGTTGCGCCGACCGCTGAGGTAGGGGTAGAAGGCGGCGGGCGCCTCGACGACCGCGCCGAGTCGACGCCGCACCGAGGGGCGCTCGTGGGGATCCTCGCCGAGCATCCGGACCGTCCCCGAGGTCGGGAACGCCAGGCCGGCGACCAGGCGGATGACGGTCGTCTTGCCGGCGCCGTTCGGACCGACCAGGGCGTACACCTCGCCGGGCTGAACGCGCAACGACAGATCGCGGACCACGGGGCGGCTGCCGTACCGCTTGGTCAAGCGGACGGTCTCGATCGCGGGCGTCACACGGTCCGGGGCAGCGTCCACGCGCACCTCACCCCCGAGACTACACGCCCGGCCTCCGAGCCGCGCATGGGATGGCTCACGCCTCCGCCAACGCGCCGGACGGCGCCGGCGTCTCGCCGGCCGCCTCCGACGCGCCGACGGACGGCACCGCCGCGCCACCCTCCGCAGCCACCTCCTGGGTGGTCATCGCATCGAGGACGTGCTCGACGGCACGCTCGACGGCGCGGTCGAAGTCGGTCGTGTCGACGACCGGCGAGCCCTCGCGGGCCGCCTGTTCGAGGACGAAGTCCTGGATCATGCGGATCTCCGCGAAGTGCTCCAGGTAGTCGTCGCTCGGCCGCATCCTGTGCGTGCGTCCCTCCCGCCGGCTGAAGTTCTCGCGGTGATCGTCCTCGTCGCCGACCACCAGCACGATCTCGATGACCAGGGCCCGGTCGTCGGGCCGCTGTGGCGACAGGCCGGGCACCAGGTGCGTCCCCTCGATGACGAGAGAGGTCGCCTCCTTCACGTTGCGCTCGATGATCGCCTCGATCGCCCGGCTCATCTGCTGCACCTGCGCCTGGAAGCCCCGAGCGACCCGCTTGCGCTTCGGCTTGGCGTTGGCCACCTCGTGGGGCATCAGCTCCGCGCGCCAGGCCGCGTAGCTCGAGGCATGCAGGATGGGACTGAGTTCGGGGCTGATCAGCGAGCGCAACGCCTGGCGCACGCTGTCGGTGGAGACGACGCGCGGGATGCCGAGCCGATAGCCGAGTTCCGCCGCCAGGACCGATTTGCCCACACCGGCGGCCCCCGATACCAGCACGACCACCGGTCGCTCGGCGCGCCGCAGCGACCTGAGCAGCGTGTAGCGGCGGGCGAACTCCTCCCCCGCCTCCTCCTGGAGCAGGCGGCGGACGACGGCCCGGACGCGCTCGCTCTCGACGCGCGGCACCCCCAAGCGCCACAACTGGTCCTCGGCGCGCCGCGCCAGGCGGTGCGACAACTCCGGGTCGAGACCGATCGCCAGAAGCGACTGCGCGAGCACGCCGCGCGAGAACGGGAGGCCCGCGTCGCGGCCCTCCTCGACGACCACCAGCTCGGCCGCCAGCGCCAGCGTCGCCTCGTACCGAGCCCGCACGTCGCGGCCAAAGCGCGCCTCGAGCGCCGACGCCACACGCTGGTACAGCTCGCGCTCCTGCACCTGGCGGCGGCCGTCGGACCGCAGCCCCAGTTCGACCTGGCGCACGACCGCGTAGGCCTCCTTGAACGCCAGGCCGAGCTTCTCGAGTGAGGCCGCCAACTTGCGGCGACTGAACGGGTCACGCCCGCCGGACTCGTCGACCACCTCGAGCTCGCTGAAGGGCGGGGTCTGGCGCGCCAGCGCCTCGGCGGCCTCGGGGCCGATCTGTTCCGCCACCCAGCGGCCCAGTCGCTTCATGAACTCGCCGAGCTCGACCTGCTGCTCGTGCCGCTGGCGGTAGTGCTTCTCGACATCGCGCGCCAACCGCACGGCGTGTTCGGTCGCCACACCGGCCGACTGCAGCACCTCGACGATCGGGCCCGTCGCGAACGGGTAGCGCTTGGACCCGTCCTGCACGCGCAGATCTCGTCGCTTCACGTCACGTCCTCCAGTACGCACGAGGCTAGCACGGCGCCACCTGGCCGCCCACGGGCGGCAGTCGGTCGAGGAGGTCCTTGACGATGTTCCCGGTCAACCCCCACACGTCGCGTCCCACCACCAGGTAGCGGTGCAGGACACGCGTCTTCCCCGCGTGCGCGCGGGTTTCGCGCAGCACCGGGGTCGCGGCGAGCAGCGCCAGCGGAACCGTGAAGACCTCGGCGACCTCACCAGGGTCGACCCGCAGGTCGGCGGGCCAGGTCACCCGCGCGACGACCGGCGTCGCGACGAGGCCGAACGGCGAGGCGCGATCGTCGAGCAGCCCGAAGACGTCGCCGCGGTCGACGTCGAGACCCACCTCCTCGTGCGCCTCGCGCAACGCGGCGGCGATCGCGTCCTCGCCGGGCTCGAAGCGCCCGCCGGGGAACGCGATCTGTCCCGCGTGGCGGGAGAGGCCGGCCGACCGGACCGTGAACAGCAGCGCGGGGCCCTCAGGAGCGTCCAGCAGCGGTACGAGCACCGCCGCCCGACCGTGGCCGGGAAGGTCGAGCCCCCGCGCCACCGGCTCGGCGAGGGCCCGCCGCACGTCGTCCACGGTCCACGAGATCACGACGGCTGGGCCACCTCCGCCCCACCAGCGAGGCGCCGTTCGACGTGATCGCGGAGCAGCAGCTCGGGGTCATGGCCAGCCGCTGTCGCGGCCCGGGCCAGTTGGAGCAAGGCCTGCGCGAGATCGTCGGGATCTCGGGCGAGGTCGCCCAGGCTGCGCGCCGCGAGCGCATCGTCCGCGGGCCAGTCCAGCGCGCGGGCGAGCTCGCCGGCGCGCCGCAGCGCGGGCAGCGAACGCGGCACGCGCTCGGCTGCCGTGCGCGGGGCCCCGCCCCGCTCACCGGCCTTGATCTCCTGCCAATTGCGCAGGACCTGCTCCGCGTCGTCCGCGACGACGTCGCCGAAGACGTGGGGGTGGCGCCGCACCAGCTTCTCGACGATGGCAGACTCGACGTCCTGGTAGCCGAAGGTGCCGGCTTCCTCCCCGATGACCGCGTGGAACGCGACCTGCAGCAGGACGTCGCCGAGTTCGTCGGCGACCACCGCGGGATCGCCGTCGGCGATGGCGTCGACCGCCTCCGCGGCCTCCTCGAGCAGGTGCGGGCGCAGGCTCTCGTGGGTCTGCTCCTGGTCCCAGGGGCAGCCGCCGGGGCCGCGCAGGCGGCGCATGATCGTCAGCAGGCGTTCCATGCCGCCGATGCTACCTTCGGCGACGCCATCCGCGTGGGTGCCCGCCGACGCCGGACGCCTCGCGCGCGCGCCGTGTCCGGGGGTCAGCCGGGCGCCCGCACCAGCGCCCAGTGGCGGCCGCTGTGGCCGGCATCGCGCCGATGCGAGAAGCAGCGATCGGCCTCGCAGTGCGTGCAGGTGGCGCTCGCCGCGATCGCGTCCGGCGGCAGGCCGACGGTCTCGAGTTGCGCCCGTACAGCGCCGGGGACGTCGAGACGCCAGCGCCCCGCCACCGTCGGATCGGGCCAAGCGACGTCCGCGGGCACCGCCGGATCGGCGCGTACGGCGGCCACCACCTCCGGACCGACCTGGTAGCAGCGGCCCTGGATCGCCGGCCCGAGCCACGCACGCAGGTCCGCCGGATCGCTCCCATAGCGACGGACCAGGGCCCGCACCGCGGCAGCGGCGACGCCAGCGGCCGCCCCGCGCCACCCCGCGTGCACCGCCGCCACGGCCCCGCGGCGGGCATCGACGAGGATGACGGGCAGGCAATTGGCCGCGGACACCGCCAGCAGCCACCGCGGGTCGTCGCTGACGAGGGCGTCGCCCTCACGACCCGCGAGGTCGTCCGCGGCGTCGTGAACCGCGGCGCCGTGCACCTGATCGATCCTCGCCACGCGCTCAAGTCCGACGCCGAAGGCGCGGGCGACGCGGCGGCGATTCTCGGCGACGGCGACCGGGTCGTCGCCGACCGAGGCGCCGAGGTTGAGGCTGTGCCAAGGCGGCAGGCTCACACCGCCGGCGCGCGGCGAGAACCCGTGCGCGACCGGCAGCGGACCGCGCTCGAAGTCGGCCAGCGTCAGCTCCGCCACCGGCTCAGTAGTTGCGGGCCGTCGCCCGCATGCCGCCGCTGGACTCGAGCCAGTCGGTCACGACGCCGATCGCCGCGCGGACGGTGGGCGTGATGAGTGGGTCGCCGAAGCTCTCGAGGCGCACGATCACCTCGCCGCCGGCGCGCCGCTGAGCGACCACCAGGAGCTGCTGCACCAGCTCGGGCTCGTCGACCGTGACGCGGAACCACCAGCGGTCGCGCTCGCCCACGGCGCGGGCCGCCTCGTGCACGATGACGTGGCCCTCGGGTGCCGCGACGACCAGCTTCTCGAACGGAGCGTCCGACGGCCAGCCGCCGTCGAGCAGGGCATGGGGCATGGTGACGTGCCTCCCTAACGGCTCGGGGGCCGGCAGGCCGGCACCGTCGAGCGCGAAGACCTGGTAGTGCAGCGGCTTGCCCTGGGCACGCCACTTGAGCGCGTACTTCGTCTCGAACACCTCGGGCGGCGCGCTTCGCTCGATCCGGCTGGCGACGCCGGACCGGGCCGCCTCCTCGCGGGCGAACTCGACGTAGTCGAGGTGGTCGGAGGCCAAGCGGATCTCGCCGCCCGGTCGCAACCGCGTCGAAGCCAGCCGGAAGAAGGACACCCGCAGGAGCCGGTGCCGCACGTGCCGCTCCTTGGGCCACGGGTCGGGGAAGTTCACCGTGATCGAGTCCAGCGACGCCGGTGCGAAGAGCTGCCGCACCGCGATCTCGGCGGGCGCCTTGAGGATCCTCACGTTGCCGATGCCCTCCCGTCGCAGCCGCCGCAACGCGCGCAGCACGCTGGTGCCGGACACCTCCAGACCCACGTGGTCGTGGTCCGGCGCTGCGTGGGCGCGCGCGGCCGTGTAGCGGCCGTCGCCGAAGCCGACCTCGAGGTGAAGCGGCGCCTCCCGACCGAACGCCGCAGCCCAGTCGACCGGGTGCGCCACTCGCCGCCACGGCAGGAAGATCGGCCGCGCCACGGGCGGGTCGGCGGGCGCGGCGCCGACGCTCACGCCGCTGGGTTCGTCATGGGCTCCCGCCATTCAGGCGGGTCCCTCGTCGCTACCGTGGTAGGGACGCGCCAGCACCGTGTCGTCGACCCGCAACCCCAAACGCAAGAGGTTGACCCTCGGCACCCACAGGTAGGCGCCGGCGCCCTCGGACGCGACGAAGGGCACGGCGATGGCGCTCCCATCCGGGAGCTTGAGGGCGACCTCATCGAAGTCGCCGACCACTTCCCGCCACGCCCGTGCGATCCCGGCGTCCACGGCCACGCTGCCGACGGGCACGCCGGCGGGCGCCAGCCGCACGACGAGGCGGGCGGTACGCGGCCTGCGCGTGCGGATCCGCAGGAGGCCGACGTGGACGAGACGGGTGACGACCGCCCGTGCCTCGTCCTCCTCGACGTCGAGCTCACGGGCGATGCGGGCCACGGTCCAGTGCCCATTCACGACCGCCAGGACGCGCTGCTCGGGCGATCCCAGCGACGGCCTGGTGCCCCCGTCGTCGACGCCGAACGGCACGGCGTCGCGTTCGACCATCGGCGGCCCCTCGCCCGCTCGACGCGCCTCGTCCAGGCGTCTCAGGGCGTCGAGCACGATCGCCTCGGTACTGGTCTCGATGGTCGTGCGCGGCGCGGGCAGACCCGCCGTGAAGGCGAAGGCGCCGCGCTCGTCGCCGAACAGGGCATCGACGGCGGCAGAGCCCTCGACCTCACCGAACTCGGCGTGACGCAATTGGCCCCGATCGAAGTAGAAGCGCGCCCGGCCCGATGGGTGCTGAACGGTGAGACGGCCCGTCCGCTTCGACGCGGCCAACAACTGGAACAGGTCCACGAGCGAGAAGAGACCCAATGTCCCGGTCACGGACGCCATGCTACCAGGGGCGCTCCCCGGTCTCCGAATCGAGCCGCGGCGCAGGCACGCACGCGCTCATCCGACGTCGTCAGGATGCGGGACGTCGACCGTGACCACGTCCTCGTCGGTCGGGCCGGCCGCGACGCCCAGGACACCCCGCGCCGCCGTCCAGGCGCCGCCCTCGGGCGCGGGGAGCGCGGCCCCCGCCACGACGGTCGACCGTCCCTCGAGGGCGAGCGGCGGCAGGTGCCCGACCAGCATGGGGTTGATGCCGTAGCGGAGGTGCGCTCGCCCCGTCAGGCCGGCGCGCAGGCCATGCTCGAGCCACGCGTCGCCCTCGTCGATGCGGGGATCGGGCGGCCAAGGCCGCGTCCAGCGGGCCGCGTTGGCCGAGGGCTGAACGAGTACCTGAGCGCCGAGGCCGTCGAGCCGCTCGATGACGTGGTGGTACCAGCCGTCGAGGCAGACGGCGATCGCGACGCGGCCGACAGGCGTGTCGACCACGGGCAGGTCCTCCAGCCGGCCGCGGGCGAGGCCCACGCGCCGCTCGAGCCCCTGGGTGAGGAAAACCTTCGGCGCCCGCGCGACGACGGCGCCGGTGGGGGCAACGAGCAGCGCGAGGTTGTGCACGCGCGGATCGACGACGTGCAGGCCGCGGGCCGCCTCGTAGGCCACCGTCGGAAAGAAGCCGGTGCCAGCGACCAGGGTGGCCCCGGTCGCGCTGGCCGCCCGGGCGAACGCCTCCGTCCACATCGCATACGCGCCCAGCGCGAGGTCGGCGTACGCGGCCTGGCTCCAACGCCAGCGACGGCGCAGCGCCAGCGCCGTCCAGCGCGACCCCCGCCGCCGGAGCAGCGCCCGGGCGGCGGCGAGCAAACCGTCGTCCAGGCGATCGCCGACGCCCCCCGCCGTGGCCAGCAGCGGCAGGGCCCACAGCTCGGGGAAGGCGACGAGGGCTGGACCGGGTGCTCCGGCGGCCGCGCGGACGGTGAGGTCGACGACCCTGTCCGCGAAGCGCTCGGACGAGGCGTAGTCCTCGGCACGCCACCTCGGTTGCACGGCCGCGAGCCGCACCATGCTGCCCATGGGATGAGCGTACCCGAGCGTCGGGGTGGCGATGCCGACGGTTAGACTCGGTGGGTGACGCTGCGCCTGGGCCGTTACCTGGTTCGCGAGGTCGCCGGCCTCTACCTGCTCGGTGTCGCCGCCCTGTGCCTGCTGCTGTCGATCGACCTGCTCAGCGTGATGGCGCGCTTCCTGGTCGAGCACGACGCGGGCGGCCTCACCATCGCGCGGCTGCTGGTCTTCAAGCTTCCCTGGTTCCTCCACCTCACGCTGCCGTTGGCGGTGGTGTTCTCGATCCTGGTCGCCAGCGGGCGGTTGGCCAAGGACGCGGAACTCAAGGCCGCGTACGCCGGCGGAGTGCCGCCCATCCGCTTGCTCACGCCCCTGATCGGCGTCGGTGCGGTCGTGACGCTGCTCGCGTTGGGGATCAACGGCTGGCTCGAGCCGTGGGGCGAGGCGGCCTACCAGCGTGAGATCCAGGGCTTTCTCTATGCCCGGCCGCCGGCGGCGACACAGGTCGACGCCGCCTTCGCCATCGACGGCGTCGGCACCTTCTTCGCCGCGCGCCTGCGCGCGGACCGCGACGACCCGACGCGCGCCGAGCTGAGCGGGGTGCTGGTCGTGCTTGCGGACGGGCGCACGGTCACCGCCCCCCGCGGCGCCTGGGACGCCCTCACGCGAACGTGGACGCTCGAGGGCGCCCGCGCCACCGCGGCGGGCGATTCCCAGGGCGAACTGGAGGCCGGTACGCTGACGCTCGCGTTCCCCCTCGAGTCGACGCCCGAACAGGCGCTCATGCGCCCCGCACTGCAGACGCTGACCCAGCTCGTGGCCCGCGTGGGCGACCTGCGCGAGGCCGGTGGCGACGTCGCCGAGGCGCGCTTCGCCCTGCACCGGCGCCTGGCCGACGCCTCCAGCGCCGTCGTGTTCGCGCTAGCGGCGGGCGCGCTGGCACTACGGGTGCGGGGCCGCGCCACCGGGCTCGGTTGGACGATCGCGCTGGTGGTCGCGTTCTGGGCGAGTTGGACGCTGACCGGCACGCTCTTCGACCGCGGCGTCCTGGGACCCCTCGCCGCGGCCTGGGCGACCCCGGCCGCCGTCGCCGCGGCCGGCGGGGGCCTCGCCTGGTGGGTCGCGTCACGATGAACGTCTGGGGCCGGGCCATCGCTCGCGAGATCGCGCCGTTGTACGTCCTCGGCCTGATGGTGCTGACGCTGCTCCTGCTGCTCTCCTTCCTGCTCGACGTGCTCGCCGACGTCGTGTCGCGCGGCGTGCCCGCGGGCACCGTGGCCGCCTTCCTGCTGCTCAAGCTGCCGAGCGCGGCGGCCGCCGGTCTGCCGCTGGCGCTCCTGTTCGCCGCGCTCTTGGCGCTCTCGCGCGCGACCCAGGACGGCGAGCTGCGGGCGGCGCTGCAGCTCGGGGTCTCGCCGGTCGCGACGGTGCGGCCGATCCTGGTCGTCGGCGTCGCGGTCGCGTTGCTCACGCTCGCGAACAACGAGATCCTCGTGCCGTGGGCGGAGCAGCGGGCGCTCGAGGTCCAGCGCGAGATCCTCCTGCGCAGCCCCGAGACCGTGCTGCGTTCCGGCGCGTTCTTCGAGGACGCCCTCGGCAGGTCGATCTTCCTGCAGAGGGTCACCCCCGACGGAGAGCTGGAGGGCATCACCGTCATCGCGCCCGGCGGCAGCCAGGGGCCGAGGCAGTTGATCGAGGCCGCGCGCGGCGTCGCGGACCCGGCCGCCGGCGTGTGGCGCCTCGAGGACCTGCGCCTGCGCTCGTTCCGCTCCGGCCGCACGGTGATCGACGTGCGCGCCGCCTCCGCCCTCCTTCCCGTCCGCGGCCTGACCGCCGGCGTGGTCGGCAGCGTCGACCTCGTCACCTTGCCGCTCCCCGAGCTGCTGCGCCGCGTGCGCGAGGGCGGCCGCGACGCCGCCGCCGAGCTCACCGCGTTGCACCGCAAGGCCGCCGAGCCCGCCGCGGCGCTGGCGTTCGCGCTGTTCGCAGCGGCGGTCGCCTTCGCCGGCGTCCGTCGCTCCGCCCCGCTGGGCCTCGTGTCCGTCTTCGTCCTGACGTTCGTCTATTACGCCACCTGGAGCGTCGCCAAACTGCTCGGGGCCCAGGGCACCGTGCCCGCCGCGGTCGCCGGCTGGGCGCCCGTCGCGCTGTACGCGGTGGCCGGGGCCGCCCTGCTGCTGCGGGCGGTTCGCAGGTGAGGGGAACGGTGGTCCGCGGCGCGGCCTCGGGCGCAGCGGCCGCTCGCCGCCCGCCAACGCGCGTTCGACGCGCGCTGGCCGCCCTGGCCATCGCCGCCTTGCTCCCGTGGTGGGGCGCGCTGGCGGCCACCCTGACGATCGACACCGGCGACGACCCGAACGCCCGGCTCGAGCTGCGCCGGACGCTGCTCCCCAGCGGCGCGGAGGTCGAGCTGATCGTGCTGACGGGCGAGCGCGTCACGCTGACGGTCGACGACCTGGTGATCGTCGGCGGCCGCATCGAGCTCGACGTGGAGGCCCGCCTGGTGCGCGTGATCGGCCCCGGCAGCTTCACGACCGGCGAGGAGCGGCTCGAGGGCGACGACCTGGAGCTGCGGCTGGACGAGGAGCGCGTGCGCGCCGTGGACGCGATCGTCTTCACCAGCGCGATCGACGTCACCGGCGACCTCGCCGAGCGGCTGCCGGGGCAGCTGACCTTCACCGAGGGCCTGGCGTCGCCCTGCTCGCGCTGCTCGCAGGAGGTCCTCGACTACGCCTTTCGCGCGGCGAGGATGACGCTCTTCCCCGGCGACCGGTTGATCGGCTACGACGTGGCGGTGCAGGTGCGCGGCGTCACCGTCCTGCGCTTGCCGCTGCTGGTCATCCCGCTCGCCCAGGGCGACCGGCAACCGCAGCTGTCGATCGCCAGCGGCACGGCGACCGAGCGCGCCGAGGTCCGGCTGCGCTGGCCCTACGTCGCCGGGCCCAACGGCATCGGGACCTTCACGGTCCGCTACCTGGCGGACGTCGACCCGGCCGCCGACGCCGGACTCGCCGGGCGCCTGCTCGGTGGCGGCGTCGACGTGAGCTACCTCGGCTTCGAGCTCGATCATCGGCTGTACGACGACGTGGGGAGCGGGACGGCGTTCGTCGCCTACGAGCCCCCCCGCGCGCCCAGGCCCGCGGCGCCCGGCGCGGTCGCGCGCGAGGCCAGCGACGCCGAGTGGACCGTGCGCCTGGCGTACACGGCCGAACAGGTCGGGGACGAGCCCACGGTGCGCTTCGAGGTCGCGCGCGACGACGCGCTCACCCCGGGGCGCTGGACCTACCTGGCCTCGCTCACCGTGAGCGACCCGGCGGCCGCGGACGGCGTCGGGCTGCGCAGCCGCGTCGACAGCCAGGGGTTCATCGACGGCGATGCGGCCGTGGATCCGCGGACGCCACCCCCCTACGCCGATCGCCGCACGCCGCGCGTCACGGCCCTGCAGCTGCGCCTCGACCCGCTCGACCTCACGCGGCTGCAGCTGTGGCAGCTGCGGGTCACGTCGGCCGGTCTCGACCTGGGGATCTTCGAGGACGTCGCCAACCCCGTCAACCGGCGCGCCGCCGCCTTCGGCGTCATCGCCGACGGCCGGCTGGCCCTCGCGCACCAGCTGACCCTGGTGCCCTGGACCGTGTGGAGCGGCGGCCGGCTCGAGGCGGACAACCGCTTCGAGGGGCGGTACTACGGCTCGGCGGAGCGCGCCGTCCAGTGGCGCAGCCGCGTCGCGTTCACCCAGGCCTTCGGGAACTACGGCAACGCCTCGGTGACGTTCACCCGCGACGTCACGGAGGGCGAGACGCCCTTCCGCTTCGACGCGGCCGTCAACCGCTCGCGCAGCGATCTCGGCTTCGGCATCGATCTGCGCCCAGCGCCCTGGCTCGACCTGCGCAGCGACGGCGGGTACGTCCTCGTCGAGAACCGCCGGCCCGAGACGGTGGGCTGGGCGCCGCTGACGAGCCGAGTGACCCTCTTCGGCAACCTCGCTGGCGTGAACGCCTCCCTCGAGCACCGCTGGCCGATCCTCGACGAGGACCCGGGCACGCTCCGCGCGAGCGTCTCGCTCCAGGCCCGCCGCGACGCCACCGACCTCCGCGCCGGTGTCGAGCACCTCCAGGACTTGAGCATCGAGCCCGCCGAACCGCGGGTGTCGGAGACCTTCACCCGCTTCACCTGGCGCGTCGCCCACGAGGGCTGGGCCGCCGTCGACGTGACCGCGACCTACCGGCCCGAGCCCGCCCCCGACGCCGAGGACCGCATCCGCACCGTCGACCCGATCGACCTGCGGCTCGAGCTGGGGAGCCTGCGCACCGGCGATGCACGTCCGGGCCTGCGCGTGCAGGCACAGTTCGACGCCGAGCTGGAGCGCTTCGAGCGCATCGACGTCGACCTGCGCGCCCGCCTCGGCCCCCTCGAACTCGAGGCCCGCGAGCGCGTGACGCTGCCGGAAACCCGCATCACGGAGTCCCGTCTGGCGTTGACCTGGCAAGGCGTCGCCCGTGTGGAGACCCGCGGCTTCGAGTGGCTGCCACCGGCGGCGTTCGGCCACGAGGTCGAGCCGCGCGTGCGCCAGCTCAGCGTGCAGCTGCGCGAGGACCGCGAGCGCGCCGCCGGACGCTGGGAGCTCGGCTGGCGGGCCACGCTCGACCCGGCGCTCGAGGAGACGGGCCGCCGCGATACGCGCTTCGAAGCCCGGGTCTCGCTGCTGCAGGAGAATCTGGGGCCCTGGTTCGTCAGCGTCGAGGGGCTCGGCGAGTGGGCGCTGGCCGATGACCTCCAGCCCGAGGCGTACCTGCGGCGCGCCTCGTTGGCCTTCGGCGCCGACGTGGCCGAGCGCTTCGGCGTGCAGGGCAGGCTGAGTTACCAGGCCGCCTACGACCGCTTGGGCGAGGAGTTGGGCCGCAGCGAGCTGACGATCGGCGAGCTGACGGTGGCCGTGCGGCCGATCGACCAACTCACCGTCGGCGCGCGGATCCAGGACGTGTGGGAGTTCACCCGCAGCGACCCGGCGCGCTCGCCATGGAACTTCCAACCCGAGGTCTTCTTCGTGTGGGACCGCTGCTGCTGGGCCCTGGCGGGATCCTGGAATGCCGAGACCGGCGCCGTCCGCCTGCTGCTGACGGGGCCCGGTGCCGACAACGGGCTCGAGCAGGTCCTCGACACCGACTGGACGCTGCCCCGCGTGGGCCTGCGCGAGGACGAGGAGCAACCATGAGATGCCGCCTGCTGGCCCTCATCGCCGCCGCGGCCCTGGTCGGCTGCACCGGTACCTTCACCCCGCCCCTCCCGACGCTCTACCTCGTGTTCGCGGAGGCCGACGGCGGCGAGCCCGCCCGCGTGGCGCTGCTCGATTTCGTCGTCACCGCCAGCGAGCGCCGGCTCGACCTGCTGACGGCGAACGCGTACGCCTTCGGCCCCACCGACGTGCTGATCGCCGTCGACGTCATGGACCGCGTCGAGCGCCAGGAGGTCTGGGTGCTGACCGCCGACGGCCCATCCTCGCGGGCACTGACGCTCCACCGGCTCGACCTACGCACGCTCCCCGACGTGCCCGGCACCGTCCTGACGCCGGTCGCCCCGGCCCTGGCCCTGACGGATGCCGGCGGGGCGTGGCACGCGGCCTTCACGAGCGCCACTGGCGTGCCGACGGGCTGCCTGTCGGGGCTGGTGGTCGCCCCGGCGGGGGACGCGGTCGCGCTGTGGGACCCAGGCGCCGGGTCCGGCGCCGCTGGCACCGGGGCACGCTGCGGCGCGGTGGCCGACGCGCCCGACCCGCGCGTCCACCTGGTCGACCTCGCTGCCGGGACGGTGGCCGAGCCGATCGCCGAAGCCCGCGCGCCCGGCGTCCGGTCGGGGGACCCCGAGATCGGGCAGGGCGATGGGCTGCTGCTCGTGCGACGACCCGCCGTCGGCGATGCGGACGAACTGAGGGTGGCCGAACTGGACTTCGACGACACGGCCCCGCCGCCGCTCGACGAGGGGACCCCGGTCGACGACCTCCTCGACGTGGCGGGCGTCCCGGGCGGCTTCGCGGCGCTGCGCCGGGTCGACGGCGGCGCCGGGCGCGAGGTCGTCGTAGCCACGCGGGCAGGCGACGAGCCCGCGGTCCTCGCGATGCCGGACAACGCCAGCGCTTTGTACGTCGACGACAGCGGCGCGCTCGGCACGCTGCTGACGACCGGCGCGGGCCGCATCGGCGTCACCTACGCGGACGAGGCGGAGCCCCGCCAGATCTCCTTCGGCGCCAGCGACCTGACGGTCGATCCCCTCAACGCCTACGCCCTCGCGGTCCGGCCCGGCGGCGTGTGCGTCGTCGACCTGTTGGTTCCCAGCGACGCGGCGAGCTGCGACCTGACCGTAGATGCGGTGGTCCGCGAGGCGCTCGCTGCCGCCCGCTTCGTCACCTGGACGTTCGCCGCGCCCAGTTCGCCCTGAGGCGTGGCGCGCGGCGCGGACTGCGGCGCGCGGCGATGGCGCGGCGCGCCGCGCGCGTGCCCGACTTGGCGCGGGCTCAGCCGGCCGTCAGCCGCGCCAGGCCGTCGGCGATGCGGTCGCGCACGCCGGCGTCGACCATCTTGCGGGCCGTGCCCAACGCGTTGCGCACGGCCCGGGCGTCCGCCGATCCGTGACCGATGAACGCGTATCCGTCGACGCCGAGGAGCGGCTGCGCGCCGTAGGTGCCGGGGTCGAGCCGGTCGGCGACCCTGCGCAGGGCTGGCCGCACGAGGAGGCCGCCGATCTTCGCACGCAGGGAGCTGCGCAGCGCATCGCGCACCATGCCGAAGAGCACCTTCGCCTCGCCCTCGGCGAGCTTGAGCATGACGTTGCCGGTGAAGCCGTCGGCGACGACCACATGAATGGTGCCGGCGAGCAGGTCGCGGCCCTCGACGTTGCCGTGGAAGTTCACGCCCGGCGTCGCCTTCAGCAGCGCGTGCGCGGCCAGCGTCAGCTCGTTGCCCTTGCCCTCCTCCTCGCCGATCGACATGAGCCCGACGCTCGGGTTCGGATCGTCGTAGAAGGCACGCGCGTAGACGCTGCCCATGACCGCGAACTGCTGCAGGTAGGCCGGTTTGCAGTCGGCGTTGGCGCCGGCGTCGATCAGGGCGGTGAAGCCGGTCTTCGTCGGCACGTTCGCGAGGATCGCCGGCCGCTCGACGCCCGGCAACCGGCCCAGGACCAGAAGAGCCGCGGCCATCGTCGCGCCCGAGTGGCCCATCGACACGACCGCTGCGGCCTCCCCCGACTTCACCAGGCGCGTCGCCACGACGATCGAGGCGTCCTTGCGGCGCCGCACGTCGCCGGCGCTGTCCTGCATCGCGATGACGTCGCCCGCGTGCACGATCGGCAGCTCGGCACCGCGCTCGCGCAGGGCTTCGCGCAGTCGCGCCTCGTCCCCGACGAGCACCACGCGCTCGCCCGCGGCGACGGCCCGAAGCGCGCCGTCGACGGCGGCGTCGGGCATGCGGTCGCCCCCCATGGCATCGAGGGCGATCAGCGGCGGCTGGGACGGTGCGGGGGCGGCGTCGCTCATGCCGCCCATGGTACGTCACGGCCCCGTGCATCGGATCACCGTCCCCGAGGCGCCCCCGCAGGCCCACCGTCCGGTCCGGGTCGGCGCGCGGTTCGCGGGGCCGGAACCGACGCCCGGGCTACGATGGCGGGCGTGGACGTGCGGACCTTCGAAGCCCCGGGCGGCGAACGCCTCGACGTCGCGATCGCCCAGGCGCTCTCGCTGTCGCGCACGTACGCCAAGGAACTCATCGACGAGGGCTACGTCACGCTCGACGGACGACCCGTGGGCAAGGCCGCCACCAAGCTCGACGGCTCCGAGTTCGTCTCGGTGCTGTTGCCGCCGCCGCGACCGGTGATGGTCGAGCCCGAAGACCTCGACCTGGTGGTCATCTACCAGGACGACGACCTCGCCGCCATCGACAAGCCCGCCGGCATGACGGCACACCCGACCGCGACGGTGCGCAGCGGCACCGTCGTCAACGCCCTGCTGGGGCGCATGCGGCTGTCGAAGGAGGCGAACCTCGATCCCGCCGACGACGCCTACCGGCCCGGCATCGTCCATCGGCTCGACCGGGACACCTCGGGCGTCATGGTGGTCGCCAAGCACGACGAGGCGCATCGGGCGCTGTCGGCCGCCTTCAAGAAGCGCCTGACCGAAAAGGCGTACGTCGCCATCGCCGTCGGCGTGCTGCCGGACGAGGTGCACGTCGACGCGCCGATCGGCCGCCACCCGGTCGAGCGGCAGCGCATGACCGTCGGCGGGGGCAACCCGAAGTCGGCGTCCACGATCGTGCGTGCGCTGGCGCGCATCCCGGGCTACACGCTGGTGCGGGCGTTGCCCCACAGCGGGCGCACGCATCAGATCCGCGTCCACCTGGCCCACCTCGGGGCGCCCATCCTGGGCGACACCGTCTACGGCCGCACGTCGAGCGTCATCGGCAGGCAGGCGCTGCATGCGCAGCGGCTCACGCTGCCGCACCCACACGATCACCACGCCATCACCTTCACCTCGCAGATCCCCGTCGACATGGTCCACGCCTGGCTGGCGCTGGGCGGCTCGTGGCCGGTCGAAGGCCTGGAGGCGCCCTGAACCCCGCGCCCGAGAGGAGCCCCATGACCCGCCCCACCCCGAACCCCGACGACGTCCGCTGGCACCTCGCAAGCCTGTTCAGCGGCCTCGACGGCGACGACTACCGCGCCGCTCGCGCGGAAGTCGACGCGCGGGTGGCGGCCCTCGAGGAGCGCCTGGCCCGCGACGGCATCGGCGCCGGCCCGCCGCTCCCCGGTGACGCCCCGGCCGCACGCCTCGGCGATCTGCTCGACGAGCTCAACGAGTTGTGGCGCCGGTTGGCGGACGTCAACGTGTTCCTGACGGGGCACACGGCCGTGGACGCCTTCGACGACGCTGCCCAGGCCGAATCGTCGACGTTGCGGCGGCTGACGTCACGGTTGGGGCCGATCGACGCGCGCGTGGCGGCCTGGATCGGGCGCCTCGACCTCGACGCCGTCCTCTCGGCCGACCCGCGGGCGGCGGCGCACGCGCACCATCTGCGCCGCCAGCAGGTGCGGGCGCAGCACCTCATGAGCGATGACCAGGAGACGCTGGCGGGCGCGCTCGGGCCCAGCGGCGGCGACGCCTGGGCGAAGCTTCAGGCGGACCTCGCCGGCAAGGCGACCGTGCTCCTCACCCTGCCGGGTCAGGACGCCGGCGAGGAGGCGGGCCTGGCTCGCCTGGCGGTGCTGCAGGCGAACCACGACCGCGCCGTCCGCGCGGCCGCGTACCACGCGGAGGGCGAGCTGCTCGAGACGCACGCGGTCGCCATCGCCGCCGCCATGAACGGCGTCAAGGGCGAGGTCGGCACGTTGGCGGACCGGCGCCGCTGGGCGTCCCCGCTCGACGAGGCGCTGTTCCAGAACGGCATCACGCCCGCGGCCCTCGAGGCGTTGCGCCGTGCGATGGAGGCGGCCTTCCCCAGCATGCGCCGCTACCTGCGCGCGAAGGCTCGCTTCCTCGGCCTCGAGCGGCTCGCCTGGTACGACCGGCTGGCACCGGTGCAGGCCGGCGAGCCGCGCCGCTTCGACTGGGCAGAGGCCAAGGCGTTCGTCCGCACCCGCTTCGCGGGCTTCTCGCCCAGCCTGGCCGCGCTGGCCGACCGCGCCTTCGACGAGGGCTGGATCGACGTGCTGCCACGCAAGGGCAAGCGCAACGGCGCCTTCTGCATGGGCACGGCCGGGAAGCGCGAGTCGCGCGTCATGCTCAACTTCGGCGGTGGCCTCGACGACGTCTTCACCGTGGCGCACGAGCTGGGGCACGCCTTCCACAACGATGCCGCCTACCGCGCCGGGCGCGGGCCGCTGCAGGCGAGCACGCCCATGACGCTGGCCGAGACCGCGTCGATCTTCTGCGAGACGCTGGTGACCGAGGCGATGCTGGCGGAGTCCGACGACGTCACCCGGCTGGCGGTCCTCGAACAGGACCTGCGCACGGCGACCGCCCTGGTGCTCGACATCGACAGCCGCTTCCGCTTCGAGCGGGCGGTGTTCGACCGGCGCGCGGAGCGCGACCTGTCCGTCCCGGAACTCGACGCGCTCATGCTGGGGGCGCAAGACGAGACCTACGGCGACGCGCTCGATCCCGAGGCGCGGCAGCCGCGGGCCTGGGCGAGCAAGCCGCACTACTACTCGGCGCGGCGCTCGTTCTACAACTTCCCGTACACCTTCGGGTACCTCTTCGGCCTCGGTGTCGCGGCCCGCTACCCGGCGGAGCCCGACGGCTTCGCCGAGCGCTACGAGGCGCTGCTGTCGCGGACGGGCATGGCCAGCGTCGCCGACCTCGGCCGCGAGTTCGGCATCGAGGTCGAGTCGGAGGGCTTCTGGCGTGATGCCCTGGCGGTGAGCCGGCGACGCGTCGACGACTACGAGCGGCTGGTCGATGGCCTGACGGCCGTCTGAGGAGGGCGTGATGGACTACCGGAAGCTGTTCGACCTGACCGACAGGCACGCCCTGGTGATCGGGGCGGGCTCTGGCATCGGCGCGGCCGTGGCCGAGGGTCTGGCCGACGCCGGCGCCACCGTCGCGTGCGCCGACGTGGCCGCCTCGGCCGCCGAGGGCACCGCGGCGACGCTGACCGCCAAGGGCCACGCCGCCAGCGCGCACGCCGTCGACATCACCGACGAGGCCGCGGTCGACGCGCTGGTGGCCGCGGTCCCCGGCCTCGACGTGCTGGTGTGCACGCCGGCCGTCAACGTCCGCAAGCCGCTGCTCGAGACCTCCGCCGCCGAGTTCGACAAGGTGATCGGCCTCAACCTGCGGGGGAGCTTCTTCGTCATGCGCGCCGCCGGCCGGCGCATGGCGGCGCAGGGCCGCGGCTCGATCATCCTCTTCTCGAGCATCCGCTCCCTGACCGTCGAGCCGGGCCAGGGCGTGTACGCGGCCACCAAGGCCGGCACACTGCAGATGATCCGCGCGCTGGCCGCGGAGCTGGGACCCGCGGGCGTGCGGGCGAACGCGATTGCCCCCGGCGTCGTCGAGACGCCGCTGACCGCGCCGATCAAGGCGAAGGCCGAGTGGTACCGCGCCTACGCCGAGAAGTCCGCGCTGAAGCGCTGGGCGCAGCCGAGCGAGATGGTGGGGCCCGCGATCTACCTGGCCTCCGACGCGGCCTCCTTCGTGACCGGGACCCTGACGATCGTGGACGGCGGCTGGACCGCGGTCGACGGCCGCTTCACGCCGCCGCTGTGAGCGGCCGCGGCGCGGGCGAACGCGGCAGGGCGCCCGACGTCGACGCGCTGGCGGCCCGCGCCCGCGACGCCGTCGACGCCGAGGCCGTGCTGCGGCGCACCGCGGAGTTGGTGCGCATCCGCAGCGTGTGGGACCCCGAGACCGGCGCCGACGAGGCCGCCGCCGCGGCCTACGTCGCGGACGAGCTGCGTGCCCTCGGCCTGAGCGTGACGGTCGACGAGGTCGCACCGGGGCGCCCGAACGTCATCGCCGACTGGACCGGGACGGCCTTCGAGCCCCGGGTGCACCGCACGCTGATGTTCGAGGGGCACACCGACGTGGTCACCGAGGGCGACCGCGCGCGCTGGTCGCGCGACCCCTACGGCGCCGACCTCGAGCCCGACCCCGCCGGTGGCACGCGCCTCTACGGCCGCGGCAGCGCCGACATGAAGGCCGGCGTGGCCGCCGCCATCGAGGCCGTCGCCGCGCTGCGGCAGGCGGCGCCCGACCTGCCTGGCCGCGTGCGCCTCGGCATCGTCGTCGACGAGGAGGGCATGATGCTCGGCATCAAGCGCTTCGTCGCCGGCGGCTGGGCCGACGAGGTCGACGGCGCGATCGTGTGCGAGCCCGAGGAGCTCGAGCTCTGCCTGCACCAGAAGGGGGCGATGCGACTGCACGCGCACGTGCGTGGGGTGATGGCCCACGGCGCCATGCCCTACGCCGGCGTCAACCCCATCGCCGGCCTCCAGCGCCTCCTGGCCGCCGTCGAGGCCCTGCAGGCGGAGGAACAGGCGCGGCTCGGCCCGCACCCGTACCTGGGCCTCCCGTGGCTCACGCCGACGATCGTGCGTTCGCCCGTCGCCGGCGAGGCGCAGCTCAACGTCATGCCCGACACCGCCTACGCCGCCCTCGACGTGCGCACCGTGCCCGGCCAGGAGCACGAGGCGCTCTTCGGCCGCCTGCGCGACGAGGCGGATCGGCTCGCGGCCGCCATGCCCGGCCTCGCGATCGAGCTCGACTGGTTCGAGAGCCGCCCGTGGACCGCGACCGCCCCCGACGACCCGCTGGTGCGGGCGCTCGAGGCGGCCTACCCGGGAGCGGTGGGCGGGTCTCCGCGCTACGGCGGCGTGCCCGGCGCCACCGACGGCACCTTCCTGCACGCGGCCGGCGTGCCGATCGTCACCGTCGGCCCCGGCGACCGCACGATCCCGCACCAGGTGGACGAGTTCGTGCGCGTCGAGGACGTCGTGCGTACGGCCAGGCTGTAGGCGGAGGCCGCCGTCCGGTACCTTATGGCCACCCCACCGGTCGACGGGCCGCGCGCTGCGCGCCGCCGCCCATGACCCGGCGACCGGTCGGCCCGGGCGTGCCACGCGCCCGAACCCCCAGGAGGCCCACATGACGCGCCTGCAACGCTGGCTCATCGCCGCCCTCACCGCCGCCCTGCTCCTCGGCTCGGCCGTCGCCCAGGACCCGGAACCCGTGCGGGGCGGTACCGTCACCGTCGCGATCTCGGCCGACCCGCCCGGTTGGGATCCCACGCTGTCGACCTCGCAGGAGATCGCCCGGGTGACCTACGGCAACGTGTACGAGGGCCTCGTGCGCTTCGACCGCGACGGCACCATCG
>Ga0180436_10000794_pt1 | contig 31803 bp, 32 predicted proteins | sample SS_ome_2_FD_132434 | JGI IMG/M metagenome (GOLD analysis project Ga0180436, IMG submission 132434) | Hypersaline lake sediment archaeal communities from the Salton Sea, California, USA - SS_3_S_2 metaG | ecosystem: Environmental > Aquatic > Non-marine Saline and Alkaline > Hypersaline >... | reverse complement strand
CGAGGGAGAGATCAATCTGGCAGGCACCTTCCCCTATATGGAGAGTACTTCCCTTGAAGACCTGATTGTTATGGCAGGAGGACTAAAGGAGTCTGCCTCACTTTCTCAGGCAGAGGTTGCCCGCCGTATTAAAGCGGGTGATGAGAAACCCGAAAACGGCAAAATATCCGATATTTTCTATTTCGATATTGATAGGGAACTGAATATTTCTTCAGAAGCTGCCAGCTTTAAACTTGAGCCCTTTGACCAGGTGTTTATTAGAAAATCTCCTGGATATGAAGAAGCTCAGTCAATGATTGTTGAAGGAGAAGTATTATATCCTGGCTCTTATATTCTTGGCTTTAAATCGGACCGGATATCAGATTTAATTAAAAGGGCCGGAGGATTGACCGATGAGGCTTACCTGGAAGGAGCCCAGCTAATAAGAAAGCTTGAAGTCAATCAGGAACTTCGTGAAAGGGCCCTTGAAAGCCTGATGTCAGAATCAGAAGATTCTCTTCAGATAAAAGTGGAGGAAAGCAATGAACAGGCCATTGGTATAGACCTGAATAGAATTGTGGCTGATCCAGGCAGCAAATATGACTTATTTTTGCAGGAGGATGATAGATTGATAATTCCCAAGGAATTGCAGACCGTCAGGCTATCCGGTGCCCTGTTATTTCCAATTACAGTCCGTTATGATGATAGCTATACCTTTGGGAAATATATTGCAATGTCAGGAGGTTTTGCAGATAATGCAAAGAAAAAGAAGACCTATGTGATTTATGCAAATGGTTCCGTTGATAAAACAAACAGTTTCATGGGAATTAAGAATTATCCGGATGTTGCTCCCGGTGCAGAGATAGTAGTTCCCCAAAAACAGCAAAAGGAAAGAATGTCCACTGGCGAGATTATTGGAATAACTTCGGCTTTATCTTCAATGGCGTTGATTATTGTGACTATAATAAATAGTATAACGCCCTGATCAAATATAACCTTTCAGGCATAATCAATTATTCACTGATAAACGTTATGTCATCTCTTTTTTCATTACCGAACTCATATTGTAAGGTTTTGTCTAATCCTTCAGCTAGGGTAAAAGGAGCATTAAAACCACAATTTTGGGCTGCATTAGCATCAAATTGTGTGGTGGCACAAAATTTTTTAACCCGAACTGCACTAATTGCAAATTTTTTTCCGGTTATCTTACTTAATACATCAAAACCAAATCCAGCCAGCATACCTAGCCAATAAGGGACATGGGTAGATGGTATTTTTTTATTCAGGCTAAGTTCTACTTGTGTTACCAGTTCATTCATGTTTACATCCGGTTTGTCGATGTAATTAAATACTTTGTAACCGGGCGAAATATTCTCTAATTGGTGTTTAATAAATGCGGCTACATTCCCAACATAAGCCATTGATTTATAATTGGCGCCTTTACCGACCATTAGAAATTTGCCGGAAGCAATTTGTTTAAGCAGGTTATATACGTTGCCCCGGTTACGTTCCCCAAATATTACTGTTGGTCGGATGATTGTTAGTGAACGTTTTTTTTGGTCTATATTAAACCATTCTTCCAAAGCTTCTTCTGCCTGCCACTTGCTTATGCCGTAATGGTTAAAAGGATCCGTAGGGTGATTCTCGTTTGGGTTTTGTTTGTTAAGGCCATACACAGCAACAGAACTAGTGAAAATGATATTTGTCACCCCAATATTATCCATAGCTTCCAATACATTTCTTGTTCCTTGAACATTTACATCGTAGTAAAGTGAAGTAGGAGAAACATCATCGCGGTGTTCGGCAGCCAGTAAAACGATAGTTTTTGTCCCGGTTGGTAATGAATTTGCAAGATTATCTTCACGAATATCTTGTAAGATTGTTATTTCCGGATACTTTAATGATTGGTTTTTATCAATATTATTACAATTCTCTTTTCCAAGTTGCTCTATCAAACGAGTTCCAACAAAGCCTGAAGCACCAATTAAACAAATTTTATTCATTTTCTTGAATTCTGGATCGTAATTTCTTCTTGGTTTCACTGGACATAAAGTTAAGTTTGTTTTGCTTAACTCGCTGTCCGGAAATAGAGGGTAAGATCATTTTATAAGCTACCCTGAAAATCGAAAGCTCTGATAATTGTAATTTTCATTCTATTTGAGATTTTGATTTGAAATAAAAAAAGAAGAAAATGCATATTCTTGTTAATGATTTTAAAGTTGAGAATTTCTCAACTTCTTTATATATGGCATAGTTATATCTAATTAACTTGATTTTGTTGGTTGAAATAGAATTGTAATGATTTCTATATATAGCCAATGATTCCATTAATCCTTGAGCCTCATCTGTTTTTTTTAGAATAGCTAACCATAGTGCCCAATCTTGTCTCTTACGAATATTTGGCATATAAACTTTACCAACTTTTTCTGTATCATACATCGCAGTTAAACAACCTATATAGTTGTTTCGAAGCATGGTTTTATAGTTGATTTTTTTAGGTGCTTTGACTTTTCCAATGTTATTACCTTCTTCATCGATCATGTCATAATTTGAATACGATAAAGCTAAATCATTATCAAGCATAAACTTTGTTTGCTTTTCAAGCTTATCTGGTTTCCATTGATCATCACTATCACAAAAGGCAATAAAACGACCAGTTGCTTGTTTGATCGAATTGTTTCTTGCAACTCCTGGACCGGAGTTATTTTCTAATTGGAATACTTTAATTCTTTTATCTATTTTAGAATATTCCTGCAGTAATACAAAGGTTCCATCTTTGGAGCAATCATCGGTAATTAGTAATTCCCAATTTGTATATGTTTGAGCTATAATCGATTCAAGGGTTTCTTTTATGAATTGCTCTGAATTATATGTTGGAGTAATTATTGAAACTTTACTCATTTTATTAAAGTATTGCTATTTAATTTTGAAAGCTTGTGCAAATAGTCTTATAAAATAACTAGATCTCCTAATTTATTTTCATAATCTACTGGTAAACAATACTCAAACCCATTACCTGGGAACAGAGTTATCTCTCCAAAATATAACTTACCTTTTACGTTAAATAGGTCTATCCTTGCAAATTTGAGATCTGCAGACAATCTTTCAGCAATTGATATCATTTCCTCGAAGTTATCAGGCTTAGAAAGTTCAATTTTTTTCACGGGAAAAAGAATCCGAAATGGCATTAATTGCCAATTCATATCATAAAAATTCCTTGTATGGGCAACCGTTCTATCCATATCAACTTGAACACAATGAGGTTTACCATTAAAACAAAAGAATTTATAATCAAACAATTCTGAGGAATGGCCTAAGTATTTTTCACATATTATACGAGGTTGGACATAACTATATGGAGGTTCTCCAGAAAATTTCCCATAATCAAATTTTAACCATCTATTCAATTTTACGGTTGTATTCGAATAATTTAATTTTGCCTTATCATCACAAATAATATTCTGGCCACTTGAATGTGTCAATTTTAATACAAATTGATCAGGTAATTCTTCATAATTAATTTCTTCAGCATTGTTATAAACGTTTATTAGTTCATTTAAATATTCCTCACCGATACGGTCCGCAACAAATCTTCTAACTTCATATTTATCAACTAAATGTGATAATTCTTTATGTTCGGAATATAACTTAAGATATTGTATTTTCTCATTAAATGTTTTTGGCTGTCTCAAGTTAATTTTCTTCCGATAAACGATAAAATATCTTAGCCGAATACTCTTTTCCTGACTTAAGTGCAAAATTTTCGTTAATACTTCAGATATTTTTTGAATAGGAGTTGCGTAGGCATAATTTCTCCAGTAATATTTCTTCCAGTTCATATCCTAATTATTAATTCACTATCAACTATTTGGCTTTTGGTTAATGTACTTAGCTTTAAAGGTGTGCTTTATTGGATTAGAACCTAAATAATAGAAAGCCTTTAAAAATAAAAAAGACTCCTCCTGATAAAATGTTTTTTACATTTTACAGATTCTATAGTCCAACCGATAGTTTTTTCACTATCGTAAAATGGAAGTATTATTGAGACTATATCGTTGGATTCATTTGTAAAAATGCTTTAATTCTTCTTGTTGTTTAAGATCTTATTATTCCCAACCACAACACATCCTTGATCAACATCCTTTGTAATTACGCTGCACGCTCCAACAATACAATTATCATGTAAGACTAAGGGGCCAAGTACGACTGCATTCGCGCTTATAATTACGTTATCACCAATATAGGGTTGATGCAGAAGAAGATTTTTATACTCCCTGGTTTTACCCATATTACCTCCAATTGTCACGCCCTGATATATTCTAAAATTGTCACCGATAATTGCATAAGCTCCAATAACGATACCAAGACCGTGAATGATTTTGAAACCACCTCCAATTTTAGCACGTGGATCAATGTCAATACTAAAAACGATTCTATTTATTAACCAGAATATCTTTGCAATAAATAATAGTTTAATTCTGCTAAAAAAAGTTGAGATACGATAGTTAATATTTATATAAAATGAAATATTCAAAAGAGCTTTCGGTATTCTTGAATTATTATTATATGCCTTAAAATCTTTGTAAATTTTCATGATAATCTATATAGTGGGAACGTAGAGCACTATAAATAAGCATATTAACTCTTTTGTTCATCTTGTATCCATTCCCAAACCGATTTTAATCCTTCCTGGATATTAACTTCAGCCTCCCAGTTAATGTCCTTTTTAATTTCTTTACAATCTAACACATTATATTCGCAGTCAAATTCTCGTGACGGCTTATTGATTATACTTATTTTTTTACCTGTTATTTTATTAATCCATTGAATCAATTCATTCATTGAAATTGGCTCCCCACTTCCAATATTGTAAATAAACATATTCTCACTACTATTGGCCCTATTTATACATTTATATACTGCATTTGCCAGGTCTTCAACATGAACGAAATCCCTGATGATTTCTCCATTTTTATATAAAAACAATGGGTGTTCATTAATTGCTGCTTTAAATGCATGACCGATAATTCCCTGTGGTTTATTCAAATTCTGATAAGGACCATAAACATTTGAAGGTCTTAAAATATATGATGAAATATTACTGTTTTTTAAAATTAGCCTGATATACTGCTCTGCGACGAATTTTGTCAAACCATAATTGGATATAGGTTCAATACTATGATCTTCATTGATCGGATTCTTGAATTCTGGATTACCATAAACAGTGCCTCCAGATGAGAAGTAAATAAACTTTTCAATGTTGGGGTTATCCTTAATACGAGAAAGAAAATTAACCAGAGGGCTAATATTTGCATTCAGGTCTGCACTCATATCTATCATACTGTTACTTGGCACAGTAGAATGCACTAACCAAATTATATTTTCATAATTGTCCAGATTCCTTATAAGGGAAGCTGTATCATTGACGTCAACCTGACCAATTTCAAAGTTCTTTAAGAAAAAGTTATCTCCAATCAAGTTGTCAATATACTTATCAATAATTTTAATCTTTTGATTTTTATTATTCAGGGTTCTTGCAATATTCTTACCTATAAATCCTGAACCTCCTATAATTAAGCATTTCTTTTTCATCTGGGAATCAATTCTATTATAGGTTCTTAATTTGGGTTTTCATTTGTGTTTTGAATTACTTCAGAATATAATTCAATAGAATTTTCAATATTCTTTGTAATATCAAAATTCTGAATTGCAAAGTTGATACACCTCTCTATAATCTCTTTCTTATTGTCTTTGTAATCATATATTGCTCTCTCAATTGTTTCGGCGATAGAATCTGCAGATAAATCAGCTAACCAACCAACACCTTCATTTTGAAAATAAGCTGCATTTGTTCCTGGTGTAATAATAACAGGAATACCCTTACATAATACATCAATTAGTATTGTCGGGAAACCTTCATAGCGAGAAGTTAGCATTAATATATCTGTCCTTGATAATAATTCATCTTTTTCTTTCCCGAAAGCGGGTCCATAAAAACCTATATCAGGAATATTCTTTATTAGCTTATTTAGTTTTAATTCATCCTTAGTACTCCCTTTTCCATAAATACTTAAGTGAACATTTTCAGATTCCCTCTTTAGTTTAAATTTCTCAAAACCCTTCACGAGAAAATCAATTCCCTTATGCGAGAAATCGATTCTTGAGAGAAAAAGAAGTTCTGTAATATCAGTGTATTCAACCTTAGGTTTGAATCTCAATAAATCGACTTTTCCCAGCTTAATTCCGTTCTGTTCTATGTAATACTTTTTTGATCTTAGAATTGAATTTAAATGCTCTTCCTCATTACTGAATACTATCGCATAGCTGTATTTAATAAATGCCCTGAAAATAGTTAGTAACGCAATTCTTTTTTTTAACCATGATTTTCTGAAAGAAGCTTTCATTAAACTCGAGTGAGGTCTAATCAAGTAAGTGATCTTTCTTTTCCTAAGTTGCTTGGCTATTTTAGTATAATTGTAACGATATACTCCGTGAAAAACTGCTAAATCATAATTTTGATTTTCAAAAAAAATCCTAAAATCATCGATATTTTGATGAATAGGGTATGTAGATGTTGCTTCAGTAGGCCTGAGTAATAAAATTTCTGCCTGGATCCCCTTTCTTGATAATTCTTCCGTCAGCTCATGAGAAATTATGGCAATCCCATTTTTGAAATCAAAAGTATCTCCCACAATATGTAATATTTTCATGCCTTTTTCCAGTTATATGATATACAGTGATTAAATCATGTATTATGGTTTTATCTGAACTTCCTGAAAATTGTTCGCCTTATTCTTTTATATGCTGATTCTATTATTGAAACCAAGACAAAAAATCCTCCATAGTTATTATATATTACCTGATACAATTCTTTTCGTTGACTTTTATTGCTCGAGATCCCTCCAAGTTCATGGTTTGCTATAAAAGGACCTTTTTTTATAATAACCTTGGATTTAGCTTCGTATATTCTTTGATTTAAATCAAGATCAGCAAAAGTCTTGTACACTAAGTCATAATGGACTAATTCCCTTTTATAAAAAGTGCCTTGGTGACTGATTGCACTTTTATATTTCATCTTCCAGTTATATGTTGGCTTAAATATTTTATCACCATTAATATATATAGGATATGCTACAGCAGCTACTGCTTTTTCCTGATTTCTTAACTCCTCCAATGGGATATTCAATAAATAGTCTCCAGCATTTAGATGGTATATAAATTCACCATGTGCAAGTGATGCCCCTTTGTTCATAGCATCATAAATACCGTTGTCAGTTTCACTGATAAGAATATCTATATCACTCTCAAAACCTTTAATTATTTCCAATGTACCATCCGTTGACCCCCCATCAATTATAATATATTCAATTTCATCTGATAGTTTTGGAATCACACTTTGAATGGTCTTTTCAATACTTTTCTCATTATAGACAACAGTAACAATACTTATAATTTTGTTGCTCATTATAAAATTACATTTCAATACTTTTTGATAATCCAAAAAATAAAGGATATTGATCACTCAAATAATATACCTAATCACTCTTGCATACTTTTTCGGCAATTAAAACTTCCTCCCCGGATAATTGAATTAGATAGTAGCCAGATGGTAATTCTGACAAACTAAGCACATGAAATTCCTCCTCGATAGCCTCTGTTAGTAGTAAGGTACCTGTAAGCGAATATACTTTGGCCAATAAGGTGTTTGTCTTACCAAAGTTCTCTACAAAAACAGCATCCTGTGTTAGATTCGGATAAATTCGTACAGAAACTTTTTTATCATACACTTTTCCATTGGTCTCAAGGTATGAAATTTCTTCATCAATAAAAGATGCAAATGTCAATTTGCTACTATTACTCAAGTGTTTATTATCTGTTTTCCAAGTTAATGATTTCTCAATTGACCGGGTCGAAATATAAAACACATTCTCATATATTCTTGCCAGGTCTTCCATTGCTTTGCCATAAACCCCAAAGTCCATTCCCGCAGGATAATTTTCTGGGACTTGAACCAGATATATAGGAATTAATGGTTGCTTCGCTCTTATTTTTCTCAACAGGTAATATAAATACTCCTCGTAGGATGTAGCAGAAATATTACCGAACAAATCATTCACTCCAAAAGATACAAGAATTGCACTCATTTGAGGGTCGTCAGAAAATGAGTTTTCATAATTGAAGTCATACTGGGATTCCATATCAATGACTCTCAATCCTCCTGCTGAAATTGGGTATAAGCACCATTTTTCTCTATCCAAAAATCGGGGATAATCATTTTCAGTAGCCATCCATGAATCTCCTACTACCTGGAGCATTTTCTCTCCCTGATCCCAAAAACAGATATCTCCAGTATCATCTACTTCAAATGATTTAATAATGGTCTTCTGAAGTCCTCTGAAAACAGTATGGTTGCTGCCAACAGTATGAATAATTATTGTATGTGCCAATGTGTCACCTAGGGGAATTATAACGGTACGATTGCCTGAAAACACTTCTTTCTGACTTGTAAAAAAGTGACTTGTATATTGAGTGGAACTATTGTCAACTTTTACTGTGATAAAACATGAATTTGATGTGTCAGGATCAATGACACCAGCATTTACTTTTATTTGCATGGATCCATGCACTTTAAAAACTATTTGAGAACCAGTCCACCCTGACCATCTCCCAACACCTGTTTCTTCATTCCAACGCCCTAACCATTGAATATTTGGATCCAAATAATCTACGATTTTAGCATTTGCATCAATAATTCCTGAGAATAAAAATACTACTATACACTTTATTAAAATATTTGAATTCAATATGTATTACTCTATTAAATTGTATATCAATGATAAAATTATTCCAATTATGTTGGAAGTATTTTGACAAAATAGGCGAAATAATTAATTGATATTATTTTTTATCACCTTGCAAGGATTCCCTCCAGCTATTGAATCTGGAGGAATAGACTTTGTCACAATGCTGCCTGCAGCAATTACAGATCTTGCACCAATTGTAACACCTTTTAGAATAAAACATCTACTTCCGATTAAAACATCATCTTCAATCAAAATAGGTTCATCAACTCTATTCTTTGCATCCAATATTGGGTCTCTTCGGTCCAGATAACTTATGGAATGTGCATTTGAATCCATAAAAATTGAGTCACCTCCTATTAATACATTATTACCAATTGTAATAGAACTAAAAACCCAGATACAAGATCCAGATATACCAACATTATTACCAATTTTTAATGATGCTTCTGGCTGAAGAACAAATGCTGTTTTAATATTCCGGGATAGTGGATTAATACATTTGCCAGATTTTAGCAGAAAATTATCACCAATTTCAAATTTGCTATTATTAGCTTTCCTTAAATGAAAAGGACCATACATAGAAGGATTTCTTCCAAGCTTTATATTTCTATATCTCATTTTAGCCTTATTGAATCGCTTATAATACCTGAGCATTAAACTATATGACAAGTTCATATACTTTGAATTTTATTCTTTACAAACTCGTTTTTAATTTTTTCTTAGAAACTCTTCAATATCCAAAAATAATTCAAGATTATTACCTATCCATTCCTCCTCTTTTTCCCACCATTTGATCCTAAGCAAAGAATCAATTTGTTCTTCTGTAAATCTGTACTTTAATACCTTGGCGGGCACACCTCCAACAACTGCGTAGGGTGGTACATCCTTTGTGACTGTAGCATTTGCTAAAATCACTGAGCCATCACCAATTTTATTCCCCCCTACAATAATTGCATTGCTGCCTATCCACACATCATTTCCAATAATAACGCTATACTTGTTGTTTTCATCAGCAAATTGTAATTCCTCAAAATATTGCTTGCTTGTTAAAGAATACCCAGCTTGATTTGATTTTGAATATAATACAGGACTTGTAGAAACAAAATGCATAGGATGTGTGCCTGGAAGAACAGATACATTTGGACCAATGGAGCAATACTTGCCAATCTGACCATAAACAGTTGAATTAGGTCCAATATAGCTACCTCCATGCATTTCTCCACTGAAGAATACATTTTCATATAACTTATTTTGCCCAAAAAATGCAGAGCCTTTTGCTACGGTGACATTCTTCTGAATAACTAATTTTTTCCCGTATCTTAATTTGAAAATAGTATTGATTATTAGCTGTTTAATTGCTTTTTTCATTTGAATCGTATAAATGCATCAATAAATGAATCATCTGTATAATTTACAATTTCTGTATTGGATTTGTGGGCAAAATCTTGTAGATCCCAATAGGATTCAAACATTCGTGCATACATTCGCAATACATCATGCAGTTTTGCTTCTGAATAATGTATCTCCTCCCATGTTTGTATTTTCGGCTTTGAAGTATCAAAAAAATGAGGATTTTCAAGACAGACTTTATTCTCAGAATTAACAGAGAGAAATTTGATCCAGCTATGTTCAACTCCATAGAGTTCAATTCTCTTATAGGAAGCGCAAATACCAAGATATATAGCTGCGACCATAACATTCTGGATTTTAGGCATTGACAAATTTTTTCTATATAGATATAGTTTCAATTTTGCGATACCTGTGAAGTCGAAATAATTATAGAATCTAAGTGTAATATTCTCATTCTGAATTTCAGTATTATATTTTTGAGGTCTTCTGGTAAAAGGAACGAATAGAATCATTTCCCATTCTGTTTCTTCATATATATGTTTCAGGATACTAACACCTTGAGGATGTTCGAAAAAATGCGGATCAGCCAATACATAAAACTTCGGCTTAATTTCCTTAAAGGAGGGAGATAATACATGCCTGTTTACAACCAGATAGTCATTTGACTCATAATTAAAATCCGATAAAACCTCATTTAACGAATTGCCATTACCAAGGATTCTCAGTGTACTTGTTTTCTGAACTGTATGAAAATAATTGTTTAATTCATTGACAGCAAACACATTATTATAATATAGGATTTTGACTAATCCTATCAAACTATGAATCATTTGATTAATATACTCAAATAATATCTTCATTAATCGATCTCCTTTTTTCAGTATTAAGCCCTATAATTTTATAAAAAGATTCCCACATAGATAATTTAATCAAGGATATATAAGTAAACAAAGCGATATAAACTATCCAATATTCTGTTAAAAAATCCAATAAGTTATCTCTTGGGATATATATAAACGACAATAGAAAGTTGAATCCCAAAAAGCGAATGAAGAATTTTTCTGAAGATAGAAAGGAATAAAATAGAGATATTGTATATCCCACAAATAACCCTCCAATTATTTGGGCTGTTTCATTTCCAAGAGCGAATAATTGAGCCACATAGGATCCACCAAGAGCGAGTCCCAATCCATACATTTTTGGATTAACAGTATAGGAAAGATAAGGACCGAATAATTTGTATCTCAGTGCATTTGCCTCCATCATATTTGAAATTGGGCTTCCTCCTGATAACTTTGTAATATAATAATCAATCAAGTATTTTATATTTCCAAATAAATCAACAAAGGAATAATCCAGAACTTCTTTGTAATCAATTGAGTATACTAGTAGAGAAGAAGAAACACTTCCCCTCCAAAAAAAATTAGGAATACCTTCAAGTAATACACCAACTCCTGAAATATTCTCACCTCCTCTGCGAAAAATTTCAAAAGCTACGGAGACAGTATATAGTATTGAAACAAATACTAATATTTTAGTTTTTGTTAATTTTATTTTACCAAGTTGGATAAGATAAAACGAAGAAAAAACCAAAAAAAGGAAACCGATACCGCGCTGCCCGGTAGCTAATGACAATGCTGCATAAAAAACTGCTCCCAAATATATCCAAAGAGTTAGTTTTTTATTTCTTGAAAAATATACAAAAAGACCTATTAGCGCAAAGGATTCAAAGAACCACTGCACTATGTTTCTTTGTACTTCAAAATCTCCAAGAAAATAGGCCAGGTATCCTTTGCTGGTCAATTGCATAAATAGCTGAACTGAGAAATAAACTTTGAACAGAATCCCGATAACAAAAAGGACATCAATGAGTCTGTTTTTCGAATAAACAGAATCCTGAGTAGCAATTTTAAATGAGAAATTTGGATGTCTTACTAGAAATAGAATTGCTCCAATCAAATATGTAGCAACAGCAATATTTAGATTCAGTAAGGTTCTGCATAGAGTTTTGAATGAAATTGTATATACACTATAATAATCTAATTCGTGAATATTCATATATCCAAAAAAATCCAGAATTACTCTGGAGCCCAAGAAATAGATAAACAATCCTAGAAAAAGTGTATGTATTGAAAAAAATGACCCGGTAAGTTTCTTAAAAATATAAAAGGAATATATAACAATCCCTATGAATGATAATTGAAGAGTAAATTTACACAGACCTGGATTTGAAGAATAAAATCCATATAACAAAAATTCCAGAATTAAGAATAGAACTATGCCAAAGATCAAAAATTCCTTGGATTTTGAAAGATCTGTCATTAACTCATTTTTAACAATTTGTGTGCGAATTCTCTAACAGCACCTTCTCCTCCTTTTGTATTTAAGATTGTTATACCGGGAATCTCTTTAATTTTCTTAGTAGCATCAACAGGACAAGCTGCATAGCCAACAGAAGAGAGTAATTCATAGCAGTTAATATCATCACCAATATAAGCTACTTCATCCAACTCTACGTTCTCCTTTTTACATATTTCCAGCGCTGCATCAAGTTTACTTCCGTATTGTTTACCTTGCATCAAGTAATCTACTTTCAGCTTCTTAGCTCTTCTGGAATTAAGCTCAGTATTTTCTGAAGTAATAATCCCTGTCGCAACCCCTTTATTACGCAATAATTCGAAGGCCATCCCATCTCTGGTATTAAATTTCTTCAACTCATCTCCTCGCTCTGAATAGTACATGCCTCCATCAGTCATCACACCATCAATATCACTTATAAATAATTTGACCTCAACCGACGATTTTCTAGATAATACATGTTTTTGCATTAATTTTTCTAGTATTAACCAGTCGTCCGGTTCATCTAATTCAACATTAGTATATTCAGGCATTTCATAGAATCCAATTTTACCGCATAATCGATTCTCATGTTCCACAATATTACCGACTGAATTGATATAAAATGCTCCATTTTCCATTAGTTCGCCATTGAATTCCTGGCGTCTTGGACGTTTTTTATAGTCGTAATTCTTCGAGGTACCATCAGAATTCCAAAAAAATCTAAAAATCCTGACAACCGATAGCATCGACATGTATGAACTTTTTCGGTATGCTTCGATAACCTCCTTATAATGTATTGATTGAGTAAGAGGAGAAGTCAGTTGAACTAAAAGAAAAATCTCTTCATGTGATAAATTGGATCTTGAAATGTACTCCAGCATAACACTTTCAGTACTTGCTGTATCACTTGCATTTTCTGCTAATCGCTGATATATCTCAACCTTTGCAAATCCGAATCCCAATACAGTATTCTCAATCTCAACCGAATCCGTCGCAACAACTACAATATCTACTTCCTCGGTTTCCTGCAGCGCAAGCAAATTCCAATATATTAATGGCTTCCCACAAAATAATTTGATGTTTTTTAGAGGAATTGATTTACTTCCACCCCTTGCTGGAACAAATGCTCTTACTGTTCCCATTTAATTTGATTTTGCTTCAATTTATCACGCTGTACTTTTTCTATATCCAGAATATCTGTTTGTTTATATGTAATGGCTTTTGCAACTGCTTTACAATCTCTGGCTAATTTCCTTACTCCGTCTGGTTCCAGTGATGCTGCATGATCCGTTCCTTTCCATGTCCGGTCTAAAGTGTAATGCCTTTCAATCCATTCTGCTCCAAGTGCCACTGCTGCGGAATCAACTGCTATTCCAAGGTGATGTCCTGAAAAACCAATTGCTTTAACCCTATCGGAAAACTGCTCCCGCAACCTGACAATCTCTAACAAACTAATATCCTCAAAGGGAACTGGATAACCAGATGTACAACTATAGATCACTAAGTTTTGATTCTTAGATTTCGATTCAAAGAAGGATATGATCTGTTCTTCCTCTTTCTTTGAGGTCATTCCGAATGAGAGGTGTACCTCTCCTTCATAATGATCACATAGATATCCCAATAATTCTTTATTCAGATTGCAAGCAGAAGGTATTTTAATTAATTTGGGTTCGAGGGCAACTAACTCTTTTGCAGATGTTAAATCCCAAACTGATGAAGAATAAATTACTCCAAATTCTTCACACCATTCTTTCAACTGCCTATGCTGATCCATATCAAACTCTAAGAATTCCCTATGTTCACCATATGTATTCCCATAAGAATTCAAGGGATTTGGATGTGGGGTATTATACTCGTCTTCTGATAATAATTCTTCATTATTCCTTTTTTGAAATTTAACAACATCGACTTTACAATATGTAGCCGCTGTCATGATCATTTCTTTGGCTATATCCATGTCTCCTTTATGGTTACATCCGATTTCTGCTACTACAATAGGATCTTTCATTTTTTTCTAAGTTTATCACGTTTTTTACTAATATAATTTCGTACCAGTATACGTTCATTACCATTTATTCCCAAAAAGTAAATAGATATGGCAGAAGAAACAAATCCTGTCAACACAACATACAAAAAACGTGGAATACCATATTCCATTTTTATAAGTATAATTGAAGGAATAATATATGTGATTGCTGTGACTATTATAATTACAAATATTACATCTTTAATGTATTTCATAATAGACAGTCCAACCACTCTACTAACGATTAATAACTGAGGAATATAACAAATCAGGGTAATAGCTATAAGTATGTAAAAGGTAACTTCTGCTGAATACCCAAGCTTATAAAATAAATAAGATATCGGCAACAATAATAGTTGTAGACTGCTGACCACTTTTTGATATAGCTTTATTTTTCCAGCAGCCTGCAAGGCAGCTACTAGCTGATTATTAATTGTTTCGATTAGTATATTGATTATTAGCAGTTTGGTGAATAAAATTGTATACTCCGGCACCTCTTTCAGCCATATTGAAATTAGAAGCTCGGTTTCCAGGAGAACAGGTAAAGACAAAACCATCAAGAGATAATAGAGAAATTTTGTGCTCGAAAATATCAAACTCATCATCTGCTCTTTTTCCTCTCTTGCATATAATTTAGTTATTTGAGGTCGTACTGCAAGTTGGAAATTTGCGGCAAACAAGCTTAATACATTACTTACCTGGAAAGCAACCCCCCGAGCTGCATTGACTATCGGCCCAAAAAACATATTAAGCAATATGTTTGTTCCGTAGATTTTCAATACGTTGGCAAGAGATCCAAGCATATTCCATCCAGAATAACTTACTAGTTCCTTAAACATTTCTTGCTCCCAGTAGAATGAAAACCGACTCTCTTTATAATTTTTCCTGCAATAGAAATAATAAATCAGTGATACAAGGATTGTTGTGAGGAGTATAAGAAATCCATATAGTTTTAATTTATCAACACTGAAGGCAAGGATAAGGTACACTACAAGAAGTTTAATCAAGACTTCCACTATGCTAACCGATGCAAAAATTTTCATATTTTCTCGGGCAATAATAACTGCTTTATACGGAGTTATTAATATTGTAATCACAAAAGACATGATAGAAAATTGATATACCCAATTTGCTGCTGACAGCCTTTCTTCAGGTATTATCATTTTGTTATTAAGAAACCACAAGCCCACAGTTTCTGCCACGATTATTGCCAATAATGCAATTCCAAAATATATCAGTAGAGTAAGACTAAATGTCTGTTTTAATTTTTCAGAATCATTCTTGCCTAGTTCAAACGCAAAAAAACGTTGTGAAGCAGAGGCCATGGAGCTACTTAAAAAAGTAAACATGGAAACAATGCCTCCAACGACATTATATATTCCGTAATCTACAACTCCAAGAGCACTTAAGACGATTCTGACTGTATACAGTGATACAGCCATTATAAGTATCATCCTGAAATACAGCAGAAGTGTATTTTTAACTATTGTTTTATTGTTTTCTGAAACCATACAATGAATTATAGTACAGCAAAGGAAGGATATGTGTGAAAACCATTTGAGTTACTAATGATTATTGTTTCAATTAAGGTATAAATAGCAGCATAAGTGTCCGATTAAACTAAAATTGAGTTCTTATAAATCTTTGATACCTCGATTATATGCGGCTTTTTAGAATACAACAGAGTTCTGCTTAATACGTGATCAGAGCAAAAAACAATAATAAGTTCCGAAGAATGTACTTCAACAAATTCAATAAGAACAATGGAATATTGCTCGACCAAAACGGGAAGATGACTGGCTATTATGCTTCAAAAGACTATCCGGAAAAACTTCGGCTGATAAAATACTACAACAAAGAAACGGATAATGATCTTGAGCATATCTCTACTTGATAAAACGCCTTTAAATAAGTTATTTACAAATAATCAGAATTCATTCCAATTCATTTTTATCTCTTTAATGAACCTCATTCCAAAGATCCATCCAATACCAACAACACCTCCTAGGAATGTCCAAATCATCAATATAGATGCACGTTTCGGTTTTGTACGTTTTACGGGTACCATGACTGGATTTATTATTGAAAAAACTGGCGTTTCTTCTTTTACGTTGATCTTTGCTTCTTCCAATTGCTGAGCAATGTTAGAATATACATCAAAGGTCAATCGAAATTCACTTTCCAATAAACTCTCCTGGGTTTTTGCTAGAGAAGATGTAACATTCTTATTCCGGTCTTGAAATTCTGCAAGTCTTTCCTGAGCCTTTTCATATTCTAATTTAATTTCTGAATATCTTCCCTCAATAAACTCAAGTTGTGCTCTCGCTTTTTCAATTTTAAAATTTGTTATATATCTCTGCAATAACTCATTTGCTTTATTTGTCACCTGAGCAGAAAGAAGCGATTCATGAAATACAGAAGTTAAAACAATATATCCGTCTTTATCATTTGTGACAAGAGACACGTTTTTAATAATTATTTTTCTAACATCATCTTGCTCCTTGGTTATGGTTATTGGTATGTCATTATTTGAGTTTAAACCTAAAGCTTCATATTCATTTTCATCTTCTCTTCTCAGAGCATCAATAATTAATCTTGGGAGCCCAATAGTATACTTCTTTATTGTCTCAAAAAAACCTGGTTGGTAAATTTCATTGTAATATTCAAACAATGTTACAGGCTTTTCCTCATCTGAAATAGTAAAGGGTGTATTCATTAATTCTAATACGAATGGAACACTCTGTATAATTTGGGGATAGATATATGGCGAAAGAACTGGGGAACTCTGCTCCATATCAATATTAAAGCCCGCCATTGCAGCCAGGGATGAAAGACCTCCCATTTTTGAAGATTTATTTGAAATTTGAGGAACCAATGTTGTAGATGCTGTGTACTCTGAAGGAGTTGCAAATGCGATAACCAAGCCTAATAGAATTCCTACTGACGTGCCCCAAATAATTTTCTTGCGTCCATCCCAAATGGTCTTTACAATAGCAATGAGGACTATTCCATTTTTATTCTTCTGTGGAGCATTCGAGCTAGAAGTATCTTTAATCATGATAGGCTATGTATTTTCCGTATTAAGTCTAAATATATTATCAATTATTATAAAAGATATATTAACTATTTAGAATCATCAAATTATCGTATTTATAATAGTTTCAAACACCAAGACAATTGATGTTAGAGCACGGCTTATAACTCACTAATTCCTGTGGGCTCAGTTTATTTTCACGTGGAGGTTTCTCAGGTACAATAACCTGACTTTCAGATGTTACCCAGGGGTGGGCATTAAATTCCTTTTTGCTGAACAGAGCAACAAATAATCCAAATAAAGCAAAGATGATAATTGAAATGATAATTGTTCTTTGCCTCTCCCAGAGGGTTTTGACCAACGATAATAAATCAAGGTCGTCTTCTTTTGAGAATTCGATCTCCTTATTTATTCTATCCTGATCTTTCATTATCAGTACTATAAGTTAATAAAGCAGAAAATAAATCACAATTCTAGATAGCTCCGCCAAGTGAGTCCCAAAATATTGATAAACACAAATTGAAAAAGCTTAACAAACTTTTTAAAAATACTTAATAATAAAGAGCCTCGAAAGAATACTTTTTAACGCAGAGTTGTTTTCCTCCTCTTCAGATAAATAGGGATATAGGAAAAAATAGCGGCCAGCGCCAAGGCTATAAGGATAAGCAACTCGGTATTCATATTCCTCAATACAAGTGCTAGGGCAATGAATAAAATATTAACGGATAAAATAATGGATGTTGCTTTTAGATGGGACCCACTTAGGTCCAGCAGGCGGTGGTGGATATGGGTCCGATCCGCTTCAAAAGGTGATTTCCCTCGGAGAATACGTAGGACAAATACCCTGGCTGTATCAAATAAGGGTACAATAAGAACGCAGAGTAAAATGGCCGGCGCTGAATGACTCTTGCTCAGAAACAGGGCGTCGCTCTCAAAATTCAGGAATCTGACCGCAAATATGGCCAGGATCAATCCTATCAACATGGCCCCGGTATCGCCCAGGAATATCTTATTCTCCTTGCTGAAAACGTTAAAATAGAAAAAGGCCAGCAGGGAGGATGCAAGGATGAAACTCATAACTGCGTAAGCCATATGGTTGTCCAGGAGGAATACTATGCCAAAGAATAGTGAAGTCAGAAAACCCACTCCCGATGCAAGTCCGTCGATACCATCAATCAGATTAAAGCTGTTGATAAGTGCCATAAAAAGGATATAGGTAATGGCCAGACTTACGGGGTAGGATAATTCACCTATCCCCAATAGACCATGCAGAGATGAGAGGTGAAAATCGCCCGGGACCAGGATGAACAGTACGGCAATGGATTGGCCAAGGAACTTTTTGTAAGCCACCAGCGGATACAAATCGTCCTTTATCCCAACAAAAAAAATGATAAGCATGGCTGCGATAATGTACTTCAGCTCATGGGCGGTGGTAATCCCGGTAAATACCACGGACGATACAATGACTCCGGCAAAAATAGCGACTCCCCCCAGGTTTGGAGTGGGGATGGTATGCGAGGTCCGGCCATTGGGAAGTGCCGTCAGACTTTTCATATTGGCTACTCTGACAATGGGAGGAATGGCGAAAAAAGTAACCAGGAAGGAGAAGATCACAGCAATACCAATCAGGACATATGGAGGCAGAAAGACTTCGTAATACTCGGTATTGAAAATCATAGTGGTTGGTTTCCCAAAGCTGGCTATGCAAAAGTAGTAAATTATTCAATTCGAATTTCTATGTTTTTAAACCGAAAGCCAGGTAAATTATTGTATCATGCGTTTAAAAACCAGCTAAACTTAATACAAAACAGGGGAGATGGATGGGGCATATGGATTTTATGTTTATTTTGGCTGACCGTATGAAAAACTTTAGAATCACCTACATCCTGGCAGGGCTTTCCTTACTGCTGATACTCCAGAACGGGTGCAAACCAAAGTCCAGGACAGAGGAAGGATTGCCCTGGGTTCCCAAAAACCTTGTTGAGGCAACAAAACTTATTAATGACAGGTGTCCCGAGTGGATAGACCCCGAAACTCGTCTGGATAGCGTGGTCCTGTCGACAGAGGGTCTGACCTTTTATTACTTTTTGCCTTATAAGGAGAGATCTACATTCAATGCAGAGGCTTTTAAAGCATATCTGTTACCCGAGATCATTGAAAACATCCAAACGAACCACCGTTTAAGAATGCATCGTGACAGTACTGTTATCATGTTTTTTAATTACCTGGACAGGAATGGGGAACTGGTCACAGAGTTTGGGGTGAAACCATTTAGTTACGAGTAGCATCCGCTTAAACGTAAAATTTCATGTAAAAATGATGGCTCAAGTGATATTGAATCACTAAATTGAGTGTATAACCATTTTTACATGATACCCAGAGCTCTGTTCTTTGGCTCATTACTTGCCTGCCTCATCCCCTTGAAGGCACAGGAAGTAACTTTCAGGCACCTGGCGGTTGAAGATGGCTTATCGCAAAGCACCATTAACTGCATCTATCAGGACCATTATGGTTTTATGTGGTTCGGCACCCAGGATGGACTGAACTGTTACGATGGCTTTGGATTTACAATTTACAGAAGTGTTCCGGAAGACTCTGCCACGCTTTCGCATAATTGGATATGGGATGTAACAGAGGATGATGATCATAACCTCTGGATCGCCACCTGGAACGGCCTCACCAAATACGACCGGTCGACCCGTGCATTCAGCAGGTTTCTGCCCGATTCTGCCAATAAGAATTCAATCAGTGGCACCCGTCCGGCTTCGCTGCTCAGGGACAGCCTGGGGCAAATCTGGATAGGTATCTGGGGTGGAGGGGTGAATGTGTTGGATCCCGGGACGGGCACGTTTACCAAATTCAGGCAGGCAGAGAATGCCGACCAAAACTATCCGGGCGATTTTATACGAAAGCTTTATATGGACCGGGAAGGAACTGTTTGGATTGGGAGCTGGAACGGATTGTGGAGGTGCCAGCCGGACCCTGACGGTTCCCCTGTATTTGAAAGTTTTTTATATGATCCGGACGATCAGACTTCCATTGGAAGCATGCGTATTACCTCCTTTTGTGAGGATCAAAAGGGACGCTTGTGGATCGGGACCCTTGGGGGGGGGCTGAACCTGTATGATCCCCAGGCTCGAAGTTTCAGGCGCTTTTCGCACGATCCGGAGAATGCAGCTTCTCTTAGTAGTAATGATATCACCTCCATCGAGTCCACAAGGGATGGTTCCATGTGGATCGCAACGGTGTCGAGGGGGCTAAATCGCTTTGATCCTGAGTCAGAATCCTTTACCAGGTTCAAAAATGATCCGTCCGATCCGGGCTCCATTGCCTCGGATAATGTCTATTGCGTATTTGCCGATCAGGGGGGTGTCCTATGGGTTGGAGCGGGTGGCCTGAATATTTTTAATCCGGATCTGCTCAGGTTTTCTCCGGCCGGAAACATTGCAGCTCTTAAGCAAGCCCTGGAAGGACGTCCTGTTTATGCGATCAATGAGGATAGCAATGGCTTTATCTGGGCTGGCACCCTGGCTGATGGTCTGGTCAGGCTGGACCAGGAAAGCGGAGACCTGCAATGGTTCCGCCATCTGCCTGAGGATTCCAACTGTATTAGCAGTAATAGTGTGACTTCCATTGCGGAGGATCCTGAGGGCATGATCTGGATATCCACCAATGGAGGTGGTTTAAACCGGCTGGACCCGTACAGGGGCCAGTGGAAACATTTCAGGGAGAGAACGGACAGGCCAGAAACGAGAGGTCTGGATAATATCAGCGGTATCGTGGCAGATGAGGAAGGGCTTATCTGGATTGCCACCTCTGAGGATGGCATCATCTCCTATGATACCGGGAAGGATCACTACCGGAGTTTCAGAAATGATCCGGCCGATCCGGCTTCCCTTTCCGGGAATTATCTTCTGCGCATTTTTATGGATAGCAGGGGAGATATCTGGGTCGGCGTCTGGGGGGCGGGCTTAAACAGGTTCGACCGGGACTCCGGGCAATTTGTAAGGTATATGAGTGTTGAGGCAGATCCACACTCAATTCCGGGGAATATTGTACACTCGATTTTTGAACAGGACCTGGATACGGCAAGAATCATCTGGGCAGGCACGGACCGGGGCCTGGCTTCCTTGGATCCGGATCGGCCCGGGAACGGATTCACCCGGTCTCCGGTCAATGCTCAGCTACCCAGCCGCTCCATTTATGGCATGCTGACTGACCGGAGCGGGAAGCAGTGGATCAGTACCAATGCGGGAATATCCATGTACAATCCAGAGGACCAATCATTCAAATACTATACGCACAGGGATGGCCTTCCAGGTAATGAGTTTAATGCGGGAGCTTTCATGCAGCTGGGACAAGGGATGTTTGCTTTCGGCGGGACAGGTGGATTGCTGGTTTTTCATCCCGACAGCGTGCACGAAAGCTGCTTTGAACCTCCTGTGGCACTTACTTCTTTTTCAGTGCTCAACGAACAACTCTTTGATGGATTTACATTGAATGCCATGGAACAGATAGTTCTTTCGCATAAGCAGAATTTCTTCTCCTTTGAGTTTGCTTCCATGGATTTTTCAGATCCACGGAAAAACCGCTTTATGTATATGATGGAGGGAATTGATGGGGACTGGATCCTTTCAGGGGAACGGAATTTTGCAAGCTACACCAAGATTGACCCGGGCGATTATCTTTTCAGGGTGCGCGGGTCCAACAGTGATGGACGCTGGAGTAAGCAGGAAGTCAGTATGAGGGTGGAAATCACACCCCCGCTATGGCAAAGGTGGTGGTTCAGAAGTATCATGATTGCCATGGGCTTGATGCTTATCTATGCCATTCACCTTTACCGCATCAGGCGGGTCAGGGAGATAGAAAGGCTGAGGACCCGTATTGCAAGCGATCTGCATGATGATGTGGGTTCTGCACTGACCCGGATCAGTGTGCATTCTCAACAGATCCTGGCCCGGAAAGATCCGGACAGGATTGTTCAGTCGACTGAGAAGATTAACGAGTTGAGCCGGGATACCATCTCCACCATGAGTGACATTGTATGGTCCATTGATGCCCGGAACGATACACTGGCCGATTTCCTGGGACGTATGCAGGACCTGACCCATCATATGCTTTCTGAAAGGGACATAAGCGTTTCATTTACACAAAAAGGAATGGATGGCAAAAGACCGATGCGAGTGGAATTGAGACAAAACCTGTACTACATTTTTAAAGAGGCCATTCACAATATAGCCAGGCACTCAGGTGCCGACAGTGTCGAAATAAGCCTTGAAAACAGTATATCGATGTTCCGTATGCGTATTTCGGACAAGGGTTCAGGCTTCGATCCGGATTCCGTCAGGGAAGGGAACGGATTGAAAAACATGAAGATGCGGGCAGCCAGGATAGGAGCTGCTCTGGAGATAAGTGCAAGCGGTGGTTGTGTAATTGAATTGAAGATGAAGGGCCTGTAATGGAAATATCACATGCTTATGGGATATGCATTATGAAGAATCTTATATAAACTTTAGCCATGATTAGCGTTGCCATTGTTGAGGACGATGACGTGATCCGGGAAGGGGTAAGGGAATACCTGGACAGCCAGGAGAACATGATCTGCTCAGCAGCGAAGTCCTCCGTCGAACGCTTTCTGGCCGTATTGAATGAAGAGACCTGCCCCGATGTTATTCTGATGGATATTGGATTGCCCGGAATGTCAGGGATCAGTGGAATGAAGCTGATTACAGAGAAGTATCCTGGAATCAGTGTCATCATGTTTACGGTCTATAATGATTCTCACCGCATCTTTGATTCGCTATGTGCAGGGGCTTCGGGATACTTATTAAAAAATACCTCCTTCCCTGAGATGAAACAGGCCATTGAAATCATCCATGCCGGGGGCTCCATGATGTCGCCGCCCATTGCACGAAAGGTCATGGAACATTTCCATGCAGGACGGAAGAGGCAGGTTACTTCCCCGCTCACGGATAAGGAAAAGGAGATTGTTCAGGGGCTGGTAGATGGCCTCAGCTATAAAATGATTGCAGGAAGTGCCTCCATCTCCATTGAAACGGTAAGAAGCCATATCAAGAACATCTACAAGAAACTGCATGTGCATTGCAAGGCTGATGTGATCCGCAAATCCCTTAGCGGTGAGATATAGCCTGAAATTTATTTCCCACAGGTATATCCATATCTCACAAGTGCATTTATATCCCACAAACATGGGATTCTTCCATCCTTTCTGATCCCGTAACTTGATTGAAATTAAAATACGGTATCATGAAAAAACTAATTCTTCTAATCACGGCCACTTTGTTTGTATTGCCTTTGGCGGCCCAGTTCAAGGCAAAAATGTTCTTTACAGGCATGGGGAAGGAACATGTTTTTACAGTATACGCTTCAGATGCCAACTACAGGTATGAATTTAATGAAGATGGCCAGGCAGGTGTGATCATTGCAAAGACCGGTTCCTCCGAGATAGTCATACTTATGCCAGCGCAAAAAATGGCCATGAAAGCTACCGCGGAAAATCCCATGAGTATGGGCAGTGATCCGGTCAAAGTATATGAGCACTACCTGGATAGTGGTATAATGAAAGAAGAAGGAAAAGAGATGGTCAATGGTGTCCAATGCACTAAGTCCACCTTATGGAATAAGGAGAACTCCACACAAAAAATGTATACAGCGTGGCTCTCTGATCAATTCAAATTCCCGGTAAAACTGATCAATCATATGGATGGCTCAGGCGAAGGTGCCATAATGGAGCTGAAAGATATTGAAGCATGGACACCCGATACGCAAAGTTTTAAGATCCCCCCCGGCTACCAGGTGATGGATATGCCTCAGATGAATACATATTGAGAGCCCATGAAAAACCATGTCCTGGTCCGGGAGGCACAGGAGTCCGTCGAGATCACTCTTGAAAGAAATAAGGAATAATACGAGCACTGTATTTTATAGTGATCGCTAATAAAAACTATTAAATATGAAAAAAACACTATTACTTTTCACCTTGCTCCTGGGAATCTTTTCTTCCAGCACACTTATTGCCCAGGATTCGGATCTCTTAAATAGGGTAAGGGCAAATGATATCAGTGGGGTTAATGAACTTATTGCAGCTGGTGCAGATGTCAATATGCAGGACGATATGATGGGATTTACCCCTTTAATTCTGGCGGTTACAGCAAATAATTCAGAGATGGTAAAATTATTAATTTCCAGTGGGGCCGATATCAATAAAAAGGATAATACCTATGGGTTTACACCATTGATGATGGCATTGCAGTCGAACTATACCGCCATAGCCAGATTGTTGATCTCTGAAGGAGCAGATATAAAAGCAAAAGGGAATAACGAATCCACAGCCCTGATCTTAGCTGCCATGAATTCCAGAGAGTTGGTTGAATTACTTTTGGCCAGAGGAGCCGATATCAAAGCCAGATCTGATAATGGTTCCGGCGTTATGACCAACTGTGTTATGGGAATAATACGGGGTAGTGCGACCATTGATCTGGCAGAATTCCTACTTTCAAAAGGAGCCGATATTGATGAAGTTAACACAACTGACTATTATGGAGGATATACTCCACTTTTCTGGGCTGTAGATGATAACAATGAAGAACTAGTCAGTTTTCTGATTCAAAACGGGGCAAATGTAAATGCTAAAAGCATTGAAGGCAAGACGCCCCTGTCACTGGCCAAAGAAGGAAGCTATGTTGAAATAGTTGAGATATTAAATGCCAGCGGGGCAAAATAAACCTTATAACCTTACAAAGATGATTTACTTAATTGGAGTACTTGTAGTTCTTTTCCTGCTTATAGTTGGGCTTTACAACTCACTTGTTCGCAGGAAGAACGATGTGGAGAATGCTTTTGCCTCGGTTGATGTAATGCTTAAAAAAAGGTATGACCTGATCCCAAATCTTGTGGAGACTGTGAAAAGTTACATGAAACACGAGAAAAGCCTGCTTACCAAACTTACGGCCCTACGCACTCAGGCCGTATCGGGCGAAATAGGCGACGACGAGCGGGTAGATCTTGAAAACAAAATTACCAGAGGAATTTCGGGGGTAATGGTTGCCGTGGAGAATTATCCTGATTTAAAGGCAAGTCAGAACTTCCTTCAACTTCAGGGGGCGTGGAACGAGGCAGAAGAACAGATTTCTGCTTCGCGAAGGACTTTTAATGCAACCGCTACCACCTATAACAACAAGGTGGAAACTTTTCCATCCAATATTATGGCTGGTATTATGAACTATAAACGTCGTACGCTTTTCGAAATCCCTGAAGTCGAGCGGCAAAATGTGAATGCCAAAAACCTGTTTGAATCATGAGTACGTATGCAAGTTTCAAAGAGTTTTACGATGTAAAACTGCTTCCCGACTTAAAAATTCTCGACAAAGAAAGGAAGCAGGTTGACCGCCGGGTCTTACTGATTGGGCTTATTGCGCTTATCCTAGTAGTAATAGTCGGAAGATTCAAGGGAAGCGCAACATTCTATTTTCAGATATTAATCGGAGTATTCGCCCTGATTGTCATAAGCATAGCCAGCAGGAAATACAGGCTGAACTTCAAGAATAAAATTGTATTGAGAATAGCGGCCTTTGTGGATGAAAACCTGGTTTACTCCCCGGAGGGCTCTATATCCTGTGATGAGTTTAGCAATAGTGCCATTTTTCAGAAATCATGCAATAATTTCACTGGCGAGGATCATTTTAAAGGAAAAATCGGAAAGACAGCCATCGAATTTTCGGAAGTTGTGGCCAGGCACGAAAGCACAAGCGGAACCGGATCGAAAAAAAAGAAGCAGTACACGACCATTTTTAAAGGGGTGTTTTTTGTGGCCGATTTCAATAAACATTTTGTCGGATACACGCTTGTTTTGCCTGATACCGCAGAAAAGATACTTGGTAAATTCGGTCAGAACCTGCAGGCTTTTTCATCAAGGGGCGAACTGATAAAGCTTGAAGATCCTGAATTTGAAAAGGAGTTTTGTGTGTATGCCAGCGACCAGGTGGAAGCCCGCTATATTCTGTCTCCCTCTCTGATGCAACGCATCATTGACTTTAAACGAAAATGGGACACAAAAGTCTATCTCTCGTTCCGCGACTCCAAAGTCTACATCGCCATAAAAATGGATAAAAACCTGTTCGAAACCAGACTTTTTAAATCCATTGTTGACTACAATTTCATTGAAGAGAATATCCGCTTCCTGGTACTGCTGACCGGAATAGTGGAGGACCTTAATTTAAATACACGGATATGGACCAAGGAGTAAAACCATCGAAAGTTCGACACGGCATATCAAATACAATAGCTTTTGGGATTATTTTCACGCTTGTGGGGGCCCTCACCTTTTATTTTTTTGGCTGGCCGCCTTTAAAATATGCCTACGAGTCAGAAAGCTGGCCTATGACCAGCGGCATCGTTATTAAATCGGAAGTGGATAGCTGGATGAAGGATGGCAAGACCCAATATGGGGCCGTAATAAAGTATAGCTACCAGGTTGACGGGAAAGAGTATTTTGCCTATGGTATTGGAGTAAACAACTCCAGTGCGAACATTAATATGTCAGCCGCAAAAGCCCTTGTCCAGGAGTACCCGGTTGGAAAAACAGTGGATGTCTATTACGACCCCGAGCTTCCCGATGCAGCTGCCCTGAAACCCGGTGTCAGGGCAGGTGATATTGCCATTGCCGGAGGCATGCTTCTGTTTGCCATTCTCGGGCTGCTTGTTCTCTTCAGGATTATTAAACCCACCAGAAGCTACAGTAATGCTCCATCTCACGGAGGAAGTATTGAATTTCGCTAGCTAAGGAACAGTTAAGGAGAAAGGTCATAGAGCTTAGACCATATCCCACAAACATGGGATACCCCGGCCTTAATTGATGCCTTAACTTGATTGAAATTTCAAAACGGATCTATCATGAAAACACAGGTAATTGCACTGGGGATTGCTATGGCATCCTTTCTGGTGGTCCAACCACTATGTGCCCAGGAAAATCCCACTCAGAAAATCAAGAAAGAGAGCCACAAGGTAATCAACAAGAACATTGACAAGCTTTTCAACAGGAATAAGAAGAAGGAGAAGGAGGCCGGTCAGCAAACCGGTCAGCAACAGGAACAGCAACAGGAACAACAACAGCAACAAGGGGATGCCTCTGGCCAGGCCCAGCAGGCATCGACAACAGCGGAAGAGTCCAAGCCTGAACTCAAGTGGGCAAAGTACGATTTTGTACCGGGCGATCGTGTGATTTTTGAAGACAACCTGGTTGGAGAGGAGAACGGAGAGTTTCCTTCCCGCTGGGACCTGGACAGAGGCATAGTGGAGGTTGCCGAGTTTGGAGGAGACAATGTGATTATGTTCAGGGATGGAGCACCGGGCATCATGCCCTATTTCAAAGAGGCTAAGGAGGACTATTTGCCCGATGTATTCACGGTTGAATTCGATCTGTATTGTGATAACAATGATTTTGAAATCTATCTCTATGACAGAAAAAATCAGAAATCGGGAAGTCCCAGCGGGTATACCGGTGTTTCAATTGATTACCAATCGATGGAATTCGGCCGGTCTTACAGTGCTCATCCGGATAAGGATCATCTGGCACAGAGAAGGTGGATTCATGTGGCCGTGGCCTATACCAATGGCAAGCTAAAAGCCTACATGGATGAGACCCGGCTCATCAACATTCCCCGGATCGATTTTGATCCAAAAGGAATTACCCTCTATACCTATCATGCTAAAAACTTTCGCCTCTATTATGTGAAGAATATACGGATCGCCGAAGGAGGAGTGAAGTATTACGACCGGGTGATGGAGGATGGCAAGATTATCGCCAACGGAATTCGCTTTGATACCGGGAAATCCACTTTGAAACCAGAGTCCATGGGAGTGATCAACGAGATCTATGAATTAATGGAAAAGTACCCGGATATGAAATTCAGTGTGGAGGGGCATACCGATAATGTGGGCGATGATGCCAGCAATATGACTCTGTCGGCTGAAAGGGCAGAAACGGTAATGAAAACCCTGGTAGACATGGGGATTGCTGCTGACCGGCTCAGCTCAAAAGGATTGGGGGAGAGCATGCCCATGGATGACAACAATGTGCCTGAAGGGCGTGCAAATAATCGGCGAGTTGAATTTGTAAAGATCTAGATTGTAGTTTAGTTGTTTTAGGTTTTAGGTAGATCCGTACCTGAATCGTGATGGTGCCTCGGATGGCAATTCCCGACGGCACCATCATTTATTTTACCCGGTAGGCCATCAGGGCATCGCCGTGCCTGATATACATGATTCCGTTGGCAACAACCGGGTGCGCGAAATGATGGCCCGATCCTTCCCTGACCTTAAACTGGCCTGCAGCTTCCAGTTGGCCCTGATTGTAGTTCACCAGGCTCACATTGCCGTTGTTCCCGTAAATGATGAATTTGTTGTCGGTAAAGATAATGCCGCCGGTAGCCACCTTTAAAGAGTCCACCACAGTCCCGTTTTCCGGATCCAGCACTACCAGCTTGTTTCCTTTAATGGTGGTAAACAGATGACCGTTTAAGGCGATCTGTCCTCCAAAATTATTCATCACATCCTTGTTTCTCCAGATTTCACTGAGGCTTTCTCCATTGTCCGACAGCCTTAATTTCACGGCACCCTGTCCGGGTACATCATTGGCCACGAAGTAAATAAAACCATCGTCATACACCGGGGTGTTGCAATGCTCCCCATCATATTCATATCCTTCCAGCTTGTAGGAGGCAAGCAGATCACCATTGCTGCGATCCAGGGTAAAGAGGTGATGCCGGGAGGTGTTCATCAATATCTTTCGATCGGGGAGATCCAGGAGTACCGGGGAGCCATAGGCAAAGGTGTCCCTGTGAGCCGATTGAGTCCAGGCAACCTTTCCCGTGAACCTGTCCAGGGCGGCAAGGTTTGTGCTGGCACCACCTGGAAAACAGTAGACGTGCTCCTGGTCCACAGCCACTGATTCGGAGTAGCCAAAGTAACCCAGTATACCATCCAGGTCATCGGTGATATTTAGCGACCAGACTTTTTTGCCATTGGCGTATTTAAAGCAGCTAATCTGCCCCTGTCCGGATGAAGTGTAAACCAGATCGTCGTAAACGGTTGGGGTGGAGCGGGCACCAGGGTAGGTGCTTGAAAAACCTTCACCCAGAAATTCTTTTCCATTGCGGGATTTCCACAGTAATTTTCCTTCAAGGTCCAGGGCAAAAAGGTAGCTGTTTCCTTCTTTCTCACCGTTGATAAACAGTCCGTCTTTTGTTACCGCCGGAGCGGCAAAACCCCTTCCCAGGCCCTCATAAATCCAGAGCAGTTCCGGACCTTCATCGGGCCAGTGGGCCAGCAGCTCAGTTTCGTCAAAGATGCCATCACGCATGGCTCCGCGCCACTGCGCACTTTGGTGTTCATTTTCCTGGGTGCATCCCTGGGCCAGTCCAAGGAATAGAATTGAAATTATTAAAGCGATGTTTCTCATGGTGCAATAAATCTAAGGAATCTTTGGAAACTGACAATTTCATTTCAGTGAAATGACTGTATTTCAGGGTCTATGCGATATTGTGAAGGCCATCTAGGCCTTTGACCGGTTCCGCTTTTTGAACCAGCCTTTCATTTTATCCCGGATAAGCAGAACAATCTCCTTGCCCAGGAAAGCCAGGGAACCATAGAACAGCACCTCTCCCGCGATAAAGACTCCCAGGATAATTCCGCCTGTCTGAGCTGCCTTCAACCCGAGAGAACGACCAATGAAGCCCCCTATTAACGGAGAACCCACAATCAGTACATAGCTAAGTAGTTGCACCACCAGCATGGCCTTCTTAAATGGGGTATTGGCCAGATCTTTGATGGTCCTTTTTCGGGATTTTTGCTCGGTATCTTTATCCGGTTCTGACATATCAGACAGGTAAACAAAGCAAAGCAGATTTTGTTGGCTCAAAAACAGGCTAGTTCCGTATATTTTTATTTGTCAGGTGTAGTGATTCAAAATTCGGGCGACTTATAGGGAAAAGAACATCCAAATAGATCAATAAAAAACAATGAAATGAAAACATCGGACAAAGTTAAAATCAAGATTCCCGGAATCATTACAATAGTTAGTGCACTTGTATTGGTTTTGTTTCACGCCCTGCAGGGCCATGAGATGGATACTTATATCATGCCCTTTATTCTATTTATGTTTGGCATCCTTATTCTGCTTCGTAAACCGGAAGACGAGATCAGGAAACCCCGGCTTGAAAAGTCCACCCGCAGGATTGTTCTTGCTGCATTATCCATATCTTTAATTGCCGGCATTGTTGTGATGGTACTTACACGGGTATGAGTGGTGAACAAGAGAAACTGTTTCTGGAGCGGATGGCTGAAAACTTAGCCATACTTCATAAGGTATGTAATGTTTATTGCAATAATGCAGAGGAAAAGCAGGATTTGATGCAGGAGATAACACTTCAGCTGTGGAAGGCATTTCCCTCCTTCCGGGAGCAGTCGAAGTTCAGCACCTGGATGTACCGGATCGCATTTAACACTGCTGTTACCAATATCAGGAAAAGCAAGCGGCACCCCATTATTGAAGCCCTTTCTGATCAACAAAACGAGCTCATTGAGAAAGAGGACATCCCTTCGCTGGATGATGAGATCAATAAGCTTTACAAGGCCATATCCTTACTGAATGAAATCGAAAAGGGTATTATTCTGCTCTATCTTGAAAAGAGATCTTATGCGGAGATTGGGGAGATCACAGGATTAAGTGAAAAAAATGTGAGTGTGAAGATTGTCCGCATCAAAGCAAAGTTGAAGAAGATTATGTCATAAGAAAAATACATGAAAGAAATAGATGAGATATGGACTGGAGCTGACAAGCAGATTGAAGGGGATGTATCCTTTTCACCTGAGGCCATCCTGGAATCCATTAATGAAGGCTCAAGGAGCATCACAACCGGCCTGCTGAAACCGCTCAGGTTTGGGATTATGGTCGCCACCATGGCAGCATGTATGTTCGTTTACAATGCTTTTTTCTACGGGGGGAATCTCCCTCTGATGCTTGCCATCCTCTTGCTGCTAGCTCTGACAGTGGTCCTCATCCTGTACCTCTGGTCCCAGGTCAGACAGCTGAGGCGAATGGATCTCCTGGACCTGAATCTGCATGATCTCCTGATCCACAAGATCAGCTATCTGAATAGCCGCTACAATTGGGCAATGCATGGTGTTTCTCTTTCCATTGTACTGGCAACCTTCACCATTAACCTGACGATCGAAAATCCGGATGGAATTTT
>Ga0180436_10000793_pt1 | contig 31814 bp, 30 predicted proteins | sample SS_ome_2_FD_132434 | JGI IMG/M metagenome (GOLD analysis project Ga0180436, IMG submission 132434) | Hypersaline lake sediment archaeal communities from the Salton Sea, California, USA - SS_3_S_2 metaG | ecosystem: Environmental > Aquatic > Non-marine Saline and Alkaline > Hypersaline >... | reverse complement strand
GACGACGACTTCAGCGATACAAACGCCATATACTTTGACCGGTCGGGTAATGACGACACCCCGGATTTCCCTTTCACCGCCGCCTTGGGCGCAGCCTGGTTCATTTCCCCCCGGCTGCTGTTTTCCGGGGACCTCGTTTATTACGAGGAGATGACCGACCGGAGCGAAATCGTGAACTTTGCCCTTGGAACCGAATATTACGTCACCGACGCATTCGCCCTGCGGGCCGGCTTTTTCTCGGATTATTCCAACACACCGTTACTGGGAAACGATCGAATCAACCAGGTCGAACATGTGGATATCTACGGAGCGAGCCTGAGCGCCACCGTGTTCCGCGGCATGTCCGGCATCACCCTCGGCGTAACCAAAGGCTGGGGAAGCGGGGAAGCCCAGATCGTTTCAAACAGCCCTCAGATACAGGATGTGGAAATCGATAACCTGACCATCTTTATTTCCGCCTCATACAGTTACTAGGCAGCCATTCGGCATGGACGGTTTGGAGCGGCTTTCCGACGAAACCCGGTTAGGGGGTTAAAAGCTCAAATCCCGTTATTGGATCCGGCACCCGTGTTGCCGTTGCCCCAACCAGTTCGATCATTATAATCTCCAGTATATGCCACGCTTTCACACCATGCCGAACGCAGCCCGTCACCGTAGTTGACTTTCTTCCACCGGCGATATGCATGTGCAGTTTAGGTTCATTCTGGTCGTTGGGGAATAGCGTCCCGGTACCGACCACTTCATGGACATTGTCAAGAACATGCACCATCGGGTTGACCGGTTGGCTTCTCCCGTCTTCAGGCCCCACGACAAGGGAGCTGCCCTCGTCAGCGCCTCCGACAATGATAAGCGACGCGGCATTGACTGATTCCGTTTTTGCCAGTCTCTCAATTTCTTCGTGAATAATATCACCGTCTTCAAGCCGGATTATAAAGACTCTGCCTTGTTTTGCCTGGGAGTATTTCATTTCTATCTCTTTTTTATGGTTAATGATGGTTACGCTGGCGAAGGCCAGTGAAACGGGACCCGAACCCGAACCGGGGTTAATAAAACCATATCAATTATTTGATAATGGAAAGGGTGACCACAAGACCCAAAACGGCAACAATGAGAGTTAACAGGATCTCCCAGTGTTTTAGCCAAAATTTAACAAGATAGCGTAACAATGTTTTTAATACTTTGAAGACACCTCACCCGCATAATGTTTAATAAAAATAAAGCAAACATTCTTTCATAGATCAATAAAAAGCTGCATTTGCCAAGATGCGACAGAGTTCTTTGACAACTTGATGCAGTCCGGTCAAATAATCAATTGTGGGTAATTGTAGGGGCACTATATATTTAAAAGACTCCTGAACACTACCCGCTTCCCCATATAATGCCATTATACACAATATCAACTTAAATAGATATACTGCCCCGACATTGCCAATAAAAAAGGGTTTAGCCGTTTCAGCTAAACCCTTGATTTTTATTGGTAGCGGGGGCTGGATTCGAACCAACGACCTTCGGGTTATGAGCCCGACGAGCTACCAGACTGCTCCACCCCGCATCAGAATCTTGTATTTATAGTCACCAAGTCGACGCTTGTCAAGACAATTACCGCACTTTCAGTGTAAAGACTGAATCTTTTGTTTCAACTCCTCGGCATGTTTCTTAAAATCCCCTTTCCGGTCCAGCCGGACAAGGATATGTTTCTTTCTTGCCGTGTGCCCTGACAGGATTTCCATTGACGATTTCGGGACACCGAGGATTTTGGACAAGAACCGGATACACATGGTGTTGGCCGCATTATCCACCGGAGGGGCGGTGAGTTTGATTTTAATGGATTCCCCGTATGACCCTGTAACTGCGTTTTTTGATGAGCGGGGCTGGACAAAAACGGAAAAGCTGATGCCTTCGGGATGATCGATAACAGCCGTCATTATTAGACATCCTATGTCAATTCCCGGTCGAGGAACTCTTTCAGTTGGTTATACTCGGTTGTCACCGGGAACTCCGGAAATTCATCGATTACATTCTCGGGCGGCCTGAAAAGAACGGCGGCATTTGCCTGCTTCAGCATGCCAATATCATTGTAAGAGTCCCCAAATGCAATCACCCGGTAGTCGAGGCTCTGAAGCGCTTCAACAGTTTTCTTCTTTCCCTCCTGCTGGCGGAGATTATACCCTTTTACCGTTCCGTCAACATCGATGGAAAGGGTGTGGCAAAACAGGGTGGGGCGCCCCAGCTTTTTCATCAGCGGTCCGGCAAATTGGTTAAATGTGTCTGAAACCACAATGATCTCGGTCTTCTCCCTCACCCAGTCCAGAAACGCAACCGCTCCTTCGAGGGGATCCATGGTGTCAATGACATCTGTTATATCTTTTATCTTCAGGTTATGCTCGCCAAGAATGGAAATCCGTTTTTTCATCAGGACATCATAGTCCGATATATCCCGGGTTGTCAGTTTGAGTTCTTCTATTCCCGTTTTTTTTGCAACATTAATCCATATTTCCGGCACAAACACACCTTCAAGGTCCGAGCAGATTATATCCATTAGTTACTCCTGTTCATCCTGATCAGATTCAATCCGAATAATTACTGTTTTGCTGTCGATCACATCCAACGAGTCGATTTCAGAAATTGCCTGCCGGACATCCCTTTCCCTGGCCTTGTGGGTGAGCATAACAATGGGAACCGGCCCTTTTGATTTCCGACCTTTCTGGTGAACCGATTTAATACTGATTCCATATCTGCCTAAAACACCGGCAATAGTTGAGAGCACGCCCGGCTTATCCGCTGCCGAAAACCTGAAGTAGTAGTTGGTCGTCAGCTCATTTATGGGAAGAACGGATGGTGTGCAAACCGGGGGAAAAGAAAACGCCAGTCTGTTCATTGCCCCGGACACCAGATCCCTCGCAATATCAACCACATCGCTGATAACCGCACTGGCGGTCGGCATCATTCCCGCACCATAACCATATAAAACAATCTCTCCGGTGGCATCACCCACGACAGAAATCGCGTTCAGTGACCCGTTGACGCTTGAAAGCGGATTGTCGTACGAAATCATGGCCGGGTGGACCCTGACGGCATTGCATGTGTCCTGCGCCTTGCTGATGGCCAGGAGTTTTATCTTATACCCAAACTCCTTGGCGAATTCGATGTCGAGGGGCGTGATGCCGGTTATTCCCTCGACATAGACATCGGAAAGGTCAACCCCGGTGCCGTAGGATAACGTTGAAAGCAGGCAGATCTTGTGCGCGGTATCCCCGCCTTCGATATCCAGGGTCGGGTCTGCTTCCGCAAAACCATTGTCCTGGGCCATGGCAAGCGCATCTTCAAATGACAGGCCCTCATCTTCAATCTTTGTGAGTATATAGTTACACGTGCCGTTTAAAATACCCGTGATGGATTTGATACTGTTTCCCACAAGCGATTCACGGATGGTCTTGACAATGGGAATGCACCCCCCGATACTTGCTTCAAAGGCAATGGCCACCCCCTTCTCCGATGCAGAGTAAAAGAGGCCTTTTCCCTCTTCGGCAAGGAGCGCCTTGTTTGCGGTCACGACATGCTTGCCCTTTTCAATTGCCTTTAACATCAGATCCTTTGCAATAGTATTGCCGCCGATCAGTTCGACGACAATATCGACCTCCGGGTCATCAACCACCTGAAAGGCATCTTTAACAAACACATTCTTGTCAAAATGGATCCCCCGGTCCGTTTCCGTATCAATGTCGGCTGCATATTTTAATTTAATGGACGCTCCAATGCGGGATTCAATAAGGTTCTGTTTTTCAATAAGGATTCTGCAGACTCCGGTTCCCACCGTACCGCAGCCGACGACCCCCACCTTGACTTCCTTCATGTCCGCTCCTGTTTTGACCTGTTTTGCTCTGATTATCTTCTTATATTCGGACTTTATTACACGATGCCCTTTATCTTGTCAAAAAAATTGTTTTGACTTTTATGGCAATTCGGTTTAATTTTCTTTTTCTATGCTTCTATGAAAAAGTAACAGGAGTCTTTATTTTCATATTCCTTTTCTTCATGATGTAAGCCAACAGGAGATGATAATGGGTAAATCGATGACCTATGCTGATGCAGGCGTTGATATCAATAAATCTGATAAATTTGTGGAAACCATAAAAGGTATCGCCGGACAGACACCCCGGTCCGGTGTAATGGGAGAAATCGGGGGCTTTGGCGGGCTTTTTTCCCTGAACGTATCCAAGATGGAGCGTCCCGTTCTCGTCAGTTCCACCGATGGTGTGGGCACAAAGCTGAAAATTGCCTTCATGATGAACAAGCATGATACCGTCGGCATTGATCTCGTCGGTATGTGTGTGAATGACATTGCCGTTCAAGGCGCAAAACCGCTTTTTTTTCTTGACTACCTCTCCATGGGAAATCTGAATACCCGGACGGCCACCGATATAATCAAAGGGATTGCCGACGGCTGCACCCAGGCGAACTGTGCCCTTATCGGCGGTGAGACGGCGGAAATGCCCGGTATGTATATAAAAGACGAGTATGACCTGGCAGGGTTCTCAGTGGGAATTGTCGATAACGATAAAATTGTCGACGGATCGGAAATACGGGTTGGCCATGTTCTCATCGGGATTGCCTCAAGTGGCCTTCACAGCAACGGCTACTCCCTGGTGAGAAAAATATGTTTCGACAAACTGAATCTGAAGATCGACGACCATGTCCCTGATCTCGGCCGAACCATTGGTGAAGAACTGCTCGAACCCACCCGGATATATTCCGAGAACATGGTAAGAATTCTAAAAGATTTTCCTGTCCACGGCCTTGCACATATCACCGGGGGCGGAATTACCGATAATATCCGGCGCATTCTCCCCACCACCTGTAAAGCTGAAATTAAAAACGGCTCATGGGAGGTCCATCCCGTTTTTACATTTCTTAAAGATGCCGGAAACATATCAGACGCCGAAATGCTGAGAACCTTCAACAACGGCATCGGGATGATAGCGGTGGTTCCCGAAGAGGTGTCCGAGGAAATCATGGATAGGCTCCAGGGGATGAATGAAAAAGCATTTCTCATCGGCTCCGTGGTAGATAGAAAGTCATCCAAAACACAAGTCAAGTTCATCTAACGATCTCGGAACCACACCCATGCTGGTATTAGGAATTGAATCCTCCTGCGATGAAACGGCGGCAGCCCTTGTTCTTTCCGGCAGCACGATTCTTTCTTCATCCGTAGCCTCTCAGATTGACACCCACCATCCCTATGGCGGTGTTGTTCCCGAGCTGGCATCCAGAAAGCACATTGAATCCATTGTGCCTGTCGTGGAAGATGCATTGAAAAAAGCCGGCAAAACCCCCGGCCAAATTGATGCTGTTTCGGTTACGCAGGGGCCCGGCCTGATTGGGTCTCTTCTCGTGGGATATTCTTTTGCCAAGGGATACGCTTATGCCCTGGGAATTCCATGGGTGGGAATCAATCACCTGGAAGGCCATGTCAATTCCGTATTTCTAACACAAGCCCCCCCCGCCTTTCCCTTCACCGCCCTTCTTGCATCGGGCGGCCACACCGGTATCTATCATGTCGTGTCCCATACGGAGATCGAGATCATGGGGCAGACCCGGGATGATGCCGCAGGCGAAGCATACGACAAAGTGGCTAAAATGCTGGGGCTCGGTTATCCGGGGGGACATGTCATCGATGGTATGGCAAAGAAAGGCGATCTTTTTAACATTCCTTTTCCAAAGCCATATCTTGATAAAAACGCATTTGATTTCAGCTTCAGCGGCATTAAAACAGCGGTGAGCCGGTATATCCAGAAGCACACGGACACTTTTTCAGACAACATCCCGGATATTGCCGCCGGGTTTCAGGAATCGGTTGTGGAGGTCCTGACCCACAAGCTGATAATGGCTGCCGAGATCAAAGGTGTAAATCACGTTGCCGTTGTTGGTGGTGTCGCAGCCAACACCTATCTCAGAAAGCGCATTGAAGGGGCGGCAGCTGAAAAAGGGCTGTCCGTCCATATCCCGCCCCCTGAGCTCTGCGGAGACAATGCCGCCATGATCGCCGCCACCGGCTATCATTACCTGAAAAAAGGTGACAGATCTTCCATGGACAGTGATGTTTTTTCTAAAGTAAAGGTAAAATAAACCCTGCCCCACAGGGACTTCTTTCCCTTCTTACTCTTAATCATAATCGTAATCTTAATCTGCAGGTAACGCTGCTGTCACAGGTGTATTCCGTTTTATATTAGAAAAATAGATTAGGATTAGGATTAGGATTACGATTAGGATTAAGAAATAGAGATTACATCATTCCGCCGTTGACGGATAACACCTGGCCGGTAATATAGGACGCCTCGTCTGAACAAAGAAACCGGACCACCTTTGCCACCTCAACGGGATCGCCCATTCTCTCCATTGGAATCAGCCGGGTGACCATATCACCCGGGATATTCTTTGTCATATCCGTCTGAATCAGTCCCGGAGCGACAATATTCACGCGGATCCCCAGTTTCGCAACCTCCAGGGCCACGCTGCGGCTCGCACCGATGAGCCCTGCTTTTGCCGCCGAATAATTGGCCTGCCCTTTGTTGCCGGCGAGACCGGTAACCGAGGATATGGATACAATGGCGCCTCTTTTTTGGGACATCATTCGTTTCAGTACCGGTTTGGTTACGTTGTAAAATCCTTTCAGCGTCGTATCCAGAACAGAGTCCCACTTATTTTCGGACATCATTACAAACAGGCCGTCTCCGGTAATACCGGCATTGTTCACCAGTACATCAATGGTGCCGAACCGGGCGGTAATCCGGTCAATGGCGTCCTTTGTCTCTTTATTTTCGGAAACATCAAACCGCCATAGGTGTCCGTGACGCCCTTCCTCCTCGATCAACGAAAGGGTTTCTTCCGCAGACGCCTTGTCTGACTTGTAATTTATAATGACATGATATCGGCTCCTGGCGAATTCAAGACAGATGGCTCGCCCGATCCCCTTGCCGCCCCCGGTGACGACGGCCACCTTCTTTTGATCATCGTTCATGTGCAACCCTAAAAGAATATCTAATCTTATGGAAAAGTTACAGTGGAAAATCCGCTCTGTCAGCCTACCCTTTTTAAAAAGACGGTGTCAACTTTTTTATGAGGGAATTTTCTTTTCATCGCCTCTTTTTAGTGCCACAATAAGCGGGGAAACATAATGATGAAAAGGATTAAAAATCATGGCTGTACGTTTCATAGTGTTGTTTATTTTCGCTTACATCCTGGGCTCTGTCAATTTTTCCATTATCCTGTTGCAACTTGCCGGAAAAGGAGACCCCCGGCATAAGTTCAGCAAGAATGCCGGGGCAACCAATGTGTACCGGCAGGCCGGTATGTTCTGGGCACTGGCAGTGCTTATCCTCGACATGGGCCGGGCGATGATCGTTGCTTACGCATCCCTCCATTTGCTGGATACTGCATATGTCACGTGGATGGGCCTGGCATTGATTCTTGGAAACCGCTACCCTTTGTTTCATGGCTTCAAAGGCGGAAAAGGTGTCGCAAACTACCTTGGTTTTACCCTGGTTCTGGCGCCGCCCGCCGTACCGGCGGCATGTCTTGCCTGGGCGCTATGTTATCTGTTCTTCCGTATGCCGTTCGCCTCATCGTTTGCCATGACCATTATACTTGCCGCCGGAACAATGAATGTGGGTCTTGGCTCGTTTGCTTGGGTCGCAGGAACAGCTGTTACCGCACTGTTGATATTTTACAACCATAAGGATAATGTTATGGAAAAGCTGAAAGCCTAATTCCGACTGCCTTCAAGAGAAAAGTAAACACATATATCATGACATCACATTTTTTCATAGAGCTTGCCGGCTGGGTCCCTGCGATTATTTTTCCTTCCGCCACCTTCCTTCAGTTATTAAAAATCGTCAGGGAAAAAACCGCGGAAGGAGTGAGTATTTCATCATGGACCCTCTTTGGATTTGCAAATATCGGCTTGTATTTCTATGCGGAAAAGTACCTTGCCCTGCAGTCCCTGGTGGGTTTCCTGGGAACCGCCATAATTGATTTTCTTATCGTGGGCATGGCCATCAAACTAAAAGCCGAAAAGTAACAAAGAAGCATAAATATGTCATGTTTGAAAGCAGAAACCTGTTTGAATAAACTAGGGATCGTAAAGAAAGAGCAGGCAGTGTAATTATCCGTGCCGGTGGAGTTTTCGTATCCTGAATAATTCTTCAAACACAAACAGGGATTTTTTCAAATTGTCATACTGGATTCTGGAGTCTTCCATGTGCGTCCAGGTTACGGGAAATTCCTTTACCGTCAGGCCTTCTTTTTTTGCAAGCCAAAGGATCTCAGGGTCAAAGATAACGCTGTCAAGAAGCTGTCTTGAAAAAAGGCGGCCGGCGGCATCCTTTTTGAACAGTTTAAATCCGCACTGGGTATCCCTGTAATGTATGCCCAGATACAGGCTCTGAATTAACGTGTAGAGCTTTGCGGACAGTTCGCGGATAAAATTCTGATGGTGGGATACGATAGACCCCTCTATGGCCCTTGAAGCAATGGCAATGTCGGCACCGTCTCTTATCAGTTTTAATCCTTTTTCCACTTCGGCCATCTCCACCGAGTAATCGGCATCCATGAACATGACAATGTCATAAGCGCCGCGCAGCATGCCATAGCGTACGGCATACCCTTTCCCCTTGTTGGGGTGATACTCAAGAAAACGTAAACTTACTTTCCGCCCCGCATCAAACCCATTGACAACAGAGGCGGTATTATCCGTACTTCCATCGGAAACAACGAGGATCTCACTGTTGTGCTCCCTCGTATTCAGATACGCCAGGCTTTTTTCAAGGGTTTGGACAATCCTGTCTTCCTCATTGTATGCCGGAATAATAACCGATAGTGTATTCATACTTTCTGCCCAATGGACTCCTGTTTTTTTTTTGCAAGGTCGATGATTTTGTTTGAAAGAATAATGAAAAGAGCGCCCAGTATTGATCCGTTGAACATGCCGACCAGAACATCAAATGGATAATGCACCCCAAGATATACCCTTGAATACCCGACCAGAAAAGCAAGTCCGTAAAAAAGGGGCCAGAATTTACGGAAATAAAACGTCAGGAAAATGGCCGCGGCAAAGGTGTTTGATGCATGCGCCGAGGGCATGGAGTGAGAGCGGCCCACTATTTTTTTTTCCAGTACGCCCTTATTATCCCACCGTTTATGGACCCGGTTGTAGTGATGAATTTTCGAAAGGCTGTGATACGGGCGCGGCCTGTCGAACAAAGGCTTCAACACATCCGAGGTCACAAATTCCGTCACGCCGATTAAAAGGAAAATCATGACAACGATGATACGACTCTTTGCGCTCTTTTTAATAATCATCCACAGTGCGATAATGGCAATGGGAATGTAAAAGTTTTTCTGGTTGGACACAAATGGCATGAGAACATCGAAAAACAGGTTCTGCCCTGCCCTGTTGATCAGGTAAAACAACTCTATATCTATCTTCTCAATGGAACTCAACATTTACTTAGCCGGCGTCCTTTGCTGATGACATTTGCATATTATGAAGTTTCCAATACTCGCCTTTTTCAGCCAGCAGGGCATCGTGCCTGCCCTGTTCCACTATGCGTCCGCCCACAACCACAATGATTCTGTCCGCATTCTTTATGGTTGACAGCCGGTGGGCAATAACAAAGGTGGTTCTTCCCTTCATCAAATTTTCAAGGGCCTTCTGGACCAGCATTTCGGACTCTGTATCCAGGGAAGACGTTGCCTCGTCCAGAATAAGTATCGGCGCATTTTTAAGAAGGGCGCGGGCAATGCATATCCGCTGCTTCTCACCGCCGGACAACCGTCCGCCAAGCTCACCTATGGGTGTGGCAAAGCCTTTTGGAAAACTCTTTACAAAATCATACGCATATGCCGCTTTTGCCGCAGCCTCTATGTCTTGGTCGGAAGCCCCCGGATTGCCATAGGCAATATTATTTCGCACCGTGTCATTAAAGAGTATCGGCTCCTGGGTGACGATTGCTATCTGCTTTCTCAGTGATTTAATGGATGCATCTTTCAGGTTGATGCCGTCTATCAGAATCGCCCCCTCGCTCACATCGTAAAATCTGGGAATCAGGTTGACAAGCGACGATTTGCCGCCGCCGCTCACACCGGCAAGGGCGAGAATTTCACCTTGATTGACCTCCAGGTTGATGTCCTTTAACACCATGTCGCTCTCATATTTAAAACTTACATGCCTAAACTCGACATGGTGGGGCCCGGTTTCGATTTCAATGGGGTTGTCCGGATCGACAATATCGGATTCCCGCTCTATGATATCAAACACCCTGTCCGTGGCCGCCAGGCCCTCCTGAATGGCATTATTCAGCTTACTGAGCTTTTTTACGGGATCATACAGCATAATCACCGCAGCCAGAAACGACATGAATGTTCCAACCGTCAGTTGGCCTGAAATCACCTGAACCCCCCCGAACCAGATGACAAAGGCAATGCCCACGCCGCCTAAAAACTCCATAACAGGTGAAGACAGGGACTTTGCAATCACCGTCTTTATTTCAAGAACAAATATCTTTTTTGTTTTTTGATAAAATCTTTCTTTCTCATATCCCTCCATTCCGAAGGCTTTGACGATTTTATTGCCGCTGAATGTTTCATGGAGAAGAGAGCTTAGATCCGCCATCGCCTCCTGCCAGCCTGTGCTGACGCGCCGGACACGCCGACCGAAAATGACAATTGGGTAGAATGCAATAGGAAGAACGACAAACGCAAAAATCGCAAGCTTCCAGAGAAGAACAAACGTGTATACGGTCAGCAGTAAAATGGTGAAAAAATCACGAAGTGCTCCCGTCACGGCGGTGGACACCATATTCTTAATAACATTTACATCGTTTGTGACGCGTGACATCAGGTTGCCGGTCTTCTCTTCATGAAAAAATGACAACGGCATATCACTGATTTTGTCGTACAGCATATTTCTTATCTGACGAATAACGCTTTCCCCCACATAACTCATAAAAAACTGCTGGCCATACATTCCCAGGCCCCGGATAAAAAATACAATAACAATAGCCATTGGAATCAGGCCCAGCATCCGGGAATCTTTATTTACAAAGATATCATCGAGGGCCGGCTTTATTAAATAAGCAGAGATTGCCGTCGTAGAAGCAACCACAAGCATGCAGCACATGGCAAGAAAGAGTTTGAAACGATGCTCCTTCACCAGGCCAATCATCCGTTTATGCCTGTTTTGAAGTTTTGGAATCTGTGTTTTCTTTTTCTTACTCATAATTCCTGTTCATCATATTAAGGGCAATGGCCGCCGTTCGAGATGAAGCGCCGCTTCCTCCGAGTTTTTCCCGGATGCCCTGAAGGTTCTTTTTCATTTCCATAATCTTTTGATCATTTTCCAGGAACCCTGTTACCACATCTGCAATATTTTCAGGGGTTGCATCATGCTGCAAAAGTTCCGGCACGACTTCTTTGCCTGCGATGAGATTGGCAAGCCCCGCATAATCTACTTTTACAAGTTTTCTGGCCAGCCAGTAAGACAGGGGGGCCATTTTATAAATGATGACCATGGGCACCCCGTAAAGCGCCGCCTCCAGCGTAACGGTTCCGGATGCCGCAACAAGAAAGTCCGCCTTTCTGAAGATCCTGTCCACACCTCCGTCGACAAGCTCGAAGATACCAGGATTTTTATGTGCCTTCAACATCCCGTTCATGAATGTTGTGTCTGCTGATGGAGCCACAGATACTAAAAATCTCAGCTGGCTGTTCTTCTCGCTCATTATAGATGCCGAATCCATCAGTACGGGCAGGTGTTTTGTAATTTCACTCCTCCGTGATCCGGGGAGAAGGCCGATGACTCTATTTCCGGACAATCTACCGGATGTATCCCCGGAGTCACCATAGTGAACGTCAAGGAGGGGGTGGCCGATAAATGTCGCATGAATGCCCTTTGATCTGAAAAAGTCTTCTTCAAAGGGGAGAATCACCGCAAGCCGGTCTGTCAGCCGCTTTATTTTTTCAGCACGATTCTGCCGCCAGGCCCAGACTTTCGGTGTTATATAATATAGTACCGGAATGCCAAGCTTCTTTGCCGCCGCTGCAACCTTTAAATTAAAATCCGCAAAATCGATAAGGATGACCAGTTCCGGCCTCAGGCTTTTCAATGCTCGTTTTATCGTGGCCAGCGCCTTGAAAATTGCCGGCAGCCTGGAAATGACCTCGGTAACGCCCATCACCGCAAGCTCGGAATAATCCACTAGGGTTCTGACGCCTGCGCTTCTCATCCGGTCACCGCCGACACCACAAAAAAAGATGGCGTCATCCTTTTTTGTCAATGCCCGGACAAGATTACCGCCATGCAAATCACCCGAGGCTTCGCCGGCTGTAATCATGATACATTTTTTTTGTCCGGTTTTTCCGGAAAGCATTGTACTGTCAATCGCCAAGGGCTTGCCACCTGCTGCTTGTTCTTTCTGGTGTTTATTCTGTTTGGTATTTATTTTCTTCAGGGTCTATGCCGACGATCGAGATGCCGCACTCATCCGCCAGTTCCACCATTTCATCTTTTTCAAAAACAACCGTTTTCCCGGCCTCCACTGCGAGGACAGCGGCCTTGGCAGAATCCATTACCTGAATAGTATTGACACCGACAGCCGGCATATCAAAGCGTAAATCCTGGTTGGGCTTGGACACTTTAACGATGACCGCCGTTCCGTCACCCAGCATGCCGCCCCGTTTAATGGCGGCATCCGTCCCGTCTATCGCTTCAACCGCCAGGATGGACCCGCCGCCGATCACAACACACTGACCGATATCCAGGCGTCCGATTTCCTTGGCAATGCCCCATCCGAATGCAATATCTTTCTTTTCAGCCCGCGTCGGCTTCCGCTTTGTCCAGCAGCCTTTTTCCGCCAGCATATCGGGAAGCATCGTCGTGGAGGCTTCTATCGTAATTCCTTCCTTTTTAAAAAAATCCGCAAGCCCCCTTAAAATACCGTCATCATGGGTATGGCGCATACCCGCAATAAGGGCAATTGCTTTGGTATCCGGCCTGAATGTCTTGAACAGCTTCGGCTTGGCAATGGACCCCATCATTACCGCCTCTGTCACCCCATCGGCTTTGAAAAATTTTATAATACGTTTCAACTGTCCCGGATGTATCCATGCGATGGAGTGGACATGATGGTCAAGCTCTGCGTCTGTCTCATTTATATGAGCGATTGCATATACCTTAAACCCTTTTGACGTTGCGGCTTTAGAGAAGATGATCGGGAACTGGCCGCCGCCTGCGATAATTCCAATTTTTTTCATCAATCAGTGTGCTACCTTGTCACCCCGCGACTTGATGACTTAATGAATTCTATAAATTTTACTACTTCCGGAATCTGCTCCACGTCCGCCCGCGCCCGCTCCATTGCTTCGTTTATGGTCAAGCCGATACGGAAAAAAATTCGATACACTTTTTTCAGTTGAGATAATGTGGAAGGGGAGAACCCGCCCCGTTTCAATCCGACACTATTCAATCCGTGAAGCCTGGCCCTGTCCCCCGAAGCAATGACATAGGGCGGAATATCCTTCACCACCGCGGCCTTTCCTCCGATATAAGCGTGACTTCCGATCCTGACAAATTGATGAATCGCCACCAGCCCGCCGATGGTGGCATAGTCTCCTATGGTAATATGTCCCGCCAGAGTCGCATTGTTGGCAAGGATCACTTTTCGGCCGGTTTTGCAGTCATGGGCGACATGGGTATATGCCATCAGAAAATTGTCTTCCCCGACTTCCGTGACACCCCCGCCGGCGCCTGTTCCTCGGTTAATTGTTGCAAACTCCCGGATAACGGTTCCCCGCCCTATTTTCAGGTAGGATTTTTCTCCTTTGAATTTCAGATCCTGCGGTTTTCCGCCAATGGATGCATATTGGTATATATGACAATTTTGACTGATGCTGGTATAAGGCTCCACTGTGACATGGGGACCGATCACGCATCCTTTTCCTATTTGTACTGAACCGCCGACGATGGAATAAGGGCCGATCTCTACATCGGAATCGATTTCAGCCTGCGGGTCTATTATTGCTGTTGGGTGAATCATTGTTTTCCCCTAATATTGCCAGAAACTCCGCTTCTGCAACTTTTTTATTGTTTACACAAGCAATACCCTTCATTTTCACAACTTTGGTTCTCTGCCTCAATATGTTCATTTCAGATACAATCTGATCACCGGGCATGACCGGGTGCCTGAACCGGACCTTGTCAATGCCCACGATGTATACCATTCTCTTTTCCTCCGAGAAAGAGGATGCACAGGCAAGAATATAGCCTGCCTGGGCCATCGCTTCCAAAATAAGCACCCCCGGCATAATGGGTCTGCCGGGAAAGTGCCCTGGAAAAAAGGGCTCATTTATTGTCACGTTTTTCAGAGCCGTAATCCGCTCTCCGGGTTCAAGCTCGAGCACCTTATCAACCATAAGTATCGGATAGCGATGGGGAAGAACATTCATTATTTGATCAATATCAGAAGGTGCGTTCATTTCTTCACTGCCTGCTATTTATCCGTCATTTTTTCCAGTCGGGATATTCTTTTGGCCAGTTCGGGGATCTTTGGTATCAGTCTTTGAACTCTCAACCACAATTTGTGAGGCATTTCAGGCGACCCGGAAACCACCGAACCGTCAGTAACCGGCTTTACCACACCTGCCTGCGGACCGATGATAGCATGGTTACCGATTTTAATGTGCCCGGAAATACCGACCTGGCCGGCCAGGACCGCATGGTGACCTATGGTGGCGCTTCCGGCAATTCCTGCCTGGGCGGCAAGCACAGTATGCTCCCCTATGGTCACATTATGTGCGATATGAACGAGATTGTCCGTCTTCACGCCCCGTTTTATGCGGGTTTCACCGAGGGTCCCCCTGTCAATGGTATTGTTCGCACCGATCTCACAGTCATCATCGATTCTTACAATACCGGCATGGGGTATTTTTACATACGCCCCCTCATCCGGAGCAAAACCAAATCCATCGCTCCCGATGACGGTTCCGCTATGAACAATCACCCTGTTTCCAATGATGCTTTTTTCGAGGACGGTAACATTGGGGTATACCAGCACATCATCCCCAATTGTGACCCCCTCCCCGATCACCACACCGGGACGCAGCACCACCCGGTGACCGATGGTGACATGATCCGCGATACACACACCGTGCCCTATTGAAATATCTTCGCCGCAGGTGAAATGCCGCCCTATTATTGCAGAGGGACTGATGCCCGGGGAAATCGATTCGAAGGGGAAAAACAGGCCAAGCACCTTTGCAAACGCCGCCTGCGGATTTTTCACTGCCACGAGGTTGACGGAAGCGGTTTTCGTGTCCCGGGGAACAATCACCGCCCCGGCCCGGCTTTCTCCCAGACGATTGATATACTTTCCGCTGCCGGCAAATGTAATATTGTCCGGTCCTGCACTGTCAAAGGGGGCAGGAGCAATTATCATCTTGTTCCCATCACCGATCAGGTCACCTTCGAGAGCGTCGGCTATCTCAACGAGTGTAAACGTCATCTTCCGCCAATTCAGATCCGTATTGTGAATTACTGGGTTTTATCATTGTATTTTTTAATCAAATCATCCGTTATATCGATGGCGCTGGGGCTGTAATGCACCGCCGCCTTGTCGATGATAAGCAGGTACCCTTCCTCTTTTCCTGTTTTTTGAATCAAATCCAGCAGTTCATCCCGTATTTCAGATATCAGCCTGTTTTCAAGGGATTTTAGTTTTCCCATAAATGTTTGTTTTTTCTGTTTAAAATCATTAATTTTAATCCGGTATTCCCGCTCCTTTTCTTCGCGCATTTCCTGGCTCATCACCATGGCTTCCCGCTCAAGCCGTTCCTTCAGGTTTTTAATTTCATCTTCCGCCTTTTTAAGCTCGGCTTCCATTTGTTCGCCCTGATTCTTGAACTCTTCTTGGGCGCTTTTTCCCGCCTTTGAGGTTGTCAGAAACCGCTGAAAATCAATGACGCCGATCTTTGCCACATCCGCGGCATGGGCGGCACCAAAAGATGCGAGTATAAAACATGCGATTACAATCAAGGTTTGTTTATGTCCCACCATTTTAAATCCCCTTTTATGTTATGATGTTTCAATTGTAGACAATTGTATATATTTTTTACTGAATTACAACCTTTTAAAAAGCCGACCCCATGGTAAATTCCACTTTTCCGCTCCCGCTCTCACCTTCCTTGGGATCCAGAATGTGTCCGACCTCGATCCGGATCGGCCCGACCGGTGAATACCACCTTATTCCATATCCTGCGCTCTGACGGAGTTCCCTCAGGTCCATGGGAAAGCCATTGTCAAATGCATTTCCCGTATCATAGAAGAACAGACCTCTTAAGCCCAGGTCGTCGGCAATGGGGAATATATACTCCACATTGAATTGGATATATTTGTTTCCTCCCACCGTCACTTCATACTCCACACCATCCACCTCAACGATTCTGGTGGGGCTGATCTCCCGCCAGTCAAAACCTCGGATGGAATTCATGCCTCCCAGGTGAAACCGTTCCTCATCAGGAAGCTTGCCCCCTGAATTTTCTCTGACAAACCCTGTTTCGGCATGAAGAAAGCCAACGGTTCCCCAGAATAGCGGGAAATAGCGGCCCAGTGTCAAAAGATATTTCGAAAACCCGATATCCCCCCCCAACGGACCGCCTGCGTAAATGGTGGTAAAGCTGTGATCCGACCCCTCTGAGGCATTGAAGGCCTTGTCCCTCGAATCATAGTGCAACCTGCCGATTATTTTGCTGGTATTGCTTTCACCCTCAAGATCTTTTACGAAGTCTGATGCTTCGGGTTCAACTTCCGTGTAATTGTTAATTTCATAGACATAGGTGCCGGACACCCGGGTGTAATCGAACACGGGATAGCCGAACCCGAGGGATCCGCCGGTTGTGTCTCTCTGGTATGTATCATAATCTCTTGAAATATTGTAAAGGCTGATGGTTGAAGACAGCGGAATATCAAACAGCCATGGTTCGGTAAAACTGGCATTGAACTGGGTTGTTGTTCCACCGACTTCTGTTGAGAATCTCAAGATCTGCCCGCGCCCGAACAAATTTCGTTCGGTAACGGATACGGATGCGAACAGGTTTTCAACCGTACTGTACCCGCCGCCAAAACTGAATGCGCCGGTGGGTTTCTCTTCAACATCTATCTTTAAGATCATTTTTTCATCCGAAGACCCCTCAAGGGTGTTGACTTTAACATCCTCGAAATAGTCAAGACGGTGAAGGTTCCTTACCCCGCGCTGCAGCCGGCTGCCGCTGTAAAGGTCCTGCTCAATAACCGGCAGTTCCCTTCGGATGACCTTATCCCGCGTAGTTGTATTCCCTGAAATAATTATTTTTTCAAAATAGACGAGCTTTTTCTTGCTTATCTTAAGCATTACATTGGATGTCAGGTCGTCCATGTTCCTGTCGACAATGGGTATTACATCCGCATAAAAATACCCTCTGTCGGCATAGATATCATGGAGAAGAATCAGGTCTTTCCTCAACATTCCTTGGTTGAAATACTCCTCGTTTCCAAGGGCCATTGCAGCTATCAACTCTTCTTTGGGAATAATAAGATCGCCCTCCATATCTATTGTTCCCACCTTGAACCTGGGGCCTTCTTCGATTTTAATCTTGATGTAAATGCCCTCTTCCACGTAATCCACCTGGGGCTCACCGACTTTGACCAGACTGAATCCATTGTTTGCATAAAAGGCCCTCAGTTTGGCGGCATCCTGGCTGAGCCCCTCTTCATCAAGTTTACCGGAATCAGTGATGAATGAGAAAAAGCCCTCCTCCGTGGTTTCCATCTCCCCCAACTCGCCGGATTCAAACCAGGCAACGGGAGACCAGGCTTCAAGACCTTCGAGCTCCTTTTTTAAATCCTTGAGTTCATCATCCGTAAACGTGTCATTCCCTTCAAAAATAATTTTTTGGACAAGGGCCTCATCCCCTTCATCGATGATAAATTCAAGATCCGCCTGGTTGTTATCCAGCGGCGCCATCGAGTAACTGACGTCCGTGTTATGGTAGTTTTTATCCCTGTAAAAGGTCTTTATCTTGTTGATCTCACGCTTTATGGTCACGGTATTGAAAATCGCGCCTTTTTTAATGCCGATAACCTCTTCCAGCTCGTCATCGTCATATTCGCTGTTGCCGCTGAACTCGATGCTATTGATGGTCGGCCTTTCCTTTACAGTGAAAATGATGACTTTTCCTATGGTGCCATCCTTTGAGTCGGCCCTGACATCCTTGAAAAAGCCCATGCTATAGATTTCTCTCACATCCATGGAGATATTTTTTCTTATGAGTGCGTCTCCCGGTTTCGTATTGATCTTTCTTTTAATGGCTTCGTCCTCTATTCTCTCGTTCCCCTCGATGACAATACGTTCCACGGAATCGGCGGTCAGCAGTTTTGAGGCGATTTCAGATGCGATCCGTTCTATGTCACCGCGAAGGTTTTCAATCCTGCTGCCGGCATAATAAATATTCTCAGGGGGGGCGTCATCCGCAACCATGACCAGCTTTGCATCAATGCTATACCCGTCACCGATCATGGACACGCTGCCCTGTATGACATAATCGGCTTCAGCCTGTTCGCCGAACGCCCTTACTTCATCTATGCTCTTGAACCCGTCGTCGGGTATTGAACCCAAGAACCGGGCCGAGTTGACAACTGACGCGCCCTGGTCGGATAAACGGGTTGAAATGATATCCACCACCTCGTCTCCCAGACCGGCGGAATCTTTTTCTGAAAAGATGTTAAATGGTAAAACGGCTATTTGCGGTTTTTCTTTTTCTGCCCCTAAAGCGGCAGCCGAGGTAACAATAACAATTATAATCGCAATGACATATCGGGACATATGGTAAGCCAGATCCTTTTCATTCTTCTCTATCTATCCGGACACCGTTTGAAGTCTGCCGTCAACTATAGTGACATTTCTAGACATCAGCGATGCCAGTTCCGTATTATGTGTCACAACCACCAGTGTCATTGAACGTTCCCGGTTCAACTCCATGAGCAGTTCATGAATTTGACTGCTGTTTCTCTTATCCAGGTTTCCGGTGGGTTCATCCGCCAGAAGTAAAACCGGCTTTAAAATAAGCGCTCTGGCAAATGCCACCCGCTGCTGCTCGCCTCCCGAAAGCCTGTTGACCCTGTGATTGATTCGGTCCTTCAGCCCGACCCTGATCAGGACATCCTCTGCAGCCTGCCGGCTGGCCCGCTTGTCAAAACCATTGATCAAAGCGGGCATCATCGTATTTTCAATCGCGCTGAACTCGGGCAGCAGGTGGTGGAACTGAAAAACAAAGCCAATGGATTCGTTTCTATGTTTAGCCAAACTGACATCATTCATCTGGAAAACATCTCTGCCCTCAAATGTCAGCGTTCCCCTGTCCGGCCGGTCCAGTGTCCCCAGAATATGAAGCAGCGTTGATTTCCCTATGCCGGAAGCGCCGACAACGGCAATGGTCTCTCCGCTGTCGATACTAAAATCGATCCCTTTTAACACATCAATCCGGCTTCCGTTGCTGGTGAAGCTTTTCTCAATCTCATGACCTCTTATTAATGGTTCGCTTTCCTGCGGCATGTCACCGTCCGTATTCATATTCCGTTTCCCGCCCGGTTTTTTTTGTTAACCATACCGGATCGCCTCTACAGGATCAATACCTGATGCCTTGTGTGCCGGATATAGTGTTGCGAGGAAGCATATTGCCATAGCAGCCAGACCGATCATGAACACATCCAGCGCCTCCAGCCTTACCGGGAGCGTTGTTATGTAATATACATCTCCGGGCAGTTCAATGAACTGATACCGAGCCAATAGAGAACACAGGGTGATTCCGAAAATAATGCCAAGACATGTTCCAATGGACCCTATGGCCATGCCGTTGCATACAAAAATTCTTCGAATACTTGCGCTGGATGCCCCCATTGCTTTTAATATCCCGATATCACGTGTCTTCTTCATTACCATCATAATCAGAGAGCTTGCGATATTAAATGCCGCGACAAAAACAATCAGTGTCAGGATAATAAACATTACCGTTTTCTCGAGCTTTAAGGCGGAAAACAGGTTCCGGTTGACTGTCATCCAGTCGTCGGCTTCATACTCAGGGCCGGCCATCGAGACCAGGCTTTCCGCGGTCTGTCCGGCATGGTAAATATCGTTCACCTTGATCTCAATACCGGTAATGGCATCGTTTAATCGAAGCATCTGCTGGGCTTCCCTGATATCAATGTAGGCATAGGTTCCGTCATATTCATACATTCCTGATTCAAAAACACCTGCCACCTTAAACCGTTTCATGGAAGGAATATGGCCGATGGGGGTCAGCATTCCCCTTGGTGATACCAGGTAGACGGTATCGCCCGTTGCTGCCCGGAGGCTTGAAGCCAGCTCTTTTCCAAGAATGATGCCGGGAAGGTGGGATTCGCCCGGCGCCACCTCTTCTTTCAAGAGCTTGTCTTTAAGCCCGGTGGCTCTAAAATGCTTTTCAACGGTTCCCACAGAAACCGGGTCCACCCCTTTAAGAACAGCGCCGGATGCATTGGTCCGGGACTTAATCATCACCTGGGCGTGGACAAACGGCGACGATGCCGCAACCTGTTCATTCCCCTTGATAAGGCGGTCCACCTGTTTGTAGTCGGAAAAAGCACCCGCTTTCTTTGTCAGGACAATATGGGATTCTATGCCCAGGATCCTGTCTTTAAGGTCGGATTCGAAACCCGCCATTACGGATATCACAACGATAAGCGCCATGACGCCGACGGCAACACCGGCAATTGAAAGGTAGGTAATAAGGGAAATGAATGCGTGTCTCTCTCTGGTCCTTAAGTAACGGCCACCTATGAAATATTCAAACGGCATGGGTATCTTTCAGTCAAAGCGCGCGTTATTCCGCATTATCCGCGGTCTGCGGTTTCATATGCGGGAACAGGATCACTTCCCGAATCGATGGTGAATCCGTTAAAAGCATTGCAAGTCGATCGATTCCAATCCCTTCCCCGGCAGTTGGGGGCATGCCATATTCAAGTGCTTCGATATAGTCATGATCCATTAAATGGGCTTCCTTGTCTCCGGCATCCCTGTTTGCAACCTGCTGAACAAACCGTTCTTTCTGATCAACCGGATCATTCAACTCTGAAAATCCATTGGCGATTTCACGGCCGCCAATGAACAGTTCAAACCGCTCAGTGAGTTCAGGCGTCATGTCGCTTCGTCTCGATAGCGGGGATACCTCCACCGGATATCCTGTAATAAATGTGGGTTGGATCAGCTTGGGTTCCACAAGTACATCAAACAGCTTGGTGATGATTTTAGCCGCACGATCTGTTTTTGTGATTCTAATGGATTTTGACTCCGCCAGTTGCAAAAGGCCCTCCCTGTCATTGAACAGGTTCGGGTCCACAGCGCCAATTTCATTAAGTGCCGTCAAGAGAGGTATTCGCTGCCATTTCCCGCCGAAATCGATGGCATGGCCCTGGTATTCGATGGATGTCGAACCGGTGACCGCCTCCGCTACAACCTGGAACATGGTTTCCGTTGTATCCATCAGGTCTTCATAGGTTGCATAGGCCTGGTAGAATTCCAGCATGGTAAATTCGGGATTATGCCGGGTGGACACCCCCTCGTTCCTGAAGTTCCTGTTGATTTCAAACACGCGTTCAAATCCGCCCACCACGAGGCGCTTCAGATAAAGCTCGGGGGCAATGCGAAGGAACAGCTCCATGTCCAGGGCATTGTGGTGGGTTTTGAAGGGCTCGGCTTCGGCCCCTCCGGGAACGGTCTGCATCATGGGTGTTTCCACCTCGAGAAAATCGCGATCCAGTAAAAATGTTCGAATTTCTTGAATAATCCTGCTTCGTTTAATAAAAATACCCCGGGTGTCCGGATTCATGACAAGGTCAAGGTACCGCTGCCGGTATCGTTTTTCGGGATCTTTCAGGCCATGAAATTTCTCCGGAAGCGGCCTCAACGATTTGGCCAGCAACCGGAATTCGTCGACAAGCAGCGTCCATTCACCTGTTTTTGTTTTAAATACGGTCCCTTTCAATCCGATAAAGTCGCCGATATCCAACTGTTTGAACAGGGTGTAGGCCTCGTCCCCGACCTTGTCTTTTCGGATATAGGCCTGAAGCTGGCCGGACCTGTCCCTGAACCGTATAAAGGCGGATTTACCGAACTTGTTTACGGCCATCATTCTGCCGCCGGTCTGAAAGGATGTCCCGCTGTCTGCAATGGTATCCGGAGCCTTGTCTATGGCGGAGAGAATATCCTTCACCGTATGTGTGATTTTAAAATTATTCGGGAAGAGGTTGATGCCGCTCTCTTTTAATTCCGCTATTTTTTTTCTCTTTCTCTCAATAAAATCGTCTTTGTGTTCCATATGTTATCTGCCTGTTTTGAAAAAATATTAACCTGAGATAGCTAACGTATTTGCCTTTAAGTGTCAAGATGAAGTTTGGTGGGGGAGGTTAACCTGTTTATATATGGTTTGGCACGTCATCCCTGTAATCTGCGGACCTAAAACCTTGAAAATGGCTGGACATGATATCGTTTATGCCCTCTGTGCATCAATCCGTTCCAGTAATGCTTCGATTCTCAGGAAGGCATTTTCTTCGCTGTATTTCCTTACATCCGCATGATCCACCTCTATCATGGCGGCGGGTATATTCAATTGTTTGCTGATCCGTTTCTGTTGGTCGATCTGGGTGATGGAGTAGGGTTTGCATGACCGGTTCGAGGCAAAAACGACTCCGTCTATGGAAAGATCCTCGATGGCTTTTTTCATGGAATCATGGCGAAGCTCCATGCCATGGGGGCACATATAGGCATTCATTGTGCGGGCGACATAGTCAAAGGGATCCTTTTCATCCCAGTTATACAGATCAAAAGACCCTTCAACGGTACCCATGCAGGAAGTGTAGGATGCGCCGACGATATTGGTATCCATCTTCGCCAGGCGGCCGGACATCTTTCTCAACTGGTGCCATGGTGCTATGTTATCCCAAAACAGACGGTACGTTTCCCCCGGCACAGGGAAGTCGCCCCGTTCCATCATTTTTTCAGCTTCATCCGCCAGAAGTGAATAGTGGGCTTCCAACTCCGGGGTGCCCCTTAATGTCAGAAACGGCGCCATGTGAACAAAGCTGTCAAACGCCGTTACAGGCGAGGGTTTATGTCGGGCGCAGGCCAGAAACCGCTTCCAGTGGCGAATACCGTTCCAGGTATGATGAACCGCGCCCTGGAAGCCGTTTACATCGAATGCCTGGCCGCTTGCATCTTCAATAAACCGTATTAATTCATGGATCTGTGTGACGATATAATCATGGTCGCCGGCTTTTTGAGGTTCATAGCAGAATGGAATATCCATTATAAAATGAGGTACACTCCACTCCCTGTGGTGAACATCGAACCACTTGGCCAGAAGCGCGCAATTGTTGTTATTGGAGACTAAAAGATCGGGTTTGGGCAGGCCGAAGGTCGGAGAATCCTTTCCCCCGTCGGCGGCATTGCCGATATCAATGCGTGCATAGCTGCAGAGATCCATGGAATATCCGATTTTCTCCGCTTTTTCACACATGGCCGCGCCGATTCCTTTGCCTGCACACATGGCGGAATGGCTTTCGGGAACAGCATAGACGACGTTTTCAAACCCGGAAAAGATTTCCGCAGGAACGTTGATGGCAATCCACACGCAAAAGGCGCCCTCCCCCGCCCTCCGATGCAGATTCATGTAGCCGTCGGTCATAACCCGAGACAGACTCTTTCCTGCATTGCTTTTTACAACGCCTGCCACCTCATGCCTCCTTTCCGCCGTCTGTCTTGTCCAGCATTTCCGCAAACGCTTCCACACGTGTTGAGTATGCGCCGACATTGTCCGTGTCGTCCACACTGAATTCAAGGAAAAGTGTGGGGACGCCCTCCTCCTTTAATCGTTTTTCAAGGTAGGGAAATTCAAAGTATTCATATTCACAAAATTTCTCTCCTGAAAAAACAACGCCTTTTGCGCGGGACCGCTTCACCGTGTCGAGAAACGCTTGTATCCGCCGGTCAGATTGATACAACAGCGTGGTGCAGGGGCGCCGTTTGGCAAACAGTTCCGCATAATAGTCACCCGGGTCGGTTGTTATCTCCGGGGAGTACCCATAGGAACGGCCAAGGCTTCCTATATCATTTGCAGCTACGCACAGGTTTGATTTTTCCATGGCCTTTACTACGGCGGCCGGCGGCGGCATGATGCCTGACACCATCACGCCCGTTGTTGCCGGAGGATTACCGGTATCTTTTCCGGCAATCAACCCCTCAAGGTGTTTAATCTGCTCTTCCACCGGCAAGGCATAGTTGGCCAGCACGACACTGCAAAACGAGCCGAAAGACAACGCCCCCCGCGCCACAAGCTGCTCTGCATCCAGGCAAAGGCTCCGCATCCTTCTGTATTTTTTGACGGTTATAACAAAGTTTTCCTCAGAAAAGCCTGTACCGAATGCATTTTCAGTTGCCTCAATAAGACGCGCAATCTCATTTTTCAAATACTCGTCCGGGTTGACCTGGGAGGGGTTGACCTGGGGCAGGTGCATACGGAGCATGGGGATATTGCGGCCGGCGTCCTTGTTTCCCAGGGCCAGAATTTCGGGAAGGTTTCTAAGCGTATCGCAGGCATTGTAAGAAAAAATGCCGTCCAGAAGCTCTCCGGTACCTGATAGGACAAACTGCACCAACTCCCGGGCAATGCCGCAGGAGTAATTCTGGACATGCTTGTCCGATTCCGTCAGGCCATGGATTGATGCGTTTAAATTCCAAAGGGTAAGGGGCAAAAGACCCATGGATTCAAACAGCTCCACAGGGGGATAAAGAGGAAAACAGCCAATGATTTTTTTTCCCTGTTTCTTTTGTCCGATAATGGCCCTCTCAATATCCGACCGTATCACATCTGCTTCCTTCTTATCCATAATGGTTCTTAATCAATTCCCGTGCCGACGCTTCACCGCGGCCTCAATATATTGAACGGCCAGGGAACATGAAAACGTTAAAAGGAGGTACATCACCGTGATGGTGATCCATATTTCAAATGTCAGGTATGTAGCGGACATGAGCTCCATTCCCTGAAACGTCAGCTCCTGTATGGATATCACCGATACAATGGCGGAATCCTTAATGGTGGAAATCAATTGACCGGAAAGAGGCGGGAGAATCTGGGGCAGGGCCTGGGGGAAAATAATATGCCGCATGGTCTGCCCGCGGGTAAAGCCCTGGGCATAGGCTGCCTCCCGCTGGCCCCAATGGACGGATTCAATTCCCGCCCTGACGATTTCCGTAATATAGGCACCTTCTAAAACTGCAAGGGTTGCCACCGCCGATAAAAATGCGGACAGATGCTTTGGCGACGCCAGAAAAAAGGCCATCACCTCCTGCCAGCCATCCGGCCGGGATTTGGCCCATGCATTGATATCAAAATGGGACATGATTTGGGAACTGATAAAATAATAAGAAATAAATATCAGAACAAGGGGTGGAAGATTCCGAACCAGCTCCACATACCCCCGGCTGACCATTCTTAAAAACGGACGCCTGGTCACCCTGAAAAGACCCATGACGGTGCCGATCCCGATGGCCATGAGCGTGGCCCAGATGCTGAGCCGGAACGTGGCAATAAGGCCTTCAAGAAGCAGGTTCGGAATCCATTGCCTGCGCTCGGCATCATACCTCACTATGTATTGAGGAATGACATGCCACTGCCAGTGATAGCCCATGCCGAAAATGATTCGATAAGCGATATATCCCAATGCCATTAAAAGGGGTACGGCAACATATAGATCCAGCCGGCTCAGTTTATATTGTTTGCTTTTCAATGGATCTTCCGGCTATTGCACCTTGTCTTTCCAATCATTTCCTTCAAACCAATACTGCTTCCGCTCGCTAAGCCATCCCTCTGCCGTCACCACCCGAATCCAGTTGTTGAAATAGTTCAATGTATCCGGGTCACCTTTTCTCACCGCAAAACCGATGGGTTCTTTCGTAAAGGTTTCATCAAGCGGCAGAAAAAGCCTGTCCGGATATTTCAGGGCCTGGAATGCCGGTGTGGGCGCCGATGATACCACCGCGTGCACCCGGCCATTGATTAACTCCTGGAAGACCTGGGATTCGTCGTTAAAAAGACGCAGTGTCGCCTTGGGCATATATTTTTTTGCCGCATCCACCGGTGTTGACCCCATACGTGCGGCAATGACAACAGACGGTTTATTAAAATCATCAAGGGAGTCAAATCCATCCGCCATTTTTTTATGAGCCACCATGGACATACCGGTATAATCATAGGGAATGGTAAAATTCACCTTAAGATTACGACTGGGTGTAATACCCATGCCACCGATAATGACATCGAATTTTCCCACCAACAGTGCCGGAATGATGCCGGACCAGTTGGTTGGCACAAATTCAACGTCAACACCCATATCCGCGGCCAGACGCCTGGCGACATCGATCTCAAAACCGATAAGCTTACCGGTTTTATCTTTCATTGCCCATGGCACGAATGTCGACATCCCTACACGCAGCACCTTCCGCTTCAATACCTGCTCCAATGTGCTTTCCTTTGTAATGGATTGGGACACCGACTGAGCCGTCGAATCGGCTGACGCCATCATTCCCATCACAAAAAAAGTTACAACAAGCGCCCACAATTTTCGGCAATCCATTTTTTCCTCCTTGATTAAAAAGTTAAATCATAATTTATTTGTCAAACGATGTTCGTTTTTCCAATATCTGGACCACAGTTGACAGCGTGCCGGTCATGAACAGGTAAATCACAGAAACGGTAAACCATATTTCGAAGGTTAGGAAGGTTTCAGAAATAATGGCCTGCCCCTGCATGGTCAAGTCATAAATGGCAATGGTGCTGACCAGCGCGCTGTCTTTGATTAAAGAAACACCTTGGCCTGTCAACGGCGGAAGCATCCGTCGGATCGCCTGTGGCAGAATAACATGCCTGTATGTCTGAACTGGTGTCAGCCCGCAGCTAAAGGCGGCCTCCCATTGGCCTCTGTCAACGGATTGTATACCCGCGCGAAGAATTTCAGATATATACGCGCCCTCAAAAAGACTGAGGGCGAGTATGGCGGAAAAAAAACGTCCCATACCCAGTGCCGGAGCTAAAACAAAATAGATAAAGAACAGCTGTACCAATAGCGGTGTATTTCGAATCAACTCTATATAACCGCGAGACAACAGCTGACCGATTACGGAAACCGATCCCCTGCAGACGGCAGCGAAAAGTCCTATGAGAAATGCCAGCCCCAGGCTTGCGGCTGCGATTTTTAGGGTCACCCAAAGGCCGCTGATTAGGGGGCCCGGCGCCCAACCATCGCCTGAAAAGTCAATAAGATACTGTGGCACACGATACCACTGCCAGTGATAGCCCAGCTTATCCGACCCCTGGACGATAAGCCATATGAGGCACCAGGCGGACAGGAGGAACAGGACGCCGTCTATCCACCACTGCTTTTGCCGGTTGGTTAATCTATGAACCATTCACCATCACCTTTTCCCATGAGCCTTTTAATGGGAAGCGCCCGCCGGATTTCCCGCCTGCTTCAACCGCAATGTAAATGATGTGCCTGTGCCTATCTCGCTGTCCACATCAAGCCTTGCATCATAGCCGGCGAGAATCCGCTGCACAATGGAAAGCCCGAGGCCGGTTCCTTCGGGCCGAGTGGTAAAAAAAGGGTCAAATATGTTTGACATATTTTGTGCCGGGATTCCACAGCCATTGTCTCTTATGGTCACAATGGCATGGGAATCTTTTGTCTTTTCTATTTCAACGGAAATGGTGCCTTTTTCCTGAATCGCTTCCGAAGCATTTTTTAAAAGGTTCAACATAATTTGACGAAGATGCCCCTGGTCCATTTCAACCCAGACATCCGGTATAAATTTTTTTTCAACGGATATTCGCCCCCGGCACGATGTATCCTTTTCAAAAAAGTCCACTGTTTCCATTAACACGGAATCCAGTTTAAGCCGCTGGGCATGGCCTGTCTGTGGTTTTGCAAAATAAAGGAAGTCCGTTACCAGCGTGCTCAATCTGTCTGCTTCCCTTAAAATAATCTGCATAAGCTTATCATTATCCGGATCGCAGTTGTCATCTTCCCGCAGCAGTTGAATGGATCCCGTAAGAGAGGCCAGAGGATTTTTAATTTCATGGGCCAGTCCGGCCGCCATTTCTCCGGCGGCAGCTGTTTTTTCCATTCGTTTCAGATGATCCTCCATTGCTTTCAGCTCTTTTCTTGCATTTTTCTCCTGCTCTGCAAGGACTCCGCTCAAAAACGCAACCGCATAACAGGCGATCACAGTGGCCGGCACCTTGTACAGTATCTGCCATTCGTTTCCAATATAGTTTCCGGCCATACCAATGGGTCCGAGGACACCATAATATTCGTTAACAGCAATCAGAACAAACTGCGCACTGCACAGCGTAGCAATGAGTGTGCTCCCTCTCCTGTAGAGAATCATGCTGGCACACATGATGACGACCAGGTACAGAGTTGTGAATATGCTCGATAAACCGCCGGTGATCGTAATAATCAGTGTAATGATGACGGTATCCACAAAAAGCTGGATATAAACAAAGAACGGTTTTCCCCCAATGAACCGGTAGACGATAAAATAAATCGCAGAAAGGATGATTAGTCCAACTGAAAGCAGAAGAAGCAAAAGAAGGGGCTTGATCACTTCCGGGGATCCGCCGCTAAAATAGTAGCCGGCGGCTGACAGTCCCATCATAAAAGCAAAAAGGGCTCGAAAATACATGAGCCCTTTCAGTCGTTTCAAGTAATGTTTGTCCTGGAATTGTGGTTCGCTCACACCATAACCCTGCCTTTCAAAGGTCCTGTTTTGATCTCACCGAATGCCTCCGGCCAGCCGCTGTCGGGGAAAGACCTATCCTGATATGGCACCGGCCATCTGGAATACCGGAAGGTACATGGAAACAACAAGGCCGCCTATCAGGCCTCCCATGAATACCATCATTAACGGCTCTATGGCTGAGGTCAGGTTTTCAACAGCAGCATCCACTTCTTCCTCATAAAAATCAGCGATTTTATCCAGCATGGCATCCAGGGCTCCGGTGGATTCACCGACAGCAATCATGGAGCATACCATGGAAGGAAAAACCCCGCTTTCCGCCAGAGGGTCCGCCATGGTTCGCCCTTCAGAAATCCCGCTTCTCACATTATAAATTGCTTTTTCAATGGTTTTGTTACCTGCCGTCTTGGCTACGATGTCTAGTGCATCAAGGATCGCCACACCGCTGGACATCATGGTTCCCATTGTTCGCGTAAATTTTGACACTGCAACCTTTCGGATCAGAATACCCACTATCGGCAGTTTGAGGAACATATCATCCAGCAGTTCCCTGCCCCTGGGAGTGGAGTAGAATTTTTTAAACGCCACAATAAACAGTATAACGGCACCAATAATATAAAGGATCTTACTTTTTACCAACTCACTTGCAGCGACAACCATCTGGGTCGGCAGAGGAAGCTCCTTTCCGAAATCAGCAAACATCTCCTGGAATACCGGAATAACGAAGACCAGAATAACAATGACGACGATAATGGCGATGGCCAGGGTGATAAGGGGATACATCATCGCACCCTTGACCTGTTTTTTCAGTTTGGCGGCCTTTTCCATATACGTCGACAGTCTTCTTAAAATCACATCCAGAATACCGCCGGCTTCGCCTGCCGCCACCATGTTTACAAACAGGTCATCAAACTCCTTTGGAAACTTCTTCAATGCCTCTGCCATGGTCTGCCCGCCCTCGACAGATTCCTTCAATTCCTTTATTTCCTTTTTAAAGGTGGGGTTATCCTGCTGCGTGTAAAGAATATCCAGGCATTGAATGATCGGCAGTCCGGCATCGATCATGGTGGAAAACTGTCTGCAAAAAACAATGACGTCCTCCTGTTTCACTTTTGGCTGCATAAAAGCGACATTTTCAAAAAGGTCTTTTGGCTTTGGCTTGATCTTGGTGGGCGTTATTTTCATTTTCTGAAGCTGAGCCCGAACCGCATCTTCATTGGGCACCTCCAGTTCCCCTTTTTGCACATCACCTTTTTTATTTTTCCCCTGCCATAAATAAACCGGCATACCTCCTCCTTTTTTCCTCGCAACAGGTAGGTTAATAGTTCAGTACGTCTAATTCGGTTAGGGCTGTTTACTGTTTTAGCTTGTAAAAAATGCCCCTCTGCAATCGCTGAGTCTCCACTTCGCCGGTTTCAACCAGCATTTCAAGTTGTTTCGCCACTTTATCCATGCTTTTTCCGGTTATTTTTAAAATGTCTTCAAGGGTACACGGCCTCCGCCGCAATGTTGAAATAATATCAGGCCCGCATTCCGTAAGCCGCTTTTCATATTCTCTGCAACTGCCGGAATGCTGTATTATATCAGATTTATATATGGAATCTTTAATTCCGGCAAGTATTTTTTTATCCGCAGGCAAAACCCAGCTTTCCGCCCCCGGCCTGTCCAGCGAATTCAAAAAAATATCCACATCCCCTATCTTCCGAAGGGCCTCCCTGATGCATGCGATCTCATCCTCTGTATCGTTCACGCCGGGTACGATAAACATCTCTATCATGAGCTTATGTTTATATTCTCTTCTCAATGCCGTGATACCGTCGATTACCGCCGCCAAATCGAGATCGGGATGGGGTCTGTTAATCTTACGGAATACATCGACGGAGCCCGCGTCAACCGAAGCGATAATAATGTCGGCATCCAGGACTCGTTTCCTGATACGAGGGGCGAAAAACATGGTTCCGTTGGTCAGAAGAGCCACTTTATAGTCCGGGTGGTTGGTTTTAACAAACTTAATAATGTCTTGAATTCCGCTGTGCAGCGTCGGCTCCCCGGACCCGGAGAACGTAACATGGTCTATTTCAGGCTTTTGGGATAAGAATCCGGACAACTCTTCTATTACTTCATCAGTGGGAACATATACCCTGTCTTTTAGTGTCAAGCTGGTCGTTTTGCCGCACTCGCAATAGACGCAGTTTAACGAGCATGTCTTATGGGGCATCAGGTCAACGCCAAGGGATATGCCAAGCCGCCTGGACGGAACAGGACCAAATATATACTTGTTTTCCGGTGGGCATGCGTTGCTCATCTCTACTATTCCCTGTTCAAACGCTGTTGGCTAAGTTTTATTGCCCAGCGCCTTCGTTGTCAACCGATTGTTGGCTAAAGGACACTCCCGTAAAATCAGTCATGAAAACCGGTTGTCATAGCTTTTGCAAGAAATGAGCCGAATTGGCATGCGATTATATTAATATAGAAAAAAGCTCTGAAAAGGGTTAATAACACTGCCCCGGGAGTTTGACCCCGTAAATCACCCGACGGGCGACGGAAAGCCTTTAACATATACACCAAGGTATAGAAAAGTATAAAGGAAGACAAGAGAAGGGGCAGTTAAAGGCGTTGTTGTGATACTGATGCATAGCTCATAGTGATAGCCTTTTTTCTTACAGAGCCCATTTGGATCCCGAAAAGGCTGTTCTAAGCCCAAAAACCACCTGTTTTTGAAGCTTAAATACTGATATATCTAATAGTTATCTTGGTCCGACCCCATTAACGTACCGACATATCAATAGCTTTTCTATGACTTGATTAAAAGAAAATATCGGTGTATCTCTTATTGTTAGATAAAAAAGACAGGCATAAAAGGCCATAGGCACACAACCCAATACAAGCAGCCCGGGCGACTCG
>Ga0180436_10000790_pt1 | contig 31870 bp, 22 predicted proteins | sample SS_ome_2_FD_132434 | JGI IMG/M metagenome (GOLD analysis project Ga0180436, IMG submission 132434) | Hypersaline lake sediment archaeal communities from the Salton Sea, California, USA - SS_3_S_2 metaG | ecosystem: Environmental > Aquatic > Non-marine Saline and Alkaline > Hypersaline >... | reverse complement strand
CTCGCCGGACGTTCGCCTCGGCCGTCCGGGCCTCGGCTCACTCGAGCTTTCTCGCTCTCGGGCCTCCGGGCCCTCCGCTCGCCAGCCACGCCGGCTCGAGCGGCATGGGCTCCCCCCTCGCCGAACCCCAGTACGTCAGTGCGACCCCAGTACGCCGCTGCGACCGAGTAGGCCGGTGCGGCCCGCACCGGCGTAGGCCGGTTGCGCTGCAACCGGCCCAGCCGGCAGGAAGCCGGCTGCTCCACAAGCCGCCGGGCCAGGATGGCCCGCTCGGCGCGACAGACCAGCGCTGCAACCGGCCCAGTCGGCAGGAAGCCGGCTGCTCCATAAGCCGCCGGGCCCGGATGGCCCGCTCGGCGCGAAAAACCAGCCCGGCCCGCTCGGCGCGACAGACCACTCCCGCAATATAGTGTCCATCGCGGCAATACCTTCGCTGCCGTCGCACCGAAACTATTGCAGCGATCCGCGAACGGGAGGCCTTCTCGACATGCACAGCTTCATCGATCGACGGCGTTGGCGGCTGCCGGGCGTGGTGGCCCGGGTGGTGTTCACCCTGGGGCTCACGGCGGCCATGCCCTCCACCACGCTCGCCGCAGCCGGCTATGTGATCGTGGTCTCCGAGGCGACACGAGGCGACGAAGACTGGGGACGGGTCATCGACGCGCTCCAGGAGAAACACGCACGGCTCGGCGTGGTCGTACTGACCCACCGTGGCGATCCGGCGGAGGTGACCGGCGACCTGCGAGAGATCATGCCGCGTTTCACCTGCTTCGTGACGACCCCGGCGGAAACGACGCGGCAGGCGGTGGCCGGGATTCACCAGCTCACCCGCGATCTCGATGACGATCCCTACACCGACACCCTGTGGGGCATCCTCACCGGCTTTGATGCCGCCGGGGCGTTGGCCATCGCCTCGCATGCCGAGCCGCTCGAGGTCCGCCGCGTGACCTCGGGAACCGAGATCGCGATGGACCGCGTGGTCGAGGGAGCCTGGTTCGACGAACTGCGGGCGGGCCACATGGTTCGCAAGGCCGCCGGCGGGGAGCCGCAGGAGAACCGCTGTGAACCCGATACCACCGCCAGGATCGCAGGCCGGCTCGCAACGGGTCAGACCGAACTGTTCATCACCTCCGGGCACGCCACCGAGCGGGACTGGCAGATCGGCTACGGCTATCGCAACGGCCAATTTCGCTCCCAGGGAGGCAAGCTCTTCGGGGTCGATACCAACGGTCGGCGTTTCCCGATCCGCTCCGACAACCCCAAGGCCTGGCTGCCGGTGGGCAACTGCCTCGCCGGCCATATCGACGGGCCCGACGCCCTGGCATTGGCCTTGATGCATGCCGCAGGCGTCCACCAGATGATCGGCTACACCGTGCCGACCTGGTACGGCTACGCCGGCTGGGGCGTACTCGACTACTTCCTCGAACAGCCCGGCCGCTACACGCTCACCGAGGCATTCCATGCCAACGGCCACGCCCTGATCCATCGCCTTGCCCAGCTCGAGGCGGCCGGCCAAGGGGCCCCCGCCCGGGATCTCCGCGGGCTGCGATTCGATCGCGACGTGGTCGCCTTCTACGGCGACCCGGCCTGGGAGGTGCGGATGGCCGCCGGCCCGCAGAACTTCCGCCAGACACTGACCGAAAACGACGGCTGCTTCACGCTCCTGGTGGAGCCGCTTGCCGGCGACGACTCCTTCAAGCCGGTGAGTACCAACGGTTCCCAGCGGGGTGGACGGCCGATCGTGGCCTTCCTGCCACGGCGGGTCGGGACGACGGAACTGATCGAGGGAGCCGATCTGGGGGCCGTCGTGACCGATCGCTTCGTGCTCCTGCCGCGGCCGGACAAGGCCCGCAGCCTGCGGGTGGTCTTCCGCCCGCGGCCCTGATCGCGATCGCGACACGGCTCGGCAATCGGCAGAGTTTGCCCCGTTTGCCAAAGCCGGGCGGATCGTCCCGGTCGCCATAGCCCGGCGTTCCGGTGAGTGAAACCGTGCGGGCGACAGCCACCGCTATCGATTCTCCCGCTCTTGCCTGTCGATCCACCTGCACGGGTTTTTTCGGGGTTCGTGATTCCACGACGGGCATAGGCTGCGATGGCGGACGCGCGTGCAATCGGAATCGTGGCGGCTTCGCTGGTGGCCGGCACGATCGTGGCGGTGGGAGTGGTGAACTCCCCGACCAACGACAAGCCGCGAGGGCCCTCTGTCGGGCTCGCGGAGCCGACCGCCGAGCCGGTGGGCGTGCAGGTGACCGACATCGCCGTTCAACTCGACAAGGTCGGTCGAGAGCCGGCGGTCTCCGATCAGACTGCCCCGACGAAGGCCGCTGAGCCCGACGACGAGCCCACGGCTGCACCTCCGCCGATTCGACTGGCCGCCAGACTCGGGGAGGCCCCTGAATCTCGGGGGCCGACGCCGCTGCCGACACCGGCTGCCCAGTCCAGTCCCCCGCTCATCGCCCCACCGGCCGCCCTCGAGGCCGCCGCCGGCCGGCCGGCGAGCCCTCCGCCGGTGACACCCCGGCAGCCGCTCGGGCCCGCCCCGCTACCCGCCCCCCCCACGCCGCGGATGCTCGACCCAGTGGGCGACCTCGACGCGATCAACTGGTCGGAAGCCCCGCCGGTTGAGCCACCCTCTGCCCCGCGGATCGCCATCCGGCCCGATTTCGAGACTCAGCCCCGCCGCGGCCGCCTGATCGAGCGGCTCCGAAACGGCGAACGACTGATCAATCGCGACCGCGAAGACAAAGAAGGTGATTCGCTCGTCGACGCGGCGCGGCAGGCAGCCGACGGTGGCCGCTGGCCGGCACCCGAAAGCCTCCTGGTGCAACTCGACGCTCTCACTGACGGCGCTGCCGCAAAGTGGGCGACGGCAACCCTCGCCGATCTTGCCGCGGTGCTCGACACGTCCGGACCATGGGATCCGGCAGCCGGCGGCCGCGTGGGCCAGCTGGCCAAGCGGATCCCGCAGGGCATGGGGCTCGCCGACTCTTCGCCTGACGCCGCCTTCGCCTCGCAGACCCGTCGGGCGGCTTTGGCGGCTGCCCGGCGGGTGGCCGTCTGGCGGGCCGCGGTGGCGTTGTCTGCCGATCAGGATGCGGCCGACCCGACCGCCGGTCCACTGCAAGGCGACACGATGCGACTGCTTGCGACACTCGAGCAGTTTGAGTCGGACCCCTCGGCAGTGACCGCCGGCGAGGTGGCGATCCCGCTGGCGTCACTGCAGACGCTCGGCCACCCGGCAATGCCGACACTCATCAAGGCGGTGCAGGACCACTACCTCGCGCCCAATGTGCGGATCGCCGTGTCGCGGTCGCTCGCCGAGCGGCTGATGCCCGAGGAAACGGTGGAGCGGGGGCCGCTGGTCGAGACGATCCTCGGCCGGCCGGTTCGTGGATCTCGGACGGTGCGGCGGACGACGTCGGTGGTGTTTCAGCCCGACCCGCGAGCCGTCAACATCGCGATCGAGGTCGAGGGGGATGTCTTTTCCCGCACCGTCACCGACGCCGGGCCGGTCTCGCTCCGCGGACAGTCGCACAGCGCCTTCGTGGTCCGCAAGCCCGTAACACTCACCGCGTCGGGGCTGGCGGTCGGCCCGGCCACCGCGGTCGCCTCCAACCGCTCCCGCGTCAACAGCATGCAGACGAGCTTCGACGGGGTGCCGGTGATGGGCTCGCTGGTCCGCTCGATCGCCCGCAATCAGCATGAGGACTTGCTGCCCGAGGCCAACCGCGAAGCGGTGCAGAAGGTGATGACCCAAGCACGGCGGCAGACCGACGCGGAGAGCGATCGGAAGTTGGCCGACCTCGAACGACGCATTTACGAGCAGGTGTGGCTGCCGCTGGAGCGGCTGGGCCTCGACCCGCAGGCGGTGGCGATGCACACCACCGAGGAGATGGCGACGATCCGGCTGCGACTGGCGGGAACCGGCCAGCTCGCCGGCCACACTCCCAGGCCACGGGTGCCCGCCGAGGCGATGCTCAGCGTGGAACTCCACGAGTCGTCGGTCAACAACGCCATCGATCGCCTGGAAATCGCCGGCCAGCGTTTCACCCTCGAGGAACTCTTCTCTCATGTCGCCGAACGTCTCGGCAGAGAGCCGAAGATTCCCGAGGATCTTCCCGAAGGCGTGGCGGTGACCTTCGAACGGCACGATCCGGTGCGGGTGGAATGTCGCGACGGGCTGATCCATGTGGCGGTGCGGGTCGACCAGATCGAGAGCGGCCGCCGCGACTGGTATGACGTGGTCGCCAGGGTCGCCTACCGACCGGTCACCACCGACAACCAGATCATGCTCGAGCGGGAGGGCGTGGTTCGAATCGGAGGGGAAGGCCATCGCGGCCGCTTCGAGATCGCCCTGCGGACGATCTTCGGCAAGATCTTTCCCAAGGAGCGGCCAATCCCGCTGGTGCCCGAGCGGATCACCACGCACCCCAGGCTGGCCGATCTCCGCGGGGTGCAGGCGGTCGCCACCGACGGCTGGCTGGCGTTGGCCCTCGGCGAGCCGCGTCAGCCGGCGTCCACGGTGCGGCTGCCCGACAGCGCCGCACGCCGCGAGTGATTCCCGGGTGACGGGCGGCTAGCTCGCCAGCGGTGCGGTCATCGCCGCGGGCACCACCCAGCGGTCGTAGTCGTCGGCCGAGACCAGCCCGGAGGCCACCGCCGCCTCTTTGAGGGTGGTCCCTTCGGCATGGGCCTTCTTGGCGATGATGGCCGCGTTTTCATAGCCGATATGGGGATTGAGCGCGGTGACGAGCATCAGCGAGTCACGCAGGTTGCGTTCGATCCGCTCCGGGTTGGGGGCGATCCCGACACCGCAGTGCAGCCGGAAGGAGTCGCAGCCGTCGGCGAGGAGTTCGGCGCTCTCGAGCACGTTGTGCACCATCACAGGCTTGTAGACGTTGAGCTGGAAGTTGCCCTGACTGCCCGCGAAGGCCACGGCCGCGTCGTTGCCGAAGACCTCGGCACAGACCATTGTGATCGCCTCGCACTGCGTCGGATTGACTTTCCCGGGCATGATCGAACTGCCAGGCTCGTTGGCGGGGATCGTGATCTCGCCGATCCCGCAGCGGGGCCCGCTGGCCAGCCACCGCACGTCGTTGGCGATCTTGAGTAGGGCCCCGGCGAGATTTCTCAGGGCACCACTGGCATCGACGAGGGCATCGTGGGCCGAGAGGGCCGCGAACTTGTTGGCGGCTGAAACGAACGGCTGGCCGGTCTCACGAGCGATCACCGCCGCCGCCCGCTCACCGAACTCGGGATGGGCATTCAGCCCCGTGCCGACCGCCGTGCCACCGATGGCGAGCTTGTGGAGGCCCGGCAGCGACTGTTCGACCATGACGATCCGTTCGTCAAGCTGGGCTCGCCAGCCGGAAATCTCCTGGCCGAGGGTGATCGGCGTGGCATCCTGCAGGTGGGTGCGGCCGATCTTGACCACCTCGGCATATTTCGCCTCGAGTTCCGCAAAAAGGTCGCGAAGGGCCCGCACCGCCGGCAGCAGGCGGTCGTGAATCACCTCCACCGCCGCAATGTGCATCGCAGTAGGAAAGGTGTCGTTGGAGGACTGGCCGCGGTTCACGTCGTCGTTGGGATGGATCGGCTGCTTGGAGCCGATCACTCCGCCTGCGATCTCGATCGCCCGGTTGGAGATCACCTCGTTGGCGTTCATGTTTGACTGCGTGCCGCTGCCGGTCTGGAAGACGACCAGCGGGAAATGGCCGTCGAGCGTGCCGGCGATCACCTCGTCGGCCGCCTGCACGATCAGCTTCACCTTCTCCTCGGGGAGTTGGCCGAGCTGGCCGTTGGCGATTGCCGCGGCCTTCTTGAGAATCCCGAGACTGCGAATGACCGGCCGGCCCCAGCGGTAGCGATCGACTCCGATGCGAAAGTTTTCCCGCGACCGTTCGGTCTGGGCTCCCCAGTAACGGTCGGCCGGCACCAGAATCTCGCCCATGCTGTCGGTTTCTTTGCGGGAAGACTCGGCTGGCGTGGGCGGCGCGGCTGGCATCGGCGGGGCTCCGTGAGGGGGCGGGAATCCGAAAATCGTTCGACGGGGGGTGCGGTGCGGAGTGTACCATTCGGGGCCGAGTAGGCCGGTGCGGCCACGTAGGCCGGTGCGGCCCGCACCGGCAACACAGCCGGTTGCAGCGCAACCGGCCTACGGCAACACAGCCGGTTGCAGCGCAACCGGCCTACGGCAGCACAGCCGGTTGCGGGCACGTAGGCCGGTGCGGCCCGCACCGGCAACACAGCCGGTTGCAGCGCAACCGGCCTACGGCGGCACAGCCGGTTGCGGGCACGTAGGCCGGTGCGGCCCGCACCGGCAGCACAGCCGGTTGCGGCGCAACCGGCCTACGGCGCAACCGGCCTACGGCACCGCCGGACAGTCAGATGGCCGCGGCAGCGGTCTCGCCGGTGCGGATTCGCACCACCTCGGCAAGGTTGGTCACGAAGATCTTGCCGTCGCCGACCTGGCCGGTGCGGGCGGTGTTCATGATCTTGCCGATCACGCCCTGGGCCTCCTCGTCGCTGACAACGACCTCCACCTTCACCTTCGGCAGAAAATCGACCGAATACTCGGCCCCACGGTAGGTCTCGGTGTGGCCCTTCTGCCGACCAAAACCACGCACCTCGGTGACCGTCATCCCCTTGATTCCTTGGGCATTCAACGCGTCCTTCACCTCTTCGAGCTTGAAGTGCCTGATGATTGCTTCGATCTTTTTCATCGCATCTCTCCTTTGCTGAACTGGTCTTCTCGGTTTCATTCCACGCGTCCGCCGGTCGAAAGAGGTGCAAGCGGCATGCCAAATTTGCCGCGGCAACGCAAAAGCCCTCTCGAAGACGCCCGGAACCGGGAAAACCACAGACGTCACGCGGCCACCACCCCCGACCACAGACAGCCGCAAGCTGCGGGGCTGTCACACCGGCGAGGCGCAAGCCCGCTGCGAAAGGCGATGAAACGGCCGTTTTGCTCCGAACTCCGGGCGTGTCACACGGGCGTAGCGCATTCGCGCCGGTGTCGCGCGGGCGGCTCGGCCCGGCAGCTGCCATCCGCTAACTGCGAAAACTCGCCGCATCGATCTCATGGCCCTTGAGAAGCCGGTAGAGCGTGCCGCGCGGCAGGCGGGCCTCGCGAGCAGCGGCGGTCACGTCGCCGGTGTGGCGGGTGAGCAGATCAGTCAGGTACTGCCGCTCGAAGCGTGCGGTATGGGCCTGCCGCTGAGCGAAGAATCCGACCTCCCCGTCCCCGGCTGCCGCACCACCGTTGCGACCGGCCGAGGCGACCAGGTCATCAGGCAGGTCATCGAGCCCGACCATCTTCGACCGGCTCATCGCCACCGCCCGGCGGATGACGTTGCTCAGTTCCCGCACGTTGCCGGGCCAGGCATAGCTTCGAAGCACGCCGTAGGCATCCGGTGAGATGCCGCCGATGCTCCGCCCCATCTCCTTCCCGGCTCGGTTGGCAAACGCCTCCGCGAGCAGGCCGATGTCGTCGCCCCGTTCCCGCAGGGGCGGCATGTCGATCCGCACCACATTGACCCGGTAGTAAAGGTCGCGACGGAAACCGCCCTCGGCGACCATCCGGTCGATGTCGCGAGAGGTGGCCGCCACCACGCGGACATCGACGGCCGTCTCCTGGCGGGCCCCCACGCGGCGGACCCGCCGCTCCTGGAGCACGCGGAGCAGCTTTGCCTGAAGGGCCAGTGGGAGTTCGCCGATCTCGTCGAGAAAGAGCGTGCCGCCGTCGGCCACCTCCACCAGCCCGATCCGCCGGGCATCGGCGCCGGTGAAGGCCCCGCGTTCGTGGCCGAAGAGTTCGCTCTCCAGCAGAGCGTCGGGAATCGCACCGCAGTCGACCGGCACGAACGGCCGCTGTGCACGCCGGCTGCGGTGGTGCACCGCACGGGCCACGAGTTCCTTGCCGGTGCCGGTCTCGCCGGTGACCAAGACATCGACGTTGCTCGTGGCGATGCGATCGATCACCGAGTAGACCGCCCGCATCGGCGGACTCTCGCCGAGAAAGTTTTCGAAGGAGTACGGCCGTTCCACCGCCCGGCGAAGCACCTCTTCCGCCGCCACCCGTCGCGAGATCGCCAAGAGCCTCACCAGCGAGTCCTCGAGATCCTCCTCGATCCGGGCGATATCGAGGTAGTCGCCGGCACCCGCCTGCAGGCATGCCCGGGCCCGTTCAACCGAAGGCTGGGGGTCGACTACGACCATCGGCAGCTGGGGATCGGCCCGCTTCAACGCGGCATGCAGCACGTCGGCGGTGGGCGCGGCTCGCGCGGTCACGATCCCGAGGTCCCAGGAGTCGCGGGCGATGCTGGCGACCGCTCCTTCGAGCGAGCGTTCCACGCGCAGTTCGAGCGGCTGCAGCCTCGCCACCAGACGGGCATAGGGCAGCCCGGGAGCGCCGGAGGCATCGACAACAAGGATGCGAGGCTGCCGCATCGATTCGCGGATTCAGAGGGTCGGGGAAACCGAAGCGGATCGCGCAAGCCGCCTCTCCCTGCGCCGCGGGATGCAGTATGCAACAGCCGCCGGGGCGGAACAACCGACGGTGGTTTTCGGCCGCCGTCGCTCTGCTACATTCAACCAGAACGAATCACCGCACCGTGAGACTCCCGCATGGCGATCGACCCCTACGCCTCCTGTCCCGGCGGCACCGGCAAGAAAATCAAGTTCTGCTGCCCGCAATTGGTGGGCGACCTGGAGCAGCTTGACCGGCTGATCGAGGGCGACCAGATTTCAGCGGCCCTCGAGATGGCGAAGCGGCTCGATACAGCCAACCCAGGCCGGGCCTGTCTGCTGGCAACCAAGACGAAACTGGAACTGGCCGCCCAGCGATTCGATGATGCAGCCGCCACCAACCGGGCCTTCGTGCAAGCCTGCCCGGACAACCCGCTGGCCGTCGCCCAGCAGTCGGTCTGCGATGCCTTGCTCGGGCAGATGCAGGAGGCTGCCGCCGCCTTTGACCGGGCCCGGGCGATGCTACCTGCCGGCCAGGAGGTGCCCGTGGAGGTCGTGCGGGTGGCCACGACACTGATCCAGGCGGCCGCCCAGGGCGGCCAGGTGGGCCTCGCCCAGGGCCTGCTCGACTGGATGCGCGAGAAAAGCCTCGGCTCGGACGAGGACCGTCGGCTGCTTGCAGCGGTGATCGGAAGCTCCGGCGTGCCTCCGGCTTTGCGGGCCCGCATGCCGCTGCAGACGACGCCAGCCGACTCGCCCTGGAGGTTCGAGTTTCAGTCAGCACTCGACGACGCGAAGGCCTGGCGGCTGGCCAAGGCCCTGACAGGATTTCGCAGCCTCAAGGGAGTGGCTGCGGGCAGCCGGGAGTTGTTTACCGATATCGCGCTGGTGTGTGAAATGCTCGCCCTGCCGTTTGAAGCGGCCGAGGCCTGGCTGGTGGTTGCTCGCTGCGAGGGTCTCTCGCACGACGAGGCGGTGGAGGCGACCGGACGTGCGGTCGCCCTGGAGCAGCAGGCCGATCCCGACCGCTCGCCGACGGTCAGCTTCACCCGCATGGCCGGCGAGATTCCCGCCGGTGAGGGGGGGCCGGCCGACCTCGACCTCCTCGAAGATCGCCTCCGTCATGACGGCCGCTTCGAGCCGGCCGCCTTCAACCGCTCCGACTGGGTCTCCCGCAATGCGGCGCCGCCCCGGTCGGTCTGGCGGGTCTACGAGGGCCCGGCCGACGCCCAGCGGCCGGCCCGCCTGCTGGGCTCGCTGCTGATTTTCGGCAAGCAGACCGACCGCGAGCCGGAGGGATTGCTCCAAGGATTCAGCCCCGACCTCGCCGAGGCCAGGCCGATTGTGGAGGCTCTCCTGGGCGGTCCGCTTGCACCGCTGGAGACCCCTCCCGGCGTGCCCACGCTCACGCCCACCGCCTGGCTGCTCTCGGCCCAGTTTCGCCCGCCCCGGCCCGCCGCCGACGAACGCTCCAAGCCCGACACCGCCGAACTGTTTGACCAGGCCGTCGCCGCCCAGGACGAAGCCCTCTGGAGCCGTTTCGCCGCCACCTGGCCCGACACCGCGATTCCAGAACTGCTTGGGAAATCACCTCGGCAGGCGGTGGCCGATCGCGACCTGCGGCGTCGCGTCGAGGCGATCATCACCGAACAGGAGGCGACCGCACGGCAGCCCGACGCCACCGCCGGGTGGGCGGCCCTCCGCGACACGCTGGGCATCCCGCAGCCGGGATCGGTGGAGTCGGCCCGTCCGGTCGAGGAATTGCCGCCGATGCGGTGGCACAGGGTGCCGCTGGACAACGTCGACAACGAGCAGCTGCGGCTGCTGTTTCTGACGTCGCTGCATACCGGGTTTGATCTTGCCGCCGCGAGGGCGGCCGAAAGACTCGTGGCCCTCAGCGACGATCCGCAGACCGGCGAAGGCATCCAGCCGCAGGACCGCTGGGACGCCCTGGGCCTGCTCGAGAGCCGGGCGGCCACGACCGGCGAGAAGCTCGAGATTCTCGCCACCATGCGGAAGCTCGCCACGGGCCTCGGCATGGGCGAGGGCATGCTCGACGTGGCGGAGCTGCGAATCAGGCTGCAGCGGGGCGAACAGACGGAGTTTCTGCGGCTCCTCGAGCGGCTCCGGGGTGAGGCCCAACGCGACCCGCGTGTGCTCGAAGCCCTGGCCGAGGTGCTCGCCGAGGCCGGCATCGACCTGTCGTCGCTCGCGGCCCGTCCCGCGGCCGCGGAAGCTCCCGCGGAGCCGCAGGCGGGGAAGCTCTGGACGCCCGGAGGATCGTCACCGACGGATGAGGGCGGCGAGAAGAAAGTGCTCTGGACGCCAGGATCCTGAAGCCCGCAGGCCCGATGCCCCCTCCCAGCCACACCGATCAATCGCTTCCCCCGACTGCGGAGATCGTCGAGGTCTTTGAGCCGGCAATGCGGCGGGCTTTGGAACTGGCCCGTCGCGGCGAGGGTCGCGTGGAGCCCAACCCGATGGTCGGGGCGGTGGTGGTGGCTGAAGACGGCACCCGACTCGCCGAGGGATGGCATGATCGTTTCGGCGGGGCCCATGCGGAAGTGATGGCGATCGAGGCGGCCGGTGAGGCCGCCCGCGGGGCGACGCTGGTGGTCACGCTCGAGCCCTGCAGTCACACCGGCAAGACTCCCCCCTGCACCGGTGCGATCGAGCGGGCCGGGATCCGGCGGGTGGTCGTGGGCTGCCGTGACCCGAACCCCGCTGCCGCGGGCGGCCTCGAACTGCTGCACAAGGCGGGCGTGGAGGTTGTTGCCGGCCTGCTCGAGACGGAAGCGAGGCAGCTGATCGCCCCCTTCGCCACACTCGTCGCGGCGGGCAGGCCCTGGGTGATCGCCAAGTGGGCGATGACCCTCGACGGCCGGATTGCGACGGCCTCGGGCGAGAGTCAGTGGATCTCCTCGGAATCCTCGCGGGAGATCGTGCACGCCCTGCGTGGGCGGGTGGACGCGATCCTCGTCGGGATCGGCACGGCCCTCGCCGACGATCCTCTGCTCACCGCCCGTCCACCGGGCCCCCGCCAGCCGCTGCGGGTGGTGCTCGATTCGACCGCGAGGCTGCCGCTGGAATCCAACCTCGTGCGAACGGCCAGGGAGACGCCGCTGCTGGTCGCGGTCGGACCGGAGGCTGATCCATCCCGCGAGTCGGCACTCGCTGCGGCTGGCTGCGAAATCTGGAAGTCGCCACAGGCCGGCCGCCAGGGGCTGCTGGTGGGGCTGCTTGCCGAACTGGCACGCCGTGAGGTGACCAATCTCCTTGTCGAGGGCGGAGCAACGGTCCTCGGGGGCCTGCTCGACGCTCGCTTGATCGACGAGGTCTGGTGCTTCATCGCGGCCACGCTCGTTGGCGGCGAGGCCCCCGCCGCGATCGGCGGCCGGGGAATCAGCCGTCTCGCCGAAGCCGCCCGGCTGGAGGTGACCTCCATCGAGCGGCCCGGCGGCGATCTGCTCGTGCGGTGCCGCCGGGTTGACTGACTGCCCGGCCGCGGTGGGCGATCACTGCGGAGGCAGGTCTTCGATCACGTTCCGCCAGCGGGTGACCATCGCCCCCGACTCCTCCGACTGCTCGGCCACCGCGGCCCGCAGGCAACGGCAGACATCGAGAAATACCTTGGCCTGGGCGAGATTTTTGCGGATCTCTTCGGTTTCGTCGTCCTCGGTGAGTTCGAAATCGGGATCGACCGAGCCGTCTCGCATGGTGACCGCCGCGTAGCGTGCCGCATAGACGGCCCACGGCTCGAGCAGGTCAATGATCGCCGGCACGTCGAGGGCGGCGGCCCCGGCAAGCTTGGCATCGAAACGGGAAAGTTCCCGGCAGATCTCCAGGGGGGTGTCGGAAAGAATCCGCTCGGCCTGCCCCGGCACCAGGGTGAAGACCGCCACCTCCTTACCGAGGCCGATCGCCGGGGCGATCCGCTCATCGAGACCCGCATCGGGGATCGCGAAGGACCAGATCGAGCCGGAGGCCGCCTCCCGCTTCTGGGGCGCGGGGATCTTGTAGTCGGCGGGAATGGCATCGGGGTCAGCCTCGCGAACCTCGTTGACGAGCCGGTCGCCGAGGGCGAAGAGGTCGTTGAGCCCCTCCTTGAAGAGCCCCGCATCCTCGACCCCCAGCACGATCGCCGGTTCGATCACCGGCAGCGGCTCTGAAGCTGCCGGCAGTTCCTTTTGGAGCCGTTCGACCCGGGTCTCGTCGTCGAGCACCAGCGCCAACTGCCCGTCGGCAAGCGCGGGCAGGAACTTCTCCCGCACGGTGGTCACGAGATCGACGAGCAGCGGCCCGAACCGCTCCCTCGCCTGCTCGTAGTTCTCCCGCTCGTCATCGTCGAGTCGATCAGTCACATAGGTCTCGACGAATTCGTCGACCATCCTTCCCCAGCCGACGACCATCTCGTAGGTCTCCGGCTTGACCGTGGAGCGGGCCGCGGCCGCGGCCAACGGCTTTCCCCCGACATGGGCGAGAATGTCGAGCCGTTTCGAGCCGTCGAGGGCGACGTTTCCGGTCCAGTCCCAGACCTCGCCCTCATAGCCCTGCTTGCCGATGTACGAGAAGGCCATCCAGTCTCCGGGAACCGGGGCGAGTCGTTCGAAATCTTCGGCCAGTTTTTCGATATCGCCCGCCGCCTTCTTGCCGGCCTCCTCGGGCAGGCCAAACCGCTCCGCAAGCGGGGCGGCCAGGCGGGCCAGCTGGCGGATATCGTCGGCCGACCCGGCCAGGCTGCGGGCGAGCTTTTCGCTGACATAGGAGATGCCGGTGAGCCGCAATTCGCCCGCCTTTCGCAAAGGGGCGAAGGCGTCGGCCGCCAGCAGTTTCTCGCCGGAATCCCCCTCGGCGAGCCGCTCGAGGTGATCCGTCGAGCCGCCGACTGAGAGAATCACCCGCGAGCCGATCGTGCCGAGGGCCACCACGAGTTCGAGCGACTCCAGCCTGTCGACAACGCGATCGATCGCATTGGCATCGTCGCTGAGTTCATCGAAATCAAAATCGCCCCAGGGCACCATCTCGCCGGCGAGGGTGAAGGTCACAAACTCGCCTCCGGCGATCTTCCGTCGCTCGAGGCTTTCGGCGAGATCGGGCGCCGCCTGCGTGAGGAGCTTGAGGAGCACCTCGATCCGCTTGAGCTGCTGCGCTGCCGAGTCGCGATCAGTGATCGTGAAGCCCCAGACGAGATCGGGGACGACCAGCATCTCGACGTTGGCCGCGATCGTGTCGAAGAAGACCCGTCCGGCCAGCTCGTCAGAGCTGAAATCGAGATCCAACTCGATCGGGGCTCCGTCTTCATCGATCAACTCCAGCGCGTCGAATTCAATGCCGTTGCCGGAACCGCGGGCAGCCTCGATCAGCCCGGAAAACTGGTTGGCCCGCTGGAGCTTCATCAGCAGCGACACGAAGGCGGTGCAGCTTGGCTCGCCGTAGAGAAATGTGTCTTTGGAGATCATGTCGCGAACGACCTCGATCGCCTGCGCGTTTTCAGGAAGCTCCAGGAGCGTGGCCGCCATCGAAATCGGGCTGCCGGGCATCGACTGCTGCTCTTCGAGCGAATCAAGCGCCTGCTTCACCGCCGGTGTCGCGAGAATCGCCTTCATCGCGTTGCTGCCACGGATCGCCTCGAACTGCTCCTGCAGCCGCAACGAGGCGGAGAAAAAGGCCGCATCGGCCGGCACGACTGCCACGCCCGATTGGGAAAGTTCGTCGGCTCGAGCCGCGGACAGACCGCCAATCGCCACCGCGAAGAGCGTTGCAGCAAGCCCGTAGCAAGCCCGAGCGGCCGAGCGGAAGAGGGTGGGAGCGATACGCATGGGGCCTGTTCCTTCGTGTACGGGCTGTCCCGAGGCGGCCGGACCGCTCCACTGTGGAGGTGGTCGGGCGAGGCCGCCATGATAGGGAAATCCCCGTCGGCGGAAAACAACGACGCGGCGGGGCCTCAAACCACCGTCGCGAGGCTGTATGCAGATCGGGCCCACACGCATCGATGACACGTTCGCCGAGGCCTTCCGCCTGCGGGCCGCCCGAATCGTGGTCACCGCCCACGATACCCACTGGCTCGATGCGGCCATCGCGGCCACCTGCGGCTACGGCACCAGCGTGATCGGCTGTGATGCCGAGGCTGGGCTCGAGGTTCGCCTGCCGGCGGAGAAAACGCCCGACGGCCGTGAGGGAGCGGCGATCCTGCTGTTCGCCTTCGCCGCTGAACCCCTCGCCGCCGCCCTGGCCAACCGCGTCAGCCAGTGCCTGCTGACCTGCCCGACAGTCAGCGTCTTCGACGGCCTCCCCGAGGCAGAAGAGCGGGCGGCGGTCGGATCGCACGTGCGATTCTTCGGCGACGGCTTCGAAAAGACCAAGGTCATCGACGGTCGCCGGTTCTGGCGGATTCCGGTGATGGATGGCGAGTTCATCGCCGAGGAGTCGGTGGGCATCGTGAAAGCCGTGGGTGGTGGCAACTTCATCCTCCAGGGCAGCTCGCTCGAGACGACACTCGCAGCCGCTCGTCGTGCCGTCGAAACAATCGCCGCGGTGCCTGGCACAATCACCCCGTTTCCCGGCGGCGTGGTCCGCTCGGGCAGCAAGGTCGGCAGCCGCTATGCGTCGCTCAAGGCGAGCACCAACGACGCCTTCTGCCCATCGCTCGTGGGCAGGGTCGCCAGTCGGCTTGACGAAGAGGCCTCGGCGGCTCTCGAGATCGTGATCGACGGGATCGACGAGACGGCGGTGGCCACCGCGATGGCCGCTGGAATCACCGCGGCCTCGGGGGAGGGCATCCCCCTGATCTCGGCGGGCAACTACGGCGGGAAGCTGGGGAAGTTTCACTTCCATCTTCACCAGGTTCTCGAGACCGCCGAGCCCCCGGCCGTTGAATGAGTCTCGGTAAAGCCCGGGACGCGGCCGCGGAATGACCTATCGCGGCGACGGGTGAATCTGCTACTCCCTGCCGCTCGTCGTCGGTACCGACGCCGTCGGCACGACCGCCTCGCATGCCCGAGAGCCCGCGATGACCGCCAACGCACACGGCCCTGCTGATCCGCCCGCACCCCAGCCGCGGCCGTCGCGGCAGTCGCTCGTCGTCCGCCCGCAATCCTTCAGGTGGGCAGTGGTGCTCGGCGCGATCGTCTTTGCTACGGTCGGGTTTTCGCTGGTGTGGATGGTTGGCCTTGGCCGACGCGGGCTCGATGCCGGCGACGGGCCGCCCTCTGCGGCGATGGCGGCCCCCCCGGAGACCATGCCGCCGGACCGCTTCCCCGGGGCGGCAGCCAAGCCGGCCGCCTCGCCAATTCCCCATTTCAAGGACGCTCCGGCCGCGGTTCGTCAGGCATCAGCAAGTGACGAGGGCTCACCGCCGGCGGGTACGTCGGTCCCAGCTGCGGCTGCCGATTCAGCCGTCGGTCCCCGGTATTCCACGTTCTCAGGCGGCCCACCGGGGCCCGCCCCTGAGGCCAAAGCGAAGCCGGCAACGCCACCGGCTCCCGTGGCCAAGCCAGCCAAGCCTGCGGCACCACCAGACAAGCCCACGGCAACACCAGCCAAGCCTGCGGCACCACCAGCCAAGCCTGCGGCAACACCAGCCAAGCCCGCGGCACCACCAGACAAGCCACAGCCCGCTGCTGCGGCCAAGCCTGACGCCAAGCCTGACGCTAAGCCTGAAGCCAAGCCTGAACCCAAGCCCGCTGCTCCAGCCACACCGCCCGCCACGCCCGCCAAGCCGCCAGCCGCCACGCCGGCGACTCCACCCGCCACGCCGGCCGCGCCCCCAGCCAAGCCGGCTGTTCCAGCCACACCAGCCGCCAAGCCGGTGACTCCACCGGCCGCCGCGCAGGCCACGCCAGCCGCGAAGCCCGCCACGCCGCCCGCCGCCAAGCCGGCCACGCCGCCAACCGCCAAGCCCGCCACGCCGCCCGCCGCGCCGGTGACTCCACCGGCCGCAGCACAAGCCAAGCCGCCCGCCGCCCAGCCGCCAGCCAAGCCGACTGCCGCCAAGCCGCCAGCCGCCAAGCCGCCGCAAGGGCTCGCGACGCCTGAGTCGTTCGAGCAGCTCGTAGCCGAGCCGAAGTCGCCCAAGCCGAGTCGCCCGCCAGCCACGGCCACGCCGGCGGCATCGACCGCTGCGGCCGCCTTGCCGCCGCCGGCTGGGGCGTTTGCCGACGACCCCGACGCACCGATTCCCGTCACGCCACCCTCTGGCCCGCCCGCCACGCCGGCCAACCAACTGCGAACAACGCCGCCCTCTCCAAGGTATGCCTCGGCCGGAGCGGTCCGCGCCTTCGGCGGCAGTCTGCCCACGCCGCCGCCTCCCGGTGCCCCGGCGGTACGGCCCGACGCCGGCCCCCGTGGCGAGGGCTTCGGTATGCAGGGCATGGGTGAGCCTGGCCCGGAGTCGCTCGAAGGGGTGCAGGCCGCGAGCCTGGCCATCGAAAAGCGTGGGCCCCGCGAGGTGCAGGTGGGCACCTACGCCCGCTACGAGATCCTGCTTCGCAACGTCGGCACCGTCACCGCCCGCGACGTGGTTCTCGAGGACATGGTCCCCAAGGGCACCTCACTGGTGAGCACCACGCCCCCGGCCGCCCCGGGGGCCGAAGGCGAACTGCGGTGGCCGATCGGCACCCTCGACCCCGGCGGCCAAGCCCGTGTCGTGATTGAGGTGCTGCCCACCGACGAGGGCGAGGTCGGCAGCGTGGCGAGCGTCAGCTACCGCTCGGAGGCCTCGGTCCGCTCGCTGGCCACCCGTCCCTCGCTGGCAATCGAGACATCCGACCCGGAGCCGGTGCGAATCGGCGGCGAGGTGGAGATGTCGATCACCGTCTCCAACCCTGGCACCGGCAGGGCCACTGGGGTCGTCCTGGAGGGTGCCCTTCCCGAGGGCCTCTCACACCGCGCCGGGCGGGCCTTGGAGTTCGACGTCGGTCGCCTGGAGCCTGGAGAGAGTCGCACGATCGACCTTCTGCTCGCCACCGACGGACCCGGCAAGCACCACCTCGAACTGGCCGTGCGGGCCGACGGACAGCTCGAGGCCCATCGCCCTGTGGTGGTCGAGGTGACCGCCCCACGACTCGAGCTGGCCGCCGAGATCCCCTCCCGCCGCTACCTGCAACGTCCGGCAACCTGCCGGCTCTCGATGTCCAATCCGGGCACCGCCTCGGCACGCTCGGTCGAACTCGCCGCCCAGCTCCCCACGGGCATGAAGTTTGTGCGGGCCAACAATGCCGGCTACTACGACGAGAAGACCCATCGGGTGCTGTGGCACCTCGAGGAACTGCCCGCCGCCGAGACCGGCAGTGTGGAAATGGTGTTGATGCCGGTGGCCCTCGGTACCCAGGAGATCCTCCTGGCCGCCCGCAGCACCGACAATCTTTCCTCCCAGGTCTCCCACACCGTCGACGTGGAGGGCGTGGCGGCCCTTTCCTGCTCGGTGATCGACAGCGAGGATCCGATCGAGGTCGATGGCGTGACGGAGTATGTCGTCCGCGTCGGCAATCAGGGCACCAAGCCGGCTGACAACGTGCGGGTGACCGCCACGCTGCTTGGTGACATGGAGCCGGTGGAGGCATCCGGGCCGGTGGATCACCGGATCGACAACCTCACCATTTCCTTCGAGCCCCTCGCCCGGCTGGCCCCGACGGAGGAGAGCGTGTTCCGCATTCGTGCCCGAGGCCGCCGCGCCGGTGACCAGCGGGTGCAGGTGCAGGTGAGCAGTGCCGGGCAGTCGACGCCGATGACAAAGGAAGAGATCACGCGGGTCTATTCCGACCGGTAGCCATAGGCCGGTGCCGTTGCAACCGGCAAACAGGTGCCGCCGATCGCGGGACCGCACCGGCAGACGTGTTCCAAAATCTGCTACCGCAACGTCGCGCCGCAGGCTTTGCCGCAGGCGTCGACGATCCGCTCGACCACCGCCGCGGCCTCGTCACCGGAAAGCGTGCCGGCGTGGCTGCGAAGGGTGAGCGACACCACGAGGCTCTTTCTGCCCGGGCCGATCCGCTCATCATCCCGCCAGACCTCGACAAGCCGCAGCCGTTCGAGCAGATCCCCGGCCTCCGAGCCGATCGAATCGGCCACGCTCGCCCAGGGCACCGACTCATCCACCACCAGATTGAGATCACGCTCCACGGGCGGATAGTCGCTCGGCCGCACGATGCCCGGCATGTCACGGATGGCCGTCTCGAGCGGGTCGAGCCTGGCCTCGAATGCCGAGACCACACCAGGCAGGCCGAACATCCCCCGCACCGCCGCAGACACCTCCCCGAGCACCGCCAGCCGAAACAGCCCGAGCCCTTCCCGCTCGAGCAGCACTTCAGCGGCGCGTCCGGAAGTGAACAGCCCGTGCTCAATTTGCCGGCAGACGAGCCGTGGCGAGCCGGTCGCGGCCGCCAGGCCAAGCCCCTCGGCGGAGAGCACCGCCTCGAGCAGCCCCTTGGCCGCGGCATAGTCACCCGCGACGACCGCCGAGAGCAGCAGCGGTTCCTCCGGCAGACCGGAGAAGTCGCCGCTCGGGAGGTAGGCCCGCGCCACCTCGAAAAGATCGGCCCGGCCCGCGGCCACCGCGGCATTGAGCCCCGCCGCCTCCAGCAGGCTCGGCAGCAGCGATCGGCGTAGCCGGTCGGCACCGCGGACCAGCGGGGGGCTGATCACCAGCGACGGCGATTCGCTCCAGGGGCTGCCCACCGCATCGAGCCGCTCGTCGACGACGCTGCGGGTCATCGCCTCGTAGCAGCCCGCGGCGACCATCACCTCGCCGGCGATGCGAACGACCCTCTGGCGGGGCGACTCGGCCACGGCCCTCGCCGCGATCGTCACGTCCTCGGGAATCCGTTCGTAGCCCACGATGCGGGCGATCTCCTCGACGAGGTCGATCTCGCGGGTCACGTCCCGCCGCCAGGAGGGCGGGAGCCAGAGCGTGCCGCCGGCGGCGGCCGGCTGCTCGACAAAGCCCAGGGCCGTCAGCGTGGCCCGCTGGCGATCCGCCGGCACCGGCATGCCGAGCACCTGCTCCACACGGCCGTCCGCGAGGGGAATCGCCGTCGTTCTCTCCTCGAGCCGTCCGGCCGCCACGCGACCCCGCTGGAGCGTGCCGCCGGCGAGCTCGAGGATCAGCGAGGCAGCCCTGCGGCTGGCCCATTCGACCATCGCCGGGTCGGGCCTCCGCTCGAAGCGGAACGAGGAATCGCTGGCCAGCCCCAGGCCACGGGCGGCGGTACGGACCGCCAGGGGATCGAACTGGCCGCTTTCGATGAGCACATCGACGGTCTCCGGACCGATCTCGCTCTCGGCACCGCCCATCACGCCCGCCAGAGCCACCGGCCCTTCGGCGTCGGCGATCACGCAGTGGTCCGCCGCGAGGGTGTAGTCACGATGGTTGATCGCCGCGAAGCTCTCCCCTGCGGCCGCCGCCCGCACCACGATCCGACCCCCGCGGAGGCGGGCCAGATCGAAGGCATGCAGGGGCTGGCCACACTCGAGCATCACGAAGTTGGTCACATCGACGACGGTGTTGACACTCGCCACGCCCACCGTCGCCAGGCGAGCCACGAGCCACTCCGGGCTCGGCCCGACACGCACCCCTCGGATCACCCTCGCGGTGTAGAAGGGGCACATCCTCGGTTCGCGAATCTCGACTGCGATGCAGTGCGAGGCATCGCCGGGCCCCTCGGGCGGCTGTGGATCGGGCAGCTTGAGCGGGCGGTCGAAGAGCACCGCCACCTCCCGGGCCACGCCGATGTGGCCGAGGCAGTCGGGCCTGTTGCTGGTCACCTCCAGTTCGATCGCGGCATCATCGCCAACGCGGCTGGTCGACTCGTGGTTCAGGCCCGCCATCGCCAGCCGCTCTGCCAGCAGGTCGGTGTCGTCGGGAAGCTCGACGTAGTCGGAAAGCCAGGCGGCTGAAACGATCATCGCAGTCGCTCCCCGAACTGCCCGAGGAAGCGGACGTCGTTGCGGTAGAAGTCGCGAATGTCGGCCACACCGTGGCGACGGGCCGCGATCCGCTCCACGCCAAGCCCGAAGGCGAAGCCGCTCACATGGTCGGGATCGTAGCCCACCGCCTCGAGCACGGCGGGGTCGACCATGCCGGCCCCGCCCATCTCGACCCAGCGGCCGCCCCACTCCATGTCCACCTCCACGCTCGGCTCGGTGAAGGGGAAGAAAGAGGGACGAAACCGCACGTGCACGTCACCGCCGAGAAAGCTCGAGGCGAACAGCCGCAGCACGCTCTTGAGATGGGCCATCGTGGTGCCCTCCTCGATGAGCAGCCCCTCGACCTGGTGGAACATCGGGTAGTGGGTCGCGTCGGCGGTATCGGGGCGGTAGACCCTCCCGAGCGACACGATCCGCACCGGCGGACGGCGAGACTCCATGACCCGGATCTGGACGGTGCTCGTCTGCGATCGCAAAAGCAGCGGGTCGGTCCCGCCGGCCACGGCGAGATAGAAGTTGTCGAGCGGATCGCGGGCGGGGTGTTCCGGCGGGATCGCGAGGGCTTCGAAGTTGTGCCACTGGTCTTCGACCTCCGGCCCGTCCACGCTCTCGAAGCCGAGCCGGGCCATGATCTCCTGCACCTCGCGGATCGTCCGCGTGATGGGGTGCAGCCGACCGAGCACAAGCGGCCTGCCCGGAAGGGTCACATCGATCGCCTCCGCCTCGGCCCCGCGGTCGGCGAGCCGCGTGCGGGCCGCCTCAAAGGCGGCGGCAATCCGCTGCTTGGCCTCGTTGAACCTGCGGCCGGCTTCCGGCTTGGCCTCGCGGTCGACCAGGGAGAGCGACTTCTGGGCCTGCTTCAGGCGGCCGCTCTTGGCCCCCAGAAATTCGACCCTCGCGATCTCGAGCGTGTCGCCGTCGGCCGCTCGGGCGAAGGCGGCCTCCGCCTCCTCTTGCAGTCGGTCGAGATCGCGGGCGAACGCTTCAAGATCCACGGCGTTCCTCGAGGACCGCTTTGGGGGCTGCGGAAACTCAGGCCGCCGTCGGGGCCGGCAGACCGAGCGACTCCCGCACCTGTTCCACGACGGCATCGAAGCCCGTGGGGTCGGCGATCGCCATTTCCGAGAGCGTTCGCCGGTCGAGTTCGATGCCCGCTTTTTCGAGCCCCGCAATGAACTGGCTGTAGCGGACTCCCCGCTCGCGAACGGCCGCATTGATGCGGATGATCCACAAACGGCGGAACTCCCGCTTCCGACGGCGGCGGTCGCGGTAGGCATACACGCCCGCGCGGATCGACGCCTCCTTGGCGGTGCGGAGCAGTTTGCGGCGGCCGCCGACGTTGCCCTTGACCCGCTTGAACAGCCGCTTTTTGGCCCGCAGCCTGGGGACGACACTCTTGGTACGCATGGCTTGTCGTTTCGTCTGGAAGTCTGGGCCGCGGCGGGATGCCGCAGAACCGGGAATAACTAATTTCGCCTCAGCCCGCCTGATTGCAAGGCCCGGCGGCTTTCAGCGGCCCTTGCCGCCGGGGCAGCTAGTAACTGTAGCGGCCGAGCACCTCGGCAAGCCGCGGTGTGTCGGTCGGGGAAAGCACGCCGGTCCCGCGGAGATTCCGCTTCCGCTTCGCGCTCACCCGCACCTGCAGGTGGCTCGTGCCGGCGCGGCGGTGCTTGATCTTGCCGGTGCCGGTCAGCCGGAACCGCTTCTTCACGCCCTTGTGGGTCTTCTGCTTCGGCATCGCTGATACTCCTGGGAAGTTGCCGGGGTCGATGTTCGGGGATTCGATTCGTCGGGATTTTCGGGCATGGGCTGAGACGAGGCGTCAACGCGGGGCGAGCGTGCAGACGAGCCGGCGGCCCATCTGCTGGGGACCCGACTCGACCTTTGCCACCTCCTCGAGCTGGGCGACGATCGCCTGCATCACCCGCTGCCCCTCGTCGACGTGGGCCATCTCGCGGCCGCGAAACACGACCGAAACAACAACCTTGTCCTTGTGGGCCAGAAAGTTCTTCGCCTGGTTGACCTTGAAATCGATGTCGTGCTCGCCCGTCTTGGGCCGCAGCCTGATCTCCTTGAGCTTGGTTTGATGAACGTGGGTTTTGTGCTGCTTTTTCTTTTGCTGATACTTGAACTTGCCGAAGTCCATGATCCGGCAGACCGGCGGCGAGTCATTGGGCGCCACCTCCACCAGGTCGAGGCCGAGTTCTCTGGCACGCTCGAGTGCCTCGTCGGTGGGAAGCACGCCGAGTTGGGTGCCGTCCGATGCGATCACTCGGACGGGAGAGATACGGATCTGCTCGTTGATGCGATGATTCTTCTCGATGGCCTGCGCCTCCGGCGGTATGTCTGCTCACCGCCGGCCGAGAGTCGCGTGATTCGCACCGTCGCGTCGACCGACCTCCCGCGGCATCCCGGCATCACCGAGCAAAGCAGAGCAAACCATGAGTATCACAGGCCACTGGGGGTGACGTCAAGACGCACTCCCCTCCTGCGAAGGAGCACTGATCGCGACGCCGGCCGCCAGCCGCCTGTCGGCATCGCCGAAACGCCCGACGAGCGGCTCCTCGACCATGGTTGTCAGGCTGACACCTCCGCCGCCGGGCCGGCAGATCACGGTGTGCACCCAGCGAAACTCGAGCCCCTCGGCCGTGCCCCGCGAGACGGCGCGGACGACCTCGAGACCGTCGTCGCGGCGAAACGCCTCACAGGAGACGACCTCCTCGACCTGCCCGGCGAGCGACCGCTCGATGTCCCTGCGAAGGCGAGCCTCGGTCCAGGCCTCACCGTTACCCGGCAGCGGCGTGATCGAGGCCTGGGCGACGAGCGCCCCCAGGTCGACCAGTCGCATCACGACCCCTTGCGGCCCGTTCTCCACGATCCGCCAGGCTGATTCGTAGCGGCAGCTGAAGCGGTCTTCGCTGTCGGCATACCAGAGCATGCCCGGGGAGGCCTCGCCACCCCGCCAGCGTGTCGCGGGCAGGTCCTCGTCGCGAAGATCGCCGGCGAGACGGCGGCGTGCCGCGGTGATCGCCGCGGCGGCGGGCTCGTCGTCGCTGAGTTCGGCAGGCGACTGGGTGACGCGGAGACTCGCCTCCAGGTCGAAGCCGGCAGCCACATGGCTCGCCTCGCGGACTTCGTGGATCGCCACCGCGGCCCGGCGGATGAGTGCCTTCCCCACCGCAGCGGCAAAACTACCGGTCACCTCGACAGTCGTCGATACGCCGTCGGCGGCCCCTTCGACACGGCCGCCGATCTCGAAGTGCCGCTCGTCGCGGTCGGCGTTGAGCAGCCGCACCCGCAGTCCGCCGTCGACGACAGTGTCGATTGCCAGCAGGCCAGCCACGAGATCGGGAGAAACCTCCCTCGCCTCACCGGCTTCGGTCGGAGCCTCGGCAAGCAGCTTCGCCATGAGCAGCGGATCGAAAGGAATCTCGAGCAGGTCAAACTCTTCGCGGGTCAGGAGCCCCCGCGGCGAAAAAGGAACCGGCATCATGCCCTCGAGGGCCACCGCGAGCGTGGAGGCCTCTGCCGGCAGCCTGACGGTGGTCACTCCGCCGGCAAGGCTCGTCTTGGCGGCGGCGTGGGTGTAATGCCGAATTGCCGCATGGGGCAGGGCCTCGCTCGCGGCGGCCTCCGCCTGAAGAAAGTCGAACTCCGCCTCGAGACGCACCGGCTGCTCCTCGGCACCCGCAGGCCGCAGCCTACCTGCCGCCCGCAGTTCGACCACCGTCCGCATGCTCTCCGACTCCGCCGCGACACTCGCCGCCGGCATCGTCACAAACGCCCCTGCGAGCCCCGCGGCCAACGTCGCCCGCAGCAACCCAGGTCGCCCTCCCGTTGTCGCCATCCTGTGCATGCACCAACTCCTTTGAAATTCTGGAGGTTAAGTCGCGAGGGTCGCGGAGCGAGCAATGCCTGTCGAAATTGCTGCCGGCCCTGTAGGCCGGTTCCGCCGGAACCGGCACTGCCGGTGCGAGCCGCACCGGCCTACATAGCACTGCCGGTGCGGGCCGCACCGGCCTACATAGCAGAGCCGGTGCGAGCCGCACCGGCCTACCGGGCCGCACCGGCCTACAAATACCTCTTGACAGTCGTAAAATACTAAGTGTCTACTTGACACAACTTGTTTGTGCCGTAGCGGTTTTCAACAGCCTGCCTCGCGGCTCGAAACACGCCCGGCCGACCGACGCAAGCCGTTGCCCCGCCACGGCTTGCGTCGAACAGCCAGCATCCGGGGCAGGTGGTGGGGCCGTGAGGGCCCGGGAGAAAAAATTCAAGATTGCCAAACTGCCCGCAGAACCATCGGCGGGCTGATGCGTATAAATCTCACGTTCGCGGGTCAGCGAAAGGGGGGTCAGGACGACCCCGGTTATCACGAGAGCGGAGGAGAGCCATGCGATCAAACACCACCAATCCGTCGATCAAGATCTTCGAGGCCGGCGACGAGTCGACCACGGTTACCACCATCGGCGGCACACCCTCGGGCAGCGGCCCGCTGGGCGTGGTCGGTTCCGACGAGCGGGTGCTCTCGATCGAGGAACTCGCCGATCGATTCAACGTCTCGACCAAGACCATCTCCCGCTGGCGTGACCACGGCCTCGTGGCCCGACGGTTCGATGTCGGGGGCCGTAAGCGGGTCGGCTTCCTCGAGAGCGAGGTGGAGCGGTTTGCCAGCACCAACCCCTCCCGCATCGAGCGGGGCAGCAAGTTCAGCCAGCTCTCCGCCGAGGAGAAGGAGCGGATCATCAATTGGGCTCGGCGGCTTGCGGCAGTCGGCTCAGTTCCCGCCGAGGTGCATCGCCGCATCGCCCGCAAGCTCGATCGCAGTGTGGAGACGATCCGCTACACGATCAAGGAGCACGACCAGGCCCATCCCGAGTCGCCGGTCTTTGCCCATGCCGACGGCAGGCTGCGGCCCGAAAGCTGCAGCCGTATCTATCAGCTCTACCTCGGTGGTGAGTCGGCTGAATCGATTGCCAAGCGGTATCGCCGCAGCAAGGCGAGCATCTACCGCGTGATCGTGGCCCAGCGGGCCGAGCATGTGATGGAACTGCCGCTCGACTTCATTCCCAACCCGCTCTTCTCGCGAAAGATCGCCGAGAAGGTCGTGAATGAGCCCTATCCCGACAATGGCGACACCAAGAAGGCCCGCCGGCCCTCGGGTCTGCCCGCCTACCTGGCAAGCCTCTACGAGGTACCGCTGCTGACCCGGGAGCAGGAGGGATGGCTGTTTCGCAAATTCAACTACCTGAAGTTCAAGGCCTCGAAGCTCCGAGATCAGCTCGACCCCAACCGGCCGAGTACCCGGCTGATGGATCAGATAGAGAAGATCTACGCCCAGATCGTGGAACTGAAGAACAAGCTTGTGCGGAGCAACCTGCGGCTGGTGGTTTCGATCGCCAAGCGGAAGGTCTCGCAGTCAGACAGCTTTTTCGACCTCGTCAGCGACGGCAACATGTCGCTGATCCGGGCGGTGGAAAAGTTTGACTATGCTCGCGGCAACAAGTTCAGCACCTACGCCTCCTGGGCGATCATGAAGAACTTCGCCCGCACGATCCCCGACGAGCACAAGCGGCGGGAGCGGTTTCGGGCGGCCGACATGGAACTGCTTCAGGCAGCCACCGACACCCGCGCCGACGAGCATCGCCAGAAGCTTGCCGAGTCGGACCGGATGCAACAGATCGGCAAGTTCCTCGATCGGCTCGACATCCGGGAGCAGAAGATCATCATCCGTCGCTACGGGCTCGACCACGAGCACGAACCGCAGACCCTCAAGGAGGTCGGCTCGGCACTCGGCGTGACCAAGGAACGGGTGCGGCAGATCGAGGCCAAGGCCCTCGAAAAGCTCCGCGAGGCGGCGGAGGCCGAGGAGATGCTGCCCGAACTCGACGAGGCCTGAGGAGGGCTGCGGGCGGGCCGAGGGAGTGGTCGTCCGGGCCGCACCGGGCTATCTGCCCGTGGAAAAAGCCCTCCGTGGCCCCCTGCCTGCGGACGCGGGCGAACAAAGCCCACGTGAGCGACTCCCCAAAAAGCCGAGGTTTTGGGGGTCGCCGCTTGCCGCGTCCTGCGGCAGCAGACTTGTTCCACAGTCTGCTACGGGGCCGGAAGATCGAAGCAGACACATACCGGCCGGGGCACCTTGATGCTCCGGCCGGTTGCTTTGATGCGGCCGCCCGCGTCGATGCGAAAGATTGCCACGTTGTCGGAATTCTGCCCGGCAGCGAGGAGCCAACGACCCCCCGGAGCAATCGCGAAAGAACGGGGGGTCTTCACGCCGAGGGCAGCCACCTCGAGCCGATCAAGCCTGCCGCTCTCGGCATCGATTGCAAAGCAGGCGAGTGAATCGTGGCCGCGGTTGGACGCGTAGAGAAATCGGCCCGACGGATGGACCGCAATTTCGGCGGTGGAAAGGCCGAGGGCGTCACCGAGCCCGTCGGGCAGCGTCGAGATCGTCTGAAAGGCCTCCAGCCGTCCGCTTGCCGGGTCGTAATTGCAGCCGGTGACAGTCAGGTTGAGTTCGTTGACGACATACAACCGGCGACCGTCGCGGGAAAAGGCCACGTGCCGCGGCCCGCTGCCGGCAGCAAGCTCTTTCGAGGCCGCAAGCTCGAGCGTCGCGGCGGCGGCATCGAGGCGGTGGGCGAAGACCCGGTCGAGCCCGAGGTCGGCCACGAGCACGAATCGGCCGTCGGCCGCGATCGTGGCGCAGTGGGCATGGGGGGCCTCCTGCCGCCGTGGCACGATTCCCGCCGGAGATTCATGTCGCGGCGGATGCACAAGCAGCCCGCGACCGCCGGCCCCGCCATCCACCGCCGGACGCAGCGAGCCGTTTTCCGCTATGCCCAGGGCGACGCTGCTGCCGCCGCCGTAGTTGGCGGCCACCACGCACCGTCCCCCCGGATCAACGTCGAGATGGCACGGCCCACCGCCGCCCGAGGGCTGGCTGCCGAGTGCCTCGAGCGAGCCATCCGGACGGATCGCGAAGGCAGCCACCACCCCCTGCCGTCCGCCGCCGGCATCGGAAACTTCCGACACGGCATAGAGCAGCGGCCTGGAGGGATGCCTGGCAAGGAAGCCGGGATTCTCAGCCCTCGCTGCCAGCCGCGGCGGGGAGAGTTCGCCTGATGCAGGATCGAGGCGGGACAGATAGATCCCCTCGCTGTCGCTTTTGCCGCGGGTATACGTGCCCAGCCAGACCAACTGCCCCTCCGCAGACAGGGGAAAGGCCGCCGCGAGGCACCAGGCGACCGCCGCGGCAAAGGGAAGTATGGCGGGTTTGGAGGTCACGAGATTCAGGCTCGTAAGGTTCCGGTGAGCATTGCCGCACTCCCGGGGGAGTGTTCGGAACGACACAATGACTAAGATATCCAGGGATTGCTACGGCCGATACGCTGCCCCCCCCGCGCCCCCCCACCCCGAGTTTTATGACACCTCTGGAACACTACCCGGTCGTCGACCTCGGCCCTCTGATGAAGGGGCTGGTAATCGGCGGGCTTGGGATTTTTCACGTCTTTCTCGCCCAGTTCGCGATCGGCGGCGGGATGCTGCTGTGCTATCTCCAGTGGCTGCACATGCGGGGAGCCTGCACGCTCGCCCGCCGTTTTATTGACGACTACTTCAAGGTGCTGGTGCTGGTGAGCTTCGTACTCGGGGCTGTGACCGGGGTGGCGATGTGGTTTACGAGCATTCAGGTCAGCCCCCGCACGATCGGGGTCATGGTGCGGGAGTTCCATTGGGTGTGGGGCACCGAGTGGACCTTCTTCTGCCTGGAGGTCGTGGCTGGCTACCTCTTCTACCGCTACGGGCCGCGGCTGGCCGATGCGGCCCGGCTGCGGCTGTTGGTCCTCTACGCCTTTGCCTCTTGGATGAGCCTCTTCTGGATCAACGGCATCCTCTCCTGGCAGCTGACCCCGGGCAGCTGGATCGAGTCGCGGGAGGTCTGGGAGGGCTTCTTCAATCCCGGCTTCCTGCCCTCGCTCCTGTTCCGCACGATCTGTGCCGCCGCGATTGCCTCGCTTGCCGCCTGCGTGCTGATCAACGTCGTGCCGGGCTTCACGCGGAGCGAGCGAGAGAGCCTGGTGGCGATCTGCGGTCGGCCGCTGGTCTTGATGCTCGGCATGCCGCTGGTGGGGGCCTGGTACTTCGGCTCGATGCCCGCCGACAGCCGGGGGTGGGCCACGGGCGGCAGTGTGCCGATGACGATGTTTCTCACGATGGCCGTCGGCTCCTCAATGCTGATCGGCCTGTACGCGGTGCTCGGCATCCTCAGGCAGCGGCTCTATGTCAACGGGGCGACCGCGGGGCTCTTGCTCTCACTGGCCTTCGTGGCCACCGCGGGAGGGGAGTTTGTCCGCGAGGGGGTTCGCAAGCCCTTCACGATCCGCGAATACCTCTACTCCAACTCGGTGGCCCGCGACGGGATCGCCGAACTCCGTGAGCGTGGCGTGACCGCCGACGATCCCTATCCACTCCGGGACGAGGCCGCCTATCCCAGCGAGCAGCTCGTCCTGGGCGGCAAAGTGTTCCGGGCCCAATGCTCGGTCTGCCACACCCTCGGCGGTGTCAACTCGGTCATCGAGCTGACCGGCACCTGGTCGCTCGAACAGAAGCGGCTCAACATCGCCCAGCTGCAGAAGACCAAGCCCTTCATGCCCCCCTTTGCCGGCACGCCCGAGGAGCTCGAGGCCCTCGTACAGCTGATCGGCTGGATCGATGCGGGCCGGCCCGCCGCCTGGGAGGAATCCCATGATCCCCTGGTGCTCGCCGAAATCCGCCGCTGGATCGACGCGGCGGGCACCAGGCCGGGCCGGGCTTCGCTCGCAGGGCTGCCAGGTGGGGAGCCCCCGCGATGACGGCGGCCTTCCCGTTCGGCTTTCCACCGTCGACGGCTTTCTATCTCGTGCTCCTGGTGGCCACCCTGCTGGTGCACATGGTGTTCATGCACTACGTGCTCGCCGGCTCGGCCTACCTTGCCGTGGGCCGGCTGGCCGGCCGCAGCCGCTGCGAGCGGTGCGGCTGGCAGCGGGTGCTTGTCGACTGGCTCCCCTTCGCCACCGGTCTGGCGATCACGGCGGGAGTGGCCCCTCTACTGTTCATGCAGATTCTCTACCAGCGGGAGTTTTACACCGCCAATCTGCTGCTTTCTCATCGATGGATGGCGATCCTGCCGGTCTTGATCGTGGCCTTCTACCTGCTCTACCTGCAGAAGTCGGCCTGGATCGCACGTCGGGCCTGGGGCTGGCGGATCGCCGTGGCCGCCGCGTCATTTCTGGGATTCGCTTTCATCGCCTGGAGCTGGACTGAAAACCATCTCCTCTCGCTCGACGAAGCTGCCTGGGGGCCGCTCTACGGCTCCGGCGAACTCCGCTATTCGACCCCGGGCCTGCTCCCGCGGCTGGCTGGCTGGTTTCTGGCGGCCTTCCCCACGCTGGCGATCGAACTCTACTGGCAAGGCCGGCTGCTGGGCGTGCCGCTGGATCGCCCGCCTGCGGCCGAGGATATCGTGGCGGGGCTCTCGCCGCTGCGGCGGCTGGCTCTCACGGCCCTGGCGGGCCTGGCCGGGTTTGTGATTGCCGCTGCGTGGTACTGGCCGACGCTCGGGCCCGCCCCTCGCTCGGCGGTCGTCGGTCCGCTGGGGCTTCCCTGGGGGCTGGCGGCCGCGGCGGGCCTGGCCGTGCAGGCGTGCTGCTGGCTTGCGGCTGCGGTTCGCGACCGGATGCCGACGGCTCTGGCAGTCCTCGCGACGGCCGGCTGGTTGATGGGGCTTGCGGGGCTGATCGTGCTTCGCGAGGCGATCCGGCTGGCCACGGTCGATCTTGACGTCCTTGCCGAGGCCCATGCGGAGGCGGCGGGCATCGGCGGCCTGCCGGTGTTTCTCCTCTTCGCGGGCCTCAACGCCGCGGCGATCGTGTGGTGCATCCGCACTGTCAGAACAGCCCTGGAGTCAGGAGCCAAAAGCTCGTAGCCCGGTGCGGCTCCTGTAGCCCGGTGCGGCTCGCGTAGCCCGGTGCGGCTCGCACCGGGAGCCGTAGCCCGGTGCGGCTCGCACCGGAAGCCGGTTGCAGCGCAACCGGCCTACAGCAGCGCAACCGGCCTACAGCAGCGCAACCGGCCTACAGCGGCCGTCAGAGTCGCTTGAGGCGAATGTCGCGAAACTCCGCCCACATCGGGCGGCCAGCGTGCAGCTGAAGCGCGATCACGCCTTCGCTGCGAGCCTTGGGATGCTCGTCGACGAAGTCGAGGATCAGCCGGCCGTTGAGCCAGTGGCGGATGTGGTTGCCCTCGGCACGGATCACCACGTCGTTCCAGTCGTCGACCTTCATCAGTTCGAGAAAGGCCTCCTGGTCGATGAGCTTCTCCTGCACCTGTTTGCCACCCTCGGCCGGCCAGACCGCCTTCTCGCCAACCTGGCAGATCCGCCCGCGGCCGCCCGTTTCGCCCCCCTCGTCGTAGATGAAGCCGGGCACGTTGGGGAACCGCTCTTCGTTGCGAATTTCGTGTTGGTAGCCCCGCACCACCCAGTCGTTGCGGGCCGACTTGTCGGTGATCCGCCGCGAGCGGTACTGCACCCCCGAGTTGTTGGCGGCGGTACAGCGGAAGGAAAACCTCAGCTCGAAATCACCGACCGGCTCGCCCTCGCAGATCAGGAAGGTGTTGCCGCGGGCGGGATTCTCCTTGGTGGTCTCGCCATGGATCACCCCCTCCCGCACACTCCACAGCCGCTTGTCGCCATCCCAGCCGGTGAGATCCTCGCCGTTGAAAATGAGCTCCATTCCCTCCGGCTCCGGTGGGGCAGCGGCCTGGGCGGCGGGGGCGGCGACCTCGCCGGCGGCAGACCACGCAGGCAGCAGGGAAATCGCCAGGGCAAGGCCGACCACCAGGCCGGGTGCCCGGCGACAGGACAAGGCGGGGCGGGTGTGCATGGAATGGCTCCGGGGGCTGGGGGCTGAGGAGATATCGGTGGATTCCGCGAGGCAGACTGCCGGCATCTTGACCCGAATTCAGCCCTTCCGCAAGCAGTCTCCCACGCGCCGCCGATGGGCGTTCCTAAGGGTCGGACTCGCGGAGAAACTCGGCGGGCGTCACGATCCGGACGGTGCGAAACGGATGCAGGTCCAGGAGATCGGCGTCTCCGGAGACCACATGGGTGGCCCGCCCTGCGGCCGCGAGTTCCAGGAACTTGTCGTCGCGTGGATCACGGCAGATCGTGATCCGCTCTGCGACAGGCACTTCCTCGCATTCGCGGACCAAGGCGGCCAGAAACTCCAGCCGCAGTTCCTGCGGCAGATAAGCGTTGAACTTCGGTCGGCGGAGCACCTCGTCGAGTTCCTCCAACGTGGCGATTGAGAACAGGATCGTCTCCCGGCATGCCCGGTCGATGGCCTGCCGGGGCATCGAGCCGGCTATCAAGAGTCCGCTGACGATGACACCGGTGTCGAGGACGATCCGCATGTCAGTCGTCGGCGAGCAGATCGCGGAGGAT